>JAEEGH010001326.1_pt1 | contig 72074 bp, 53 predicted proteins | sample 9134181 | NCBI WGS metagenome assembly JAEEGH01 (sample SAMN16246544, study PRJNA631951) | gut metagenome | biome: gut microbiome; feature: rumen; material: DP-attached | host: Bos | place: Iran: Karaj | collected 2018-10 | reverse complement strand
TGCCCAAGAAGTTGCGTGCATAAGCGCTGAAGGTTTCGATATAGCGACGTTGGCCTTCTGCATAAATGGTATCAAAGGCGAGAGATGACTTACCGCTTCCGCTTAGGCCTGTAAAGACAGTAAGACTGTTGCGAGGCAACTCGACATCGACATTCTTGAGGTTGTGAACGCGAGCGCCTTCCACGCAAATCTTCTGATCACTCGTCACCGCCTGTGCTGCTGCCTCCGTTTTCGGCATCGTTGTATCCTGTAATGACGTTGATGGCCTTCTTGATGCTGTAGTTTATGCCGTCGCTTCCCTTAGCTGAGACATGAAGGAAGTAGACGCCGTCCTTCACAATCTTGCCGTTGTACTTGCCATCCCATGAACCGTGCACATCATCCCACGAATAGAGTTTCTTTCCCCAGCGATTGAAGACGACCGCATGAAAGTCGACAATGCCCTTGTAGCCGTCTTTGGGTTTGAGCTCATCGTTTTGACCTATACTGCAACCTGGAGAGATAGCGTTTGGGAACTCCAGCTTGCTTTCGCTCAGAGTGAAGGTAATGTACTTGGCATCTTCTCCTTCCTGCGGGAACTCATAGTTCTCCACACCTTCTTCTCCATAGAATATGGCTTTGAGCTGAACTACATAGCTGCCACTTACGTTGATGTCGTATTCGAAGGTCTCGTCGTTGCGGCGAACAATGATAGTTTCGGGCTCGTTCGATTTCCACATCTTCCATTCGTACCAAACTTGGCTTTTGTAGCCTTCTGGAATGGTTGGGTTGGCAGTGAATACGACGTGAAAGGGCATACTCAGTGTCTGTGTGTTCACGTCGCCTGTTTCCTCTTCGCCGTCTTCATCAATCAAGGTGTAAGTACCGACGGGATCAACGGTGGGTATCTGTGCCCATGCAAGAAGTGGCAAAAGAGTGAGGAATATGAATAAAATACGCTTCATCTGATACATAATTTCTGCAAAATTAGGAAAAAAGCACGATAATCTGTGTATTTTCTGTCTTAAAATAGTTGAAAGGGTAATAAAAAGTGTTACCTTTGCATAGATGAAACGTATTTTGATACTCTTTTATTGTCTTTGTCCGATGGTTTTATTCGGTCAGGGCATACTTTCGACGCTCGACAACATGCATTCCGTTGTTAAGGGTGAGACTTGGGAAAGTGTTGCTTCCAGCTATGGTGTCTCCATCATGGAACTTCAGGCAGCGAATCCCGATGTCAAGAGTAATAAGCTGAAGAAGGGCACTTTGCTGATTATACCGAAGAAGCCCAAGCAGATGGATTTCGTGCCTGTCAGCGAAGTTCCGGAGAAGCCTTTGCGTGTGATTCGAACTGTTATCTCCGACCTGAAGGTTGGTGTGATGCTTCCTCTCAGCGACAAGAAGATGGTGGAGTTCTATCGAGGCTTGCTGATGGCTGCAGACAGTGTTCGCAAGAGTGGCGTCAATCTTGATATTCATGCTTGGGATTGTGGCTCTACGACGGCTCAGGTTGAGGCTTTGCTCCCTCAGCTCAGCGAGCTGGATGTCCTGTTTGGTCCTGCTCAAGCCACTCAGATACAGCCTGTTGCAGAAGCTTGCAAGGAACGGGGCATACGCCTTGTTTTGCCTTTCTATAGCGGACAAGTTCTGCAGGACTATCCGCTTGTCTATAACGCAACTGCTCCCAACTCGATTCACTATGAAGCTGCTGTGAAGAAGTTGATGAGCTATTACCCCGACAAGAACTATGTTATCGCTCATAGTGGCAACCCTGACAACAAAGGCAGAGCCCTCACGGAATCGCTTGCTGCGGCTTTGGCTCAACGAACAGGTGCTCCCAGAACATTCGAGCTTGCTGGAGATGATTTCGCTTACGAGTCTGCGTTCAATCAGTTCCGCGACAATGTGATTGTTCTCGACAATAGCAGCACAGCCAGCGTGAACACGCTTCTGTCGCACCTCAAGGAATTCCGCCAGAAGCATTCTCAGTATCGTATTTCCTTGTTAGGCTATGCTGAATGGCAAGATGAGCAGGATGCGCTTCTCGACAACTTCTTTGCCTTCGACACCTATATCATCAGTCCTTACTATTATAATGCTTTGGACAATAGGGTGAAGCGCTTCGAGCGCACTTATGCCAAGAACTTCCGCGCTTATATTATTAAGGAAAGCCCCCGCTATGCAGCCTTGGGTTACGACTTGGGATGTTACTTCCTTGGTGGGCTCAGCAGTCTTGGTGATACTTTCGAGCAAATGCAGGGCAGCATCCGCCAGGAGCCTTATCAGAACTGGTTCCGCTTCGAGCGTAATGCTTCGGGCTTGAGCTTCTCCAATAGCTTCGTCCAGTTCATTCATTTCACCCCAGATAATAAGATTGAGCTAATCCGATGAAACGCCTCATCCTCCTTCTGTTGTCCGTTGTCTGTTGTCTGTTGAGCGTTTACGCCCAAGTCGGTGAGCCTCGCACAGACCTCGCTGTGGGCGTGAATGGCGGCTTTGTCATGAACAAAGTCATGTTCAAGCCCTCTGTCAAGCAGAGTTTCAAGAGCGGTATGGTGATGGGCTTCACGGCTCGATATACTTGCGAGAAGTACTTCAAGATGCTTTGTGCCATTCAGGGAGAGGTGAATTATTCGCAAGCTGGTTGGAAGGAGAATACGGACACAGGCGACAACCTGTATCAGCGCACAGTTCACTACGTTCAGGTTCCTTTGTTGGCGAATCTGGGCTTTGGTCGTGAGAGGGGAGGCGTGAAGGGTTTCCTTGTCGTCGGCCCTCAACTGGGTTTATGCATAGGCGAGACTGAGAAGACGACTGGCGACGGTTCCGGCTTCATCCCTCGCCAACTGGATGGGCTCAAGAACCAGCACGAACTGAATGTGCAGAAGAAGTTTGAGTACGGCATTACTGGCGGACTTGGAATGGATATCAGCACAAAGAAAGGGCACCATTTCATAGTTGAAGGCCGCTATTTCTATGCTTTGAGCGATATGTTCAAAAATTCGAAGAAAGACCCCTTCGCCCGTAGTGCTAATGGCACTATCACAGCAAAAGTCTCCTATCTCTTCGACATCAAGAAAACTAGGCTGTAGTCTTGTTGAAAACTTGGCGTAGTTAAATTGCAAACATATAGTGCCACGTTTGCAATTTACTAGTGTGACGTTTGCGATTTACTAGTGTGACGTTTGCAATCGTCACGTTAGTCGTTGGGAGGCGTCACTTTAGTACTACTCGAGCGCCACACATTTTGGCGAGTTCCTTGACGAGTTTGGACTTCTCGTTGAACTCTTTCAGAAGCTGGCGATAATTGTCCTTGTCCTCCTTCGCTTCTGGCCGCTTCATCTGCTCGATGATGTCCTGCAGGGACTTTTGCACAACACTGAGCTTGTAGCTGGCAATCAGGTTGGGTACAACCTCCTCGAGTCGTTCTTCGGAAGCGGCTTCCATCGTTTCTTCCTGAGCGGGGAGAGCCGTCGTGTTGGGCGTTTCGAACAATTTGCTCAGTTCAACGGAATCTGTTCCCAACTTGAGCGAAAGGTCGCGAATCTGCTCGTCTGGATGGCTGATAAAGTATTGCTCGGCTCGGAAGTTGGGAGTGTGCGAACGCTCCACAGCCTCTTCCAATATCTGCCTGTAAATGGGCGTCTGCAGCTGGATGTCGTCGTCCTTGAGGCTGAGGGAAATGTATTGGGCCACAGTCAGAGGCACCTCATTGCCGTTCTCGTCATCAATGTAGCACATCACTTTCTCGCCGTGACGGATAATCATCTGAACGATAGGAACTTCGGACACAGTCCCAATTGTCGGGGTGAATGTTTTTCCTGAGGTTGCTTGTCCTTTTTCAGTCGCTTGTTGGGGATTGCTGGAGGCTTGAGGTTGCTCTTTCCTCCTCTGTGCATTCACAGCCGCCGCGATGAGCCTTTCGGGCATATTCAACTGCTTGGCAGCGTGACGGATATAGATGGTACGCTTTATCTCGTCTGGGATGATTGCGATACTCTCGGCCACATTATGGATGAGTCGCTCCTCTGCATCAGGTTCATCCTTCTTGCCATCCAAAGCATGCGAGGCTTTGAACGTGATGAAATCGACCTGATTCTCTTGCAGATACTGTTGATATTCAGTTGCATTGTGCTTCTGGGCAAAGCTGTCGGGGTCTTCTCCATCGGGCAAAAGGAGCAATTTGACGTTCATCCCTTGCGAGAGCAACATATCTATGCCGCGCTCACTCGCTTTTATGCCAGCGCTGTCGCCGTCGAAAATGACCGTAATGTTATTGGTAATGCGGTGAATGAGGTGAATCTGTTCGGCTGTGAGGGCTGTTCCGGAAGAGGAAACCACATTCTCAATTCCCTGTTGATGCATCGCCATCACATCCGTGTAACCTTCCACAAGATAGCAGAGGTCTGCCTTTCGGATGGCTTGGCGCGCTTGGAAGAGACCGAAGAGCTCCTTCCTTTTACTATAAATGATGCTTTCGGGCGAGTTCTGATACTTGATGGCGACACCCTTCGTGGCTGCATCGAGCACTCGACCTCCAAAGCCTGCCACTCGTCCGCTTGCCGTAAAGATGGGCCACATCACACGTCCGAAGAAGCGGTCACGCAGGCTTCCATCTTCGCGCTTCAAACTGAGGCCTGTTCCCACACTCAGTCGCGGCTCCATCTCGTTCTGGTTGTTCACGAGGTAGCGCTCCTGATAACCTTCCTTCAGGGCGTCCCCAGAGAGGGAAACCTTCTTGCTGTTCGGGCAATATCCCACTTGGAACTTCTCCAAGATGTCGTCCCTGAAGCCTCGATTTCGGAAGTAGGCCAGACCGATTGCTTTGCCGTCTTGCGTTTCCCAGAGCTGCTTCTTGAACCAGTCGCGCGCCCATTCGTTGAGGATGAACATGCTCTCGCGGTCGCCACGAGACTGAATCTCTTCTTGCGTCAGCTCCTTCTCCTCAATCTTAATGCCGTACTTCTTTGCCAAGTAACGCAGTGCATCGGGGTAGGAGAGCTGTTCGTGCTTCATGATGAACCCAACCGGACTGCCGCCTTCGCCACAAGCAAAGCACTTGCAATAGTTGCGAGCAGGCGACACCATGAACGATGGCGTGCGGTCGTCGTGGAAGGGACAGAGGCCCTTCAGGTTGGAACCAGCACGCTTCAAGGTAACGAAGTCGGAGACTACGTCCACGATGTTCGCAGCATCCAAAATCTTGTCAACGGTAATGCGGTCTATCATGTTTCCTCCTTGGTTATGACGTTATAACGTTATTCCGTTATTACGAATCTATTCTTCATCTCCATCCTCCATATCGAACTCGAAGTCGCCAAAGAACTCGGGCACTTCGTTCTGGAAGTCTTCCAGGCTGCGGCGGTCTTTCTTTGTGGGGCGACCTGTGCCCTTTGCTCTGCCCACGAAACCGCTTATCTTGCTCATCTCGAGGAGTTCGTACTGGTCGGGCGTTGTGACGTTCTCCAGCACCTCAGGAATGAGCTTGGCTCCGACGCGACGTTCGATGGGTTGAAGCACGCGGAAGCTGTATGTGATGGGCGGTTTGCGTACGCTAATCACATCGCCAGCCTTAATCATTCGGCTCGCTTTGAGCTGCACACCTCCCAAGCTTACTTGCCCTTTCTTGCATGCGGCAGCAGCGATGGTGCGCGTCTTGAAAATGCGCGCAGCCCACAGCCATTTGTCTATCCGAGCCTCGTTATTCATTTGCTACCAGTCGGCAGATGTTCACGACGGTCATCATGGCCTTCTCCATGCTTTGGATGGGGACGAACTCGTGACGTCCGTGGAAGTTCAGACCACCTGCGAAGATGTTGGGGCAGGGGAGTCCTTTGAAGCTGAGCTGAGCGCCGTCTGTACCGCCTCGGATGGGCACAACGTTGCAGAAACCACAAGCCTCCTCGATAGCCTTCTTGGCAATTTCCGTCACCTGAGGTTTGTCCTGCAGTTGGCTCAACATATTATAATATTGGTCCTTCACTTCGGCCTTAACTGTCCCTTCTCCGTACTTGGCGTTCAACTTCTCTGCAAGGTCGAGAACAACCTGCTTGCGGCGCTTGAAGATGTCGCTGTCGTGGTCGCGAATGATGTATGAGAGCTGAGCCTCTTCCACGCTGCCGCTCATGCCAGTCAGGTGGTAGAACCCTTCGTAACCATCTGTTGTCTCAGGTCTCTCATTCTCAGGTAATAAGCTCTGGAATTCTGAAGCTATGATGCAAGCGTTCTTCATCTTGCCTTTGGCGTAACCAGGATGCACGTTGCAGCCCTTGATGAGTATCTTTGCGCTGGCTGCATTGAAGTTCTCGTACTCCAGTTCGCCCACCTCGCTGCCGTCCATCGTGTAGGCCCATTCGCAGCCGAATTTCTCGACGTTGAAGAGGTGAGCTCCTGCGCCAATCTCCTCGTCGGGATTGAAAGCGACGCGAATCTTGCCGTGCTTGATTTCCGGATGCGCCATCAGGTAGGTCATCGCAGTCACAATCTCAGCAATTCCAGCCTTATCGTCAGCGCCCAGAAGTGTGTGGCCGTCAGTGACGATGAGGTCCTCGCCGATGTGCTCTTTGAGCTCAGGGAACTGGCTGACGGTCGTCACGATGCCATCTTCCTTACAGAGCACGATGTCCTGTCCATCGTAGTTCTCGATGATGCGAGGCTTGATGTCCTTTCCGCTGCAGTCGGGGCTTGTGTCCATGTGGGCGATGAAGCCGATTGTGGGCACCTGCTTGTCGGTGTTGGCAGGCAGGGTGGCATAGACGTAGCCGTGCTCGTCCATCTCGACTTCCGTGAGGCCAAGTGCTTTCAGCTCGTCGCGCAAGTATTCAGCCAAAGCAAACTGCTTCTCTGTGCTAGGGCATTGTGCTTCGTTCTCTTCGCTACTCTGCGTATCGAAGCTAACGTACTTCAAAAATCTTTCAACTAGTTCCATAATTCTTGTCTTTATATCCCGACGCTCAGATACGTCATCACCTAAACTTTAATCCTTAATCTTTAATCACTTATTATTGTAATTGCACATCGCGAACTGCATGCCGCTCAGGGCGAATGCCTTGATGGCGTCGCAAGCCACGAGAGCCCTCTCGTCCACAATTTTCGCCTCTTCGGGCGTGAACTTGCTGAGCACGAAATCCACCTGATAGCCTTGCTGGAAGTCGTTGCCTATGCCGAAGCGGAGGCGGTTGTAGCCTTGTCCGCCAAGTGTCTGGGCAATATGTTTCAGGCCGTTGTGACCGCCGTCGCTTCCGTTTTGCCTGAGGCGGATTGTTCCGAGCGGCAAGCTGAGGTCGTCCACCACAACGAGCATGTTCTCAACGGGAATCTTTTCCTGCAGCAGCCAGTAGCGGACGGCGTTGCCAGAGAGGTTCATGTAGGTCGATGGCTTGAGCAGTACCAGCTCTGCGTTTTTCACTCGCATGTGGGCTACGAAGCCGTACCGACGGTCCTCAAAAGCAGTATTGGACGCCTTAGATAGGGCGTCCAATACTCTAAATCCGATATTGTGGCGGGTTCCTTCGTACTCGAGGCCGATGTTACCCAACCCTACAATGAGGTATTTCATTTAGGTTATTCTGCTGCAGCCGCTTCACCGCTGTCCTCGGTCTTGGACGCAGCGCTCATAGCACTTCTGGTCATCTTAACCTGACAGACAACAACGCTGGGGCTGGTCACCATTTCGAGACCTTCGAAGCTGAGGTCGGCCACCTTGATGGTCTTGCCGAGGCCAAGGCTTGTAACGTCGATGTTGAGGTTCTCGGGAATGGCTGTGTAGGGAGCGCGAACCTTGAGCTTGCGCACGTTTGCAGAGAGCTTACCACCAGCGCGAACACCTTCTGCCAGTCCGTTCAGCTTGATGGGCACTTCCATCACGATGGGCTTCTTCTCGGTGATTTCATAGAAGTCAACGTGGAGCAGACGGTCAGTCACGGGGTGGAACTGGAGTTCCTTCATGATAGCCTTGCACTCCTTTCCGTCGATATTGAGGTTCACGCTGTAGATGTCAGGAGAATAAACGAGCTTGCGGAGCTCTTCCTGAGTAGCGGTGAAACTCATTGCAACGGGCTTGCCATTTTCCTTGGCTTCGCCATAGAGGTTGCAGGGAACTGCGCCAGCCTTGCGGATGTCGCGACAAGCCTTCTTACCGGTAGCGGTGCGGGCTGTACCTTTTACGTCAATACTTTTCATTTTTTTTGTTGTGTTTGTGTTACTATAAATTAAGTTTTTTGTGCTTAATTCGCCATCACACGGCTTCAAAAGCGGGTGCAAATTTACGACTTTTTCCTGAAACTGCCAAACAAAGGCGCAGAAAAATTGTTCCACGCTTCATTGAGGCATTTCCAACTTAGGGTGTGAAACACCGATGAAATGGGCTTTTCCTTGAATTTTGCCTTGGTTCTGTGCTACAGTGCTACAGTTGCTACAGTTGAAAATATAGCTAACATAAAGTCAAAATGAAATTTTATATTATATATATAATATAAAGTAAATTTGAAGATGTGTATAACCATAAAATGAACTGTAGCAACTGTAGCACTGTAGCACCACAGACATGCCGTGAATAAGTTTGAAAAAAGTTGCCCCAAAATTCGTAAACCGCAACAAGTATGTCGTACCTTTGCATTGTGAATGAAAACACACCATGCTGAGAAGTTAAACACGACGTGCTGCGGTGGCCAACGCAGCACGTTAAGTTGCTCAACTTGGCACGTTAAGTTTGCTTACTCACCACAATATATGAAATAGGGACACGCAGCGGCTCATCCCTATCCCAAGAAGAAAGAATTTGACTTATTGAAAAATGAAGGCTACCAGATGGTGACGCGCTTCTCCTTCGGCACGAACATTGGGTCGGATTCCGTGATTCCGAAGGCTTCGTACCAGGCGTCGATGTGCGGCATCTGTCCGTTCACGCGCCACATTCCCAGCTGGTGCGGGTCGCTCTTCACGCGCTTCTGAATCTCCTCGTCGCGGATGTTCTGACCCCATACGTTGGCGTAGGCGAGGAAGAATCGCTGCTCGGGCGTGAAGCCGTCGATGACATCAAGCGGTGCATCCTTGGTGGCGTTCTTGAAGGCTTGGAAAGCGACCATCAGTCCACCGTGGTCGGCCATATTCTCGCCGAGTGTGAGAGAGCCGTTGGCATGAAGTCCGGGCAGAACCTCGATGCTGTCGTGGAACTCACGCATCACCTGAATGCGCTCTTCGAATTGCTTGGTGTCTTCTTCGCTCCACCAGGTTACGAGGTTGCCGTTCTTGTCGTACTTGCTGCCCTGGTCGTCGAAGCCGTGCGTCATTTCGTGACCAATCACGACACCGATGGCTCCGTAGTTGAAAGCATCGTCTGCCTGCATGTCGAAGAAGGGCGGCTGCAGGATGCCTGCGGGGAAGCAAATCTCGTTGGTGGTTGGGTTGTAGTAGGCGTTGACGGTCTGTGGCGTCATGTACCACTCGTCCTTATCGACAGGCTTGTTGAACTTGGTCTTAATCATGTCCTTGATTTCCCATTCGCCCACGGCAAGCATGTTGCGGAGGTAGCTGTCGCCAATCTCGAGGTCGCTGTAGTCCTTCCATTTGTCGGGATAGCCTACCTTCACGTAGAAGGCATCGAGCTTCTCGCGAGCCACCTTCTTCGTCTCGTCCGACATCCATTCCTGAACATCGATACGTTCGCCCAGAGCAATCTGGAGGTTCTTGATGAGCTTCTCCATGCGAGCCTTCGCTTCGGGCGGGAAATACTTGGCAACGTAGAGCTGGCCGAGGGCTTCGCCAAGACCACCTTCGACGGCAGCAACGGCACGCTTCCAGCGCGGACGGTCCTCTTCCTTTCCGCTCATCACTTTGCCGTAGAAGCCAAAGTTCAGGGCGCGGCTCTCGTCGTCGATGAAGGATGAAACCATATCGATTGCGTGCCAGAGGTAGATGTTCTGCTGGGCTTCAACAGACTCTTCTGCAAGCACTTTCTCCACCTCGTGAATGGCTGCGGGCTGACCGAGGCAAACCTCCTTCACGCCTTCCATTCCGAAGTTCTGGAAGAAGCCTTCCCAGTTGATGCCAGGGAACTCTTTCAGGAGTTCATCATAGGAGATTTTGTTGTAGTTGGCTTCTGGGTCGCGAAGTTCTGTACGGCTCTTGCTTGCAACAGCAAGTCGGGTCTCAATACGGAGAACATCTTCGGCAATCCGTTTGGCATCCTTCTCGCTAAAGCCAGTGTGTATGCAGAGGTCAACGATGTACTTCTGATAGGCTTTTCGAATCTCCAGCGTCCTCGGGTCGTTATCTACATAGTAGTCCTTCTGACCAAGCGTGAGACCACCCTGAACGATGTTCACGAGGTTGTTCTTGGAGTCCTTCTCGTCGGCTCCGATATACATGGAGAACAAGCCAGGAACGCCTTGTCTCTGCATGCGAGGCCAAACCTGAGCAATCCAATCTACCGTGATGTCGGTTGAGTTCTGATAGCCGTCACAGAGCAAGAACTCCTCGAGGGCGCCCCAGTAGTGTTCGTTCAGGTTCACGCTATCCATGGCGGAGTTGTAGAGGTCGGCAATCTTCTGCTCGATGGAACCCTTCTCATTCTCCTTAGAAGAGACTTCCTCGATGAGCGAACGCAGACGCTCGTTGTTGTCTTCGCCAAGCTGGTCGAATGAGCCGAAACGGCTGTACTCGGCCGTCAAGGGATGAGCCTTCTGCCAACCACCTGTGGCAAACATGTAAAAATCTGTTCCAGGCTGATAGGTTGAGTCAAGATTGGCGAGGTCTATGCCAGAAGCCAGTTGCTTGCCATTAGGCGTGCAAGCTGCAGTCAATGCTGCCAAAGCAAATGCCATAATAAGTTGATTCTTTTTCATTTTTGATAATTAATTTTATTTCGTTTATTTCGTTATATCGTCATTAAGTTATTTCATTATTGTGGTTTCTCTTTGGAAAAGCTTGGCAGCCAAAGTTCCGCTGATGTTGTGCCAGACGCTGAAGATAGCTCCAGGGACGGTGGCAAGCGGATAAGCTGCGAAGTGCATATTAGCAAGGGAAGAAGCCAGTCCGCTGTTCTGCATTCCTACCTCTATGCTGAGAGCAACACACTTCGGCTTCTCCAAACGTAGCAGGCGTCCTATCGTGAAACCCAGCGAGAGCCCAAGCAAGTTGTGAAGCATGACGACAAGGATGACTATCATTCCGCCAAGCATCAAGCGGTCGGCATTGTGCGACACAACGATTCCCACCGTAATGGCAATCGCCAGCGACGAGAAGGCAGGCAGATAGGGCGTGACGGCTTTCGTGAGCTTGGGCAAGAAATGTTGGCACAGCAATCCCACAATGATGGGTGCTATCACCACATAGACAATGCTCAGCAACATTCCCAGCGTATCGACATTAACCATCGTACCAGCCATCAGCCAGACGAGCAAAGGCGTCACAATGGGAGCGAGTAGGGTAGAGCATGCAGTCATTCCAACGGAAAGCGCCAAATCGCCCTTTGCGAGGTAAGTGATGACGTTCGAAGCCGTTCCTCCAGGGCAACAGCCAACGAGTATCACACCAAGCGCAAGTTCCTTCGGGAGCGAGAAAGCAAGCGTCAGCAACCAAGCGAGCAAAGGCATGATGGTGAACTGCGCAAGGCAACCGATGAGAATATCCTTTGGTCGGCTCAGCACAATCTTGAAGTCCTTTGGCGAAAGCGTCAGTCCCATTCCGAACATGATGACGCCCAGCATAGGATTGATGGTCTTCGTTTCAATCCAAATGAATGATTCAGGCAAGAACAAAGCTACCGTTCCTACCAAGAGCACCAGCACGCCCATCCATTGCGCAATAAAATCACAAACTTTCTTCATAACTCTTAACTCATAACTATGAACTATGAACTATATCAGCGCCTCCCATTCCTCTTCAGCTTGTTTGAGTTGTGCTTTCAACTTCCCGTGTTTCTCGTAGAGCGAAACATCCTGACTGCCTTCTGGTGTTGACATCTGGTCTTCCAGGATGCGAATGGCGGCTTCCAGTTGCGTCACTTTGTCCTCAGCCTCTTGCAGGGCTTTCTCCTTTCGCTTCTGCTCACGAGCGAGAGCTTTCTGCTCGGCATAGGAAGCAGCTCCTTCCACACCTCCTCGAGGGGAGGCTTTCTGTGTGGTGGTCTCTCCCCTTTGGGGGAGTTGGAGGGGGGCCAGGTAGTCATAGATGCCTCCCAGATGCTCTCTCACCTTACCGCCACCAAACTCATAAACCTTCGTCACAAGTCCGTCGAGGAACTCGCGGTCGTGGCTCACCACGATAACTGTGCCGTCGAAGTCGCGAATGGCAGCTTTGAGCACATCCTTCGAACGCATATCGAGGTGATTGGTCGGCTCGTCGAGGATGAGACAGTTCACGGGTTCGAGCAAGAGTTTTATCATCGCCAGTCGTGTCCGTTCGCCTCCTGAAAGGAACTTCACCTTCTTGTCGCTGGCTTCTCCGCCAAACATGAAGGCGCCAAGAATATCGCGTATCTTGAGCCGAATGTCACCTCTTGCCACACGGTCAATCGTCTCAAACACAGTATATTCGCCATCGAGCAGTTGAGCTTGGTTCTGAGCGAAGTATCCAATCTGCACGTTGTGTCCTACCTTTAGGTTACCGTCGAAAGGAATCTCGCCCATGATGCACTTCACGAGCGTCGTCTTGCCTTCGCCGTTTCGTCCCACGAAAGCCACTTTCTCGCCTCTTCTGATGGTGAGATTGACGTTCTTGAAGACACAATGCTCTCCGTAGCTCTTGCCCACCTCATCACAGATGACGGGAAAGTCGCCGCTTCGCATCGAGCAAGTGAACTTGAGGCGCAGAGCCGAGTTGTCCACTTCATCAACCTCGATGGGCACAATCTTCTCCAGCTGTCTTATCTTCTGCTGAACCTGAATGGCTTTCGTGGCTTGATAGCGGAAACGTTCTATGAAGGCTCGTGCATCCGCAATCTCCTTTTGCTGGTTCTCGAGGGCACGAAGTTGCTGCTCGCGGCGTTCTGCATGGAGCGCGACATATTCGTCGTACTTCACCTTATAGTCATATATCTTGCCGCAACTGATTTCGATGGTGCGATTCGTCACATTATTAATAAACGCGCGATCATGACTGACGAGCACAACGGCATTCGCACTTGTGGCAAGGAAGTTCTCGAGCCACTGAATGCTCTCAATGTCAAGGTGATTCGTTGGCTCATCGAGGAGAAGCACATCAGGATGCTGAAGCAACAACTTTGCCAACTCAATACGCATTCTCCAGCCTCCGCTGAACTCGCTCGTCGGACGATCTAAGTCTTCTCTCTTGAAGCCAAGACCTTGCAGAGTTCGCTCCAATTCTGCCTGATAATTCAAGCCTCCCATCATTTGGAAATGCTCGTTCAGGTGCGTGAAGCGTTCCACTAACGACATATATGCTTCGCTCTCGTAATCAGTACGTTCTGCAAGTTGATTATTGAGTCGTGTGAGTTCGTCGTTCATCTCCGTGATGTGCTCGAAGGCACGCTCTGCTTCCTCGCGGACAGTACGTTCGTCGGTGAGCACCATCACTTGCGGAAGGTAAGCAATCGTAGCGTCGCGAGGCACGCTGACCGTTCCGCTTGTTGGTTGCTGAATGCCTGCGATTATCTTGAGCATTGTGCTCTTGCCTGCGCCATTCTTGCCTACGAGGGCTATGCGGTCGTGGTCGTTGATGACATAACTGATGTCATTGAAGAGCGGCTTTGCACTGAATTCTACGCTTAAATTGTCTATTGAAACCATGTTAGAACAAGTGCAGACCGCCGCTTTTCTTGGAGAAGTAGTGGTCCATCTGCTTTATAAGGCCACTCTTACAGAATACAACCACTCGGTCGCCAGGTTGCAATGTCGTGTTACCATAAATCAAAGCTCCTTGATCTTCGCCGCGAACATAACCGCCAAGCGTAACGCCTGATGGCAAACGCAATTCGCTGACGGGCTTAGCACATGCCACACTACCTTCCTGGACAACGACTTCAGCTACATCTGCACTGGCGATAGTGAGGCACTTGACGTTGTGAGCATCTGCATCGAGCATCATCTGGTATATGCGACCAGCTGCTATCATCTTCTTGTTGATGATGGTGCCGATATCAAGTTTCTCTGCCATGGAGATATAGTCCGTGTTGTCAACGAGGGCAACAGTCTTTCGAACGCCCATTCTCTTTGCTGCAAGACAAGCTAAGATGTTTGTCTCAGTCTCAGGTGTAAGGGCGCAGAATGCATGCATATCCGAGAGACCTTCGTCGAGAAGGAGTGTTGTGTCGCGTCCATCACCTTGAATGATGCGAATATCGCTGTCTTCAAGGATTTCGTTAAGACGATGGCAACGTTCTTCGTTCTGTTCGATAATCTTGATGTTGTAGAAATCTGGTTTCCCCTCAGCAACATGAACAGAGGTTCGTCCTCCACCCATAATCATCACGTTTCGAACATCCGCATAATCTTCTTTTCCCACAATTTCACGAATGTATGCGATGTGGCGCTTTGTGGTCATGAAGTAGGCAATATCACCGTTTCGCAGTTCATCGTTACCTGTGGGGATGATGGTGTTGTCACCTCGTTTGATAGCCACAACACGGTAAGGCGTTTGGGCGTCACAAAGGTCACGAAGAGCAACTCCTGTGATGCGTGCTTTCTCGCGAAGCTTGATGCCAAGCATAACGAGGGCGCCTCCAGCAACTTCCCAATACTGACGAACCCAAGATCGCTTGATGCCGTCCAGGATTTCCCTTGCAGCAAGTCCTTCTGGATAAATGATGGAATTCACTCCCATCTGCTGAAAGAGGTCGCGATACTGAGGCATTGTGTATTCGGCAGTATCGACTCGTGCAATCGTTTTGCGAGCCCCAAGAGTGTGTGCCAACATACAACAAGTGATGTTTCGCGTTTCTTCTGGTGTGACTGCAATAAAGAGGTCGCACTGATGAACGCCACCTTCGCGAAGTCCACTGATGGAGGTGGGGGATACGTTGAGCGTCATGAGGTCGAGGTCGCCGGAACTAAGAAGGCGAGCCGTCTTCTCCGGATTCTCGTCGATTAGGATGATGTCCTGATCTTCTCTTGATAGGAGTGCCGCAAGATGCGAACCAACTGCTCCTGCTCCTGCTATGACGATTTTCATTGTTTTATTGTTTAATCAAGTTGAGGAGTTAAAGAGTGACTTTTCCTTAACTCTTAGCTTTTAATTCTTAACTTTATATTTTCTGCATCAAGCCCTACGAGATGATAGAGCTCATCAGGAGTTCCGTGTTCTACGAAATGGTCTGGCAAACCGAGACGTATCACTTCTGGATGCAAATTGTGGTCGGACATATATTCAATGACTGCAGAACCAAGTCCACCTTGAACTGCACCATCTTCTACGGTAACGATACGACGAAATGCTGTGCCCACTTCCTGCAGGATTTCTTCATCAATAGGCTTGAGGAAGCGCATATCGTAATGAGCAACAGAGAGCCCTTCTTCTTCTTTCAAATCTTGAACAGCCTTAGCCACAACATTTCCGATTGGACCAAGACTCAGCACAGCCACATCTTTACCTTCTGAGAGCTTGCGACCTTTTCCAACAGGGAGTTCTTCGAAAGGACATTGCCAATCGGTCAGGACGCCTCGTCCTCTTGGATAACGAATTACGAAAGGTCCTTTGTCTGGAAGTTGAGCTGTGTACATCAACTTGCGCAACTCGTGCTCGTTCATGGGCGAACTTATCGTGAGGTTGGGAATAGGACGAAGTGCTGCGAGGTCGAAAGCACCATGATGTGTGGCTCCGTCCTGTCCAACAAGTCCTGCTCTGTCGAAACAGAAGACGACTGGTAGTTTGCACAAAGCCACATCATGTATGATATTGTCAAAAGCGCGTTGAGCAAAGGAAGAATAGATATTGCAGAAGGGGGTCAGACCTTCTTTAGCAAGACCTCCGGCAAAGGTGACTGCGTGACCTTCTGCAATACCAACGTCGAATGTCCGTTCAGGCATTTCCTTCATCATGATGTTCAGGCTGCAACCTGTTGCCATTGCGGGGGTGATGCCAACAATCTTATCGTTCTGCTTAGCGAGTTCAAGTAGTGTCTCGCCAAAGACATCCTGATATCTTGGAGGAAGTCCTTTTGTGTCTGTTCCTAACCGTTCTCCCGTATCTGGGTCGTATTTACCTGGAGCGTGATATACGGTTGGGTTCTTCTCTGCTGCCTTGAAGCCCTTTCCTTTAATGGTGTGAAGGTGAAGGAGCTTCGGTCCTTTCATATCCTTTATCTGTCGAAGCGTATTGACAAGTTCGATGACATCATGTCCATCAATAGGACCGAAATAACGGATGTTGAAACCTTCGAAGAGGTTCTGCTGGTTGTTGAGTAACGCCTTCAAGGAGTTGTTGAAGCGAAGAATCTTCTGACGTCTTTTCTCACTCAAGACTCCAAGTCGGACTAGTCCGTTCGAGAGACGGAAACGAACATTATTGTAAAGGCTGGAAGTGTGCAACTGATGCAGATAATGCTTCAGTCCGCCAACACTTCTGTCAATGCTCATGTTGTTGTCATTCAGGATGATGAGCAAGTTGTTTGGAGTACTGCTTGCATTGTTGACGCCTTCGAATGCGAGGCCGCCACTCATGCTTCCGTCACCGATTACGGCTACCACTTTCCTGTCGTCTTCCCCACGTCTGTGAGCAGCCACAGCCATACCCAAAGCTGCAGAAATGCTGTTAGAAGCATGACCGCAAGCAAAGGTGTCGTATTCGCTTTCGAGTGGCGAGGGGAAAGGACGAAGACCACCAAAGTGCCTGTAAGTGGGGAAGGCTTCACGGCGGCCAGTCAGTATCTTATGTCCAGCTGCTTGATGTCCCACATCCCATACAATACGGTCGTAAGGGGTGTTGAAGACATAATGCAAGGCAACAGTCAGTTCAACCACACCAAGCGAACTGGCGAAATGACCTGGGTTGTTGGCCATTTCCTGTATAATCTCTTGACGTAGCTCATTGCAAACCTGAGGCAATTCTTCTACGGGCAAAGCCCTTAAATCAGCCGGCAGGTTTATATTTGTAAGTAGCTCTTGAGGCTCTTTTTTCACGATTAACTATTATTTTTGTAGGCAAAGGTATACATTTTTGCGGAGTTTTATGTAATTTTGTGCAATAAAATAAGCGAAAGACGCGAATGAAGGCTGAAGATATGACTTTCCGGACTGTTGTGGACGTGCCGAAATGGGCAAATCCAATGCAGAAACATCAACACTTTGTGTTGTTGGGTTCGTGTTTCGCTCAGAGCATAGGCGAGAAGTTTCAAAGCTACGGATTGAATGTCGTCTGCAATCCTCTTGGTGTAACCTACAATCCTGAAAGCATCTTAATCCAAGCTAAGCAAGCATTAACGGCTGGTGAGGAATTGCCCATCTTCCGCTTCAACGAACAGGAATGGCATTGCTGGTTCGCTAATACGCTTATACACGATTCGGATGAGGAACGATTGCGTGAGACCATTCGGGATACGTTCTCTCAACTCGGAGAAGCTCTTCGGAAAGCAGATTTCATCTTCATAACACTTGGAACGAATGTGTGTTATCGCTTGAAGGAAAGTGGTTTGACTGTGGCGAACTGCCACAAGCAACCTGATGCTCTCTTCGAGGAAGTTAAATTGGATGCGGTGAAGTGTTCAAAGTTAACGTGTGAACTTGTCAAATTACTCACGTGTAATTGCCCAACTTCACACGTGATCTTTACCGTAAGTCCATATCGTTATAAGAAGTATGGCTTCCATGAGAGTCAATTATCAAAGGCCGCTTTGCTCCTCGCTGTTGATGAAGCCTGCAAACGCTACCCTGAGAAGGCAAGCTATTTCCCTGCTTACGAATTATTGCTCGACGAACTTCGCGACTATCGTTTCTATGCCGACGATATGATACATCCATCTCCTTTTGCCGTAGATTACATCTGGCGAAGATTGGTGGAAAACTGCATGGATAACGAGATGCAACAATACCTTAAGGACTATGAATCTATCAGAAAAGCAAAAGGGCACAAAGGCTTTAGCCGATAAACAATGAAACTCTAAACTATCAACTAACCCTAAACTTTCAACTTTAAACTCTAAACTAAAAATGTACAATACTCTCGAAATAGCATCCTTTATTGGCGCAAAGACAGAAGGCTTGAAGGGCCGTGAGATTGACTGGTTGCTGACGGACAGTCGCAGCCTTTGTTATCCGGAATCAACGCTCTTCTTTGCCATCAAAACTGAAGTCGGAAACGGACATCTTTATGTGAATGACCTCTATCAAAGAGGCGTTCGAGCCTTCGTGGTGAGCGAAGAAGTGGAGGGAGAGTTTCCTGAAGCCGATTTCCTTTTCGTGCAGAACACCCTCTTTGCACTCCAATCTCTTGCGGCTCAGCATCGTTCTCGTTTCGATGTTCCTATTATAGGAATTACGGGCAGTAATGGTAAGACTGTCGTCAAGGAGTGGCTCTATCAACTCTTAGCACCTGATTTCGCTGTTACCCGCAGCCCTCGCAGCTATAACTCGCAAACGGGTGTGCCTCTTTCTGTGTGGGGACTTAACGAGAACACGCAGATTGGTATCTTCGAGGCAGCCATCTCGAAGAAGAACGAAATGGTGGCTCTGGAGCGCATCATCAAGCCTACAATCGGCATCTTTACTTGTTTGGGCGGAGCTCATCAGGAGAACTTCTCGACCTTCGAGGAGAAGTGTATGGAGAAGCTTCAGCTGATGAAGGATGCGAAGGTTGTCATCTATCCTGCAGGCGACTCTGTGATAAAGGATTGTATTCGTCAAGCCAGGCTGAAGGGAAGACTCGTTCCTTGCCCCACTACAGGTAATGCCTACGAGGACAACGAGGCTTTGTGTCGTGCTGCTTGCCGTGAGATGGGACTCGATGCCGATACGATAGAAGAACGTTTGCGTGCCCTCGAACCTGTTGCAATGCGTCTCGAGGTGAAGGATGGACAGAACGACTGCACTCTCATCAATGACTCTTATAATAGTGACATAAGCAGTCTGGACATTGCACTCGATTTCATGAATCGCAGACCTGAGAAAGAAGGCCGTCAGCGCACCCTTATCTTGAGTGACATCTTGCAGAGTGGTGTCGAACCACATGCTCTCTACACTCAACTTGCTGACTTGCTAGAGCAACGCGGCATCAACAATCTGCTGGCTGTAGGAGGCGTTATTTCCGCTCACATGAACTGCTTTGCAGGCTTGCCCATTTGTTGCCGTTTCTTTGCCAACACAGATGCGCTCTTGCAGGACGATATTCTCTCTCGCCTCGAGCATCAACTTATTCTTATTAAGGGCGCACGTAAGTTCCACTTTGAGCGCATTACAGACCGATTGGAGAAGAAAGTTCATGAGACTATCCTTGAAGTTAACCTCAGCGCAATCGTACAGAACCTCAACTACTATCGCTCTTTCATGAAGCCTGAAACAAAGATGATTTGTATGGTAAAGGCTGATGCTTATGGAGCAGGAGCAGTCGAGGTGGCAAAGACCCTGCAGGACCACAATGTAGATTATCTTGCTGTTGCTGTTGCTGATGAAGGTGTGACGCTTCGCGAGAAGGGTATCACTCAGGGAATCATGGTGATGAATCCTGAGATGAGCAGCTTTAGCGCTCTCTTCCAATACAATCTTGAGCCAGAGATTTACAGTTTCCGATTGCTCGACGCACTCATCTATGCTGCTGAGCACGAAGGTATTACAAACTTCCCTGTACACATTAAGCTCGATACAGGAATGCATCGTCTTGGTTTCGACCCTGAGAAGGATATTCCCAGACTCATCGAGCGCTTGAAACGACAGACTGCTCTCATTCCTCGTTCAGTCTTCTCGCACTTTGTTGGCAGCGACTCTGATGACTTCGACGACTTCTCTGCAAAACAATATGAGTTGTTCTTGAAGGGCAGCAAGCAATTGCAGGAAGCCTTCCCACATCCCATACTGCGGCACATCTGCAATAGTGCTGGCATTGAACATTTCCCAGACCGTCACCTCGAGATGGTGAGACTTGGGCTTGGGCTTTATGGCATCAACAGTCGCAACAACGAAACCATTCACAACGTCAGCACCCTTCGCACAACAATCCTGCAGATTCACGATGTGAAAGCAGGCGAAAGCGTTGGTTATAGCCGAAAGACGATTCTCGAAAGAGACAGTCGTATTGCAAGTCTGCCAATTGGATATGCCGACGGACTGAACAGGTTGCTTGGCAACAGGAAAGGCTATTGCCTTGTTAACGGGCAGAAGGCAGATTATGTGGGCAACATTTGTATGGATGTCTGCATGATAGATGTTACTGATATACCTTGCGAAGAAGGCGACCTCGCTACTATCTTTGGCGACGAACTCTCGCCAGCAGAACTCGCTTCCCGTTGTGGCACGATTCCTTATGAAATCCTTACAGGCATAGCACCACGCGTGAAACGCATCTTCTTCGAGGACAAGTAAAGGCCTTCGGAATCATAGCGCATTAAACGCCCTATAGTGGGATGCTCAACGAGGCACAGCTAAATGCCAAACTTAACACGCTTAGTTGCTCAACTTAACACGCCTAATTGCCCAACTAGGCACGTTAAGTTTTGCATTTACTCTAACCTATCTCTATTAGAGGCAATTAGAATTTTTACATCATAACCTGATGGATTATGGATTAAAAATCGTATCTTTGCAGCGAAATGAGTACGAAACCATACATTATCATATATATACTGCTGACTTTTCTGCTGTTTTCGTGTGGCGGAAATCGGACTGGTGTTGCTGACGAAACAGGCGACACACTTCAGTTTCACTATGCTAAGAACCTGACTGTTATCGAGTTCCAGGACCGTATGGAAGTGATAATGCGCAATCCTTGGGACACAACGACAACGCTGGCAAAGTACAACTTAAGCGTTCCGTTACACAATGCGGGCATCTTTAGCAGCGTTCATTTGGCACTTCTCCATGAGCTCGATGCAGACGAAGCTGTTGGCGGAATCTGTGACCTCGAGTTTTGCAATCAGCAAGAGTTCATAAAGGCTGTCAAACAAGGACGCGTTGCTAATCTTGGCAACAGTGTTCAACCCAGCTTGGAGCAGATTATCGACTTGAATCCTGATGCTCTGCTGCCCAGTCCATTCGAGAATAGTGGCGGTCTGGGACGTGTGGAACGACTCGGAATCCCTATCATTTGGTGCGCCGACTACATGGAGAACACACCGCTTGGACGTGCTGAATGGATGCGTTTCTACGGCCGTCTGTTTGGCCGTAAGGAGAAGGCAGACAGTATCTTCAATGCCGTCGAGAGCCGCTATCTTGAGCTCTGCGACTTGGTAAAGACGACAAAGACGCGACCTCGACTCTTGCCCGAGATGCCTTGGAGCGGACAATGGACGCTTCCTGGCTCTGGAAGCAGTTCGACGAAACTCTATATGGATGCAGGAGCAGACTATCTCTTCGCCGACCTCAAAGGCAATGGCGGAATCCCTCTCAGCACAGAGAAGGTAGTCGATAAAGGCATCAACGCAGACATCTGGATAATCAAACATCACGGACCTCTCGACAGAGGGCAGATGAATGCTGACACACCTCTGCTGGCTAACATAAAGGCACAGATATGGTGGTGCGACACCTCGAAGACGCTCCTTTATGAAGAGACGCCTTTCCACCCGGAACGTCTGCTCGAGAACCTCATCAGCATTCTGCATCCGGAACTGGGAGTAGAGACGGAATACGAATACTTTAAGCCATTGAAGACCAATGAAAGATAAATACAAGTTGAAGTTGCTTACCGTTTTGATGGTGCTTCTCTCCATTGCAAATGTGCTTTGGGGCTCGCTCGACATTCCCGTCAAGGACGTTTGGCAGATTCTTTGCGGAAACGAGGTTGAGGGGCATCCTGCTTGGAGCATTATTATCTTGCAAGGACGCATTCCTCAGATGCTTACGGCTCTGCTGACAGGAACCGCTTTAGGCACTTGTGGCTTGCTTCTGCAAACAGCCTTCCGCAATCCTTTGGCTGGTCCGTCGATTCTTGGTATTGACTCGGGTGCTAACCTTGGTGTGGCTATCGTGCTGCTTCTACTCGGAGGAACAGCTTCTATCGGCAGTCTTGCTCTTGGTGGACACCTGCTTGTTGTTGTTGCAGCAATGGTAGGAGCGCTCTCCATAATGGCTTTGCTGATGATACTGAGCAGGCTTTTGCGCAGTCAAGTGATGCTTCTCATTACGGGTGTCATCATCAGTTATGTGACGGGAAGCGTCATCCAGCTCCTTAACTATTCGGCAACGGAACAGGGTGTCTTCAGCTTTGTGATATGGGGAATGGGCAACTTCGCATCTGTTGGCATAGAGCGTCTGCCAGTCTTCTGCGCCCTTTCTTTTGTAGGATTGTTCCTCGCCCTCCTTCTCATCAAGCCTCTCGACGCACTTCTTCTTGGTGACCGTTATGCAGAGAATCTTGGCATCAGAATAGGCAGAGTGCGTCAAATGCTGTTGCTCGTCACGGGTTTGCTTACAGCAACGACAACTGCCTTCTGCGGACCAATATCGTTCATCGGCTTAGCTGTGCCACATTTGGCTCGACTCACGCTCGGTACTTCATATCATCGAACTCTAATGCCTGCCACAATGCTCATCGGAGCAAACCTGGCTCTGCTTTGCAACCTGCTGAGCACCCTGCCTCGCGACGGCAGCCTCATTCCCATTAGTGTCATCACGCCACTCATTGGAGCCCCCGTAGTATTGCACGTGATATTAAGACAGAAGTCTAATTAATAATTAAAAAAGAATACTATGAAGAAGCAAATCATTTCTCTCCTCTTTTCGGCTTTCTCCCTGATTGTTTGTGCCGAAGTTAATTACCAAGTCGTTCCACTGCCCCAGCAAATCAGCATAGATAAAAGCGGGCAGTACATGACTCTCTCCAAAGGCATGACTGTGGGTTATCCTTCTGGAAACCAGCAAATTAAACGTAATGCCGAGTTTGCTGCCGAATACCTGGGCCTGATTGTTAAGGCACCAAACAGTAAGACTGCAGATGTCAACCTGTTGCTTGACCTCAAAAGTGATAATCCAGATGCTTATTCCATCAGCATCAATAAGAAGGGAATTACCATTAAGGGCGCCAGCGAGAGCGGTGTCTTCTATGGCATCCAGACACTTCGCAAAAGCATTATGAACGAGACGGGCGAGGTGCGCCTTCCCTATGCTTCGGTGAGCGGCTCGCCTCGCTTCGGCTATCGTGGCACGGAACTCGATTGTGCCCGACACTTCTTCCCTGTCAGCTTCATCAAGAAGTTCATCGACATCCTTGCTCTGCATGGCATCAATCGCTTCCATTGGCATTTGACGGACGACCAAGGCTGGCGCTTCGAAGTAAAGGCTTTGCCCGAACTGGCGAAGAAGGCAAGCGTGCGTCCGTGCACCGTTGTAGGTAAGAACGTCGGCCTCTCCGACCCCAACAATGCCATCTATGACGATACGCCCGAGACTGGCTATTACACGCAAGAGGAGATGCGCGAGGTTGTGGCTTATGCAGCAGAACGTTACATTACAATCATCCCCGAGATTGACCTTCCAGGCCACATGATTGCAGCATTGAGCGTGTATCCTCATCTTGGCTGTACGGGCGGTCCCTATAAGGTTTGGGGCATTTGGGGTGTTGCCGACGATGTGCTTTGTGCTGGCAATCCTAAGACGCTGGAGTTCCTCAAGACAGTCTATGGCGAGCTTTGCGACGTTTTCCCCAGCAAGTTGATTCATATTGGAGGCGACGAGAGCCCACGTGTTCGCTGGAAGAGTTGCCCCAAGTGTCAGGCGAAGATGAAGGAACTCGGTTTGAAGAACGAGGCAGAACTGCAAACCTATATCAACAAGGAAATGGAGGCTTTCCTTGCCTTGCGTGGCCGTCAGTTAATTGGTTGGGACGAGACGTTGGAAGGCGGATTGAGCGAGAACGCTGCCGTGATGAGTTGGCGTGGATACGAGGGCGGAAAAGCAGCTGCAAAGCTTCATCATCATGTAGTTATGACGCCCACCAACAATTGTTATTTCGACTATTATCAGCTCAAGAATCGAGACGCTCAGCCTTTAGGCATCGGAGGTTATCTGCCTCTCAGCAAGGTCTATAGCATGGAACCCGTTCCTGAAGACCTGACGAAAGAGGAAGCGCAGTACATCATGGGAGCGCAATGCAACCTCTGGACGGAGTACATGCTTAGTCCTGACCACGTGGAATACATGCTTCTGCCTCGTCTGGCTGCCATGAGCGAAGTGCAATGGCTGCAGCCCGAAGCAAAGAACTACGAGCAGTTCCTCGTGCGGCTCGCTTCTCTGCAACAATCCTATCGACGTCTTGGATACAAATTCTGCACAGCATACGAATGATCAGTCTGCAAAACCTTACAGTCGGCTACGGCGAAAAATCCATCCTCTCCGACATCAACCAAACGCTTGAACCAGGTCGTCTTGTTTGTCTGCTCGGCTCGAATGGTGTGGGGAAAAGCACCATTCTGCGCACCTTGGCAGGCTTCCTGCAGCCCCTGGCGGGAGAGGTATTGCTTGACGGCAAAGACCTCTCGTCGCTCTCCCTATCGCAAAGGAGCAAAACCGTCTCCATCGTGCTGACAGAAAGAGTGGAAGTACCTTACATGAAAGTCGTGGACCTCGTAGGGATGGGGCGTTCGCCCTATACAGGCTTCTTCGGGAAGCTCACGAAAGAAGACAAGCAGATTGTCGGCGAAGCCATCGAAATGGTGGGAATCAGCAATCTAGCCGAGCGGACTATCGACACTCTGAGCGACGGAGAGCGGCAGAAAGCCTTGCTGGCAAAAGCCTTAGCGCAACAGACACCCGTCATCCTGCTCGACGAGCCCACTGCCTTCCTTGATTTCCACGCAAAGCTCAGCACGCTCCGACTGATGCAGAAACTTGCTCACGAGACAAACAAAATCATCCTCATGAGCACGCACGACGTCGAAATGGCGCTCCGGCTGAGTGACTTGCTTTGGATTGTTCAGGACGGCAAGATACAGACAGGCACGACGGCTTCCCTCACCGAAAGCGGTATCCTCCGTCAGTTCCTTGGCGATGAAGCCATCAGTATACAAACGAGAAAGTGAGAAAATGAGAAAGTTATAATAACAACTTTCTAATTATCTAATTTCGCGCCTCGCAACTATGCCCGTGAAGTTTGCCAACGACACACGTTAAGTTTGCAAACATCTCTATTCGAAGGCTTCGGGTAACTGATATAACTTCGTTCCGTTGCTGCCTTTGATGAGGATGGTGGAATCTGATATCGGTTCTGCCTTCAAAGCCTCCTTCACTTCCTCTACGTCCTTGAAGACGCGCATACCCTCTTCTGCTGCCTTCGAGAATTCTTCTCCGACGAGCCAGATGCGTTCCAGTTCCATGTCTTGGAGCTGCTTTGCTATGCGTCTGTGCTCTTCAAGGCTTTCTGCGCCTAACTCTCGCATATCGCCGAGTATCACCATCTTATGCTTATCCTCGAAGAAGGAGAAGTTCGTCAGCGCTGCCTTCATGCTCGAGGGATTTGCATTATAGGCGTCTATGATGAGACGATTGCTTCCTACCTCTCTCAATTCGCTTCGACTGTTCGTCGGTTTGTAGGCTTCCAAAACGTGGTTTATCTGTTCGGGAGTAATGCCGAAATGCAGTCCAATCGTAACGGCAGCACGCAAATTGGCAATGTTGTAGGCACCAATCAGGTTGGTCTTGACTGTGTGCCAAGGTGCGTCGTCTTCAGCCCTCCATTGCATCTCGACGAAAGGCGTCGCTTCGCTCACCCTGCCCTCGATATACGGAAGAGCATCTTCCCAAAGGACGAAGCCGCGCTCCTGAGCCATCTGCAGGAGGTCTTCGTCGAAGGCATTGAGGAAGATTTTCTTGCCGCGCTTGTGTAAGTCGTCATAGAGTTCGCCCTTCGTCTGCTTCACGCCTTCGAAGCTGCCAAAGCCTTCCAGATGCGCTCGCCCGACATTCGTAATGAGTCCGAAGTCTGCCTCGACTATACGGCAAAGGTCTGCTATCTCGCCAGGATGATTGGCACCAGTCTCGATGACGGCAATGTCGTGCTCGGGCTTGATGCGAAGCAGGGTGAGAGGTACGCCGATGTGATTATTGAGATTGCCCTCGGTATAGAGGACGTTCTTCCCCTCGGAAAGGACAGCGCTGATGAGTTCTTTTGTGGTGGTCTTGCCGTTGGTTCCCGTAATCTGCAGAACAGTCTTCCCCCAAGCTTTGCGATGATAGGCAGCCAGTTCCTGCAAGGCCGCAAGCACATCAGGAACGAGGATGAGTCGCTCGTCCTGCTTTGCGACATCGGGATTATCTACGACAGCAAAGGCACAACCTTTCTCGAGGGCCTGCAGGGCATAGTTGTTGCCGTCGAATGTTTCGCCTTTCAAGGCAAAGAAAATGCTTCCTTCCGGACACTTGCGGCTGTCCGTCGTCACCAATGAATGCTCTTTATAGAGGGCGTATAATGCTTCTGTATTCATAGTCTTGTTTCGTTTTCTGGCACAAAGTTAAACCTTTTTTTCGGATTTCTTGCCATTTATATAAATAATGTGTAATTTTGTGCGAAATTAAAGTGAATTGTGTCCAAAACCGAGCCGTATAGCATCAACATCGGCGGCGAATTGCTTTCGCTGGAAAAGCCTGTCGTGATGGGTATCCTGAATGCTACGCCCGACTCTTTCTATCAGCATCACGAAGGAGCCGAAGCCATTCGTTTGCGCACCAGACAGATGCTCGATGAAGGCGCGACAATACTTGACGTTGGGGCTTGCTCTACGCGCCCAGGCTTTACGCCTCCCGATGAGCAGGAAGAGATGCGGCGCCTCAGGGAAGCTCTGGCTGTCGTGCGACAGGAAGCACCTCGTGCCGTCTTGAGCGTAGATACGTTCAGAGCAGGTGTTGCCAAGATGTGCGTCGAGGAGTTTGGCGTGCAGATGGTGAATGACATCAGCGGCGGAGAACTCGACAAAGAGATGTTCCAGACAGTTGCAGAACTGCATGTGCCGTATGTCCTGACGCATAATAAAGCACTTCCACAAGAGGAGGAGGGGATTTTCCTCTCTAAGTTCCTGCAAGAGATGGGCAGCAAAGTAGAGGCGCTTCACGAGTTGGGTGTGTGCGACATCATTCTCGACCCCGGTTTCGGCTTCGGCAAGACACTCGAACAGAACTACATTCTGATGCAGAACCTCGACGTCTTGCACGAACTCGACTGTCCCTTGCTCGTTGGCATAAGTCACAAGAGCATGATATACAAGCTGTTGGGGACAGTTCCAGAAGAAGCCTCCAACGGAACAACAGTCCTGCATACTGTGGCTCTGCAGAAGGGTGCTCACATCCTTCGAGCCCACGAAGTGAAGGAAGCAATGGAATGTATTAAGATCATTAACGAATTGAGCGAATGCCTAACATAAGTTTCAAAGACATAATTGACATCTTCCTCGTAGCGATAGTGCTCTTCTATTGCTACAAACTGATGAAGCAATCGCGCTCCGTCAACATTTTCTATGGCATTCTGCTCTTCATCAGCTTCTGGATTATCATCAGCAAGGTGATGGAAATGAAGCTCTTAGGAGGCATACTCGACCAACTTGTGAGCGTTGGCGCCCTTGCCATCATCATACTATTCCAAGAGGACATACGTCGCTTCTTCTACAATATTGGAGCCCGCAATCGTGCTCATCGTTTCCTGCGCTTCTTCAGGCTCGACAAGCATAAGAATGTGGGCGAGTTCCGCAATGAACGTGAGACAATCTTTCCCATCGTGATGGCTTGCATGAACATGAGCAAGCAACACGTCGGAGCCCTCATTGTGCTGCAGAACGACCTTCCGCTTGGCGAGTTCATGCGAACTGGCGAAGAGGTTGACGCTAAGATAACACAACGACTCATCGAGAACATCTTCTTCAAGAACAGCCCGCTCCACGATGGCGCCATGATTATTGCAAAAGGACGTATCACAGCTGCTTCCTGCATCTTGCCCATTAGTCACGACCTCGACATTCCCAAAGAGTTCGGCCTTCGACATCGTGCTGCAAAAGGTATCAGCAAAGAGACAGACGCCCTTGCAATCGTGGTGAGCGAAGAGACAGGCAACATCACAGCAGCTTATAACGATATGTTGCGCTCTCACCTCTCTGCAGAGGAACTGGAGACGGTATTGATGAAGGGAAAGTTCTAAACGATTCAGATTACTTAAAATACTCAGAAATAATATCACTATGGAATTAATGGAACAAATCATCGCTCGAGCCAAGTCCTGCAAGCAGCGCATCGTGCTGCCCGAGAGCTTGGAGGAGCGAACGCTAACGGCTGCGGACAAAGCCTTGGCCGACGACTTGGCAGACATCATCCTGATTGGAGCAAAGAAAGACATCTTTGCGCTTGCTGACAAGCTTGGGCTTAAACACATTGACAAGGCCACAATCATTGACCCCGAAACAAACGAGAAGACAGAGGCTTACGTCCAGCTCTTCTACAATCTCAGGAAGAACAAAGGAGTGACAGAGGAAGAGGCTCGCGAGAAAGTGAAAGACCCTCTCTACTATGGCTGCCTCATCATCAAGAATGGTGATGCCGACGGACAGATTTCGGGTGCACTCTCCACGACTGGCGACACCCTTCGTCCTGCTCTGCAAATCATCAAATGCGCTCCTGGCGTGAGTTGCGTGAGTGGAGCAATGCTGATGATTACCCCAGCCAAACAATATGGCGAGGATGGCGTGCTGGTGATGGGCGACGTAGCAGTTACGCCAATGCCCGATGCCAATCAGCTTGCTCAGATTGCTGTTTGCACGGCTCAGACTGCTCGCAGCGTGGCAGGCTTCAAGGAGCCTCGCGTAGCTATGCTCAGCTTCAGCACGAAAGGAAGCGCAAGTCACGAGGTGGTGGACAAAGTTGTTGAGGCTACGAAGAAAGCCCAAGAGATGGAGCCCACGCTTCAAATTGATGGTGAACTGCAGGCAGATGCAGCTCTCGTGCCAAGCGTAGGAGAGAAGAAGGCTCCAGGCAGTCATATTGCAGGCAAAGCGAATGTACTTGTTGCGCCCTGCTTGGAGGTTGGCAACATCGGATACAAACTCATTCAGCGCCTTGCTGGAGCCGAAGCCATCGGTCCCATTCTGCAGGGTATCGCTCGTCCCGTAAACGACCTCAGCCGCGGCTGCTCCGTAGATGATATATATAAGATGATTGCAATCACAGCCTGTCAAGCGATGGACAGCAAATAACTTGCTTTGAGTGAAGAACTAAGAGAAAATATGAAAATATTGGTTTTAAACTGCGGCAGCAGTTCAATAAAATATGCACTTTACAACATGGACGACCAGTCCGTCATCACGAGTGGTGGCATTGAGAAGATTGGTCTGCCCGATTCGTTTATAACTGTTAAGCTGAATGGCGAGAAGCACAAGATGGAGCATCCCATCAAGGAGCATACCGCTGGTGTGCAGTACATCTTCGAGGTGCTGACAAGTGGCGAGTATGCCGTCTTGAAGAGTCTCGAGGAGCTTGATGCAGTAGGTCACCGCATGGTGCATGGCGGAGAGAAGTTCAATAAATCGGTTCGCCTGACGCCAGAAGTGATGAAGGCTTTCGCTGAGTGTAATGACCTTGCTCCTCTTCATAATCCAGCCAACATCAAGGGCGTAAATGCCGTTACAGCACTTCTGCCCAACATTCCGCAGGTTGGTGTCTTCGATACCGCTTTCCATCAGACGATGCCCGATTACGCTTATATGTATGCACTTCCTTACAACCTCTACAAGGAATATGGCGTACGTCGTTACGGCTTCCACGGAACGAGTCATCGCTATGTGAGTCAGCGTGTCTGTGAGTTCCTTGGCTGCAAACCTGAGGAGAAGCGAATCATCACCTGCCACATCGGTAATGGCGCCTCGATTGCTGCTGTGAAGTACGGAAAGTGCGTCGATACTTCGATGGGTTTGACGCCTCTCGAAGGCTTGATGATGGGCACTCGTACTGGCGACATTGATGCTGGAGCTGTCACCTACCTGATGGACAAGTTCAACCTCGACACGAAGGGCATCAGCGACCTGCTGAACAAGAAGTCAGGCCTTGCTGGCGTGAGCGAAGGAAGTAGCGACTTCCGAGACATTCTGGCAGGCATTGCGGCTGGCAACGACAAAGCTCGTCTGGCAAAGGAGATGTACACCTATCGCATCAAGAAGTACATCGGCGCTTATGCTGCAGCGATGGGTGGTGTCGATATCATCCTCTTTACTGGCGGTGCTGGCGAGAACCAATGGGAAGTTCGCGAAGGCGCAACAACTGGTCTCGAATATATGGGCGTCAAGATGGACCAGACAAAGAATTGCAGCTGCCGTGCTACTGAAGCCATCCTGAGTGCCGACGACAGCAAGGTAACTGTTTGCTGCATCCCCACGGACGAGGAACTCATGATAGCCCTCGACACCCAAGCCCTCTGCTAAAGGATTCCAAAGGTAAAGTAAAAACTAAGCGTGCCTAGTTCTTCAACTAAGCACGCTTAATTTGTAAATTAGGCACGTTAAGTTTGCTAATTAGGCACGTTATGTTTTCAAACTACACGTGGCGTTTGAGGAATTACTTCCAGAAGCCTTCTGCGGTAAAGTAGTTGCTCTTGCTGAGGGGTTGGATGCTGCCGAACTTTTGCCATTCTGCATCGGCTTGGAACTGAGCGAGGAAGGCGTCAGGCACGTAGAGTGTACAACCTTTGTTGGGTGTGCAGTTCTTTGGAAGAGGATAGTATTCTGTACTGAGCAGATAGACTTTCTTCCATTTCGCTGCTGATGCGGAAACGAGTCCGAACATGCGGTTCTTGAAGTCGTTTGGTACCGAGAACTCCTCGAGTCCGGTGCAGCCTGTAAAAGCTCCGTCGTCAATCTTCTTCATCGCGATACCCATCAGTACGCTCTTGAGTTTCTTGCAATTCTCGAAGGCTCCTACGCGAAGCCACCAAATGTGTTCGCCGAAGCGTGCTGTCTCGAGTGATGAGCAGTCCTTGAAGGCGTCAACTCCAATCGTATAGGCATCTACGCGGAGGTTCTTCAGGGCTGTGCATCCCTCGAAAGCCTGGTCGTTGATGACGGGAATTTCGCCTTGGAAGTGTACCTTTTCGAGTGATGTGCAGCCATAGAATGCCTTGTTGACGATGTGCTGAATCTGCGGAGCAATCCAGACTTCCTTGATGCTCTTGTTGCCCGCGAACTCGCTGTCGTTGATGCTTTGAATGGTAGAGCCGAAGCCCATCTTCTCTTCTGTGGGCACATACTTGTCGGCACGATGCTTCATGGTGTAGAAGAAGATGTCCTTTGCAGGTGTTTCGGTTGCCTGCTTGTCTGTTACGACTTTGGCAGTCTCTTTCGGCTGTTTGTTCTCGCAACTGCAAATGCCGATGAGCAATGCAGCCATCAGTAGTGTCTTTTTCATTGTTCTGTTCATGGTTAGTCTGTTATTATTTAATCAATATCTTTCTGCCGCCCACGATGTTTATGCCTTTCTGCAATTTGCTGAGGCGTTGGCCTGCAAGGTTATACATACAGTCTGTCGTCTGTTGCTTGTTGGCGATTGAATTTATTCCTGTTGGGTCAACCGCTTCGACGGAGAGGAGTTGCAGCTCAGCTATTTGCAATTGGTTGCCTCCGTTCACGTTGGTGATTGTGAGACGGTAGTAGCTGAAGGCTTCGTCTGTTTCGGTTAAGTAGAACTGTGTGGCGTATCGATTTGAGAATGTCTGGTCGGTTTGGCTGTCGAGCGTTGTCCATTCTCTTCCCGTGTTACTTCCTTCGAGCGTCCACGATGCCGGGTCGCGCGTCACTTCATCTTTGCTGGCTGTGATGCTATATGCGGTGATGCTGACGGGTTCGTCGTACGTATATATAATGTTTACGGGGTCGGTAAAGTTTGCGCGATACAGTGAGGTGCGATTGCAGTCATAAACGCATCCGATAAGTTGCGTGTTTGAGAGTCCTGTTTGAGATGCGTCAACTGTAGCTGGCATGTGAAGGCTGGGGTCGTCGGCCTCGGCAACAGCTGCTCCGTAGAACTCGAAGTCTGCAAGGCTAACGCTTGAAGCGTCTCCAGTAACTTGAACCCTGAAGCGTTTGAATAGCTTGGTGGAGGAAGCTGTGTACGTCAGACGATAGCCTCGAGCGGGGAAGGTCAGTATTTTGTTGCTGATTTGGGTTTGCGTTCCGTTGTCATCGTAGCCGAACAGCGTGATGGTCTTTGGGTCGAGCTCTGCATTGTTGGTATTGATGATGGAGTATCCAAGTGCTTTGACGGGAATTGGAACAAGGATTTCAAAGTATTTGTCGCTGCCCGTAATGGTAGAGCAAGTTGTTGCATCATCATCAACAAGTGCGGCTGTGTCGCTTCCGTCGCTTGCTGTGAGTGTTGCTATGTTTGTGATATCAGCATAGTAGGTTCCGTAGTCGGGCTTGCCGAAGAGCTGCCATTGTGCCAGTTGAACTTCTTCTCCGTTAACAGTCAGGCGGTAATAGATGTATGGAGTTTCAGGATTGATGCGATAGACATTCGTGCAGCCGTCGTACGGGAAGACTGCATCGGTCTGCTGGTCGATAAGTTTCCATGACGTGCCGTTAGTGGAGCCTTCGAGTTTCCATGCAGTTGGAGCATGCTCCTGGTCCCCAATGGTAATGCTGTAAGCGGAAAGTGTGTAATTGCCGTTTGAATGATAAACAGCCTTGATGGGTGTGGCGGTAAGGGTAGAGCCAACGTGATCCACGAGTGCTTCAGCTCCTTCCGAGATGCTTCCACCATCAGCCGTCAGGTCGTTTTCTTCGATATTTCTGCCCATCAATTGCCATTCCGAGACGGAGAGTTTCGTCTGTGACGCGCCCATCTTGAAGAGCAAACGATAGTGAGTGTAGTCGTCTGGCGCCTCTATATCTGTTCTGAAGCATTGTCCTTGAACGCTGATGCCAGCATCGGAGACGGTATGAAGTGTATCCCATGCCTCGCCATCGTTAGATGCCAGCAAAGCCCATCCTGTCGGCTGTCCGTCTTTGTTGTCTCCTGAATAGAATTGATAGCCGTAGATGCTTGTGGGCGAGGAAGTTGTGTATTCTATCCAAGTGTCTGCGCCTTGCTGGATGGAGGTGTTGCACGCAGTCGTGATGTCATCGTCGATGAGTGCGTCAGGATTGGTCGCGTCGAAGGATGTGGAGAGTGTTCCGTTTCCGTTTGTGAGGTCTGCGAAGATGTCGTTCAAGCTTTGGAACTGCCACCAGTTTATGCTGGTTCCTGTACCAGATGCAACGAAGTAGAGGTCGTGGACGCCTGTCACGGGTTGGTTAATCAGTCTTTGAACCGTAGCCCATGTCTTGAGCGCAGGCATTTCGCTGCCCTTCACGGTGCACAGCAGGATGCCTTTCGTGGCATTCGGTTGGTCGAGATAAACATTGACGGTTGTTGTGTTGAGGGAGAGGTTGAGTCGCAGGTCGATGTGCGATGCGGATTTGTCACCAAAGTCAACACGACGATAACCGATGTAGTTGCTGCTCCTCATCTGTCCGGCCATTCCGCCATTATCCTCGTCGGCATTGCCTTCGTAGGTGACAGGAGTGTTACGGATGTAGTTGAAGTCTTCTGCCTCGTTCTTTGCATAAGCGTCGTGATAATCGACGACACCGAGGTGGCAATTGAAGGCTGCCGAGACGCAAGTCATGTTACCTTCGTTGCCAAAGTTCTTCAGTTCGTTTCCTTCCTGATGCTTGAAGTTCTCCTCGGCTTTAGTGAGCCAAGCAGATGAGGTGATGCCGGCAGAGTTACGATTGTTCCAGGCATGATAGGCATTCTTCGCTATCCACGCATAATGTGATGGTTCGTTGAACGACTCTGCATACATTCGCAAGTATCGAAGCATAATGCCCTTGAATCCGCAAAGGTCTCCGCTCACCGTTTGGCAGACATGAATGAGGCCTCTCGAGTTTGCCATGTTTGCTTCAGACCATCTTATAATGGCATCTGCATCGTCCTTGAACATCTTCTCTCCATAGTGATTGTAGAGCATTATGGCTGCTCCAAGGTTTGTGCCCTGATTATAGGTTGATGCCCAATAGTTGTAGTTTCCGGAGCCTTGGTCGTAGCTGTCCCAGACCTTGCCCGTAGGTTTGCCGTTCGACATCTCAAAGAGCGTGCGGCGCTCGGCCATATAAGTCTTGCGAGCCTTCTGGTAATAGGTTGTATCTGCCTGAGCGATAGCGAGGTAGCATGCACATACGGCAGCAGGTCCGTTGATGCAGGAGTTAGTGCCTTTGCCCGTTGAACTGTGCTTCCATTGCAGGAGGTCGTTGCCGTAACAGTCGGCACGTGCAAACATGCCGTCGAAGTTCTTCTTGGCTGTCGTGCGATACTTCGTTTGTCCTGTTAACAAGTATGCTCTGACGCAGGCGATACACATCCAGGCGATATCGTCGTTATACTCGTTGTAGCCGCTCACGCCTTGCTGATACCATGTTTCTTTGTTTCGGGCGATGAAGTTCGTGTATAGGTTCTCGAACATAGTGGCGTATTGTTGGTCGCCTGTTGTTTCGAGTGCGTCGAGCACAATCTCGAACATCTCGGCGTCACCCCACCAACCGCCATTTCCGATGACCCATCCTGTGCCTGCTTTCTTGTAGCAACGTGCTTTCCATTTCTCCATCATGTCGTCGCGCTTGTCTTTGGTAAACTCCTTTGCCATCTGCTCTACAACTTCTACTGTCCAAGTGATGCGAGCAGGGTCGATATCAGGGGTTGTGGAGGTATTTATAACAATCAGGGTGTCGCCCTCAACTGGCGATTCAGGAACGGCAAGGGCATTCGTGCGAGTTGTTCCTTGGTAAATGTAGAATTGATTGCTTGTGCCTTCCACGGGAACGAACTCCCAAGAACCTCTGGAAGAGGCAGTTGTCCTGTTTGTCTGGACGCCAATAGTTATTTTGTTTGAAGTTATACCTGAGAGGTAAAGGTTTGTGTAATCGTTTTGAAGTTGAAAGGTTCCATTGGTTCTTGCGTAAACCGTCCAACGTTGGGCATTAACATTTGTCTCAGTCCAAAGCACGGCAGGCTTGTTCTCGTCGAGCAACGAATTCTTGATGAAGACAGACAATCCGTTATTAACGAGACGGACGGTTTGTCCTGATTCGATGGCTTGCGCACAGATTGAGGTTGCAATTAAAGCAAAAGTAAAAAGGTGTCTGAATAGTTTCATAATACTAACTTTTTGTCGCAAAGTTAGTACTTTTTTGATACAAAGCAAAGGATTTGCGCGGATTTATTCGTTATTTGCTCCGCAATAGGGGCATTTCCCCAACTCTTTGAGTCTTTTTCCGCAGGAACCGCAGAAGAATCGTGGTCTGGTATTGCGAAAATAGCGTATGAGCAAGACGAAAATGAAGAGTGCGAAGAGTATGTAGCTGATGCCCGGACTTAATGCGGCAAGCGTGAAGAGCAAATAGCAGAGGATGCAACACCCGAGCAGGGAAACAAGATATAGTAGGGCTTCTCCTGCTGGAAGCAGGCGATAGACCTCTTCTATTGTGGCAAGCGTGAGTACCAAAAGCACCCAAACTGAGCACAGGAAAAGGCTCAGGATAAGCGGAAGATCGAAGGGATTGAGCGTGGGATGATAGTAGTAGAGCACCCACGTTTCGGGCACGTAATGCTGAATGCCTGCATAGAGCAGGGCAGAGGCGGCAAGCGTGATGAGTAGGTAAGTGGGGTAAGGAGATAGGATGTCGCGAAGGAAGAAGACGTGAGGCTTCTTTCGACTATATACTTGGTAAAGCAATGCTGCCAAAGAAATGGCGAAGAGGATGCCGAAAAGCCCAAGATGGCGGATGCTGAAGAGGTAGATGAATTGCGAAATGGGGTCGTCTGGCACCACACTCTCGACGAAATCGTGCTGATGCACCCAACCCATCGTGAACTGGTCGCGAGCCAACTTCACCCACACACTGTCAACAGAGTCTTCTGGAATGACGAGTGTCTCAGCTACAACGAGTTGGTTGTTGCGATAGATGCTCAACTGCTCGCAAGCGGTATCTATCGGGAGGTTGTGAAGGGGTTGGCTGCTTTGCAGATGAAGGCTGTCGGCAGAGAGCACGAAGTTGTCGCCCACCTCATAAAGCGTCGCATCTTCTTGGCTGTAATAGCAAGAGGAGAGGAGAAAGATGGCCCCCACCAAACCTCCCCAAAGGGAGGCTTTATTCATGTTACATCTACGCATTTCGAATTATGCCTTATCTGGGGCAAGGAGTTTCATTTCACATCGTTTGCAGTCGAACTCGAGGTGGAACCGACGCCCATCACCTAAAACGAGATAGAGCGGCTCTTGCCACCTTATGATTTCTCCCCCTAAAGGGGGATGGGGGGGCATTTCCTTCTTGCATTGTCCCCAAGCGTGGCGAAGGCAGAAGCGGCAGAGCATTAAGGGGTTATTGACCATTGAACATTGACCATTGAACATTACGGAATTAACTGGAGGGCATTGGCTATTATCATTTAATGTAGTTTCCGGCGTAGCCAAACGGTCAATGGTCAATGGTGAATTGTCAATGATTTTTCTTCTCCACTCTGCCAGGGCGCTTCTCGGGATGAACCAAGGTTGTGAGAAGCGTATTTCTACATCTTGACAAATGTATGGAGTGTCGCCAAGTTTGCTGAGGACTTCCTTGATTGAGCCTGTTTGGTCGGTTCTGGCGAGTTGATGTTCCTGAACGAATTCTTCGCTATTTTGCAAGCCGTTCCCGGCAGAAAAAGTAAGCTTAAAGCCTTGCTCCGTCTCTTCGAGCAGGAATTGTGCTGAGATGCGACGCTCAGCCGTTTTGCCGCTCATCATGTCTTCCCAACCTTTGTCGAAGCTACGCCAAAGCAGGGTGCCTTTTTTGAGGGAAGAAGGATGAGGGAAGAAGGAAGAGTTGAAATACAGGTGATTCCCTTCTGCTCGATTCACGCGGAAGCCTTGCAGCTTGCCTTCTTCGTCGAGGAAGCAAAGTCCGTCGCCATTGTTGAAAGTCTCTGTAGATGAGACGATTATGCAACCTCTTCCGTCTTCTTTCTTCCATCTCACTTCCTTCACGTGCCCCACTTCGCGGCCTCGGCTTTTGGGCGTGTCGGGTGAGGCGAGGTCGCTTGTGCGGCCAAAGAGGAAGTAGTCTGTGTAGCCGCGAGAGAAGCTGCGCGAGAGGTCGGGCTGGAAGGTGTATGTGCTTGTGCCATAGGAAGAACGCGCAAATTCTGGACGACGCTTCAGTATGTCGTCGAGGGCCTGACGATAAGCTGCCGTCACGTTCTTGACGTAGGCAATGTCCTTCAGTCGGCCTTCGATTTTGAAGCTCCTCACGCCTGCGTCCATCATCTGCTCGAGGTGCGACAGGCGGTTCATGTCCTTGAGCGAGAGCAGGTATTTGTCCTTGATGAGCGCGTTGCCGTTTGCGTCTTCGAGGGTGAATGGGAGGCGGCAGAATTGGGCACACTCGCCGCGGTTTGCAGAACGATTGAAGCAATACTCCGAAGCATAGCATCTGCCGCTATACGAGACGCAAAGTGCACCGTGAACGAAGGCTTCGAGCGTCACGTCTGGGGCGGCTTCGTGAATCTCCTTAATCTGTTCAAGTGAAAGTTCACGGGCGAGGACTACCTGATTGAATCCTAACTTCTTAAGGCGAGCCACATCCTCCTTTGTGCGATTGTCCATCTGCGTGCTTGCGTGAAGAGGAACGGGTGGAAGCGCCAACCTGAGGAGGGCTTCATCTTGCGTGATGAAAGCATCCACTCCAGCGTGATAGAGGTCCCATGCTATGAGGCGTGCCGGCTCCAGTTCTTCAGGGCGAAGCAGGGTGTTGAGCGTGGCGTAAATCTTGACGCCAAACTGATGAGCGTAGTCGCAAAGCCTCTGAATATCCTCTACGGAATTGCCCGCAGCAGCCCTTGCTCCGAAGCGTGGAGCCCCGATATAGACAGCATCTGCACCATGATCTACGGCAGCGATGCCGCACTCCAAGTTGCGGGCAGGGGAGAGGAGTTCAGTGTATCTCATCAATGTCGTATGGCGTTTCCTGATAGACGTAGTAGTTGAGCCAGTTCTGGAAGAGCAGGTTGCCGTGGCCTCGCCAGGTTACGAGCGGTCCCTTCTCGGGGTCGTCGTCGCGATAGTAGTTGTAGGGCATCTGGATGGGGAGTCCTTTGCCGAGGTCGCGCTTGTACTCCGTATCGAGCGTCATGGGCGAGTATTCCGAGTGCCCCGTAATGAAGATTTCGCGTCCCTCGCGTGCCATCACCATCGAGACGCCGCTCTCCTTCCCCTCAGCAATGATGGTGAGTTCGGGCACCCTGAGGATGTCTTCCTTGCGGATCTCCGTATGGCGGCTGTGAGGCATGTAGAAGACGTCGTCGAAGCCTCTGAAGATGGGCATTCGCGGCATGAGCGGCACTTGCGGGAAGATGCCGAACTTCTTCTCCGGCAGCGGGTACTTCGGTATGCCGTAATAGTAGTAGAGCCCTGCCTGGGCAGCCCAACAGATGTATAAAGTAGAGGTAACGTGCGTGCGTGCCCACGCGAAGATGTCGCACAGCTCGTCCCAATAGTTCACCTCCTCGAAGTCGAGGTGTTCGACGGGTGCTCCTGTGATGATGAAGCCGTCGAACTTCTCGTGGCGCATCTCCTCGAAGTCGCGATAGAAGGCCCGCATGTGTTCGATAGGCGTGTTTTTGCTGGTGTGCGCCTTGACCTTCATGAGGTGAATCTCGAGCTGCAGTGGCGTGTTCGAGAGGAGTCGGATGAGGTCCGTCTCCGTCGTGATTTTGAGGGGCATGAGGTTGAGTATGGCGATGCGGAGGGGTCGTATGTCCTGCGCGTTCGCACGTTTGTCGCCCAGCACGAAGATGTTCTCTTTCCTGAGGAACTCTATTGCGGGCAGGCTGTCAGGTAGTCTAAGTGGCATAGAAGTGTAGTTTTGCTTTGCAAAAGTACGACTTTTAATTCAAAATTCAAAAATATTAAATACAAAATGAAGGATAAGCGAGCGAGAGCATCAAAAACACACAACAATCCCCGCCGCAGAAGAACCTGCAACGGGGATTTGTCGTTGGAAGAAAATGAATTAAGACTTCAACATCCGGGGTGGTCAAAAATTTGACTACCTCTGTCTATCTGTTTCCCTTGGCTCTATTGTGAGTCTTGCAGAGCATCTGGCAGTTCTCGATGTCCGTGCTTCCACCTTTGCTCCAAGCCGTCACATGGTCGGCATCCATTTCCGAGAATTTATAAATCTTAGTTCGCACGTTCTCATGTCCTTTGGCGCATTCAGGGCAATTGCTGATGCCTTGCTCGCGGGCTTCGTTCGTCTGTCGTGCATAGACAGTTTTCTTCACACTATCCTCGAAGATGCGGATGTTGAGCAGTTGTTGTTCTGTTTCGCCACCAAGCAGATACTCGAAGATGCCGCGCTTGTTTGTCACGAACTCGTCGGCATAGAGTTCGTTTACACGTTGTTGCAAAAGTGATGGGTTATATGAGTTGGCATGATACCTTTCATAGAAGTCTCCCCATTCCAAACCCCGCATCTCGCCTTTAGGCTCTCCGAAGAGTGTCTTTGCCCATTCTATTACTGTATCGAAATAGGTCTTCAACTCTTCTATGCTATCATCGTAGCGGTGCCTGCTCATGTATCCGCCGACATTGTTCTCGCCTTTTGATACCCAAACGAGTGCTTCGTGGAGTATTTCTTGACGATTGGCGTTGCCCTTGATATAGCAGCACCACTTCTGTAGTTCAGGACGACGTGAGTTGCTAAACACCTTTTTGGCTTCTGTTACGAATGGTCCAGAATAGGTTGCGTTGAGCAGTTCCTGTCTGTTCAATGGCACGCCAGCTATGTTGATGGTTTCGAACCACTCCTTTATTTCCTTTTCTGTGCCGTTGCAGATATATATGAGCAAGCGGTAATTGTATATCTTCTCCTGCTCTTCCTTCGTCAGTCCTTTGAAGTATTGCTCCATGCCGAACTTGTCTTTGATGGCAAACTTGCCTGTGATGAAGCGGCCGATGCTGGTGATGCGCTGCTGGCCGTCGAGTATCTCATAGCGTCCAGGTTCTGGTTCATTGAAATAGATAAGTCCTAAAGGATAGCCTTTCAGTATGCTGTCGATGACTGCCACCTCCTTTTTGCCGTCGTTCTCAATATAGAGGTAGTTGCGCTGATATTCGGGCTGAATGGTCAGTTTGCCAGCCCACCCGAACAGGCCTTTGCCTTCCAACTGGTTATAGACAAAGCCTTCGCATATCTCTCTGACCGTCAGGTCTGTCATCAATGTCGTTTGCATAGTTCTATTGCTTTTTGCGGATTAGTATTCTTGCGTATGGCTTCTGCGGAATGCCTTCCTCGTCAATATAGTAGAGTTGACCATCGCGCAAACTTGGATTGAGTTTCTTTAGTTCTCGGGGATAAGGCTTCAAGCCAAGTTCCTTGCCAGAATCACCTTGTGTTTGTCCAATAATTTCGAACTGCTCGGGACAATATTTATCAAGGAAGGTTAAGGGTACTCCCATCATTCCCTCATAATCAGAAGGGATGGCATCAGTGTAGGGCACATCTATTGCGTTATAATTCTCATAATGTATGTAACTTTTGCCTCGTATTTCTTTGTGCTTTGAATAAAGGATATTATCCTCCATCGTCATCAATGGAAGCGGTTCATGGCGACGACCATGGTCAATGTTGGTGTACCAAACGACCCCCGAAACCCTTATCATTCCATCTATGTGATTCCCAGCCGTTGCTATATCTTGATAATTACTTATAAAATGAGTTGCTCCACCTTTAAATCCAACTCCTAACCACATTTTGTTATCTTTTATAAGTGGAAAGATTTCTTTATATGAAACAGCGTTTTGATTCCCTATAACGACAAATTGTTTATCAGCTTCTATTATCCACATTAAGAATTCCCTGAACAACGAGAACGGCGGATTGGTGATGATGATGTCTGCTTCATCTCGCAAGGCTTTCACTTCATCGCTGCGGAAGTCGCCATCGCCATTGAGGTACGACCACTGCAGGTCTTCGATATTGAAGCGTCCGTCGCCATTTGTGTCCTCGTCAAGCACAAATATCTTGCCATTGGTGCGGCTCTTGTCGGCATCATAGAAGGGGCTTTCTGTCTCGAAGAGTGTAGGCTCCCATTCCTTTATCTTCTTCGACTCGACGGCATAGCTTGTACTTATCAACTTCTTCAACCCGAATGCCTCGAAGTTCTGCGCAAAGAACTTGGTGAAGTTGCTCCATTCGGGGTCGTCGCAAGGCAGTAGTACTGTCTTGCCGCGAAACACATTGGGGTCGTATTCCAGATAAGCGTTTATCTCCTTCTGTATGTCCTGATACTGCGTGTAGAACTCGTCGTTCTTTGCCGACTTGGCGTTAGCGAGGTTTGTGTTTGCCATAACGATTGATAGTATTCTGCATCAACTATCAATCGCTAACACATAAAGAAAGCGTGATGCTCCTTATGCGTTGAACTATGAGGCATGCCCAGGAAAGGAAACCCCAGTCTGTTTATAAGAATGCATCACGCATAAGGCGTGAATGCATTGCTATATCAACAGACGCAGAGATGCCAATTCCTGACACCATGTAATATCTATTACTTCAAAGCGTTTTTATTTCCAAACTGTTTCCTGGGCATTTTGGTTCAACGCGAAATAATAGCGAATGCTTTCTTTTAGCTCGGATTTCTCCCCGAACATGCTGCAAAGTTAGTGATTATTTTTGAATGACAAAAGTATTTTCGAGGAAATGTTTTGTGGAAGGGCAAAAGTTTTGCGTCATCCTTAGCCACACTAAACTATAGCCATCAGTTCCCTGTCAATCTTGTGGAGAGCATCCTTAATGAGTTTTATCTGATATGGCCGGGCGTGTTTCTTCCCATTGGCATATTGCGATAGCAGGCTTTGGTTGATGCCCGATACACGGCTGATGGCAGCCAGTGACACATATGGGCTGCAGGCTTTCAGCAACGAATGCGCATCCAGGAAATTGTACTCCAACTCATAGTTTTTGCCCAAACGACGGAGTTCAGCTTCTATAGCTTTCTTCAATTCCTCGAATGTCTTAGCCGTAAAAACCATTTCCCCGACAGTTTTATCAGAGATTGTGGCCATAAAACTATTGTCGCAAATTTTTAGATTTGCTTTTAACTGAATCTCCCTGTCTGGCAATATGGGCTTCTTCAACACGGATCGAGGCAGTAATCCCGTCGAGAAGAAATAAGTCTCTATCTTCCCTGCAAGCGCAGTTGGAGTGAGGTTTAGCGCCTCACAGTACTCCATCAGCTCCATTACGCTAAGGCGTCTCTTTCCTGATTCGATTTCAGATACCCGTTCTTGCGTGACGCCTAATATCTTAGCCATCTCCTCCTGAGTTATATGCTGGCATTTCCGCTCTCTCTGAAGCAGAAAGCCAAGCTCTTTTCTCCTATCTTTTCTTAGTTTTCTACCCATATCTGCCGCAAAGATAAGAATAATATTTCATTTTATACGATTTTAGGTATAAAAATACCCCAAGTGAACCCATACGCATAATTCATGCGATATATAAAGGAGGATTACGACATGATGACAAACAATCTTTCACAACGTACAAAAGAGGCTCAAATGATGTGTCTTTTCGCAATTCAAACGCTGTATGTACCTTTGCAGCAGCATTCGAGGCTAAGAATCTCAAGCTCTGTGCAGAAGCAGGTGAAATCAAGATTTTTCGATTTTGAAAATCGCATTATCATTTTACTTACCTTTGCAACAACAAAAAAAAAGTAAAAAGTTGTCCTTGACGGGCACAAGTATGCTTACTATAATATATACATGAATATATACATGGTGTTAAACTTAAAATTAATATATGAATAATACATTCTAAATTTGCAACGAGAGAGCTCTTCTTATGCTAGCTAAAAGAGAAGAGTAAACCCAGCGGGGTTGTATCTCCGAAAGGTAAATAGGGTTCAAAACCTGAGCACGGGTCCCACCGGTTGTGCATACTTCCAACATTTATACCGGTAGTGCGAGGAAGTTCATATTATGAGTCATCTAGCAATGAATAAGATGAACTTAACTGAGAACGTTAACGTTCAGCAGACGGAAGGTCTGACTGGACAAGTAAACAGTCAAGTCCAGACGGTGCAGGGCATCGTGGGCGAGGCTGTAAACCAGAAGACTGAACAGGAGGAGCGGCTGGAGTTGCTCCAAGGGTTCCGTATCACTACGCAGACGGCGGTGGAGCCTGAGGCTTACACGCTGAGCGTGGACGGTGTTGGCTTCTTTGCCCGCTGCGATGTACATGCCGTGAAAGGCAAGCAGAAGTCGGGCAAGAGCGCCGTGCTGAAGGTCTGTGCTGCGGCTTTGCTCCGTGGTCAGCAGTTCCGCGTGAAGTCTGAGCAGGAGGAGCCTGAAGTGCTCCATATCGACACGGAGCAGCAGGCTGCCGATGTGAAGCTCGTCATCGACGAGGTGAAGCAGATGACCGGGCTCGACGACGCGTACATCGACCAGCACTTGCACCTCTTCACTTTGAGGCGCAGGAGCTACGATACGCTGCTCGAGGACTTGCGTCTGCTCATCGAGAGCCTGCATCCGCAGGTGGTGTTCCTGGACGGCGTAGTGGACTTCATCCAGAGTTTCAACGACGAGGTGCTGTCCCGTCAGCTCATCCGCGACTTGCTGATGATTTGCGAGGAACACGGCTGTGCCATCGTCTGTGTCTTGCATGAGAACAAGGCTACCGACGACGAGAACATGCGTGGCCACCTGGGTACCGTGCTCTCGCAGAAGGCAGGCAGTGTTCTACAATGTAAGAAGCTGAAGGGCGGCATCATCAATGTGAGCTGTCCCGATGCTCGCCATGGCACCATGCCTGCCTGGAACATCTCGTTCGACAAGGACGGCCACCTCATTGATGCAGACTTGATGCATCAGCAGGAGGTTCGTGCAGCCAAGCAGCAGCGTGATGCGAAGCGTCAGGAAGAAAGAGGCCTGATAGTTCAGCATCGTCTGGACACAGCGTTGAGTCTGATTCGGATGCATCACGGCAGTATTCCACGCAATGAACTGACCGCCATGCTTATTGAAAGGATTGGTGTTCAGCGTGCTGCTGTTTCAAAGTTTATCACTCTTATGGTGAAAGAAGGAAAGCTTTTCGAATCAGGTAAAAACATTATGGATTCCGCAAACATAGTACTTCCGCTTTGAAGCAGAGCACATGTTCCTGTGATTTTGTTCCTTCCCCCTTATATAGAGGGGGAGGAACGAAAGAACAGAAATGCACTAAGAACGAACAAAAAAAAACATCATTTATTATGACAACAGATTATCGTTATAAACTTGAGACGCCCAGAGTGACTGGACGTCGTCAGCAGAAGACCATCTGCCCTCATTGCGGCAGGAAGAGCTTCGTGCGCTATGTCGATACACAGAACGGCTGCCAGTACGTTGCCGACGAGGTTGGCAAGTGCGACCACGAGCACTCGTGCGGCTACCACTACAAGCCGTCGGAGTACTATCACGACCACGCTTGGATGAAGGAAAAGCCAACCCAGAACCGAGTTTCGGTGCCGCCTAAGCCGAAGCCTACTCCCCCTCTGCAACCCTTGCCGATGGAACTCGTCAGCCAGACGCACTCGCCAGCCAGCACCTTCTGGCAATGGTTCTCAACAAAGGCGGCAAAACAGCTAGGCCTCGACCCCATGGTCGTGCAGCAAGTCTATGAAGACTACCACATCGGAGCAGACGAGAGAGGCAACGTCATCTGGTGGCAGATTGACGAGCAGCAACGCCTGCACACAGGACATATTATGCAGTTCTACGAAGACGGGCATCGTCATGATGGCTATCAGAATTGGGCGCATACCCAAATCCTGAAAGACAAGCTGCCAAAAGGATGGATGCTATATCAGTGTCTCTTTGGAGCACATCTGCTGCCTCTGCGTCCTCAGGCTTGCGTCTGCCTCGTAGAGAGTGAGAAGACAGCCGTCGTCATGGCAGCCCTCTTACCGCAGTACATTTGGGTGTCAACGGGCAGCAGTCATGGACTGACGAAGGAGAAGCTGGAATGCCTGAAGGGACGTCGCGTGAGCGTCTTTCCCGACACGGGTTGGTACAACGACTGGAGCGAGAAGATGAAAGCCTCCGGCCATAACAACTACACAATGGCAAACATCGAGAGCTATCCTTCGAACTCCGACATTGTCGATATACTCCTTGGTGAGGTGAAGCCCGCCCAATGAAGTAAAAACCAAGCCTCGAAGCCTCTGGCCTCGGGGCTTTTTTTTCTTCATTCTTTCCATGAAAAAAACTTTCATTTTTCTGTGAAAATAATTGCCAATTTACTTGCGTAATTCAAGAAAATGTCGTATCTTTGTGGTGCAAATGAAAGAGAAAGCAAGTGCTGCCAAAATTGCAAATCACACGTGGATGAATGGCCAACTAAGCGTGGGCGAATGAGCAACTAAGCAGTGCTTAATCTCCAACATTGCAGTGAGTAATTAACACCATTAAAAACACTTTTGCCTTATGATTAACTACAGTATCTACATCGCATGTAAGAAGCCCGGTACCAAGAAGGCTGATTACAACACCGTGGGCACGATGGCCTACGGATCGGCTCAGATGAACGAGAAGCTCTCGTTCGACCAGTTCTGCAAGCACATCGCAGACCACAACTCACCTTTCTCGAAGGGCACCATCCAGGGCATCCTGACCGACGCCGTACACTGTCTGCGCGAGCAGCTCCTCTGCGGCAACAGGATTCAGCTGGGCGACCTCGGCACTTTCGGCGTGGAACTGGCCTGCAACCCCGCCAAGACGACTGACGACTTCACCGCCAACAACATCGAGGCAGTGAACGTCGCCTGGACGCCCGGCAAGCAGTTCAAGAACCTCCGTCAGGACGCTCAGTTCCAGCTCGTTCCTGGCCGCAAGGCGCAGGCCGACGCCATCGAGGTCATCAGGAATGAGGATACTATTCAGGGACTCGAGTAAAGCCCCTTGGTCTGGACTCAAAAGTACTGCCCTTCAGGTAACATCTGGGGGGCAGTTGTTTTTTTATTATTTTTTCACATCAAGGATTTGCTCAGTTCAGTTTTTTTTCGTAAATTTGCACGCGAAATATATAAATATAATAAGGAAGTAAAAGTGGAAGTAAAAATGGAAGTAAAAGTGGAAGTTAAGCGCTAAGCGCTGGACAATACCACAAGGTCAGAACTGTCGTCCGATTTAACTTCCACGAGCAAAACGAGTTAACTCCCTATTTAACTCCCAGTTTTACTCCCCTATAAAAATAACTAAATCCAAATGGAAGATCAAGAAAGAATAATCAAAGTTGACATCCAGCAGGAGATGAAGAAGAGCTATATCGACTACTCTATGTCGGTAATCGTGGCTCGCGCTCTGCCGGATGTGAGAGACGGTTTCAAGCCTGTTCACCGCCGTATCCTCTACGGCATGCGCGAACTCCGCAATTTCCACAGTAGTCCTTACAAGAAGTGCGCCCGTATCGTGGGTGAGGTGCTCGGTAAGTACCATCCACACGGCGACAGCTCGGTATATATGGCCCTCGTGCGTATGGCTCAAGAATGGGCGATGCGCTACACTTTGGTGGACGGCCAAGGCAACTTCGGTAGCGTCGATGGCGACTCTCCTGCCGCCATGCGTTACACGGAGGCGCGTCTCAGCCTGATGGGTGAGGCGATGATGGACGACCTGGAGAAGGAGACCGTCGATATGACCAACAACTTCGACGATACGCTGCAGGAGCCTACCGTCATGCCTACGAAGATTCCTAACCTGCTCGTGAACGGTGCTACGGGTATCGCAGTCGGTATGGCGACAAATATTCCTACGCACAACCTGAGCGAGGTGATTGACGCTTGCGTGGCTTACGTCGATAACGAGAACCTCGAGGTGGAGGACCTGATGCAGTATGTGAAAGGTCCTGACTTCCCGACAGGTGCTTACATCATGGGCATGCAGGGCATCCGCGACGCTTACGAGACAGGCCGTGGCCGCATCGTCATCCGTGCGAAGGCTGAGATTGAGAACGGCGACTTGCACGACAAGATTATCGTGAGCGAGATTCCTTATGGCGTCAACAAGCAGCAGCTCATCGAGTATATCGCCCAGCTTGTTGGCGACAAGAAGATTGAAGGCATCAGCAATGTGAACGACGAGAGCGACTCGGAAGGTATGCGCATCGTGGTTGACCTGAAGCGTGACGCAAACGCTCGTGTCGTCCTGAACAAACTCTTCAAGATGACGCCGCTGCAGACTAGCTTCAGTGTGAACAGCATCGCACTGGTGAAGGGACGTCCGCAACTCCTCACGCTCAAGGACTTCATCTCGAACTTCGTGGCACACCGTCACGACGTCACCATCCGTCGCACAAAGTACGACCTGCGCAAGGCTGAGGAGAGGGCTCACGTCCTGAAGGGCCTCATCATCGCCTCGGACAACATCAACGAGGTGGTGGATATCATCAAGAAGAGCAAGACTCCGCAGGACGCTCAACGCGCCCTCGAGGCTCGCTTCGGACTCGACGAGATTCAGAGCAAGGCTATCGTGGAGATGCGACTCGGACAACTCACGGGCCTCAATCAGGAGAAGCTCCATGCTGAGTACGACGACCTGATGGAGAAGATCAAGTACTACAACCAAATCCTCACCGACGACCAGCTATGCCGCAAGGTGATGAAGGACGAACTCCTCGAAATCAAGGAACAGTACGGCGACGAGCGTCGCACGGAGATTCTGCCAAGCGCAGAAGAGTTCAATGCCGAGGACTTTTATGCCGACGACGAGGTAGTCATCACAATGTCGCACATGGGTTACATCAAGCGTGTTCCCCTGGCAGAGTTCAAGGCTCAAGGTCGTGGCGGCATCGGCGTGAAGGCATCAAGCACTCGCGACAACGACTTCATCGAGAAGATTTATCCCGCCACGATGCACAACACGATGCTCTTCTTCACAGACCGCGGACGCTGCTACTGGCTCAAGGTTTACGACATTCCCGACGGCAACAAGCAGGGTAAGGGTCGTGCCATTCAGAACATGCTCAACATCGAGCCGGGCGATGCAGTTCGTGCTTGCCTCTGCATCCGCAAGCTGAACGACCCCGACTTCTGCAAGAGCCACTTCGTAGTGTTCTGCACCAAGCAGGGTATCATCAAGAAGACAGAACTGACGTACTACAGCCGCGTCCGCTCGAATGGCATCAACGCCATCAACATTCGCGAGGACGACCAGGTAATCGGCGTAGAGCTGACGAACGGCAAGAACGAAATCATCATCGCTAACGCAGGCGGACGTGCAGTTCGCTTCGACGAGACACAAGTCCGTTCGATGGGACGTACCGCAACAGGCGTGCAGAGTATCGTCCTCGACGATGATCCACGCGATCAGGTTGTCGGCATGTGCATCATCAACGAACCCGAGACGGAAAGCATCATGGTGCTCAGCGAGAACGGCTTCGGCAAGAGAACCAGAGTGAAAATCGACGACGAAGATGTCTATCGCAAGACAAGCCGTCATGCTAAGGGCGTCAAGACCCTCGACATCACCGAGAAGACAGGCTACCTCGTTGCCATCACCGTTGTGAAGGACGAAGACGACCTGATGATTATCAACAAGAGCGGCACAACAATCCGCCTGCATGCCGATGTCATCAAGGAAACGAAGAGTCGCGTCACACAAGGTACGAAGGTCATCGAGCTGAAGAAGCGCAACGACGTCATCTCGCACCTCAGCGTAGTTCCTCGTGCCGACGAAGAGCCGGAAACAGAAGAAGGCGCTGAAACACAAGAAACAACAGAAACAAGCGAACAACAATAAAGCAAGTTTTATACATTAAATTATTATAAGACATGAAAAAGATTATGCTTTCGATGGCACTGCTCCTCAGTGTCGGTACCATCATGGGACAGGTAGATAAGGCAGCCCTCAAGGCCCTTCAGAAAGAAGCAAAAGCTCAAATGGCAGAGGCTCAGAAGATTAACGAAGCCATCACAGCTAAGATAAACGAGAAGACTGCTTCCGAAGAGGAAATCATGACTGAATGCAAAAAGAGTCAGGCCATCATCCGCAAAGCACTCAAGAGTGGCGGTGTCCCTGAAAACAAGCTGGGCGAAGCATACAAGACTTATGTGGAGATGACATTCTTCCCTCATAACATGATGCTTCAGCATGCCGTCAACAAGGAACCCTTCGACACAGCATTCTTCTACACCAACCTGAAGAACATGACAGATGCTCTGCAAGGCGAAATCAAGAATACAAAGGTCACGAAGGGCGAAGCTGGAAATGAAGTTTACATCAAGAACAGAATCGCCAACCTGGCACAAAGCGGCGACTACTACATCTATGCAGCTCAGTTCAACAGCGATTGCGGCAGGTACGACAAAGCACTCGAATCCTTCGAGACAGCAATGAACTACACGCAGAAATACCCCGAAGTGGCAGACAAGGCACAGCTCCGCATCCCTGCAGAGCAGATTGCTTACTATGCCTTCCATACCGCTCACGAAGGTAAGATGTACGACAAGATGGACGGACTCTACGAAAAAGCCCTCCAGTTTGCCGAAGGCGCAGCCGGTACTAAACAAGTGATGGCAGAGTCTTTCCGTGAACGTGGCGATACAGTTGCTTGGGCAAACTTCGTGCGCGACTTCACCCTGAAAGATCCCAAGGCAAACGAAGAGTTCATCCAGATCCTGATTTCCCATTTCCTCAAGCAAGACAAGCAGGCAGGGCCTTCAAGCAACCTGACGATGCAATACGTCGATGAAATCCTCGCTAAGGAGCCGGATATCTACATCGCTCAGTACGGTAAGGCCTACAAGCTGTTCGAGCAGGAGAAGTACGACGAAGCATTCGAGGCCTACATGAAGTGCACAGAACTGCAGAGCGACAACTACGAGGGGTGGTATCAAGCTGGCCTTTGCAAGTATCGTAAGGCTCTGGCTCTGAACGCTACAGTCAGCACAATAAAGAACCAAACCGAGGCAAAGAAGACTCTCGAGAAGACGAGAAGCATCTTCGGCGAGGCAATTCCTTTCTTCGAGAAAGCTCGCGAATGTGTTCCTGATGAACCCATGAAGTGGGCATTCGAACTCCGTCAGTGCTACTCTGTTACAGGGCAGGCTGCCAAAGCTGCCGAAATGGACAAGTTGCTCTAATGCTCAGTTCATAGTTCATAATTCATAGTTCATAGTTATGAGGTGGGTATTGTTCCTTGCATTCTTGTTCCCAGCCTTTCTTACGGTAAGTCCCGCTAAGAAAGAGAAGCCTGAGAAGCCGAAGCAGGAGAAACTTGCGACGCTCTACAAGAACGCAAGGAATGCAGTAAAGAACCTGAAGGATCAGGATGCGGCTCGCAAAGCATTGCTTGATGCGCTTGCCCGCCCTGAACTTCAGAACAAGCAGAAGGCGAAGATATACTACTCTGCCGCTTTGCTCGAGGAGTCTGTCAATGCCATAGAGAACCAGAAGGCTTACCTCAAACAGCCTTACGATACGGCTAAGTTCTTCAACAAGCTGTGCGATATGTATGGGCAGCTTCGCCTCTGCGACAGCGTTGATGTGCTTCCGGATGCAAAGGGAAAGTGCCATCCTGCCTACAGGAACAGGACACATTCCCTGCGCATGAAGCATCTTCGCAACATGCTGAGCGGCGGTAAGTTCTTCCTTGCCAAGAAGAACTATGCAGCAGCTTATCCATTCTTCGACAATTATTGCGAACTTTCACCTGATTCGAGCGCCACGCTTTGGGCAACAGTCTCGGCTTTCCTCACAGACAACTATGCCGGAACGGTGAAGCATGCCGATGCTGCAATCTCATATACCGACCCAACTACGGCAGCTATCCTGCAGGAATACAAGGTCCGCTCTTACGGAGCTCTCGGTAATGATACGGCTTGGCTCGCTTCCCTGAAGGATGGCGTCATCAAGTATCCGCGTCACGACTGGTTCTTCGTGCAACTCTCCGATTGGTGTAATCGGCAGAGAAGGTTCGACGTCGAGAGGAAACTGGCAGACAGACTTATCGGTCAAGTTGGCAACAAGCCAATTTATCATTATGCCAAGTCGAAGAGTTATCTCTCCGAAGAGAAATACGACTCCTGCATCGCTTATGCAGACAGTTGCATTGCCTTGCAGCAAGACTTTGTCGATGCGCATTATAATAAAGGTATAGCCTATCTGAATATGGCTGTGGTTGCTCAGGAATCATGCCCCAAAGATGTGAATCATCCTGATTATTTTGATGCAAAACAAGTCATTCAGGAATACTATCGGCAGGCTCGTCCCTGCATGGAAATGGTTCGCAAGCTGCAACCTGACAGGATGGACCGTTGGGGCTCGCCGCTCTATCGCATCTACCTCAACCTCAATCTTGGTGATGAGTTCGACGAGATAGACCGCCTGCTCAATCAGAAGTAATAAGAATCAGCAAGGAAACCAATAAGACAAAGAAGGAAGCCTCAATCGAAGCTTCCTTTCTTTTTAGTCGTTATGGACAATCACCTTTACTTTCACGATACGTCGTTTCTCAACTTCAAGCACGTCGAAAGTGAAGCGTTTGTACTCTATTCGTTCGCCTTGGGCAGGGAACTCTCCCTTAATCTCCAGCAATAATCCAGCCAAAGTCTCTGCCTCGCCCTCGATGTTCTCGAAGTAATCGTCGTCGAAACCCAGTATCTTGGTGAAGTCAGACATGAGTGTCTTTGCCTCGAAGATGTAGGTATTTTGATTGAGACGCTGGTAGGGCTTCTCCTCGTCGTCGTATTCATCGTTGATTTCGCCCACGATTTCCTCCAAGATGTCCTCCATCGTTACGATTCCGCTGGTGCCTCCAAACTCATCTACCACAATGGCAATGTGCACTTTGTTTGCTTGGAAGTCGCGGAGGAGGTCGTCCACCATCTTCGTTTCAGGCACGAAGTAAGCAGGACGGATGAGTGTCTGCCAACGAAAGCCTTGAGGCTTGCCGAGGTGGGGCAGGAGGTCTTTGATGTAGAGCACGCCTTTTATGTTGTCCTGCGTGTCTTGATAAACAGGGATGCGACTGTAGTTGTTCGCCACGATGCAGGCAAGCACGTCTTTGAAAGAGTCCTTTATGTCGAGGTCAACAATATCGACGCGGCTCGTCATAATCTCTTTCACCATCTCGCCTCCGAAGCGGATGATGCCCTTCAGCATGTTGCTTTCCTCGGCGATATCCTTCTTGTCGGTTAGTTCCATGGCCTTCTCCAAGTCATCTACCGTTAGCATATCTGCTTCGTGATTGGCAAGGCGTTTTGTGATGACTTTGCTTCGAATGAGCAGTTTACTCAAGGGCCAGAACACTTTGCTCAGCACCTGCAGCTTCGGAGCGGCGAATCGGCAGAAGGCAAGCGCATGCTGAGCGCTGTAGATTTTGGGAATTATCTCGCCAAAGAGCAAGAGCAGGAAGGTGAGGAGCACCGTCATGACGAGGAACTCGAGCCATACTGCCTGCCCGAAGTCGATGGTCTTGTCGAAGCAGAAATACAGGATGATGATGACGGCAACGTTCACCAAGTTGTTGCTGATGAGGATTGTGGCGAGCAGACGTTCGCTGTCGTCCAGCAGAGAAGCCACTTTCTCGTCGGCTTTATGTTCACCCTCGTCGATGGTACTTCTGTCGTTGGGAGTGAGGCTAAAGAAGGCTATCTCGCTTGCCGAGACGAAGCCTGAGCACAGGAGTAGCACGATAACTATGCCGAAAGCAATCCATACGCCTGTCGAAGGCATGTGGACACTTACTGTACAGATTTGGTCGATTAACTCTTGCCAGTTAAGCATATTCGGGGAATGTTATTGATTCTGAGGCTGTTCTGGCGTTTGAGGCTTGGGCGAAAGCATCTCCAACGACTCTGCCCAAATCTCCGTAACGGTACGACGAATGCCGTTCTGGTCGTCGTAAGTGCGTGTGTGAATCTGTCCTTCGATGAAGAGTTTATCGCCCTTATGCACGTATTTCTCGACAACTTCTGCCAGTTTGCGCCAAAGCACGACGTTGTGCCATTCCGTACGCTCAGGCACTTCTGTTCCGTTCTGCAATGTGTAGCCGCGTTCCGTCGTTGCCAGTCTTACACTTGCCACGCAAACTCCTGCGTCAACATATTTAACCTCGGGGTCTCTTCCGACGTTGCCTATTAACATTACCTTATTCATATCTTTCCTCTTTTTTCTTTGCAAAGATATAAAATAATTCATAATTCACAATTCACAATTCACAATTATTTCGTAATTTTGTACTCACAAGCTAACAATATTATGAAACATCTACTCTTATTCCTCCTTATGTTTTTGCCTTTGACGGCAAATTGTCAGACTTCAGACGCACAGAAATGTCAGATAAGATGGGGCACCTTCAACATCCGTCTGCAGAACGATGGCGACGAGAAAGCCGGCTTTGGATGGAGCGTTCGAAAGGACAGAGTTGCCAATTATATTAAACAGAATCACATCGAAATCGTGGGTATGCAGGAGGTTCTCCATGTTCAGCTCGAGGACTTGCTTGCCCGTCTGCCTGAATACGACTATGTTGGGGTAGGGCGTCACGATGGTAAACAGGGTGGAGAATACTCGCCTGTCTTCTTCCTGAAAGATAAGTTCGAGGTCCTCGAAAAGGGTAATTTCTGGTTGAGCGAAACGCCAGATGTGCCTGGCTCGAAGGGTTGGGACGCAGCAATAGAGCGTATTGCCAGCTATGCCAAGCTCAAGGACAATCAGACGGGCAAGGTCTTCATGGCTGTCAACACACACTTCGACCACGTTGGCGTCAAGGCTCGTCGTGAGAGTGCCAAGCTCATCATGAAGAAGATTCAGGAGATTGTGGGCGACCAACCTGCGGTAGTTACAGGCGACTTCAACGTCACGGAGGATGACGAGGCATATACCACGATGACTACTAACACGTTCAAAATGAATGATGCCTATCACATGACGCCCAATCACACGGGTACCACCTACACTTGGCATCAGTTCTGCCAACTTCCGCCGCTCAAACGCGAGAAGATTGACTTCATCTTCATCACGCCTTCCATCAGCGTCAATCGCTCTCATATCGAGATACCCGACCTCCAACACATGCTGTCCGACCACAACCCACATTGGGCAGACCTGGAGTTCTAACGTCAAGTTCCCAAACTTAACGTGCCGAGTTTGTATTTTAGGCGTGCTTAGTTTGCGATTTAGGCGTGCTTAGTTTGCCAATTAAGCGTGGATAAATTAAGGGCAAGACTCAAATGAGACTTGCCCTTATCTGTTTACTTCCAACTGAGGAGGCGTCCTATCTGGTCGTATAGGCTTGCCCAATGTGCTCGGCTTTCCGCATCAGGAGCCGTCTGAGAGGCTGCCTTCGTCTTCTTCTCTAACTGTTGAAGCGTGTAGAGAACTGCTGGACGAACCTGCTGATTGCCGTTTCCGTAAGCTCGGCTGAGGTGCTGATACATATTGTTCTGCAGGGCGACTCTGTATGGAGAGACTTTCTTGTTGGTGTCCAACTCCGTGAAAATCATCTTCGTCAGGTCGGCAAGATAAGCCTGAGGCTTGTAGAGGTCGTTCAGGCTCTCCAAGCGATTCATCAGGTTCGTCACGACTGTCTCGCCCACATAAATCGTCAGGTTCTGCGGAACGGCAGAAATACGATGAGCATAACTCAAGTCGCGAAGCCAAACAGGCTCAGTCAGGACTTGCTCGTTCAAGAAGTTCAAGGCTGCCTTTTGCTTTTCGAGAGGCTGCGGGACATACACATCTTCTGTCGAACCCTTAGGCTGGAAGGTAATCTCGTAGCCGCCGATGTTGCGAGTGACGTGCCCCATATAACGAAGGAATTGCGTGCGTATGTGCCCGTACATTACTTCTATATCGTTCCAGTAAAGGTCCTTCTCATTGTCCTTGGTCCATTCTGGCAGAGCTTGTATCTCGCGTTTCAGGTTCAGAATGCCGTAGTAGCTTGACTTGACGGCATCGTCGCCGAGGTCTTCAGTTTGGCGTCGTGGGTCAAGGCGTCCTTGCGCACTCTCCCCGTCGCCCCACCAAAGGCGCTTGTTCTGCTGTGCCTTGAGGGTCATCTCCTCGAGCATCTTGTGGTCTTCAGCCTCGTCTTTCGCATCGAGCATAGGTGTGTAACCCCATTGGATGGCCCACTTGTCGTAGTCGTTTATGCGGGGGAAGATGCCGATACGGTCAATGCCGTCTTCGGGTTGAGCCACATAATTGAAGCGGGCATAGTCCATAATCGAAGGCGTATGGCCGTTTGTCTCAACCCAAGCCTTGTCCCTCAAAGAATCGACAGGCACGGTGGAACTGCTTCCGAAGTTGTGTCGGAGACCAAGCGTGTGACCAACCTCGTGGCTCGACACAAAGCGAATCAACTGGCCCATCAGTTCCTCGTCGTAGTTCATCTTCTGTGCCGCTTCGTCGATAGAACTGCATTGTACCATATACCAGTTGTGTACGAGGCTCATCACGTTGTGGTACCAGCAGATATGACTCTCGAGAATCTCACCACTTCGGGGGTCATGAACGTTCGGTCCGTAAGCATTCTCGATGGGACTTGCCAGGTAGCGGATGCAACTGTAGCGAGCGTCCTCCATGCTCATGGTTGAGTCATTCTCGGGCCATTCCTCAGCACGGATAGCGTTCTTGAAGCCTGCTTTCTCAAAGGCTTTCTGCCAGTCGTTCACACCCATAATGAGGTATTTCCTCCATTGCTTAGGCGTAGCGGGATCGATGTAATAGACAATCGGTTTGATAGGCTCAACGAGTTCGCCACGACGCATCTTCTCAACATCTTCGGGACGAGGCTCCAGTCGCCAACGCGTCACGAAGGTCTTGCCTTCCACACGCTGCTGGTCGTCCGAGTAGCTGGTGTAACTGTCCGTGAAATAGCCGACGCGCGGGTCGAAGTAACGTTTCATCATAGGCTTCTCGGGCAGAAGAACGAAGCTGACATTCAAGCCGAATGTAGCTTTTCCTGTGCGACTCGTAGCCGCCATTCTGCTTGTGCCACCGCCGTTGAACGTCTTTACTGTGCGAACTTCCGTGTTCATGGGGAACGACTTGATGTCCTCGATGTAGCTCATCTCATTGACTTGACCTTGCAGGGAGAAGCCGTCCTTTACGGATTTGGGCAGCCCGATAGCTGGATTATCCTGGTTGAAGAACGGATTGACCTTAATCTTATAGAGTTTGTTCTTGTGACTCTCCACCTTAAACGCCCCAATAATGGGGTTTTCGTTGCTGATAGTGATGGCTCGGTTGATGTTTTCTGTCGTGTCAGCAACATTGACGAAAAGCCTTGAACGCAGCAACAATTGGTCATCTGGAGCTACTTGGAAATAGACAGTTTGCTGATTGACTTGCTCACCACCGAACTTTCCGATGCCTGCAGGAGTTGAGGTGTAGCGGACAGTCGTCAGGAACTCCCTGCCAATCAGGCTGTCGGGAATCTCGAAGAACCACTCGTTCTTCACCTTCGTTACGTTGAAGAGGCCTTTGCGTTCGATGCTTGGCTTCTCCACCTTAGCGCTGTCCTTCGGCGCAGGCTGGTTCTTCTTTTTCTTTCCGAAGAGTTTCTTCTTGCCGTTTTTCGCTTGTTCCGTCTTGGGCTTATTCTGTTTCTCTTTTGCCCAAGTTGGTGCTCCAACCATTAACGTCGCTGCCAGAAGCAGGCTCAGATACTTTGCTTTCATGTCTGAAGATATTAAGTTTATTTGTTTGAACACGTTTATCCAAGAGACTTTATCGTGGCTTCGAGGGCAGCAATCTTGCTCTGGGCATCGGCAAGCTTCTTGCGTTCCAGTTCAACGACTTGAGCAGGAGCGTTCTGCACGAAGCGCTCGTTTTGCAGTTTCTTCTCGATGCCTGCCATGAAGCCTTGCAGACGTTTGATTTCCGTCTCTGCCTTCTCGCGCTCAGCATCTGCATCAATCAGATTGCCGATGGGCACTGCGTATTCGTCTGTACCAACAAGGAATGCCTGTGTTCCCTCGTTCTTCTCACTGATTTGCTCAATCTTGTCAAGACCTGCGAGCTTCTTAATGATTTCTGCAAGCGCAGGAACGCTCGTCACACCATCTTTCGCTTTGCCTATAACCTGCAAAGGCAGAGGCTCGCGAGGCGAGATGTTCTTGCTCTGACGAACGGCACGAACACCGCTCACGACTTGCTTCATTTCCTCAATCTGAGCGATGAGCTGGGCATCTTCCTTCGTCGGAGCAGCTGTCTTGAAGACCGATACCATCAGGGATTCACCGTCCTTACGCTCGGCAATATGTTGCCAGAGTTCTTCTGTAATGAAGGGCATGAAGGGATGAATGATGTGCAGGAGCTGGTCGAAGATGTCGAGCGTGGCCTCAAACGTCTTGGCGTCAATAGGAGTTTGATAAGCCGGCTTAATCATCTCGAGGTACCAACCGCTGAACTCATCCGTGAAGAGTTTGAAGGCAGCCATCAATGCTTCGTTCAAACGATACTTGCTGTAGAGGTCGTTTATCTCGGCATAAGTAGCATTCAACTTAGCCTGCATCCACTTGATGGCCATCTCGTTAGCGTTATGGTTCGCGTTATCGTCTGTAACTTCCCAACCCTTGACGAGGCGGAAGGCGTTCCACATCTTATTGCAGAAAGCCATACCCTGGGCACAAAGCGCGTCGTCGTAGAGGATGTCGTTGCCTGCAGGAGCTGCAAGCATCATGCCCATACGTACTCCATCAGCACCATACTTATCAATCAGTTCAAGCGGATCGGGCGAATTACCCAGTGACTTGCTCATCTTTCGGCCAAGCTTGTCGCGCACGATACCCGTGAAATATACATTGCGGAACGGTATGTCACCCATGTATTCCTCGCCTGCCATAATCATGCGAGCCACCCAGAAGAAGATGATGTCTGGGCCTGTCACGAGGTCGCTGGTGGGGTAGTAGTAGCTAATCTCTTCGTTGCCTGGGTTGTTGATGCCGTCGAAGAGCGAGATGGGCCAGAGCCAAGAGGAGAACCAAGTGTCGAGGGCATCCTCGTCGCGATGGAGCATGTCCATCGTTATCTCTTTGCCGTACTTCTCTTGAGCCTTTGCAAGGGCTTCTTCTGGGGTGAGGGCAACAATAAATCTTTCTTCTTCTTCGCCGTCGATGAAGTAAGCAGGAATGCGATGACCCCACCAAAGCTGGCGACTGATGCACCAGTCCTGGATGTTCTCGAGCCAGTTGCGGTATGTCGTGACGTACTTCGTGGGATGGAACTTCAGCTTGCCTTCGAGCACGGGAGGCAGGGCGATGTCGGCCATGTGCTTCATTGAGAGGAACCACTGCTTGCAGAGACGTGGCTCGACTGCTGTGTCCTGATTGCGCTCGGAGTAGCCCACCTTGTTCTCGTAGTCCTCGACCTTTTCCAGAAGGCCAGCGGCATCGAGGTCCTTGACGATTTGCTTGCGCACATCCATGCGGTCCATACCCACATAGAGAGGACTCTGCTCGGAGATTGTGCCGTCGGGATTGAAGATGTCTATCGTCTCGAGGTTGTGCGTCTTGCCAAGCTGGTAGTCGTTCACGTCGTGAGCGGGCGTCACTTTCAAGCAACCCGTACCGAACTCGATGTCAACATAGCGGTCCTCGATGACGGGAATAACTCGGTTAACTAAAGGAACGATAACTTTGTGTCCGCGAAGCCATTGATTCTTCGGGTCTTTGGGATTGATGCACATTGCTGTGTCGCCCATGATGGTTTCGGGACGTGTGGTGGCAACTACGGCATAGTAGCCCTTGTTGTCCTTGTGCAGAACCTCGCCCTCTTCGCCTGTCGGAACAACGGGATTCACGTCGGAATCGGCTACATAGTACTTCAGATAATACAATTTGCTCTTCTCGTCGCGATAGATTACCTCTTCGGTCGAGAGCACGGTCTGTGCCTTAGGGTCCCAGTTGACCATACGGAGCCCACGATAGATGAGGCCTTTGTCGTAGAGGTCGCAGAAGACTTTCATGACGCTTTCGCTGCGCTTCTCGTCCATCGTGAAGGCCGTGCGGTCCCAGTCGCAACTTGCTCCAAGCTTGCGAAGTTGCTTCAGGATGATGCCTCCGTGCTCTTCTGTCCAAGCCCAAGCATGTTTCAGGAACTCTTCGCGAGTGAGGTCACGCTTCTTGATGCCTTGTTCGGCAAGACGATTCACAACCTTTGCCTCTGTAGCAATCGAGGCGTGGTCTGTGCCTGGCACCCAACAAGCGTTCTTGCCATCGAGTCGTGCCTTACGAATCAGGATGTCCTGAATCGTATTGTTGAGCATGTGTCCCATGTGGAGCACACCCGTCACGTTTGGTGGCGGAATGACGATGGTGTAGGGCTCACGACTGTCTGGTTTGCTCGCAAAGAGCTTATGCTTTGTCCAGTACTCGTACCATTTAGCCTCGACTTCTGCGGGGCTGTATTTTGTTGCTAATTCCATGTTGAATATGTTATTATATAAGTTCTGTCAGATATGTTATGAAAAAGAATAGCCAATGTGTTACGATGCCTGCAGCGATGCCTCCTATGAAGGTGCAGGTGAAGCTGCGGGATATGAAATGACGGTAACCAAGCGAATCGAGTGTGGCAGCATCGGCACTTAGAAAACCGCTCCAGCACATTCCCATCGCTGTGAAGACGGCAATGGCGTTGCTGTCGATGATGCCTTTGCTCATCATCTCCGGAATGAGACCAAGGGCAGCACCAACCGTTCCGAGTGCTGTGATGGGGAAGGCAACAAGTTCGCTCGCATTGAAGCCAAAGAGCCATTTGAAGACGAAGCCTGCTTTGCCTGCAAGAAGCGGCAGCAGTTCTGTACCTTGATATGCTTCTCCCGTATAAGTTCCTGTATCCGGGTCTGTGCCGAAGGTAAGTGTCATGACGAGCGTTGAGATGATGAGCACGCCAGGAATGATGGCGAGGCCAACCTCAACGCCACTCTTACCGCCGTCGAGTAAAGCATCAAGCACTCGAACAAAGAGTGTCTGCCGAGGGTCTTCGGGATGGGTCTCGTATGGAGTCCGCTCTGTCGTTTCGTCACTCGATATGACGTCTTCATACTTGTATTGTGGGCACTCCTTGAGCACAAGCCTTTGCATGAGTCTTGTGGCGATGATGCTTCCGATGATGGCTCCCACAAGACCATAAAGCGGTTCTGTATAGAAGCCGTGTCCCATCATAAATATAATAACGAGCAAGCCCATCGCATAACTTCCTGCGAAGTTCACGAGACTGATGTGCTGAAAGCGTTTGAAGTAACGTGCAAACTGTGGGTTCTTTGCCACGGAGATGATGGCAGGCTTATCGCTGAGGAAAGTCATTAATGCTCCTGCAGAAGAAACGCCTGGCAAATTGAAGAGAGGGCGAAGTACAGGCTTAAGTATCCTTTGCAGCAAGTCAACCACACCAAATACGCTGAAGATGCGACTTAATGCACCTGTCAGCACACACATGGCCATTAGGTAGAAGACGGTGTTGAGCAGCAAGTCGTGGGCTGTCCTCATGATTGTGTTGAGCATATTCGTAAAGCCCATCACCGAGGAGAGGTAGCCGAAGATCGCTATGATGACTATCAGGCAAGGTATGCCGCGAGGAATCTTTTTCATGGGTTAGAATATCTTTCCGCAAAGGCGGAAATTGAGTACAGGATATGCTTTGAATTTAGTGATGATTCTCATTGCTTTGGCTCCACTGCCATCGATGTCGGTATCAAGTACCTTGATGTCGTTGCAATAAATTGTTGGCTTGCCCCAGATGACGCATCCAATGTCGAATTTGAAGCCAATACGTTTCTTTGGTACACCTCGGCCAATGCCAATACCAACGTATGGCTTAACGAGATTAACCTTAAGTTTGCCGTTGATGTAGCCTTCGGCATCAGGTTCGAGCAAATAGTCTCCCAGTGCAAGACCAACTTTGTTGTCAGGGAACATGGCATTATATTCAGAAATCGCAACAAGCGATTCTGTGTTGTACATTCCCATTATATCCTCTGGACCAATGTACATGCCCGCAGTAATATGAAAGCTCGTTAGGAATGGCACAGGCATCACGTTAACCAACAATTTGCCATTCTTCATCAATGTCTGTCCCTTTACAGGTATTTTGTAATCAAGACCAGGAAAGGCTCTATTAGTTCCTACCGAAGTGTTGAACCCAATCTTTGGCATCATAGAAAAGCCTGCCTGCACATCAACAAAAGGTGTGATGGGCATACTGATATCTACTCCCCAACCCATTGTGCCAACTTCTGCGCCGATGGATAAGTGATTGAGAATGCGCAGGTCAGTCTGGGCTGATGCTTGTGATAACATCATAAATGCTGCTGCAAGAGCTAAAAGCATCTTTCTTTTCATACACTAATCGTTTATCTCGAAATAGTTTTCAAGGATATCCTGTGCTTGCTTCTCCTTGTTGTCGATGTCGTGTATGATTTTGCCATGCTCGAGCAGGACAATGCGTTCGCTGATGTCGACGGTGTGTTGCAGATTGTGGCTGCTGACGAGAATCGTGGCGCCAGTCTCCTCGTTGTATTTTTTCAGCAAGTGCTTGATGGCATTCTGACTGCTTGGGTCGAGGAAGTTGAATGGTTCATCAAGTATGAGTACTTTCGGACGAAGCAGCATGGCTGCCATGATGCCAACCTTCTGCTTGTTGCCTGCACTAAGCGTGCGGATGAGTTTCTTCTGGCCGGCCAGTTCGTCTGCCATGAAGTGCTGATACTGGGCAAGGAACTCCTGCAGCTGCTCGTCGCTGGTATCTGTAAGGCGGGCAATGAACTGGAAATACTCGTCGGGAGTCAGGTAGTCGATGAGGAAACTCTCGTCCACGAAAGCTCCTGTCCAGTCCTTCCATACTTCTGTCTCAGCAACATTGATTTCTACATCAGTACCTTTCATGTGAACTGTTCCAGTGTCTGCCTTGATGAGGTCGAGGATAAGACGGAAGAGCGTACTCTTGCCAGCGCCATTGTTGCCTACCAATCCCAGCAGTTCGCCGCTGTGGATGGTGAGTTCAGGTATGTCTACTGCAACCTTTTCGCCGAACGTCTTCTTGAGGTCTTTTATAATAATGTCCATATTCTATGTTTTTTACGAGTTTCGTGAGGCACGGAAGCCTTCCATATTCTTATAACGTCTTGCCATGAACCGCGTATAAACATTACGCAGCCAGTATTGATGAGTTGCCACACCAATGATGCCAAGCACGGCAAGGAACACATATCCCCAGGGTTCGCCAAGCAAAGCCGTCGCAGCCTTCTCTAAGCCAATCGGCAGGAAGAGGATGACGATGCTGACAACCTGCTGTGCCGTGTTGCCCTGCTTGCTTGTTATCTTTGTGTTCATGGGCAACGTGTTGTCGTTATAGACTGCCATCTGGAAGAGGAGAGGGTAGAGCACTCCTGCCGTGAAAAAGAAGTAGCCGATGTTCATCCAGACGGACATCTTGCCGATTATCATCAAGGGTAGCAGAATGATGGGCGGAATGAGCAGAAGCGCGACGTTGAAGTAGTACTTTGCCGTGAGCAGCTGCAGAATGCTTTCGCGGCGGCTCATCAGTCCGTCGATGTAGTTGCCCTCGTAGCACATGATAGTGATGAGTGTCATCATGCCGAGGATGATGTAGTTGTAGAGGCAGATGAATGAGCGCATGAAGTTGTTGTCGTACACATCGCTGAAGTACATGATGCTGCTCAGCATTATCATCAGGCCAAGGCCGACAAGGAAACTCATCCTCACCGTCTTGTTGCGGAGGCGTTGCTTGACTTCGAGCTTCAAGTACTCACCAAGCTTGCCGTAGCGATTCAGGAAATTAAACTGCGTGGCGTGTTTGATTTCCTTCTCTTCCTTCTTACCAACTTCGTCGTGAACCATGCCCATCTGCAGCTTGTAGTTTGCCCAATACAACAGAGCAATGAGAGCACCAACCAGGAGGAAGGGCCACAACTTCCATTGCAGGAAATCATACATCAAGAGTGTGCACGGCATATCGAGCGGGTCCTTGTCGGGCACGAGCATGATGGCAAGCAAGGCACCATGAATGGCAAGGGGCAAAAGCAGCCAAGCTAAGTGCTTCAAGATAAGGGCTCGGCAGAAGAGATAGGCGTAGCCGTTCATCACAAGAAGCAGCCACCAGCCAAGCAGCCATCCTATCGTAGCGCCCCAGCCCAAAGGAATAGTGATAGCGATGAGGGCGAACGGAACAAGCAGGAAGCCCCAATAGAGATTGCCCCAGGCAAGACCTGAACGTGTGAGGTAGATGTTCATCAGGAAACTTCTGCGGACGGGCAACAGGGCGTAGGGTTGGGCTTGCTGTGCCGGCGTCTCCTGTAGAATGAATCGCACCCAGAAGTCTGTTATCAATATGTAAAGCAAACCGCCGTCGAAGACATGGAATGCAGCCACTCCATTGTAGCTGTTCTTCATGCCCATTGCCATTACGACACCCATGAAGATCAGGATGGCGGCATAATATAGCCACATGAAAGCCATCAGGAACTTCATGAAGCGGTTCTTGTCAAGCATAGGATGCCGCTCTTCTTTCAGGTCGGCATTCTTGCAAATCAATCTATAGAGTTGATACTTGTTCATTGTGCTAAATACTTTTCTGCTTCCATCGCAGCCTTCGCTCCGCTTGCTGCGGCTATGACTGCCTGGCGATAGTGCGGGTCGGCCACATCGCCTGCGGCAAAGACTCCAGGCACATTTGTACGGGGAGAGTCGCCTTCTGTCATGATGTAGCCCTCTTCGTTGGTCTTGAGCCAAGGCGAGAAGAGTTCGCTATTCGGGTGATGTCCGATGGCAAGGAAGAAGCCGTCGATGGGAAGGTCGTACTTCCTCTCGTCGCTTTCCCCTTTGCGGAAGATGAGATGTGCGCCTTCTACGCCGTTCTCGCCATAAAGTCCAAGTGTGTTTGTCTCGAAGAGCACTTCAATCTTTTCATTACTGAAGACGCGTTCCTGCATAATTTTTGAGGCACGAAGGAAAGGCTTGCGAACGATGAGATAGACTTTCGAAGCGAGTCCTGCCAGATAGGAAGCCTCTTCGCATGCTGTATCTCCACCTCCGACGACGGCTACTACTTTCTTGCGATAGAAGAATCCATCGCAAGTGGCACAGGCACTGACGCCTTGTCCCATGTACTTCTGCTCGTCGCTCAAGCCCAAGTATTTTGCACTGGCGCCTGTGGCTATGATGATTGAGTCGGCAGTCCATTCGCTTCCATCATCGAGCGTGACCCCGAAGGGACGTATATCGAGGTTGACTTTCGTGCAGGCATTAGGGAGCATTTGCGTGCCGAAGCGTTCTGCCTGCTTGCGAATATTGTCCATCAACTCGTTGGCATCCACACCATCAGGCCATCCGGGAAAGTTCTCGACTTCGGTGGTGATGGTGAGTTGTCCGCCTGGTTGAAATCCTTCGAGCAGAACGGGATTGAGGTTAGCGCGTCCTGCATAGATTGCTGCTGTGTAGCCTGCTGGGCCACTGCCTATGATAAGAAGTTTAGTGTGGTTCATATTTATCTCATATCATTAATAAGTACCTTTGGATAGTCTTTCTCTGGGAAGTTGAAGAACGTGTCGCTCAATTGCAGATTGCCTTTGAAACTGAGGATGCTGACACGTTGCCAGTCGTTGTCTTCGCGAACACGGATGCAGAGGGGCTGGTAGTCGCTCTTGCGGATATCGATGTAAACCTCTTTGACATCCATCTTTGCATAGCGTGCACGGAGATAGACTTCGTAAACGGCTTCACCCCGAAGGACGGTTTCCTTCACAGTCATTTTGAAGCCTTTCTTGTAGATGTTCATGAAGGTGTAGGGGTTCATGGCAGCCATTTCCTTTTTGGAAGGCTCGTCGATGTTCACTTCGTTGGCACTGGGGACGTAGCACCAGCGTGTCTTTCCGTTGTACCAAGTGTTGATGTCGCCAGTCTCGAGTTTCATTTTGCTTTCCTGCAGCCACATGGTACCTGTGGAGGAAGCCTTCTCTGTGGCTCCGGCAAAGATGCTGGCTTTGTATTCAATCTTCACGTTACCTGCTTTGCGGATGCGGTCAGCAGTTATGTCGAGCACCTTCATGGCGTCCTGAGCGAAAGCCATTGAACATTGAATATTGAACACTGAACATTCAAAGAGGAGCAGAAAGATGAGGAGTTTTTTCATATTACACTAGGATGGTTTGCTAATTAAGCACGTTAACTTCGTCAATTAAGCACGTTAAGTTTGTCAATTAAACACGTTAAGTTTGAGAAGTTGGCACGTGTAGTTTGAGGGTTTAACGTAGGTTGTCCATTATCATCATGAGTTGTTCTTCGCTGACGCAGAGCACTTCACGGGGCTTGCTGCCTTTTGCGGGACCTACGATGCCAGCCTTCTCCAGTTGGTCCATCAGTCGTCCTGCTCGGTTGTAACCGATGGCGAACTTGCGCTGAATCATGCTCGTGCTGCCGTTTTGCTCGCTGACTATCATGCGGGCTGCGTCCTCGAACATGGGGTCGAGGTGTGTCATATCCACATCGCCTATGCCGCTATCGTCGTCTCCTTCAAGCGGAACTTCCGGCAAGAGGTAGGGCGAGGCGTAACTCTGTTGCTTGGCAATATGATGCACGATGTCCTCCAGCTCGTTCGTGTCGATGAATGCACATTGGATGCGGACGGGTTCCGAGCCTGTCATCAGGAGCATATCGCCCTTGCCGACGAGTTGGTTGGCTCCGGTTCTGTCGAGGATAGTCTTACTATCCACGCCTGTCGTCACCTTGAATGCCATGCGGGCCGGGAAGTTCGCCTTGATTGTACCCGTGATGATGTTGGCCGTAGGACGTTGTGTGGCGATTATCATGTGTATGCCGACTGCACGAGCCAGCTGAGCGATACGGGCGATGGGGAGCTCTATCTCCTTGCCAGCCGTCATGATGAGGTCGCCATACTCGTCGATTACCACCACGATGTAGGGCATGTATCTGTGCCCGTTGTTGGGATTCAGCTGGCGTTCACGGAACTTTTCGTTGTATTCCTTGACGTTCCTTGCGTGTGCTTTCTTGAGGAGGTCGTAGCGCTGGTCCATCTCGATGCAGAGGCTCTTGAGCGTCTGGATGACTTTGTTGACGTCGGTAATGATGGGCTCTTCCACGTCTTCGTTGCCCTCCACCTGTGCCAGGAAGTGGTTGACGATGGGTGCATAAAGGCTGAACTCGACCTTCTTGGGGTCTATCATCACCAGTTTCAACTCGGCAGGATGCTTCTTGTAGAGCAGCGAAGTGATGATGACATTCAGGCCCACGGACTTACCCTGACCTGTTGCACCGGCTACAAGCAAGTGCGGCATCTTTGTCAGGTCTGCGATAAAGACTTCATTGGTAATCGTCTTTCCGAGAGCCATGGGCAGTTCGTAGTCCGTTTCTTGGAACTTGCGGCTGTTCAGGATGCTTTCCATCGAGACCATCTGAGGCTTCAGGTTCGGCACTTCAATACCGATGGTTCCCTTGCCTGGAATGGGTGCTATGATGCGGATGCCGAGGGCGCTGAGGCTCAGGGCAATGTCGTCTTCGAGGTTTCGAATCGTGCTGATGCGGATACCAGGAGCAGGTGTGATTTCGTAGAGCGTGATGGTGGGACCAATGGTGGCTTTCGTGTTGTCGAGAATCTCGACTCGGAAGTTGCTGAGCACCGTCTTGATGCGGTTCTTGTTGTTCCGCTGCTCCTCCATGTCGATGGCGCTCGAGGTGTTGTCATAATGGGTGAGCAGGTCTATGCTCGGGTACTTGTAGTTCTCGAGGTCAAGCTTCGGGTCGTAGGGCTCTAGCGTCCTGTCGTCGGAGAGGTCGGCCTTCTCGGGATCATGCCCCACGACAACGGTAATGTCATCCGTGCTTTCTTGCTCTTCGATGCCTTTCAAAGGAGCCAACGGATCTTCGGAAAAATCAATGGTGGTCGCAGTTTGAGCGGCTTCGTCGCTGAACGGGGCGCGAGCCTCTTCTTCGTTCAGAGCCACTTCCTTTGGACTTTCATCCTCGCTGTCGGGCATCAGAGGCGTAAATTCTTCCTGCTCCTCTTGCTCCACTTCATTCTCGGCTTCCTCTGTTTCCTCCTTTTTCTCGCGGATGACCTTGTGTCGAATCCAAGTGATGGCTTCGTCGCTGAGGTAGAAGATGTAGAGTAGGGCAGAGAGGATGAAGATGAGCAGGGTGCCGAGACCTCCCACTTTGTTCTGCAGGAAGTCCAATTCGTTCTGCCCAATCATGCCTCCCCAGATAATGTAAGTATTCTGCGCTCCAGGGAAATAACGCACGACGTAAGCGGCAAAAGCAGAAGCCCAAGCCATGATTATCATGCAGTTGAGGAACCAAAGATGAAGTCGCACTTTTGCCAACCCCATGATGCGAATGCTTGTTGCAAGCATGAGAATAGGGATGAGAATACTTGACACACCAAAGGTGTTATCCATTAGCCAATGAGCAACTTCATAGCCCCAACGCCCCAGCCAGTTTGCTGCCGTATAGGATTCACTCGTGACGTACTTCTGGTCTTCTGCTCCGGTGAAGATGTGCGAGATGAGTGCGATGAGGATGGCCAGCGAGAGTGTGGCCAGGACGGCGCCCCAAACGAAGCGGAGGTTGTCGCCGTGTTCCCCGCGTTTCTTTGGGTCAACTTCGTCGTTGTCCTTGATGTTCGAGCGAAACCAGCCTATCCATCCTGTCTTTTTCTTTTTACGACGGGCGGGCATTTTGCTGGCCGGTTTGTATTGTCTTACGCTTTTCTTTGCGTCCATAGTTTCTAATACCTTATTATATACGCGAATAACGGGCACAAAGTTACAAAAAAAATCTCACAACAAGGCTGCTTTTACATTTTTTATTTCTTGATAAGTAGGGAATCGGATTACTTTTGCACGATTTTTCTTCTTTTGTGCAAAAATAGTTACCGAATTATTTGCAGCGTACCGAATTTTACTATATCTTTGCACAAAATTTAAAGAAATGTGCAAATGGAAATAACGAAAGTACCATCCTATAACGAGATGATTCGTCAGAGTATTCAGGAACATTGGTTCATGGATTCGATGTCGGATTATGGAGTATTCACCCTGCAATACAAAGACGTGGCGCGCATTATCGAGAAGATGCATATCCTCTTCGAAGAGGCGGGCATCCAGAAGGGCGACAAGATTGCCCTCTGCGGCAGGAACCTGAGCCGTTGGGGAGCAGCCTTCTTCAGCATCCTGACCTACGGAGCTATCGCCGTGCCTATCCTCCACGAGTTTCACCCCAGTCAGGTTCACGACATTGTGAACCACTCGGAGTCAAAACTACTCTTTGTGGGCGACAAGGTCTGGCCTACACTCCAGGCCGACGAAATGCCTGAGCTGCAGGGAATTATCTCGCTCGTCGATTACAGCCTGCTCGTGTCGCGAAACGAGAAACTTACCTATGCTCGCGAGAACTTGAACCGCCTTTTCGGCGAGAAGTTCCCCAGCCGATTCCTGCCCGAACTGCTCTCTTACCACAAGGACGAGCCCGACGAAATGGCTGTGCTGAACTACACCAGCGGAACGACGAGCAACTCGAAAGGCGTCATGCTGCCTTACCGCGCGCTCTGGTCAAACTGCGACTTCGCTATGCACGTCCTGGGCAACGAAATCCAGCCTGGCGACAAGGTGCTCTCCATGCTTCCGATGGCTCACATGTACGGCATGGCTTTCGAGTTCACCTTTGAGTTCATGCGAGGCGTACACGTTAACTTCCTAACGAAAGTCGCCTCTCCCACCATCCTGATGCGAGCCCTGGCCGACATTAAGCCCATCATCATCATCGTCGTGCCACTCATCATCGAGAAGATAGTCCGCAAAGCTGTTATGCCGCGCATACAAGATCCGAAGGTAAGAATGCTCATGCAAGTCCCTGTCATCGGAGACCGCATCAAGAAGAAGATATGCGACGGACTGACACAAGCCCTCGGAGGAAACTTCTACGAACTCATCATCGGTGGCGCAGCACTCAATCAGGAAATCGAACGACTCCTCCACGAGATAGGCTTCCGCTACACCGTGGGCTACGGAGCAACAGAGTGCGCACCCATCATCACCTATAACGACTGGAAAGACCAAGTCGTGGGCTCTTGCGGACGAAGCGTCATTCATCAGGAACTCACCATCGATAGCCCTGACCCCATCAATATCCCCGGCGAGATACTCACCAAAGGACTCAATGTGATGCTCGGCTACTACAAGAACGAGGAAGCTACCAAGGCAGCCCTCGATGCCGACGGATGGTACCACACGGGCGACCTTGGCGTCCTGGACTACCAGGGCAACCTCTACATCAAAGGGCGCTCGAAGAACATGCTCCTCGGGGCCAACGGACAGAACGTCTATCCCGAGGAAATCGAGGATAAACTCTCGAACATGACGTTGGTAAGCGAGTGCCTTGTTGTACAGCGAGAGGATAAACTCGTTGGACTTGTCTATCCTGACCAAGAACAAGTCAAGAAGCTGCGGCTTAGTTCAGAAGACCTCGAGAACATCATGGAGCAGAACCGCAAGGAAATCAATCCTAACTTGCCTTCCTACGCCCAACTTTTCAGCATTCAAGTCATGGAACAAGAGTTCGAAAAGACCCCCAAAAAGAGCATCAAACGCTTCCTCTATACATAAGAAAGAAAGCCATCCAAGAAGGTGGCTTTTTTTATGAGTCGGTGAGTTGGTGCGTCAGTTAAATTGTTCCTTCCTGTCGCTTAACTAATTCTAGGGTGCAAACCTTAGGGCGTCTGCCTCTTGCCCATTTGGGACTTTTGTTAAGTATGTGTAAACGTGCCATTATGCTAGACAGATTTTATTTATTCAAGTTTTGCAAGTTCTACTTTGTTTAAGTAATCATGTTTTCCACACAAGAAAAAAAAGGAAGCGACGCGTGGGAGGCTGGCGGAACTTAGTTTTTTGCATGTCGAACTCCAGAGACTTTACCCAAAAACTGCCACATTTTCCACAATCTGCAACAAATCTGCCATACGTATATCTATTTGTATATCATTGCGATAACGCTGCTGTGTAGCAGATTGGCAGATTTTCAAGGAAAAAACTTTGCATTGAGCGTGCGCGCGAGTTGATTTGCAAAACTCGAATTATTTATTCTGAATTACTTCATACTTAATTTTGAATTCTAAATATATTGTCGTATCTTTGCGCCCGAAATAGAAACCGCAACCCTCATAAAGGATAGCCTTGCCCCTAAAAGTGAGAGGTTTGGTGAGTGTCTGTAAATGGTAAATGTTTAAATGGTAAATGATAAGATGTTGAGAATAGCAGTCCAGTCGAAGGGTCGTCTCTTCGAAGATACAATGGCTTTGCTTGCAGAAGCAGGCATTAAGGTGAGCAGCAGCAAACGAACACTCTTGGTACAGAGCAGCAACTTCCCAATCGAGGTGCTTTATCTTCGCGATGATGACATCCCTCAAAGTGTGGCAAGTGGTGTGGCTGACCTCGGAATAGTCGGTCAGAACGAGTATGAGGAACGGGCTGAGGATGCGAAAGTGGTGCGTCCTCTTGGCTTCAGCAAGTGTCGTCTCTCTCTGGCTGTGCCGAAAGGTTGCGGCTATTATGGCTTGAAGTGGTTCGAGGGCAAGAAGATTGCCACTTCCTATCCCAATATCCTGCGTCGTTTCCTCGAAGAAAAACGACTGGTTGCCGATGTTCATGTCATTACTGGAAGCGTGGAAATCAGTCCGGGTATCGGTCTGGCTGACGCTATCTTCGACATTGTCAGCAGCGGTTCAACGCTGGTCAGCAACAACCTTGTCGAGGTAGAAACGGTGATGAAGAGCGAGGCTATTCTCATCGCCAACAAGAATCTTGATGAAGAGAAGCAGGCTGTGCTCGACGAGTTGCTGTTCCGCATCGAAGCGGTCAAGGCTGCCGAAGATAAGAAGTACGTGCTGATGAACGTCCCGACTGATAAGGTGAAGGAGATTGTCGCTGTTCTTCCAGGCGTGAAGAGCCCAACCGTGATGCCTCTCGCAACCGAAGGTTGGAGCAGCGTTCACACAGTTATCGAGGAGAAACGCTTTTGGGAAATCATTCGCGAACTGAAGAGTCTCGGCGCAGAAGGCATTCTCGTTGTGCCCATTGAGAAGATGATACCATAAAGGCAGGACTCCCCAACTCCGTAAGGGGGGAGAATTATTTTCAATTATCAATGTTCAATTTTCAATGAAAATCTACACATATCCAATTAAGGAGGAACTTAAAGACCTGCTCAGGCGGCCAGTTCGAGATGCTTCGGAGCTGAATACGACGGTTTCTGCTGTCTTGAAAGATGTTCGAGAGCACGGAGATGCTGCAGTCAGGGAATATGAGGAGCGTTTCGACAAGGTCTGCCTCGATGACCTTGCTGTCAGCGAAAGCGAGATGACAGAAGCGGAGAAGCTTGTCAGCGAGGAACTCAAGCAGGCCATCTGTCTTGCTCATCAGAACATCGAACGCTTTCATGTAGCACAGAGGTTCGAGGGCGAGCATGTCAAGGTGACCGAGGGAGTGGAGTGCTGGCAGAAGTCTGTGGCAATAGAGAAGGTAGGCCTCTACATTCCAGGCGGCACAGCTCCCCTGTTCAGCACAGTCCTCATGCTTGCCACACCGGCAAAGATAGCAGGCTGTCGAGACATCGTTCTCTGCACCCCTCCTGCAAAGGATGGAAGCGTCAATCCCGCAATCCTTGTGGCTGCCCGAGTGGCCGGAGTCAGTCGCATCTACAAGATTGGTGGCGTGCAAGCGATAGGAGCGATGGCTTATGGCACGGAGAGTGTGCCTAAGGTCTATAAGATATTCGGCCCGGGCAACCAGTTTGTGATGTGTGCCAAGCAGCAAGTAAGTCTGCATGATGTTGCCATTGATATGCCTGCAGGTCCGAGTGAAGTGGAAGTCTTGGCCGACGAGACAAGCAACGTCAGCTTCGTTGCAGCCGACCTCCTCAGTCAGGCAGAGCATGGCATCGACA
>JAEEGH010001325.1_pt1 | contig 72094 bp, 49 predicted proteins | sample 9134181 | NCBI WGS metagenome assembly JAEEGH01 (sample SAMN16246544, study PRJNA631951) | gut metagenome | biome: gut microbiome; feature: rumen; material: DP-attached | host: Bos | place: Iran: Karaj | collected 2018-10 | reverse complement strand
GATGGAAAGGGCAGCACGCAAAGAGGTATCTTCCTTTCTGTTTTAGTTGAATGCTATAGTCCCTGACAACATCCACGATGTTGCAGGCATCCAGAACCCTATCGATGTCAGATTGTTTAATCATTATCGTTCAAGATTTCTTCATCAGTTAGGCAGGTGTAGAACAGTGTACCCTTGTTCACAAGCCATGCCACGATATGATAGTCAATCAGTTCGTACTCGAAAGTGATTTGGGTCAGATTACCCACACACTCACCGACGATGATATTCACAGGCAGGGCGTGTTCCTGATTGAGCTCAACTATTTTGGCAGCGATTTTCGGCTGCACATAATACTCTTTCTTTTCCATGCTATTCCTCTTTACCTCCCCGAATGATTTTATGCCTAATCTTCACGACAGCGAAGTTAAGTTCAATCTCTGTCTCGATGGCTTTTGTGGAAAGATTCTGCCCAATTATTTCCCCCATGAGTTCGCCCGACTTCTTTAGAAGTTCTTTCTGCAATGCTTGGCCATCAGGAGCGTGTTCCACTTTTTCCATCGTTCTTGCCATCACTCGCACCTGTGTAAATGTATTGATGATGGCGATAGTAGTATTCACTGCATTCTTTGATTTCAGGATAGTAGCCAGCATATATAAGCCACGTTCCGTGAAAGCTTTGTAGTTGTACTTTGAGTGTTTACCATAGTGCATTTCTTGTTTGGTCGAAATTTTCGACCTTACAGATGAAGACTCTTCGTCGGTCAATTCCAGTACATATCCATCAGGGAACTTTTCAATGTTATTTCTGACAGCTTCATTCACTCTTTTTGTCTCAACCCCATAAAGAGCTGCGACATCCCTGTCGAGCAGCACCTCTTGCCCCCTCACGATAATAACTTTCTTCTCCACATCTGTAGTGTTAATAATTTCGTTTGCCATAATGATAAGATTAGATGTTAAAAAATTGCCTCTGCATGCGTTCTTCGCAGAGGGCAGGCAGAGGACTTTACGCATTTAGAGTTCTTTGTGAGAGAACTTAATCATAAAGCGCGTAGCCATTCAACAATTTCGCTTTTAAGCAGGAGCCATGACTTACGTTCTTTGTGACATGGAATCTGTTTGCGTTGACACATTTTCTTTACGGCCTCTCTGGTCTTGCCGAGAAATTCGGCCGCATCATCCAAGGTCAAAACCGTATCATTACAATTTACGATTCTTTGTGCGAGGGTAGTGTTTGTCCCTTTTGCTTTAATTTGTACCATACTTGCCTTTCTTTAAGTTTTAATCTTTTCGCATTTAATACTAAACGATTTCTCTTCCCAGTTGCGCTTGGTTGTCAGCTTGACACCTCTATCTCTTCCCAGCCCTTGATTGAATCTGCTGACGAGAGTAGATAATGTGTCAATCTCTTCATAATTTCTGACGAAACCCTTTTTTTCGCCGCCTGGACGGATTGAACGAATCCATTCCGTCTTCTTCTCAATGAAAGTTTTTTCTTCCATAATACATGTGTGTTTAATTGGTAATTACCACCTACCTACAGGGGTGGATTCATTACAAATTAAATGCAGTATTACAAATGTCGCTTTTACATGCATTAATACACCTGTTTTCCTTTTGGAAAATGCACCTTGAACTGCCATTCCCATACAATTCATGTTGCTTGAAGAAGGAAATCTATACATATTATATAATTTTAGTTCTTTTCCCTGAAAATGTTTGTTTGTTTGCTTATTATTTAGTACCTTTGCAGTGTAATTAAGAGGTCTGTTATAGCAATCGAACACCAGCATTTGTGATACTAAATTTCACGAATTTGGTGCAAAGTTACGAGAGTTTCAAAGTCACTGCAAGAAATTTCGGGACTGAAACGGCAAACAAACAAACCAAAAAATCTTAATTGCTCCCGTGTAGAGATATGGGAATATCAAAAAAACAAATTAAATAATAATAATAATAATAATAATCAACGCCTCTCTAAAGGCAAAACTCTGAAAATTGTCGTTGGATAAAATCCGCAACTGAAAAATGGTAGAAAAAGAGTATGTGTACACAAAATCAAAATCGGTATACACATCTCTTCCTAACTATCTTATAATCAAATAGTGGTTCGAATCCGACAAGAGGCTCAAACGCGAAAAGCGTTAAACAGAGAGTCCCTTCGTGGGCTCTCTTTTTTGTGGCAATGTTCCTAAATGATTTATTTATTGTAAAATGTGCCTCTTCGTGGATAATTTTTTGACCTTATCAGCTTGCTTGTCCGCTTATTTTACTATCTTTGCAAGGAATTGACATAAGTATAAGCGCACAAAATGATGCATTCCACATATTATCTTTCGATTGACCTCGGAGCCACGAGTGGCCGTACGATTATCGCCAAATACGATGGCGAACGGGTCGAGATGAGCGAACTGACGCGCTTCGAAACCAAGCAGATTCATCGCGACGGACACGTTTTCTGGGACCTCCCCCAACTCCGCGACGAAATCCTTTTCGCTCTGCAAAAGATTAAGGAACAAGGGATTACGCTCACAAGCATTGGCATAGATACTTGGGGTTGCGATGTGGCTTTCTTCGATAAAAACGGCGAGCAGATAGGTTTGCCGTACTGTTATCGCGACCCTCATACGGATGGCGCGATGGAGCGCTATTTTGCGGAATGCATGCCTCAGCAGGAACTTTACGAACGGACTGGCATCCAGTTCATGCCTTTCAACACCTTGTTCCAGCTCGACACGATTCGTCGCGAGAACAAAGACGCGTTTGCTGGTGCTGACAAGGTGCTCTTCATGCCTGATGCCCTTGTCTATATGCTTACGGGTGAAGCGGTTATGGAGCAGACGATTGCTTCCACCTCGCAAATGCTCAATCCCCAAACGGGCGACCTCGACACGAAGATTTTGGCCTCGATTGGCATGAAAAGAGAGCGTTTCGGACGTCTCGTTAAGCCTGGCGAAAGGGTAGGGGTGTTGAGCCGTAAGGTTCAGGAAATGACTGGATTAGGTCCTGTTCCTGTGGTTGCTGTGGGAAGTCACGATACGGCTTCAGCTGTGGCTTCCATTCCGGCTGAGGATGGTAATTATGCTTACCTGAGTTGCGGAACCTGGAGCCTGCTTGGCATCGAGAGTCCGACGCCCATTATCAACGAAGCGAGCTTCCGTCATAACTTCACGAACGAAGGCGGGTTGGACGGTACGATTCGTTTCCTCAAGAACATTACCGGGCTTTGGCTTCTGGAGGGATGCAGGAAGGAATGGACGGAAGGGCAGGTCCCGACGGATGTGAATGCGTTGAATGCGCTTTGTCTCAGTTCCTCGCTCCAGAGTCTCATCAATCCCGACGCCCCGCGCTTCGCCCATCCCGATTCGATGACGACAGCCATTCGAGACTATCTGGCTGAAACCGGTCAATCATTACCCCAGTCGCCAGCCGATTATGTGCGCGTCATTTTCCGTAGCCTGGCCCATCGTTATGTCGAAGTTATCAACGTCCTTCGAGACATCTCTCCTGTTGATATTCAGCGACTTCACGTGATTGGTGGGGGCAGCAAGAACGAGTATCTGATGCAGTTCGCTGCCGACGCTCTCCAGATTCCTGTGATTGCTGGACCGAAAGAGGGAACCGCTCTGGGCAATGCCTTAGTGCAAATCCGTGCTGCAGGCTTGGTCGGTTCACTTCAGGAAATGCGGGCCATCGTTAGGAAAAGCATTGAAATTAAGGAATATAAATAACGAAATATATGAAAGAAGAACAGATTCTCAAGTCCTACGAGATTGCTAAAGAGCGCTATGCGGCTGTCGGCGTCGATACCGACCTTGCCGTCGCTCAGTTGGAGAAAACGCCTATCAGCCTGCATTGCTGGCAAACGGACGACGTAGTGGGCTTCGAACGGAATGAAGCCTTGAGTGGTGGAATCCAGACGACGGGTAACTATCCTGGTCGTGCTCGCAACATCGATGAGGTTCGTGCCGATGTGGCTTTTGCGAAGAGCCTGCTCGCAGGTAATCATCGACTTAACCTCCACGAGATTTATGGCGATTTTGGTGGCCAGTTTGTCGATAGGGACGAGGTTGAGACGAAGCATTTCGACAGTTGGATAGAGTGGGCGAGGGAACAAGGTCTCAAGCTCGACTTCAACAGCACAAGCTTTTCGCATCCCAAGAGCGGCAACCTGACGCTCAGCAATCCCGACCCCGCGATTCGCGAATTCTGGATAGAACACACCAAACGTTGCCGTCGTATTGCCGATTATATGGGCAGCAAGCAAGGCGACCCCTCCATCATGAACATATGGGTTCACGACGGTTCGAAGGACCTTACGGTCGAAAGAAAGCGTTATCGCGAAATCTTTGCCGAGAGCCTTGACGAGATTCTGAAGGAAGACTTGCCGAACATGAAGACCTGCCTCGAAGCGAAGCTCTTCGGAATCGGGCTGGAGTCCTATACCGTTGGCTCTCACGACTTTGTGGCCGGCTACTGTGCTACGAGGAAACTGATGTACACGCTCGATACGGGACACTACGAGCAGACGGAAAACGTGAGCGATATGGTGGCTTCGTTGCTCCTGTTCGTGCCCGAACTGATGCTCCATGTGTCTCGTCCCGTTCGTTGGGATAGCGACCACGTAACCATCATGAACGACCAGACGCTCGACCTCTTCAAGGAAATCGTCCGTGCAGATGCTTTGAATCGTGCCCATATCGGTCTCGACTACTTTGACGCCAGCATCAATCGCATCGGAGCGTATGTCGTTGGAACCAGAGCAACGCAGAAATGCGTGCTGCAAGCCCTTTTGGAGCCGCTTGCCATGTTGCGCGAGTACGAGGATAAGGAGCAGAATTTCGAGCGCCTTGCTCTCTTGGAAGAGGCAAAAAGCCTTCCCTTCGGAGCCGTCTTCGACTACTTCAACCTGAAGAACAATGTGCCTGTTGGTGAGGCATTCATCCCCGCTATTCAGGAATACGAAAAGAATGTGACAAGCAAACGATAGACCCACCCCCTAACAATTTAACCTCGAATTATGGCTAAATCGTCTCTTAAGAGCACCCTGGCGGTCTCGTTGAACAATTATCTGGATGCTGGCGCTATTGTGGCTGGAGCGAGCGGCATTACGCTTTGGCAGAACTATCTTGGCTTGAGCGAGATGCATCTCGGTTGGCTTAACGCTATCAGCGCCAATGCGTTAGGTGCAGCAATAGGCGCCATCATTGGTGGCTTTCTGGCCGATAAGTTCGGGCGGAAGTTCATTTTTACCTACAATCTTTTGGTCTATATGCTGGGCGTCCTGCTGATTATGTGCTCTGTGAACTTCCCGATGCTGCTTTGCGGCTTCCTGGTGACGGGCATTTCCGTTGGCATCGGCGTGCCGGCATCGTGGACGTATATTTCCGAGAGCTCCGAGGTGCACAATAGAGGGCGCAATATCTGCATCTCGCAAATGTCGTGGGGCTTTGGCCCGATGGTTATCCTGCTCTTCGGCATGCTGTTCGCTCCTGGAGGTTACCTTTATGGCCTTGTGGAATCGGTGGCTCATGCTTTTGTTGGGACGGATGCGCCAGTTGAGGCTGTTCAGGTGTTCAGTTCGCGTGTGGTCTTCTTCACGCTTTTTGTCGTGGCTTTTGTGGCTTGGACTTTGCAGCGCCAACTGGATGAGAGCGCGGCCTTCGAGGAGAGTCGGGAGAAAGACAAGAGCAGCATCTGGGAGAACATCAAACTTCTCTTCACCAACAAGATTGCTGTCCGTACAGTCGCTTACCTTGCCAGCATCTATTTGACGTGGAATCTCGTGGCCTCCGTGATGGGTTTCTTCCAGCCTCACATCTACGAGACGGCAGGGGGATTGAGCAACGAATATGCCAACATGCTCAGTTGCATCGGTTGGGTTGTTGTGGTGGCCATAACGTTCTGTCTTTCATTCTTTATTGACCGAATATCTCACAAATTGGTTTATGTGCTTGGCTTGCTTGCAGGCCTTGCCACATGGCTGGTTATTATCAAGGGCGTGAGCGGCATTGGCAGCCTTTGGGCCTTCTCGATTCTGTGGGGCATCAATGGCGGTTTGGGCGTGCAGATTTTCTATGCACTCTGGGGCTCCGAGCTCTTCCCTGCCAAGTTCCGCGCTGGTGCTCAAGGGCTGATGTTCTTTATCGTTCGAGGCCTCTCAGCGCTTTGGGGACTGGTCTTCACCTTCATTTATGGCGAGAATGGCGAGGGCTTCACTCTGGCAGCCTATTGCATGATTGCGCTTCTGTTGCTCTCGCTCGTGATTGGTGTGCTTGGCTGCCCCAATACGCGTGGCAAATCGCTCGAGCAGATTACTCGTGAACGTTACGGAGAAGATTGAAGATTGAAGATTGAAGATTGAAGATTGAAATAATCACATCCTGTATGAACGACACATTGAATAAGGAGATTCAGAAGGTTGCCGAGGTGGCCGGTTACCTTTGGCAGAAGGGTTGGGCCGAGCGCAATGGCGGCAACATTACCGTCAACATTACGGAGTTCGTGGACGATAAGATGCGAGCCCTTCCTGCCCTGTCCGAGCCTCTTCAAATCGGCACGACTTTACCTCACCTGAAAGGCTGCTATTTCTATTGCAAGGGGACGGGCAAACGCATGCGCGACCTGGCTCGAGAACCGATGCAGAACGGCAGCATCATTCGCATCCTGGACGACTGCAAATCGTATGTCATCATTGCTGACGAACTGGTGATGCCGACCAGCGAATTGCCTTCGCATCTGTCCATCCACAACTACCTGATTGCCAGCGGTTCGAGCTACAAAGCGAGCCTCCATACGCACCCCATCGAACTGGTTGCCATGAGTCATTCGAAGGCCTTCCTGGGCAAAGATGTGCTCACGCGCCTGCTCTGGTCGATGATTCCAGAGACGCTTGCTTTCGCGCCGCTTGGACTGGGCATTGTGCCCTACACCTTGCCGGGTTCCGTTGCGCTGGCCGATGCCACTTTGCAGCAGATCAGGGACTACGACGTGGTGCTTTGGGAGAAGCATGGCACGGTGGCTGTCGGTACGGACATCATGGACGCTTTCGACCAGACGGACGTGCTCAACAAGGCGGCCACCATCTATCTGCGAGCCAAGTCGATGGGCTTTGAACCTGACGGCATGACCGACGCCCAGATGAAGGAAATTCAGGACGTGTTCCACTTGCCAACATCCAGACCTTGCTGACCGAAAAGCATTATAGCAAAACCATCGAGCAGAAGCTGCTTCCGCCTCTGAAAGAGGGCGATGCCGAGGGGCTTGTCTCGTTGCTTTCTTTATTCTCCAGAAGTGAGCAGCGGACTGCAGGCTATATGCTTGGGGAGCGCCTGTTGCTCGACTGCTCGACTGACCTCTATTGGCAGATGACGGAGGCGTTGGTTCATTATGAGAGCAAGGCCTATCTCATCACCATGATGAAGACTTTTCTCGTCCGGCTGAAGAACGGTTCGGCAGGGCTTTCCGATGCGCCGTTCTGTCGTCTGGCAGCAGGGTTCAACGAGGTGGAGCGGCAGAAGGTGGCGTTGCTCATCTTGCCCGAACTTGGCCAGCCCCAGCAGGTGGAGGAGCTCTTCGCAGCGATGAACATTCCGAAAGGCCGCGAGCAGATGGTCTATTTGGTTCGTGTGGACACCCTGCCTTGTTTGTTTCTGTTGTTGCGTTCCTTGCGTTACATCGAGCACGACAGGAGCGAGGTCTTGAAGGTTGCCCGCCAGTTGATGAAACGCGGAACGGGAGGCAGTTTCAATCTTGCCAGCATCATCAAGGTTGCTTTCGGACTGGAGGAGTTGACCGGTACTTTCTCCCTTCGTCTTCAGCCCTATCAGATAGCCCGTCTGGAGCAGTCGTACGAGGCATTTTGCCAAAGCGTAGGATAATCAGTAATTCAAAGATTTTGTTTGGGATAGGGATGCGCCGCTGCGTGTCCCCATTTTATATGTTGTACATCGCGTGGAGTCTTGGCCAACTTAACGTGCTTAATTGCCCAACTTAACGTGCTTATTTGTGCAACTTAAAGTGCCGCGTTTCGTCCTTCCGCGTGTGGCATTTTTTAATTACACTGCAAAGGTACGACAGTTTTAAAAAGTGTTGATGGTCTTTGAAGGGCTTTGAGAGTCTGTGGAGTTTATTGATGATTTTTGATGGTTATGCATGGAAGATAATTGCCAACTTTCTTGCGTAATTCAATAAAATTTCGTAACTTTGCAGCATGAAAGCAATGTACAAATATGAGTTGGCAAATGCCGCAGGAGTGAGTAACAACACATTTCGTCGTTGGTTAAGTGAACAACGCAGTAAATTGGCCGAATTGGGGGCAAAGCCTCGGGGGCAACTTTTGCCTCCTAAAGCAGTCGCATGGGTTTGCCAGCAATACGGCATTGATTTGTGAAATCATTACAACATTACAAGCATTACAACACAAAAAAAGGCAAAAGCCCTTCTGCTATATTATATATTATATAAAAACCAATTACATGCTTTAATTATAATATATATAATATAGCGGCCGCTTTTTTCTCTCAAAAAACGGTGTAATGTTTGTAATGTTGTAATGTTTTCGTGACTCTCATGCAGAAAAAAAACTCCGATGTCGCAAAAATCGCCCATTTCATCGAGAAATTTGACCCTTCGCCAAAATCGTTGAAGCTCTGCCTGATTGAAAACTTAATGAAAAATCCAGGCATTTTCTTTGTCCTTTGCCTGTTTTTTCGTAAATTTGCAGCATAATTTCAACTTCAAATACATTAAATTATGGACATACAATTGATTAAAGATTGCGAAGCAAAGGCCCTGGCATGGCTCGATTCGCCTTATTATGATGCAGAAACCAAGGCGGAAATCCGCGAAATGATGCAGAATGAGGACAAAACAGCCCTCGTAGATGCTTTTTATCAGAGTTTGGAGTTTGGAACGGGCGGTCTGCGCGGCATTATGGGCGCTGGAACCAACCGCATGAACAAATACATCGTCGGCATGGCCACTCAGGGCTTTGCAAATTACATCAACAAGGCTTTCCCCGGACAGAAGGGACTGTCGGTCGTAGTCGGTCACGACTGCCGCAACAATGGCCGTCTCTTCGCTGAGACCGTTGCCAACATCTTTTCAGCGAACGGAATCAAGGTCTATCTCTTCGAGAGCCTTCGTCCCACGCCCGAGGTCAGCTTCGCCATCCGTCAGCTTGGCGCAAAGGCAGGCGTGAACGTGACGGCCAGCCACAACCCGAAGGAATACAACGGCTACAAGGCTTATTGGGAGGATGGCGCTCAGGTGCTCTCTCCGCACGACACAGGCATCATCGACGAGGTGAACAAGGTTAAAATCGAGGATGTGAAGTTCCAGGGCAACCCCGACCTCATCGAGATTATCGGCGGCGAGATGGACTTCGACTACATGACTGCCGTCAAGGAAGCCATGATTGACCAGGACGTTATCCTGCGCCAGAAAGACCTCAACATCGTCTATAGTGCCATGCACGGAACGGGTCGCGTCATCGTGCCGCTTTGCTTGCGCAGCTGGGGCTTCCAGAACATCCACGTCGTGCCCGAACAGATGGTCATCGACGGCAACTTCCCGACCGTGGTCAGCCCCAATCCCGAGAACGCCGAGGCCATGACCCTTGGCATGAAACTCGGCACGAAACTCAATGCCGACCTCGTCGTAGCAACCGACCCCGATGCCGATCGCCTCGCCATCGTTTGCCGCGACAACAAGGGCGAATGGACCATCATCAACGGCAACCAGACCTGCATGATGTTCTGCTACTACATCATCAAGAACAAGATTGCCCTCGGACAGCTCAAGCCCACCGATTTTCTCGTCAAGACCATCGTCACGACCGAGGTCATCACAAAGATGGCACAGAAGAACAACATCGAGCTGCGCGACTGCTACACAGGCTTCAAGTGGATTGCCCACGAGATTGCCATCAGCGAAGGCAAGCAGAAATACATCGGCGGCGGCGAGGAGAGCTTCGGCTTCCTGCCCTTCGACAAGGTGCGCGACAAGGACGCTCCAGCCTCTATCTGCCTCATTTGCGAGATTGCAGCTTGGGCTCGCGACAACGGCATGACGCTCTACGACCTCCTCATGCAAATCTACCTCGAATACGGCTTCAGCTACGAGCACACCATCAATGTCGTTAAGCCCGGCAAGAGCGGTGCCGACGAAATCAAGGCCATGATGGAAGACTTCCGCAACAATCCCATCACCGAGATTGCTGGCAGCAAAGTCGTTCTGGCAAAGGACTTCAAGACCCTCAAGGCTCGCGACGGCGAAGGCAAGGAAACAGCTCTCGATATGCCCGCCACAAGCAATGTGCTGCAGTATTTCTGCGAAGACGGCACAAAGGTCAGCGTCCGTCCCAGTGGCACCGAGCCCAAGATTAAGTTCTACCTCGAAATCAAGGACACAATGGGCTGCGCCAACTGCTATGCAGGCTGCGTGGAGAAAGCCCTGAAGAAGGTCGAGGAGATTAAGAAGTCGATGAGGCTCTAAAGTGAAGAGTGAAGAGTGAAAAGTGAAGAATAAGAAATACTTCATTTACTGTCAGGGGGACATTCTGCTCACGAAAGAGGGGACTGTCCCCTTTGGCGAATGTCCCATCGAGTTGAAACCTTGGGAAAAGGTAACGGAGTTGCAGGGAGGTCAGGTCGTCGTTGCCTCTCTTCCCCATCCCGTTTCGGATAGGGAAGACCTGCAAATGATGCCGCTCCGAAAGTCGTTCCACGTCCTTTCTGCCGAGGATTACCAGCTGGCAGGAAAGTGTGCCGAGTTGGTCTATTTCCATCAGAACTCGAAGTTCTGCGGCGTTTGCGGTGGCGAGATGCGTTGGCAGACGGAAATCAGCAAGCAATGCAAGGAGTGCGGCAAGGAACTTTGGCCCAGCCTGGCAACCGCCATTATCGTTCGTGTCACCCGAGGCGACGAGATACTCATGGTTCATGCCCACACCTTTCGCGACCGCCATTACGGCCTCGTAGCGGGCTTCGTCGAGACGGGCGAAACGCTGGAGGAATGCGTGCAGCGCGAAGTTTGGGAAGAGACGCATCTGCGCGTCACAAACATCCGCTATTTTGCGTCGCAGCCTTGGCCCTATCCGAGCGGCCTGATGGTCGGTTTTACGGCAGACTACCTCTCGGGCGAAATCGAACTCCAAAAGGCTGAGCTGAGCGATGGCGGCTGGTACAAACGGGACAATCTTCCTTACCTTCCTGACCCATCTTCCATCGCATATCGGCTCATCATGGACTGGGCGAAAGCATAATTCATAATCCATAATTCATAATTGTTTGTTATTTATCGTCCAAAAAATTTGGAGCATTAAGAAAAAAGTCGTACCTTTGCCGCGCATTTTGAAAAATGCACATGCGATAAATAGTATTAATCAGTCCCTTATCTGCCTCTCAAGGGTGTTTGGAAGAGGAACGGGGACATAAAGAACAAGAAAGAAAAATGAAAGAAGGAATTCATCCCGAGAACTACCGTCCCGTAGTCTTCAAGGACATGAGCAACGGCGACATGTTCCTCAGCCGTTCAACCGCTAAGACAAGCGAAACCATCGAGTTCGAAGGCGAGACTTATCCCCTCTACAAGTTGGAAATCAGTAACACCTCTCACCCCTTCTACACTGGTAAGAGCAAGCTGGTCGACACCGCTGGTCGCGTCGATAAGTTCATGAGCCGCTACGCTCGCATGAAGAAATAAAGACCCCTCAGCCCCCTTTAGGGGGAGTAACGGTCGATGAGTAAAACATTAAAATATAAGAGGTGCAGAAGCATTTTGCTTTCTGCATCTCTTTTTGTTTTCCTCATGCTTACAGGATGTGGCGACGACCCTGTCGTTTCTCCCTGGACCTCTGGCGTAAACAATAACGACAATAAGGCTCTGGCTTTGCCTCTCTATACCGAATCCACGACGCCGGCATCTCTCAGAACAGAAGCTATGCGCGGTTTTGAGATTCCTTCCCTCAAGACGGGCAACATCAATGCTTTTATCGTACATACCCTTTCCGATACGCGATTGAACTATTGTGTTGGCTACAACACGAGCCTCAAGGCAAATGCCTGGACGGCTTTCAAATGGTATCCGGGCTTCTCGTCGAACAATAAGGTTTGGAACCGCAACAGATGGCGCCAAGGCGAAACCTTCAACGGCTATGGCGGTACAGGCGACCCATTCCAACCCGATCCTGTGCTTCCGGCAAATATGCGCATCAGTTCCTCGGACTTCACGAATTGGAGCTATCAGCGCGGTCATATCCTTGGTAGTGCCGACCGCCTTAATTCGAAAGAAGCTAACGGTCAGACGTTCTATCTTAGCAATATCAGCCCGCAGTTGAAGGACTTCAATGAACATGGCATCTGGTGGAACCTGGAGAGTTTCCTTCGCGACACTTACGACCAATCCACTTTCCGCGATACGCTTTATGTGGTGAAGGGCGGCACGATTACTCTCGGCAAGTACAAAATGGTCGATCAACTGGCTTGCCCCCAGTACTACTATATGGCCATCCTCGCTTATAAGAAGTCTTACGCCAAGACGAACAGCGGTTTTTGGGCTATTGCCTTCTGGATGGAGCATAAGGCAAATTGGGATGAGGTTAGCTCGAAATACGCCATTACCATCGACGAGCTTGAACGTCGGACGGGCATCGACTTCTTCTGCAACCTGCCAGATGATATCGAGAATGCTGTCGAGAAAAGTTTTTACTTGTCTGACTGGAAACTAAAGTAAAAAGCCATGGCAAAGAAGTTCATTTTCTTTCTGTATTCTTCATTCTTCATTCTTCATTTTTCATTTGCTCAGACTCGCATGCGCGACATCTACGCCGCCGCTCCCGACAGCATCTTCCCCCTCTTGACGAAGAACAACCGCCTTGACCAGATTGATTTTCGCGAAAACAACATGAAGGCAGACGTGAAGAATAAGTTCGATGCCCATGCGGAATTGCTCGTCCTGAACGATAATTACCTCAAATTGCAGCTTTCAAAACATTGTCTTGTCGAGATGCGATTGCTTCCCGACAGCACTTTTTGCATGGTGCAGACCTATAATGCTCCAGCTCCCGACAGTCATATCCGTCTGTTTGATACCAAATGGAACGAGTTGCCGCGAACAATTGAACGCCCTTCCGTAGATGTGTTCCTCAGCGAAGACGTCGATATTGATGCCCGCCTTGCCCTTCAGGCCCTTCCGCTCATCAAAGCCTCGCTTTCAGAAAACGACGACACCATCACCTTTGAACTGCAAACAAGCGAGTTGACCAGGGACCAACAAAAGAGTGTCGAAGGTAAAGCTCATAAGATAATAAAAGAATTAGGAATGTAAGGTTCTCATTCCTTCATTCTTTCATTCCTTCATTTTTTCATTCTTCCCCCTTATTGTCCCAGCCATAGCAGTACCATGCTCAACAATACGAGCACAAGGTCGATGGCTTTGCTACGCAGGTTCTTTTCGTGAAAGAGCGATGCACCAAGCATGAAGCTCACCAAAACACTACTCCTTCGAACCATACTCACCACACTTATCAAAGCACCGTCCAACGAAAGACTATAGAAATAAGCGTAGTCGGCCATGCTCAAGAAAACACTTATCAGCAGGATGCTCCATCGCCACCTAAAAGGCGTATAGTTCTTTCTGTTCGGCCACCAGAGCAACAGCAACATCACTCCCATCATGATGGCTTGGTAGATGTTGAACCAACAGAGAACCGTAAGGCGAGGAAGACCTATACCACCGCTGCTTGCCAACAGGTATTTGTCGTATAGGCCGCTCACGGCTCCCATTACGGAAGCGCCGATAGTACAAAGTATCCAACGGTTGTGCTTGAAGTCGATACCCTCTTTCTTTCCGCTTCTACTCAACAGGAAGAAGCTCAAAATGGCAAGCACGACACCAGCCCATTGCCAGAGGTTCAGCCTCTCGCCAAAGATAATCAAGGCTCCCACGAGCACCATAACAGGGCGTGTCGCATTGATGGGACCTACAATCGTGATAGGCAAATGCTTGATACCTATGTATCCGAGCAACCAGCTGCTCAGCACAATAAAGGCTTTCAGCACAATATAGCGTTGCACCTCCCATCCTCCGAAAGGCGTCTGGAAAGCTAAAGGCAGGAAGATAATCGAGCAGAAAAGCGTGTTGAGAAACAGGATGGGGATAACCGCATTGTCCCTGAGCGAATACTTCTTCGAGACATCATAGAATCCCAGCAGGAAGGCACTAAGAAATGCAAAGGCTAACCACATTTTAATACTTTATATCAACAAGGAATAGGGCTTTGGCTGGAACACTCTCGCCAGCTTGGCAACGGTCTTTCGCTTCGATGATTTGCCGCATTTCCTCAATGCTTATCCTGCCTCTACCAACCTCAACAAGCGTTCCAACGATTGCTCGAACCATGTTGCGAAGAAAACGATTGGCAGTAATGGTGAAGCGCCAACGTCCTGGAGCAACCTCTTCCCAATAGGCTTCCCTCAGGTCGCAAAGGTTCGTCTTAACGTCCGTGCCCACTTTCGAAAAGCTTGTAAAGTCTTTATGTTCAAGCAAAACCTTTGCTGCTTCGTTCATCTTCTCGAAGTCGAGCGCATAAGGAATCTGCCAACTGTAGGCTTGCAGGAATGGGTCTTTGCGAGTGTGGATGAAGTAATGATAGGTTCGCGAAGTGGCAGAGAAACGAGCGTGCATCTCTTCATCTACCTGTCGAACCTCCTGAACGGCAATGTCCGTAGGCAGCAACTTGTTGAGACGATATTTTATTGAAGATTGAAGATTGAAGATTGAAAAATCTTCTTTGCATAGTTCATGCGCGCCTGTGCTTTCAATTTTCAATTTTGAATCATCAATTGTAAAGTGTGCTACCATCATCTTTGCATGCACACCCGTATCAGTTCTTCCTGCCCCAACAACCTCGATGGGTTGGCGAAGCAGGGTAGAGAGGGCTTGCTGCAATTCTTGCTGAATGCTATTGCCATTAGGCTGAATTTGCCAGCCATGATAGCGCGTACCGTCGTAGGAAAGCGTGATGAAGAAGCGCATTACTTAACGATTGTGTAGTGTTTTTTTGCCTTGTTCAACGATGACAGGACCTGCCGATTTGCGATTCATAACCTTGCGGCCACTAAGGTCGTACATAGAGTCATTAAGGTCTTTAAGGTCCTTAGAGACTTTAAGGTCTTGGATGGAGGTCGGGTCTTCCCAGTCGCTCATCTGCACATTGTCGATATTGACGCGTTTGTTGCCAGTGTTCTCGCTCTCGAACTTGAGGCGGATATTACCATCCATGTTAATCTTGTAGCCGTAACGTTTCATCTCTGCAACTGGAAGAGAAGTGACGACATTCGTCCAAGTCTTTCCTGCATCTACACTATAGCTGACCGTCATCTTCACGCCTGTGTCGTTGCCATAACTGCCTGCATAGAACCAAAGGCTGTCGCAACCATTAACCTTGTCTGTAGTCATCATGATATGGGCTGGAGTAGTGATGGTTGAGCCGGTCTTGACATAACCTTTCATGCGGACACACTTCTTGTCGAGGGCATTATCATCACCTGCAAGCAAGGCATTGCTCATCTCCCAAGTAGCAGCGTTACATGTAACTTCCGCCGCAGCATAGCCTCCCTTTGTACCAGTCTCGAAGTCCTCGAAGAACGACTTGGTTGCATCTACGTTGCAGCTTACGGAAATGACTTTGTCGTCCATTCCTTCTGTACTTACAATAACCTCGCCTTCATAATCTCCTTCTTCTATACCTCCGCCAAAGCGAATGAAGAATGAGACATTCTGTCCTTTGAGCGTAAGTTCTTGCGACCATGTTTCTCCATCGCTGCTTATTTCAAATGGAGCACTTGTGCTAACCTCCATCACATATTTGGGAACTGCCATTGCAGTAACAGAAACTTGTGCTGGAGCGCTTGGCTTACCTGGTGTTGCTGTGAAAGCAATATCTTCTGTGCTAACAGAGAAGACAGGAGCAACTTCGGGCATCTCGACCTTCACCTCGTTGCTGTTGATGGTTGGTTGCCCATCCTTGATGATGCTTACCTTATAATAATATGTCGTGCTTGCCAAGACGTTCTTTACCTGATAGGTTGTGTCGGTTGTCGTGTAAGTGCCAAAGGCTTTGGGCTGTCCATTCGCGTCCTTGGTATAGACATCGAGCGTGTAGGTTGCGTCTGGCTGATAGTTCATCCAATTTGCATTGAAACGCCGGCTACTAACGGCACAAACGATATCTGTGGCAGGATAGGCAGGTATGCCGTCCACAAAGGAGACCGTCAAAGGTGTCTGCTGCACATAGCCGCTACCTTCGAGCAAGAGCATCGTGGTGTAGGTGCCTTCTTCTGTAGGTGTTACTGATATGCTGACATCCGTGCCTTCATGAATTTCGTTGGCAGAGAGAGTGGCTTTGTCGAGGGTAAAGTACTCGTCAGTTACAGCAAGACTGGCACCTTCGTTCAAACCTCTGCCTCGCACTTGCACCTTTGCAGAGAAGGGACGCGAGAGGGGATGCAAGCCAAAGTCAATCTCCTCGCTTGCTGCAGGCACAAATATCTCCGCGCCGTGTTCTTCGCTGCAATAGAATTGCTCGTCCGACTTGTTGCCCCAAATGTAGTAACATAGCTCAGGATAATCGACGAAAGGGTTGCGATTGCCCTGTATCTCGTATATGGCATCACATCTTTGCTGCTCTATTTCATCGAGTGGGTCGGCTTCTGCCCATTCGAGCATAAGGTTATAAACCCAAGGTCGCATCAGTAAAGGGCTGTTCGGGTCAACAGTCAGCAAGCCTTCGGTAGTTGTCCAAAGCGAAGTCATGTGGCTGTAGCAAGTGGCCATATAGAAGTATGTACGCGCGAAGTCGCCCTTCCATTGGTCGGCAGGCTCCCATGCTGTAATGAGACTGTCGGCACGATAACTGCTACTCTTGCCCACCTTCGTGACACCATTTGTGTAAGAGACCGTGCCGTCCACGATGCCGATAGGATTGTTGCTCTTGCGTCCATTTGCCGTAGCATCGGCAGGATAAAGGTTGAAGAGGTCGCAATAGGCATTGTTCTTGACATGTCCCCACCAACTGTTTGCCCAGATGTGCTCGATGTTCATGTTGCTGACGGCACTCATATCGGGGTTGAGGTAGCGAACGACATTGCTGTAGCGGTCGCGAACCTGCATGTTTTCCATTTGGTCGGTGTACCAGAACCCTGTCCAAGTCTTGCCGACTCCACCGCCATAAGCAAGCACATAGCTTGGCTGGATGAGGTCGTGCAGCGCTTCCTTTAGCTGTGTGCCACGCAGACCTTCAGCCTTGCGATAGTATTGCTCTTGAGCAAGAAGCGAGGAGCAAAATGTGATGAGCAGTAAAATAACCTTCGACCTCATAACTTAAACATTATCGTTGCAGTATCTTTTTGCCGTTTCTGATGACGAGACCCTTCGTGTCGTGAGGAACTCGACGGCCCATCAAGTCGTATGTGATGACTTGCTGTGTCTCGATATCTTCTGCGATGAGTGGCAAAGCATCGGGATCTGTGTGGGTCGTTACCTTGACATTTTGTATCTCCCAACAGTAGCAAGCAGAGCTGTTGCTGGTGTATCGGAAGGCAAGCGTGACGTTCTTCCCGCAGTAATCATCGAGCCTTACATCACCAGAAGAAACAAAGCTTGTGAAGTTGCTGCTTGGGAGTGACGGGAATGTTACGTCGAGGAGGTCCCAAGTGGCATCTTCCGGAACTCCGTCGTAGTTGTCTGTGACAAGAACTTGGAAGTAGGTATCCTTTACAGATTCGGTCTTGTTGTAGCCTGTGGCGTGTTGGAAGGTCAGCGTTGCCTCGGTTGCAAGCGAGAGGTTTAGGTTCACCATCAAGTATTCATCTGCAGTCTTGCCAGAAATGTTATAGGCATTTGCCACAGCTCCGAATTGAGTAGAGCTTGTCCAAACCTCGCCTTCGCATCCTTCATAAGTGCGGACGAAGAAAGGATCGAGTCCTGCCTTCATCGAGCAGTCAACCAGAGTCGCGAAGTCTGGTGTCGGGTCAATGGTGCCACCGCCGCCTCCAGAAGATGTGCCGTCTATGCTAAAGGCATAGTCCACACTGTCTCCCCAAATATATTCAGCAAGGTTAGGGAAGTCGACGAAAGGGTTACGGTTGCCTTGTTCTCCATAAGCACGTTCATTGCGTGTCCTTTCCCATTCACAAACGGGGTCGTTCTTGCTCCATCGCAGAAGCATGGGCAAGATGTCTTCTTTTAGCGTGGGATAGTCTTCTTTGCGGAAAGAAACATTAACATCGCTGCGGTCCTGCCAGTTAACATCGGGATAGCAGGTAGCTACATAGAAATAGATTCTTGCAAAGTCTCCCTTGTACTCGTCGCAAGGCTCGAACACGCGGTCACCATTTGCGTCAGTGCCCGTCTTCATGCGTGTATTGTAAACGCCACTCCCGGGATAGGTAACAGAGCCTTTCACTTCACCTAAAGGAAGGTTACCTTTAGCACTATTAGCTTTCGCGTCAGATGGAATGACTTGAATAAGGTCGTTGCCTACCGCAATTCCTGTGCCGCCACCCCACCAACTTTGTGGAGCCACATGCTCTTTGTTCATGCCACTCACGGCAGTACCATTGCCTGTGAAGTAATAGACATTGTTGCTATAGTAGTCCATCACTTGGTGTCTGCCTTGCGAATTGGTAGCTGGCAAGTAGTCCACCTTCTCGTATGCTTTCCAAAGATTATCGTATCCCAGCTTCGTGTGTGGTGATATGATGGCATACATAGCCGCCTTCAGGGCCGCCTTTTTCTTGCCGTCGGCATTGGCGTAGTAGTCTTCCGGGATGCCTGCGAAAGCGAGATAGGGGATGAGTAGCGAGAGGAAAAGGAGAGTTTTATGTCGATGCATCGTTTGAATGGTATGTTGTTAGATTTAACGACACACTCTCCACCGCATTATTTAAGGTGGAGAGTGCGTCGAATATCCTTATTGGCCAGTCTCGATCTGCTTACTTATCGAGGTATTCAGCCAGTGTCTTTCCGAGTTCTTCGCCGCGGAGGTTGGCCTTGATGACCTTGCCGTCGGGGCCGTAGAAGATGGTTGCGGGGATGCCCTTGATGTTGTAGAGGTCGCTTGCAGCACACTCCCAACCCTTCAGGTCGCTGATTTGTGGCCAAGTGATGCCAAGGTCCTTGACGCCCTTTGCCCATGCTTCCTTGCTGTTATCGAAGGAAATGCCTACCACTTCGAAGCCTTTGTCCTTGTACTTCTCGTAGTTTGCCTTCACGTTCGGCATTTCTGCACGGCAAGGACCACACCATGAAGCCCAGAAATCGACGAGGACATATTTGCCTTTACCCACGTAATCTGTGAGGTGACACTCTTTGTCATCGAGGTCTTTACCCACGAAATCTACGACGGCAGCACCAGGCTGTTTGTTCTTTTCGCCACCGATGGAGGCCACAACAGGCTCGAGTGCCTTGCAATCCTTGTACTTGTAATCCTTCAGGAAGCTTTCGATGAATTCCACTCCATACGAGTCGCTGCCAGTACGCAGGAGGTAAAGAGGAGCCAAATTGTCCTTGTTCTCCATGATGATCTGTTTTTGTGTAGCGATGATTTCCTCAGAGATATCTTCGTAACGCTTGTCGAAACCGTCCATTATATCCTTTGGAATGGCGCCGTTATACTTCTCGTGAGCCTCGCTATACTCCTTCATGAGCTGCTCCATCGGGCTGCTTGCCATCTTCACGCGCTCCATTGCGTCGGTAAGTGCCATGTTGCTCTCGGAGCCTTTTGTAATGCTAGCCTCGCCGTCCTTGATGGTCACCTCGATGGGCTTTCCGTCGAGAATGACGGTACAAACCGGCTGACGACGGTCATCGCTACGGCCAATCACAGCGACTGTGGGCTCGATTTTGTCCACGGTAAACGTGACAACGCCATCGCTAACCTGTCCTTCGGCAATGGATTCGCGACCGAACATATTGTGGAGGAACGTGGGTTTCGGATCGCCCAGGTCGCCTACAACCTTAATCTCAGTCTTGTTCTCAGCGCAAGCTGCCAAGCAGATTGCTGCCAGCAGACTCATTAAGAAATTTCTTTTCATAGTTGTTCGTATTTAATTATGAGTTTTGTCTTTACCAAGTGCAAAGGTACGCTTTCTTTTCCTAACAGCCAAATCTTCCGACATAAAAACGTCATTTTGACCAACAAAAAAAGTCGAATCGCCAGACATCACACGTTAAGTTCGTTGATTCATCTGATGAATCGATTGGTGCATCATGATGAATCAATTGGTGCATCATGATGAATCAAAGAAAACTCCCTGTTAAGTTTAGCAGGGAGTCTCGTTAAAATGACTGTTTTGACTTGTTGGGTTGACTCAGAAACCGAAGTATCTCTTCGCGTTATAGTAGCTGATGTCCTCGACCATCTGCTCTATGAAGGGCATTTCCTCTCGTGGCAGCTTGCCGTCTTCCACGTCCTGACCGATGAGGTTGCACATGCAGCGGCGGAAGTACTCGTGGCGAGGGTAGGAGAGGAACGAGCGGCTGTCGGTCAGCATGCCTACGAAACGACTCAGCAAGCCGAGTACCGAGAGGCAGTTCATCTGGCGTTCCATGCCGTCGAGCTGGTCGTTGAACCACCATCCGCTGCCGAACTGAATCTTGCCTGGCGTGGGACCTTCCTGGAAATTGCCTATCATGGTGGCAATCATCTCGTTGTCCGACGGGTTGATAGGGTAGAGGATAGTCTTGGCGAGGTTGCCTTCGCTGTCCAATTTGTCGAGGAAGCGGGAAAGGCTCTCGCTGGTGTTCCAGGTGCCGATGCTGTCGTAACCGGCATCAGGACCGAGTTTCTTGAACATGCGAGAGTTGTTGTTTCGCATCGGGCCATAGTGGAATTGTTGCGTCCAACCTGCCTTCGCATCTATTCGTCCGCCTTCGAGCATGAGGGCAGAGCGAAACTTGCTGACCTCTTCTACACTTGGCTGATTGCCGTCCATCACTTTGCGGAAGATGACGTTCAGTTCCGCTTCGGTAAAGTCGTCTGCATAAAACTCGTTGACACCATGGTCGGAAAGGCGGCAACCGACAGAAGCGAAGAAGTCGTGACGCTGTTGCAGGACGTCGAGCAGGTCGGTATAAGTGCGGATTTCCTGCTTCGCAGCGGCTCCCAAAGCCTCGATGTAAGCCCGATAAGCCGTGGGATTGTCAATCGCCATCGCTTTGTCAGGACGCCAAGTGGGTAGGACTTTTACCTCGAAACCGCTTCGACGAGTAGCGATGTGATGTTCCAAAGTATCCGCCGGATCGTCGGTTGTGCAGACGACTTCCACGTTGTACATGCGCATCAAGCCGCGTGCCGAGAACTCGGGCGACTGCAGTTTCTCGTTGCATTCATCATATATCTCGCGTGCCGTGGCAGCATTCAGAAGCTTGTTTATGCCGAAGGCCGTGCGAAGTTCGAGGTGCGTCCAATGGTACAGAGGGTTCCGCATGCAGTAAGGCATCGTTTCTGCCCACTTCTGGAACTTCTCCCAATCGCTCGCGTCGCCAGTAATGAATTTCTCCTCGACCCCGTTGCTCCGCATGGCGCGCCACTTGTAGTGGTCGCCTCCAAGCCAGAGTTCCGTGATGTTTCGGAAGCGATGGTCCTTCGCAACCTCCTTCGGATTGAGGTGACAATGGTAGTCGATGATGGGCAGATGGGCTGCGTGGTTGTGATAGAGAGCCTGTGCCGTCGGCGACTGCAACAGGAAATCTTTGTCCATGAAGGCTTTCATAGCAATGGGTCTTATAGGCTTAATGGGGTTAATGGGGCTTATGGGTTAAGGCTCATGGCGATGCCAAGTTCCAATCCTCGCAGTTCTGCCAAGCCTCTAAGGCGGCCTATGCAACTGTATCCAGGGTTGGTTTTCTTCTTCAGGTCATCGCACATCTGGTGTCCGTGGTCAGGTCGCATGACGATGCTCTTGTGCCGCTTCTGCTGAATCTCCAAGAAGGCTTTCATCACTTCATACATCGGAACGTCGCCCTCGAGGTGGTTCGCCTCGTGGAAGTTGCCTTCTGCATCGCGCTGAGTGCTGCGGAGATGAACGAAGTCAATACGATCCCAGAACTGGCGCATCATGGCTGGCAGGTCATTTTGGGCGCTCACGCCAAACGAACCAGTACAGAGACAGAGCCCGTTAGCAGGGCTTGGGACGGCATCGACGAGTGCCTGGAAGTCCTCGGCAGTACTAAGAATGCGGGGCAGGCCAAGTATTGACATGGGTGGGTCGTCGGGGTGAATCACCAACCTTACGCCGGCTTTCTCGGCTGCGGGACACACCTCGTTGAGGAAATAGATGAGGTTCGAGCGCAACTTTTCCGGCGTGATGTCTTTGTAACGGTCAAGCTCCTTCTGGAACTGCTCCAGCGTGAAGCTCTCCTCAGAGCCAGGCAAACCGGCAATCATGTTACGGGTGATGAGCTGCTTCTCAGCGTCGTCCATCTGCTCGTAACGTGCCTTTGCCTTCGCCTTCTCTGCGTCGGAATAGTCTTTCTCCGCGCCAGGTCTCTTCAGGATGAACAGGTCAAAGGCCACGAAAGCTGCTCTTTCGAAGCGAAGAGCACGGCTACCGTCGGGCATCTCGTAGGCCAAGTTGGTTCGCGTCCAGTCGAGAACCGGCATGAAGTTATAGGTTACGACGTCCACGCCGCACTCGCCCAGGTTCAAAAGGCTCTGCTTGTAGTTGTCGATGTAGCGCTGGAAGTCGCCCGTTTGGGTCTTGATGTGTTCGTGGACAGGCACGCTCTCCACGGCAGCCCAACGCATTCCGGCATCTTCTATGACTTGCTTGCGCTTGAGGATTTCCTCTTTCGTCCACACCTCGCCATTGGGGATGTGATGCAGCGCGGTGACGATGCCTGTGGCACCAGCCTGCCTGATGTCCTGCAGACTTACAGGGTCGTTGGGTCCATACCAACGGAAACTTTGTTCACAAAGATACATATTATTGTCGTTATTACGTTATGTCGTTATTACGTTATTACGAGTTAAATGGAGAAGGCATCAAAGCCGCCGTCAACTACGGAGAGGACTCCCGTGACGAAACTGCTGGCGTCGCTGATGAGATAGTGTATCGTGCCGAAGAGTTCTTCTGGTTCTGCGAAGCGACCTGCCGGCGTATGAGCGATGATAGTCTTTGCTCTGTCGGTCAGCGAACCGTCCTCGTTTGTCAGGAGCGAGCGGTTCTGATTGGTCAGGAGGAAGCCCGGCACGATGGCATTGACGCGCAAGCCTGGGCTGAACTTCGAGGCAAGTTCGGTTGCCATATACTTCGTGTAGTTCGCGATGGCTGCCTTCGCTGCGCCATAACCCACGACGCGAGTGAGGGGACGAAGTGCTGTCTCGGAGCAGAAATTGACGATGGCGCCCTTCTCATTCTTGACCATAACGGGCACGAACACTTGCGTGGGAAGGATTGTGCCGAAGAGATTCAGCTCGACAACCTTTTTGAAGGCGTCGATATCCAAGTCGAGGAAGGTCTTGTCGGGAGCGATGGTGGCTCCAGCCATGTTGCCTCCAGCGGCATTGAGCAGGACGTCGATGGTGCCGAAGCGTGCCACAATGGCGTCACGGTTCTGCTCAAGAACCTCCTTCTTCAGCACGTCAGTTACGAGGAAGAGTGCCTCGCCCTTCTTGTTCAACTCGGCTTCCAACTCTTTACCCTGGTCCTCAATGCGGTCTAAGACAACCACTTTTGCGCCTTGCTCCACGAGATAATGGGCGATGTTCTTGCCCAAGATGCCGCAGCCACCAGTCAGCACGACAACCTTTCCCTTGATGTCAAATAAGTTCTTCATTTGTAAAGTACCTTAAACGTTATTTATCTTTAATCATTTATCTCTAATCCTTAATCCATTACGCCTGCACAGCCTTGTACTTTGGCACAAAGGCTTTGAGTATCAGCCAGCCCAGCAGATAGGCCACAGCGCAGTAGCAGAAGATGATGAAGTAGCCTGCCGGCTTGCCTTGGAAGCCGAGGAACTGCATTTGTGTCTTGTCAGCATAGTCGAAGAGGTAGCCGCTTATCCAGTTGATGAGGAATGAACTGATGCCGCCAGCCATTCCGTTGATGCCAGTCATGGTGCCGATGGCGTTCTTCGGGAAGAGGTCACTTCCCACAGAGAACAGGTTGGCCGACCAACTTTGATGTGCCGCACCGGCCAAACCAATCAGGATAATTGGGAACCAATAGCTGTATGCTCCGAGCGGTTGGGCAAACAAAGTGAGCAGCGGGAACAAGGTAAAGATGAACATAGCCTTGAGTCGTGCATCGTAGGGATGCAGTCCCGTCTTTTCGACAATAATGGTTGGTAATTTGCCACCATATATTGAAAGCATCGTGATGGCGTAGAGCACGAAGATGAGCATCATGGCTGTCGGGTTGTCACTCTTCAGTCCATAGACGTCGCTGATGTAGGCCGGCGTCCAGAACAGGAAGAACCACCACACGCCATCGGTAATGAACTTTGCCAGGAAGATGCCCCATGTCTGTGGGAAGGACAGGAACTTTGCAAAAGGAATGGGCCTCTCGTTTGGCTTTTCCTCTTCGATAGTCTCCTCATCTTGCTGTATATAAGCCAATTCTTCCTTGTTTACGTGCTTACACTCATCAGGCTTCTTGTAGATGAACACCCAGAGTCCGAGCCAGATGAAGCCAAGCGCACCGATGATGATGAAAGCCATCTCCCAGCCATAATACTTGGCAATCAGGGGGATGCAGACGGGTGCGATGAGTGCTCCGATAGTGCTACCGCTGTTGAAGATGCTGGTGGGGAAAGCTCTGTCCTTCTTTGGGAAGTACTCTGCGGTTACCTTAATGGCGCAGGGGAAGTTGCCGCTCTCGCCCAAACCAAGCACGATGCGACAAACGATAAAGAACCAGGCGCTGACGGAAGCAATGACTGCTGTGCTCGTTCCTACTGCATTGATAAGGTCTTCTTTGCCCTCAAGGCCCAGCCACTCTGCAGTTGCAACGCCGCAGAAGGCATGCATGCAAGCTCCTAAAGACCATATGCCGATGGCCCAAAGGTAGCCTTTCTTGGTGCCGATCCAGTCCATGAAGCGACCGCTGAAGAGGTTGCCGATGGCATAGACAATGGAGAAGATGGCTGCGATACGTCCGTAGTCGGCATCCGTCCAATGGAATTCGGGTGCGATAAAGTCTTTCCATGTGAGGGAAAGCACTTGTCGGTCCATGTAGTTGATAGTGGTTGCGAGGAAGAGCATCCCGCAGATGAGCCATCGATAATTGGTCATCTTGCCTGAAGTGTTGTTTTGCATCGTGAGTTTCTCAAGTTTAAGTTTTCTTCGTGCAAAGATAGTAAATATTATTATACCATGCAAAATTTTTGCTCAAAACTTATCCTTATTAGTATTATCTTTGCACAAAATGAAGCTTTAAGCACAAAAAAGTAGTATTTATGACGTGTTTGAAAGTGAATAGAAGGCAAAAAAACTTATCTTTGTGGAGTAATTAAATGACAATACTATGAAAAGACGTGAGTTCCTTCGGAATGCCGCCATTGTAGCTGCAACAAGTGGTCTTGCCACAGAAGTTAAGGCTGCTGAGGGTATATTCCCTGCTGAAGAAGAAGTTAAGGCACAAAGTGCAAATAAGACAGGCGGGTCGCTCATCGACAGCGAACCTGTCTTGCAGAACTATGCGGCCACGAGTATGGGCGTTGCCTTCAGCGTGACGGACAGGGCAAACGGTTATGTCATTTACGGTGAGAAACCCGATCTGAGTGATGGCAAGAAGGTGTGGTGCGGCGGATACCGTGTCTCGGGCATGGACAACGAAGTCATACAGGTTCGGCTCGTCGGCCTGAAACCCTCTACATTATATTATTATAAGATAGGAGCAGACCGCATCGAGTACAAAGACGGCTACCATATTCGTATTACGGGCAACGAAGAGAAGCCCCAGACCTACAGTTTCCGGACAGCAGGCGAAAGGGCAAAGTCGCATTTCTGCGTCATTAACGATACCCATGCTTCGTGGAAAGCCATCAACCCCACCATCAATAAGATAATGGAACTGCAGCCCAGTTGTGTCATCTGGAACGGCGATGCTTGTAATACAGAAGAGACAGTTGAGGCCCAGAAACTCATCTTCTTCAAGCCTGAGATTGACCGAAAAGACTTTGCTGCCACTATTCCTTACCTCTTTTGTCCAGGCAATCATGACAGCCGAGGCTTGGCAAATCGACATCTGGAACGTATCTGGATGTATCGTCAGCCAGAAGAACGTAAGCCTCGCGACTGGGACTTGGGACGCAACTTTACAGTCAGGATGGGCGACATAGCACTCATCGGACTTGATACTGGCGAGGATAAATTGGACACGAACCCGAAGTTCTGCAACCTTTTCGTGAGCGAACCCTATCGCGTTGCTCAGCAGACCTGGCTTCGAGACGCACTCAAACAGCCAGAGATAGCGAGTGCTCCGTATCTTGTTGCCTTTTGTCACATCCCACTTTACGACCCCAATCCGAAAGCGAACCCAGGCGATGTCTATCCTGACGACAAGGACGAAAAGTACCAGACCAACTTCGCGATGTGGCAACGCACTTGTGCCAAGCTTTGGGGACCGCTGCTCGAAGAGGCTGGTTGCCAGCTCCTGATTACTGCTCACCAGCATTGTGTTCGCTTCGATAAGCCGAATGAAGTGCACAAATGGTTCCAGATAGTTGGCGGCGGACCTAACATGACAGGCAAGACCGAAGGGCATTTCCCGACTGTGATTGAAGGTGAAGTTAGAGACGGAAAACTTGTTGTCACCGTACACAATATTTATACAGGAAATGTCTGCGGCACTGTGACATTTGGCAATCCACGTTAACCTTGTAAATTAAGCACGCCTAAAATGCAAACTAAGCACGCCTAAATTGCAAACTTAACGTGTAAAGTTTCCTTCCTGGCAAAGATAAAAATCCCCGACACACAATTTGTGTATCGGGGATTTCTCGTTATTCTGTCAGTTGACAGGCTGGGGAAAGAGGTTGATTATTCACCCCAAATGTCCCAACTTGTGTCTTCCTTTGTCAGGGCATTGCTGCCGTCAACGGTTGTGTCACTGATATTCAAACTCTCAGCCAGCATGCTGACAACCTGAGCTTCTTCTGTCTGCATAGCAGGTGCTATATACTTTTTCATATCGTTATAATATAATTGTTATATAATTATAAATAATGTATATAGCCCCCTCCCCGCTAAAGAGAGGAGGGAGCTGTGCTTATTTTACTTCAGCACCTTCTTGCCACCTACAATGTTGATGCCCTTCTGCATCTTGCCGATGCGCTGGCCAGCAACGTTATAGATAGGAGCATTCTCGCCTGCGAACTCGACGTTGTTGATGCCTGTTGCATCATCTTCACCGATGGGATAGAAAGGCTTAACAGGAGCACTGATTACCAAGTAGCCCTTGCCAGCAACGATGGTTGTGGTAGGTGTTGCCGGTGCGAAACCAACTGCTTCACCCTGCTTAGCGAGGATGTACTGAGTACCGTCGGCTGTAACATCAGAAGTAGCTGCGATGAGGTCGTTATTTGTGCCGAGGGCAGCACCAGTAGTCAAGTTAACATCGTATGTGCCAGCAGCATCAGCCTTCACAACAACAGCAGCGCCAGCGGGAACGGTGGTAACAGGCTCAAGGTGAACATACCCATCCATTGTCTGAGCAGCAAATGCACTAACCTCCGCACCTGTGAAGTCAACGTCAACAGGTGCTACATATGTTGCATAGAGAGCTTCGCCTACGGTAACGGTCTCTGTTGCAACTTGACCAACACGATAGAGACGGAAGTTATCGACTACAATCCAGTCTTCTGCCTTAACGTCTTCTGCATCGCGGAAGATACCAATCTCGAGTGTTCCAGCAGCACCAACGTTCACGACAGGAGCCTGAACTGTATAGTTGCCATACTCGAAGAAGCGGCTTGCCTGACCGACAGCGTCGGGAATCATGTTGTCGGGATTATTCAAGTTGCCCATGCCTGCGGCCTTGTTAGCATAGTCGAGAATGCTTGGCAACAACACTTTGTTGTTCTCTGAACCTGCATAGAGGTATGCCAACTGACGAGCATTGCCAGCAATAGCATCATTATAGCTGCCGTCACGGTAGTAGCCTGTGCATTCTACGATGTACTGGCCTGCGGGCAGTCCTTCGAGAGTCTGCTTGAGGTAAACCTTACCAGTGCCTGCGGTGTTGAACATCTCGAAGATGAAGTCACCATTGGAAGCATTGTTTTTCCAGCTACCAATGTTACCGGCATTGCGCTCCCACTTTGCTTCTGCTTCGCTGAAGTCGGCTTGAGCAGCGCCCTTGTCGTTACCATTGAACTCGTTCTGAGAGAAGCTGTTCTGGGTGATGTAGAAGCTAACGTCAGCAGGTGTTGCAGCTGTTGCTGCTTCTGCAAGTGCTTCAAGTTGTGCGCGTGTGATGAGTTTCCACTGGTTGTAGAGGTTGTCGGCACCAGACCTGTTGGTGTCAACCTGATAGCGGAAGTCTTCACTCATGCCAAGATAGATGCCGTCGCCAGAGTTTTGGCTGTTGATAATGCGGTAGTTTCCGTTGCCTACAGCCTGGAATTCCCAAGCCCAGTTAACACTAGCCAAGTCCACGCCGCCGCAGTCAACATAACCGTTATGACCGAGCCAGTCGTTGTTGCCACGTGTGCCGTTGGGCAGGTTAGTCTGGATGCTGAAACGGTTGGCGCCGCTAGTGTTGGTGTGCAGAACCATAGGCCACTGGCTAATCTGGTAGTCAAGAGAAGTGTGCGTACCCCAGTCATTACCACCGGCAAGGAACTGACCTGCACCTACGTTGTAAATCCAGTATTCGCCGCCGTCAGCTGGTTCAGCAGAAGCGAAGGTATAGTCGTGACGCGGAGAGAGCAGTTTGCGGAGTTCCCAACGAATCCTTCCGAGAAGCTCACCATCCTGTCGGCAAATTCCGACGTTTGTGCTATTGAAGTATTCAATAAGTTCTGCGGGGAATCCTGCTACGTCTTTTGCCTGAGCAGCTGCAATAATCACGCGCTTGCGGTTATCGTCGTTTTCGAATGCCTTGCTGGGAGAGTTTTCAGCCATGCTGTTGCCATAGATGCCGCCGTCGGCATAGCGACCGCCCCAGTTCTGGTGAACATGATAAGCGAAGACGTTGACAGAGCCGTCAGTCTTGATGAGAGCACGCTGCTCGTCAGTGAGCTTCACAACTTCATTCTCATACCATCCGTTGACACCAGGTTCTGCGCCTGTGCGGCTCCAAACGAGTGTGCCGTTGATGTAGTATTCGCAAGGAGCGTCGTCGTGAGGAGCGGGCATGTAGAGCTGTGCGGGCAGTTCGCCTTCAGCCTTGAAGTAGCGGCGAACGTAAACCTCACCCATGTTGCCAGGCCAGCTGTTGGGCAGAACGGTGTTGTTGTAGCTCCAGATAGAGCCTGGAACATTGGTCATAGCATAGTCTTTCTCGTACCATGCCTTGCCGCTCTCGTCGGCACCGGGAGTGCCAAATACCTCATTGAAATGTGCATCATTGTAACCCATGCCAGAGTCGAAGGTCATGGTGTAAGCGGGCTTATACTGGTCGCCGCCCCACTTGATTGAGCCTACGATAGCATCGCTGCTGCCGTTCCAAACTTCAACATTGTCGGCTGCTACGGTAGCGGGTTCAACTGTCAGTGTGTAGCTTGCAACCCAGTCGCTGTTGGTGTCGGTTGCTGTGATGGTCACAGTGCCACGAGTTACACCTGTTACAGTACCGTCGGCTGCAACGGTTGCAACGTCAGTGTTTGAAGATTTCCAAGTGAAGGCAGCACCCTCAGTGTTTATTACGGTAGGTTCAAACTTCTCTGTGAAGCCTACGAATACGGTGCGAGGTTCAGTAGTGAAGTAGATGTAGCTCTCGCCTTCTACTGTAGCGAAGTTGTAGCCGTTCCAGTTGCCCTGTGCGGGTTGAACGAAGGTGGCTGTCTTGCGGTCGTAGTAGCCATAAGCGCCGTCATGACGCATTACAGGCTGGAAGTCATAGATGGTTGTGCCTTCTTCCTTGATGGTCATGTAGTAGATGCGTCCGCGGATGGGATTGTCCCATTCGGGGTTGGCGAACATTGAGATACCACGGCTCGAAGAGGAGAAGGATGTCTGGTTTGTCTTAACCTGTTCGCCACCATTGACAACCAATCCACTGAGCGAAGCCTCGACGGTGATGTCCTGATTGAAGCCGGGGAAATCTGCAAAGTTATCGTTACGATAGCCGCCAACGAAGTAGCCGAACTTGTCGGCACCGCCGTTCTTGTAGAGTGAAATACCATTGCCTGCATCGCCGCCGTTTCGTCCGCAGAAGACAGCAGCCCATCCATTGTTGGAGTAGAGGTTGAACTTGATGTCAACCTCGGTGCTTGCCTTAGCAATGTAGGTTGTGGTGAAAGCGTTCTCGCGAACTGCACCTGTGCTCTCGATGTATGCCAGCGGCGTGTACTTATTGTCATCCTGTGCAACGAAGTCTATTTTTTCGTATGCAAGAGGATAGATGTACTTGCTCACCTTGAGGTCGGCAAACTTGAACCAGAACTCCTTACCATCGTTAGCGTCGCCAAACTGTACGACGAGCGTCTCATTGCTCTGCTTTGCAGTGAAGTCGATTGAGTAGGGCTTGTTCTCGACGCCAGAGAAGGGGAATGCCTCTGCTATACCAATGACATTGCTATTGTAGCTGGAGCCCGTTTCTGTTGTGTTAAGATTATAGTCATTTGCAACATACGCATGGAACTCTGTGCTATGCCATGAGTCATAAGCACTGCCGCTGTAGATGAAAGACCAGTTGTAGTCCTGACCTGCAATGGTAGGAATCTGGAACATGTAGGGTTCGTGGCCGCCTGTGCCGACATATGGATTGATTTCGTTTGTCGTGCCGTCGTAGGTGAAGCCTGAGAAGATGGACATGTGACCGTCGTTGGTCTTCCAATTGCGCATATCCTTGTAGGACGGGGTAGTGTCAGCGATTTCCTCGAGAGCCATTTTGCCGCAGTCGAGCCATTCACCATTCTGATACTTGTACTCATGATTGTCGGTGGTAAGCTTCACGCGCTTGCCTTCATAGACGCTGATGCCAGCGGAAGAGGCAACGGCCTGTCCATCTGCACTGAGTACAAAGTTGTCGGAGGATGCGGAAAGAATGATTTCACCAGTCACCTTATCCTTGAGGCCGCCATTTCCTTCGGAGTCCACAATGGGAACAAAGTCTCTGACGAGTGTCTCGCCTTCGTAAATCTGGCAGCCATAGAGCTTCATGTAAATGTAGGAGTTGTCGCGTCGGTTCTCGTTTGCGCCACCTGTGTTCGTGTCGAAGATGAAGAGATTGTTGGTACAATCCTGAACGGAACTGCCATCGTTGGTTGTGATAGTGAGAGCGGGGTCAGATGCACCTGCGAGGGTGAATGAGCAGGTCTTTCCAAGAGCATCGATGGTCATGCGCTGGTTGCGAGGAATTTCGCTGTCGCCGCGATGCTCATCGTTTGTGCGGTTGAAGACACCGTTCTGACTGCCAAATGCACGGGCAAAGAGTACAAATGCATGGTTTGTCCAGCCGCCTTGACGTGCGCCGAATACGGCCATCCAATCCTTGGCTGTTGAGTTTTCAATATCAACGTCCATCACAATCCTTGTGTTAATCTTGGGGATGTAGTTGGTGTTGATGTAGGGATGCTTTCCATCGGACTCTGTGGTTGCGATGTACTCAATCTCTGTAACGCCGCCGCCGGCAACCTTCAAGGTGCTGACCTCTGAGAAGATGCCGTACTCCTCGTACTGGCCGAGGTTGTTCAGGGCGTAGTAGGTCATGTTGGCCTTGTTGTAAACGTAAGGCTCACTACCTGTGTAAGAGTTGATGTTGTCGATAGCAATGGCCTCGATGGGTGCTCCCATAGTGGCTGTGGATGGCACATCGGGCGTGTAGCCGCTGTCGGGCGTATAGTCCACAGTAATCTTTGTCAGGCGGAAGTTGTTTGTCGCGGTGAAGGTAACAGATGATGTCGTGCCTTCGGGCGTCCATGTGCCGCTGGCAAATGTGCCGGTGCTGGCTGTTGCGTTTGCACTCTGGCTGGTGGGGTTCGTGGTGAACTTAATGCTGTTCAGCGTACCTGCACCTGCCACAGAAACAGTCACCTTGTGGTTGGCATTGAGCGCAATAACCGTGCCAACACCAATTGTTCCTGTTGTGCCATCGGTTTTTTCGATGGTTGCTGTTACATGGTAGGGGGAAGTCTTCCATGCATACGGCAAAGCGATGTTTGTGTTGTTGCTTGGCAGCGTTGCCTTCAGGTCACTTACAGAGAAAGTGACTTCGTCGGCATACACTTGCCCTAAGCCAAGCACAAGCGTAGCAAGAAATAATAAATGTTTCTTCATACTTGTAGAATTTAGTTAATAAATAAGGTTAATTATACATATTTTGCCTCAAAGTTATACAATATTTTAATATGTGTCAAGAAAAATGACATTTATTTTCAAATTTAGTCTAAAATCGTGTCATAATGGAAACAAAAAACCTCTCTACAGCATCCCAAGGATGTGTAAAGAGGTAAGAATTTAGGAAGAGAGTGCTCTCTCTTGACTTTATTTGATATTACCTACCTTGATGAGGTACTCGGCAATCTGTACTGCGTTGAGTGCTGCACCCTTCTTAATCTGGTCGCTTACCAGCCAGAATGTGATGCCATTGGGGTTCGCGAGGTCTTTCCTGACGCGACCTACGAAGACATCATCGCAGTTCTCGTGGAAGAGGGGCATGGGGTACTTCTTGCTTGCAGGCTCGTCTTCGAGCTGCAGACCTTGCCCGTTACGGACAGCTTGCTGAAACTCTTCGACGCTGACGGGACGCTCTGTCTCTGCCCAAACGCTTTCGCTGTGGCAACGGAGACTGGGCACGCGAACGCACATAGCGCTGACTTCGCAGTCGGTATGCATTATTTTCTTGGTCTCGTTGTACATCTTCATCTCCTCTTTCGTGTAGCCGTTATCGCAGAAGACGTCAATCTGAGGAATCACGTTAAAAGCCAGCTGATAGGCGAACTTCTCGACTGTCGGCTTCTCTCCTGCAAGGACTTGACGATATTGTTCGTAGAGTTCGGCCATTGCAGCTGCTCCTGCTCCGCTTGCGGCCTGATATGAAGCGACGTGCACACGCTTGATGTGCGACAGATTCTCGAGGGCTTGCAGGGCAACGACCATCATGATGGTGGTGCAGTTAGGGTTTGCAATGATGCCACGAGGGCGGTTGAGAGCGTCTTCGGCATTGCATTCAGGTACCACCAAGGGCACGTCTTCGTCCATTCGGAAAGCGCTGGAGTTGTCGATCATCACAGCTCCGTGCTTCGTGATGGTTTCGGCAAACTCTTTGCTTGTGCCGCCTCCAGCACTTGTGAAGGCAATGTCCACACCCTTGAAATCGTCGTTATGCTGCAGGAGCTTCACTTCGACTTCCTTGCCTCGGAATGTGTATTTACGTCCTGCACTACGCTGACTGCCGAAAAGCAGCAGTTCGTCAATGGGGAAATTTCTCTCGTCGAGCACTCGCAAGAACTCCTGTCCTACGGCACCACTTGCGCCAACTATTGCAACTTTCATAAAGCCTCCTCCAAACCTCCCCCTCAAGGGAGAGCCTTTTATCATTTTATGTTAATAATCTTTTGCGGCTGCAAAGGTACAACAAAAAGTTTAAAGTTTAATGTTTAATGTTTAAAGTTTTTTTCTTTGGCGAGCCTTTTTGACGAATGTCAAAGGTAGAGGGGGTAAACATGGCCAGTCAAGTTGCCAGTACCACCGTGGGAAAACTCCAGTACCACCGTGGGAAAACTCCAGTACTCCCACGGTAGTACTCGAGTCCTCCTTAAGGAAAATTTTAGGAGGACTGCAGTCCTCCGTTATTTTTGAAATGTAGGACTCGTTCAATCAGCGAGTTATGTGCCTCAAAAAATAATTTTGCTTCACATAACTCATAATTGCTATTTTTTTCGTAACTTTGCCCCGAATTATACACTTAACGCGCGACAAATGATGCTTTTCAGTGCCCTTCAAGCCGTTCCGGCTGCTGCGCTCATCACCGATCCTACGTGGAGCTTCTCGGTGGTGCTGGCCATCATTCTGTTTGCGCCGTTGATGTTCAGGCAACTCAGGGTGCCGCCAGTCGTGGGACTCATCATCGCGGGCATCCTGGTGGGGCAGTATGGCTTCAATCTTCTTGCGCATGATCGCTCGTTTGAACTCTTCGGTCAGGTCGGCATATATTATATAATGTTCCTGGCAGGCTTGGAGCTCGAGATGGGAAGCGTGGAGTTGTACGGTCGAGCGGGCTTTCGATTTGGCATCCTCACCTTTACGATTCCCTTCATCCTGGGAGTTGTGACGAGTGTCTGGCTGCTTGGATTCGGACTCTCTACCAGCCTTTTGTTGGCCTGCATCTATGCCAGTCACACCCTCGTAACGTACCCAATCATAGGACGTTACGGCTTGAATCGACACAGAGCGGTCGTCGTGAGTGTCGTAGCGACTGCCATCGCTCTTTTTGCCGCCTTGCTGGTTTTGGCGATGGTGGTAGGCGGACAAAGTCCCGACACATCTTGGATGACCTGGCTTCTCTTTGGCCTGAAGTGCGGGCTGTATGTTGCCTTTGCCATTTTGGTGTTTCCAAGGATGGGACGCTGGTTCCTGCGTCGCTACCAGGATGGTGTCATGCAGTTCATCTTCATCTTGACTCTCGTCTTCATCAGCGCGTCGTTGGCCAAGATGGTGGGTCTCGAAGGACTGCTTGGAGCGTTCCTTGCAGGCTTGATAGTCAACCGTCTCATTCCCAAGACAAGTCCCTTGATGTCGCGTCTCGAGTTTGTAGGCAACGCACTCTTCATTCCATATTTCCTGATTGGAGTAGGCATGATTATCGACATAGGCATCCTCTTCCGCCATCCCGAAACCCTTTGGCTGGTCGCAGTCATGGTCGTGACGGGCATGTTCTCCAAGCTGATTGCTTCGGCTATCATGGCTTGGACGATGGGAGAGGGCAGGAACAGTATGTGGCTGATGTTCGGTCTGACGAATGCTCACGCTGCTGGAGCTCTAGCAATCGTAACCATCGGAACTGCTCCAGGCGTGGAACTCATGAACAACGAAGTGCTTGGCGGCACCGTGATGCTCATCCTCTTCAGTTGCCTGATTAGTGGTTTTGCTACAAACAAAGGGGCGAAGCAGTTGGCTTTGAGTGATACGTCGCTCGAAGACAACAGGGGTTCGTATCACGGTAAATGCCTGATTACGTATAGCCAGGAAGATAACGTGGATGTGATGACGCAGCTCGCCATCCTCATCCGCAACCCTTTCATACCCGATAGCCTCATGGGATTGTGCGTCGCTTATGACAACGGTCAACAGTCAACCGATAACAGTCACCTGAAAGGACGTCGTTTGCTCGAGCAAGCACAAATGATTGCAGCCGCAGCCGACGTGCCTATGGCGACCTTGAACCGCATGAGCACGAACATCGCTGGCGGCATTCTCCACACCATGAACGAGTATGATTGTGGCGAAGTCATCGTTTGCTTGACCGACAGAACGACCGGAATGGCCAAATCCTCGCTGGGAAGTGTGATAGATAACGTAGTGAACGGCACTCACAGAGAAGTGATGGCGGTTCGCAGCATCGTGCCTCCTGGAACCATTCGACGCGTCGTCATTGCCGTTCCGCAGAAGGCAGAATACGAGGTTGGCTTCTATAAATGGCTGGAACATATCTGCAGAATAGGCGAGGAGCTTGACTGTCATTTGGAATATCATGCTCATGCCGACACATTACCTTATATTAAGGGATACATGGAGCAGAAGCACAGCCACGTCCGCTCCCATTATTTCGAGATGAACCGATGGATGCAATTCCTCAATTTGAGGCACGATATGGACCTGAGCTGCATGCTTGTTGCAGTGACGGCACGACCTGATTTCATCTCCTATCAGAACAGCTTCGAGGAACTTCCCTTGTTAATTCATCGCTATTTCAGTCATACGAGCGTCATGCTCCTGTTCCCCGACCAATGGGGCGAGCCGCAGGAAAGCATATCTGTCTTCACGCCTAATGGCACAGCAGTACAGCGTCAGCCTCGTTCTCTCGGTGGCTTGATACGTCGGCTCTTCTTTACGGCAGGTCGTTCGGCATTGGTTCTTCTGGCATTCTTGCTGCCATTCCTCGCAGAAGCACAAAGGCCTCGATTCGACAAGATGTCGCCAATGGTGAGATGTGCAGCTTTAAATGAATTCAAGATTCAAGATTCAAGGTTCAATAGCAGTCGCCAAAAGAGCGCTTCCACAAAAGCTGAGCGAGGAGGAAATATGCTTACCCTTATTCAATCCAGCAGCGAAGAGGCCCTCAAGCAACATGGTTGCCGCATCTATCATCATTGGGGAGACGTCTATGCAGTAAGCGTTCCGAAGAGAGAACTTGCAGCTCTTTCGCTTCGGAAGGAAGTGACGCGAATAGAATGCGGCAGGGTTTGTGATGCTCTAACCGACACATCAGCCATCGTTACACGTTCCGACCTCCTTCGTACAGCCACTCCTTCTCGCCCTGCATATACAGGTAAAGGTGTTGTCGTGGGTGTGATGGATATCGGTTTCGACTTGACCCATCCGTCGTACTACAGTCGTGACCTCAGCACTTACCGCGTCAAATCGTTCTGGGACATGCTTGATTTTGAGGGACAAGAGACGGCGGACAACGGACAACAGACATGCTTTAGCTCGACGAAGTCAACGGTTTATGGCATGGAACTGCCTGTCGGGAAGGCTTATACTTCTGAGGAAACGATACTCCAGAAAGCTTGTTCCTCCGACAGCCGCCTGCAATATCATGGCACGCATACATCCACGACGGCTGCTGGAAGCGGGTATGATTCGCCCTATATCGGTATGGCTCCCGATGCTGACATCTGCCTTGTAAACAATGCCGTAACGAGTGATAAGGAACTTGTCCCAGATTCTCTTTGGGAGATGTATGGTGCCGCCATCGACTTGCTTGGCTTTGAGTACATCTTCCGCTATGCTGATGAGGTGAACAAACCATGCGTCATCAGTTTCAGCGAAGGCTCTCATGAGGACCTTTATGGTGAGGCTAAACTCTATAGTATCGTGCTCGATAGTTTGGTTCGCCCTGGGCGTATCATCTGTACGGCAGCAGGCAATCAGAGCCATCACCACACATATATGCCTAAACCTGTGGGTAAGGAACGAGCCTCGGCGCTCATCTCGCCTTCTGGCAACACCACATATATGATGCTTCGCAGTCGTGGCTCATTCAACATACGCCTCGATATCATGCAATCCCCCACCGAGCCGCTCCTAAATTATGAGGTGTCGCTCGACGATATCCTTGCCACGCAGGACAGCCTTCTCGTTGATACTGTAACCGCAGGCAATTTTACCTTTGAACTCATCTTTGGCACCTACGATTGCTGTTACGACGACAGTCAGCTCGTTACTGATGTTGTTTTAAACAAGATAGGCAAGGGAAACCTACTCACCATTCAAATGGGGATGAGCATCAGCGGCGCAGAAGCCGAGGTCGAGGTCTTTCAGGAAATAGGATACCTCGATTACAAACCGTTCTATCCCGATTATCCCGATGCAGAGAATACTCATAACATCCTCTATCCTGCCACAGATCCAAACGTCATTTGCGTGGGCGCAACCTCATATAGGACAGGATTCTTCAACTTTGACGGCACGTGGGTGAAAGACGACTGGGGAACAGACGGAGTCGTAGCGCCCTTCAGCAGTAGAGGTCCTACCCTCGCAGGCCACATCAAGCCCGATGTCGTCGCACCCGGCACAAATGTCGTTGCTGCCTTCAGCAGCTACTATTCCGAAGCTAATCCCGACGATAATATCTTGAAGAACGATGTCAGCCGCTTCACCTTCAACGGTCGCAATTATTCTTGGTCGGCGCAAGGGGGGACCAGCATGGCTTGTCCCATCGTGGCGGGCATCATAGCACAATGGTTGGAAGCTATTCCCTATTTGACCAGGGAGCAGGTCATCGACGCCTTCCAAGCAACCTGCCGACGTCACGACCCCTCGCTCGTTTACCCCAATAACGACTATGGTTATGGCGAGATAGATGCCGAGGCGGGACTGCTTTTCCTGCTTGAACATCCTGACGGAGTCCAAATACCAATCCAAAGTACAAGTTTCGACGGGACAGCTATCTATAATCTTGCGGGTCAACGGTTTGCTCGACCTCAAAAAGGCATCAATATAATAAATGGAAAAAAGATTCTAAGATGATTGAAGTACAAAATATAAAGAAAAGCTTCGGCAGCCTCGAAGTGTTAAAGGGCATTGACCTGCAAATCCAGCGGGGCGAAGTGGTTAGCATAGTCGGACCAAGCGGTGCAGGCAAGACCACCCTGTTACAGATTATGGGCACTCTCGACAAGCCTGATTCTGGTAGCGTTATCGTAGATGGCATTGATGTTATGAAGCTCAGTGATGCCCGCCGCTCAGCCTTCCGCAACAAGCATATGGGTTTCGTCTTCCAGTTTCATCAACTCCTGCCCGAGTTTACTGCCCTCGAGAATGTCATGATGCCTGCACTTATCGGCGGTGTCTCCAAGCGGGAAGCCCGCCATAGAGCCGAAGAGTTACTCGACTTTATGGGGCTTGTTCAGCGAGCATCGCACAAGCCCAATGAACTGTCTGGCGGCGAAAAACAGCGCGTGGCAGTCGCCAGAGCCCTCGTCAACAAGCCTGATGTCGTTTTTGCAGATGAACCCAGTGGCTCGCTCGATAGCCAAAACAAACAGGAACTGCACCGCCTTTTCTTCGACCTTCGCGACCAAATGGGGCAAACCTTCGTCATCGTTACCCACGACGAACAGCTAGCCGACCTATGCGACCAGAAAATCCTCATGCAGGACGGCCGCATCATTAATGAGGAAAAGGAATAAGAAAGCAGAAGGAAAAGAAATCGGGCTTGCTTTTGCAGGCCCGATTTCATTAACTTATATTGATCACATTTTCCTGTTTAAGTCACGCGCGTGAGTTGATCAATCCACGATAAAGGCTATCAATACTCAGTATCTGGGACCCATATATCGACCTTTTGCTCGCGTCGCCTGTCTTCGGGTTCGGTTCTCCAACAGCTGATAGTAAAAGGTTTGCCATTCGCTCCAGTCCAATGATGATTGGAAATATTATATTCAAATACCACTTCCTCGAAATACTCTTCTGCCGTGGAATCCTGCCCATACATAGGCCTGCGCTCCACCTCTGTAGCATAAAAGCCTAGACCTTCTTCGTCGCAGTCGATTCGCACTTGCCGGTCTGTGTTAAGCACATAGCCAACCGTTATTAACCCCTTGTATTCATATAGAATGGAGGTGTAGGTGAAAGGCGTATTGACAACAACCTCCTTGCCCGCACTCCATGCAGGAATAGTGTATCCGAAGAAGTCTATATGGGGACAGATGGTGTAGGTTCCATCATACAGGTTTAAGGTTACGGTTTCCTCGTTCCATGGGTTAAAGAAGCTATACATACCATGTCCCCGGGCAGCCCTGGCGCAGACCAGTTTCTTTTGTTTATTGTATACGCCGACACCAATATAATATGGCGGGGTGTTGCCACGCGGATAGACACTTGCATCGATAAAGGGCATGGGCGCCCTTTGCCAGCCTTCTGTGTAATAAACTACCTCCCCCAGTTTGACTTTCTCAAAATCAGGGAAGAGATTCAGCGAAACAGAGCCGGCAGCCTCCTCACTCTCAAAGACCTTGTACTTCTTCCTTGGGCAACCCACAGCAGAAAATATCGCAGAGCCCTCAACCCCTAAAACGACTTTCGAGAATTTAATCTGCGAATTCTTGAAAGTGTTATAGGCATCGGCATTGCCTAATGATATGGGGTCGAGTGTGATGGCGGCTTCGAATTTCGGGCCAACTAAGACATCAAAACCCATGCTGGTAAATGCAATCTTTTTCATCCACGAAGCCGTTTGGAACTGTGCAGGGAAAGACGTGCCTGCCTGAGCCGAGCCGTTAAGCGCGATTTCCATTCCCCAAGTGTTATCCGGGTCGTCGGCCCCTGTCGTGAAGCCGGGTTTGCCAGAAACTCCATTTTTGTTGATGGTAATGGTTTGGGTGCAATGCGCAGCCAACTTGGGTGTGCTGATTGTAAAATTCAGGTCTCCAGAAGTCTTTAGGAAAGTTCCCACCCCAGGGTTCACCTGCAAAATTGGCAGCCATGTGGGAAATGCTATAGGCACAGTAGCCAAAGGCGATATCGTTGTGTCCTCGAGTGTGCCTGACACGGCAAACGAAGCGCCAAATTCCGCATCCTCCTTGAAATCCATTTTTATATTGAAATTCTTGCGTGAGAGTGAGATATCGTAGGTGACATTCAATTTAACCGTTATGCTTAGGTCGACGCTGAGCTTTACCTTTAATTTGTCCAACTCCGTATTGATAGGGGTAAAATGTCCGCCGAAGGATAAAAGCGTAAGTTCCTTGTTCCCTTCCACACGCTTTCGTATCTTATCCATTCCCGCCATACGGGTATAGGCCTCGCCTTCATCGTCCACACCTATTTGCTCAACGGAGATGAACTGCTCGAACACATCGTTGATGTCGTCAACAAAAGTGCAATATACACAGTAAACATGATCGCGATATTCAACGTACTCGCGCACCTGCGTTACTTTTCCGATTAGGGGCATGTCATATTTTCCATTCCACTCGTTCCATGCTCCGTTCGGAATGTAAAGTACATCGCCCACCTTCGGCAGCAGTTCCTCGTGGCAAATCCATTCACGGGTTTCCTGATTAAATTCACATGGTTCCCAGTAGAGCATGAACCCCATGGAGTCTACCTCAAGGCTATAAAAAGTGTCTGTTCCTGTATATCCCTTATACGGACAATCCTCTGCGGTAATATCATAAAAGTTCTCGTTGAAGATAATCTCCGGCTGCTGGAAGCCGATGCTGTCAATGACACAAAGCGGGATGCGGTAGAGGCTGTCCTTGGTCTCTATCTCCTGCATCACATAGGTGTCGTGCTCAACATTGTCGAGGTCGACCTTGGAGTAGCCCATGCGCAAGACATCGTCGTAGAAGAAGCCGTTGAACTCACCGTCGTTGCGGTAGATGTAGAAGGCTTCCTGAGCCCACAACTCGCTGATGCATTGAACATTAAGCATTGCCAGCAGGAACAGAATGCGCCTACTGTGACGCAAGCTCTTGTGTAGTGTCGTCTGTCTCATCGCCTCAAGAATTTATAGGTTGCATCTCCAACTTTCACAACGTAAGTGCCTACAGGCTGACTGGCCAGAGAGACTACCGTACGCTGACCGCCACGGGCTGTCTGGCTTTGGAGCTTCTTGCCGTCGAGAGAGAACACTTCAATAATGGTGCCGTCTGTCAGTCCGTCGAACGACATATTGTCCTTTCCTTGCATGAAGCGCATTTCGCCAGGATTCAGCTTCAGTCCGTCCACAAAAGGCATCTCGCCCTCGTAGGTGTAGCGTAGCACATTCTCAAGCAGATAAAACACTGTGGTCTTTGAGGTCTTGATGACCAATTGTCCGTCCTCGAAGGTCGTCTCTGGTTTGTCGGTCAGGTCGAAAAAGACCTTCTGCCCTGACTTTTGCCACACCACAAGCCTCTGCGTGGTATCATTCTGTGCCCACGCCTCCATGCAGCCGAGCAGGGCAAATAATAAAATAAGTAGCTTCTGTTTCATGACAACAATTATTAATCTGCAGCAAAGGTAAACAATTTATTTTGAATATTGAGCGATTCCTGTGAAAAATTTATGAAAACATTTTTCCTTATGCGAATGTGTTCAGTCTAGCAAGCTCGGAGTCCCGCTTAAAAGCTTAGGAGTGGGCCCTTCCGGTAAGCTGTAAGCAGTAAGCGGTAAGCCATTCCCCTCTCTGCAACCTAATTGACTATTTAGGCTGGTCTAAATCGGGAAGTAGGTTAACCTAATCAGGCACTTAGGTGTGGCTAGTTTCTCGATTTGACACTGCAAGTCTGCGTTTAAGCGAGAGGAGAAGGTTCAGCTCGACGGCCCGAAGGGGAAAGTCACGGAATCCGGATTTGTGCTATCCCGAACTGATGGAGCAGCGAGCGCCATCAAGTTCACTTGTTTGGCCGAGTCGTGACAGAAGTCGACGAAGTCAATGTAAGCAGGCTCGCAGCGGAATCTTGAGCGTCAGCTCTTGCAGAGAAACGGGCCCTGTTTCTATGCTAAGAGAGCTCTCTTAATTCCGATGCAAAGGTACGACCTTTTTTGAGAACGTTGAGCGTCTTTGGAGGACATTGGAGTTTATTGGAGGTTATTGGTAGAAATAGTTGGAGGAAAACTTGCGTATGTCATTTATTTTTAGTAACTTTGTAGCGTAAAAAAAAACAGAACTATGAAGGCAATGTATAAGAGTGAGCTTGCTTCGGCAGCGGGTGTGAGTAGCCAAACCTTCCGTCGCTGGATGAATCAGAATCGTGACAAGCTGGCCGCGCTGGGTGCCCGTCAGCGTCAGCAGTTGCTTCCTCCCAAAGCTGTGGAGTGGATTTGCAAGGAGTATGGGATAGATTACCCTGCTGCGGCGTAGCGGCATTATAACATTATAACATATTACAATACACACACCCTCAACCACAGACCAGAGGTCTATTATTATACAATATAATAATAGAATTTTTTTCGGGGGTATCCTAACATATTTTCATTATAACATGTTATGTTAGGATGGGGGAGTGGTCGAAAAATATTTTGTCTTTTCCTAAATAAGGTTGACTCTTTTTAGGCTCTCTTTTTTAACATTTGCCTATCCGTACGGAAAAGGTTGACTCGCTCACCTGAGAAAGATTGACGACCTTCACTGAGGTGGTTGACTCTTTTCCTAAGAACGTTAAGCGCAACGTTTTTGTCCTGACTGTACTTCAGGGCCTTCTCCAACTTCTCTATCTGCTTGCGCTGAGCCTCGATCAGGGCAGACATGGCGCCACATCCATCGGAGTTTCTTCCTTCTTTGACATATCACTCTCCGTTTGAACGACTACAGGCTGCAAAGATGCACATTTTTCGTGAATTTCCAATGGACTCAGGCAGGAATTTATCCAAGAGGCGAATGTATTAACACTTGGAAGGTTGTATTTCAATGCTATTTCCTTCCTTGACTTGCCACTTTACATGTACTCGATGCAAATACTGCGCTTCAATGCGCGACTGATTTTTTTGTCTACTCATAACTTAAATGACTTTAAAAATTTAACATTTAAGACCTTTTATGAGTCAACCTATTTCAGTACAAGATAGGGGTTTCTTTTACTATTTACTATTTACCATTTTCTTTCCGCCCGCTACATATATGCCCCGAGGTAATTTGCTATATGACGATTGACCATTTGCGATTTGTCTGCCGCTAAGGTCATAGCATTTACCATTGATTATTTCGTCATTTTTAGTTGTTAATTGTTCATTTTTAATTTCCTTTATTCCCGTCGGGTCCGGCTCGATGAGGTGCAGCAATACCCAGGTTGCGGGCTTCGTGGGCGAGGCATCCGGAATGCTTTCTATAAGCTGATCCGTGCCGTTATCGGTAAGAGTTTCAAGGTTAACGCTTATGTTCGCTCCGATTGGTGCCGTGTCGAGACCTATGGCCGTCCATGGAATAGCCATTTCAATCCGATAGTTTGTGGAGCTGACAACGCTGCAGGCATGAATGGTCTCTATCGTGGTTTCTGTCCAGCTCGTGCCGCTTCCTTTACTTGCGGAAAACGTTCCGTCGGGCTGGATGCTGAACCTGTATGCCGTCTGCAACAGTCTGTCGGTACTGGCTCCTTTGCTTTCGAGGTAAAAGAAGATTCCCTTTGATTCCCCCTCTGTTTTGTTTTGATAGACGAGGCATGTCATGTATAGGCTGTCGCAGTCGTAGGCGAAATCGGTGTAGGAGAACGTGCCCTTCTCGCTGCCCATCGGGACTTGGCGAGCCGTGGAATGGAAGTAGCCGTCGGGTTTTGTGAAGCGTCCGTCGATATTCGGCGTGGCATAAGGCACTTGGAACTGTTTCATGGGATAGCCTTTCGCCATGACGATCTTGCCATCCATGCCGCCAACAGCCACGACGATACCGGTGTCAATAACTGCCAACGAGTTCCACCAGCACCCTTTCGTCGTGCCCTGATAGAAGGGTCTGGACATGGCCTTGAAGTCTTTTGCTTGTTTGTTCCCGACGTAAACATACATCTTCATGTTATCTCCGTCGCCGTATTTGGACTGATGCGAGAGGATGGTTTCGCCATTTGGAAGGACGCGCAGGTAGGGCGCTCCGCCTTTGGCTACAGGGCAATAGTTATGGTTAATCGAGCGATTGCGTTGGTTGCTCGTGCCGCTGACGTATGTATTGTTCTTCCAATTGTTGGAGAGTGTCGTGCGGACTGTTGTGGGCACGAAGTCGTTGACGCCTTCCCAACCGTTATCCTCGATGGCAACCACGATGGTTCTGTTGTCGCAGAGCAGCACGGGAACCGGCATTCCGTCGCGATAACCGCTTCGATAGGATATGCGTTGTGGCTCGGTCCAGGTTATTCCTCCGTCAAAGCTTCGGCAAAGGGAGATCTGTTGCTCGCCAGTTGTGGTATAGGGACTTTCGTCAGCAAAGTAGAGTTGTAGCTCGCCGTTGGGCAGTTCGAGGAAGGATGGCTCCCAACAGCCGTTCTCGAAGGTGTAGTCGGCATCATAGACGAATATTTCGCCCGACCATGTCCTGCCGCCGTTTGTACTTCTGCGCACACGGATGCCAAAATGTCTGTCCTCTGTATAAGGGGTGGATGGCCGCGGATTGTAGCCTACGATAATGGTGCCGTCGGAGAGTTGGATGAGGTCTGGGACGCAGTTTGGCGTATTGTTGCTGTTTGGTGCAATGAGTTTGGGTGTTGTCCAACTCTGTCCTTTATTAGATGAGAAACTAATCTTGATGCCTCCGCTCTCGCAGCAAGCCAAGAGTCGCCCGTCTTGCAATTCAATCAAGCGTCCGTAGCCTCCTCCGTCGAAGATGGTGACGGGTGTGCGAGAATCCCAAAAGATGCGCATGCCGTTGTATCGTGCTACGTTGGCCGAAAACACGATGTAAGGTGCAAGGAACAAGAGTAATGTTGCAATATTTTTTTTCATCGTATCAGGGTCTTTTTACCTTCTTTAATGAAGATGCCTTTTTGCCATTTATCATTTAACCATTTACCATCTACCATTTTGCCGCTGAGGTCGTAGATATGGCTCTGCTGTCTTTCATTCTCAAGACTTGAATTAATGCCCAAGGCTTCTTCATCGAAAATGAAGTTTATCAGTCCGTCACTCGATTCGCTTATCTCTGAAATGGAATGGTGCATTAGCATATCTCCCTCAGCATTCAGGTTGTAGAGCTCTGCGGCTGGGATGGAATATTCGTTGAGTTCCGTTTTCCTGGATGTTCCGGGCCATGGGTCGCCAGACAACGTTCCGGAATAGAGGATGTTGTCGGCAGGGATGATGGTCATGCGTTGGTGCGAGCGAATGGTATTGACGGTATTCTCGGTCCAAGCTGTTTCGTCATAATCGACGTGCAAGATGAGAAGCCCATGCCCGCCAAGATTTCTGTCCCACCCTTGCTTTTGCCGGTTTTCGAAGAGGTAGTACTCGTCTGCCTTGCCGCTGTTTCTTAATATATAACAGGTTGGTTGGGACGTGAGGGTTGGCATGTCGGTAATTGCGACAGGTTCGAGAAGTTCTATTGGTTGGAGCCATCCGCAGAACATACGCTCATAACTTGTGAAGCCGGCAGGATTCCCTCCGTTTCCGTTATATTCGCCATAATCCATGATGCTCCAGGTGTTCATGCCGAAGTTCCCGCCATCGGTATCGTAGAAGTCGGGCAGACCAAAACAATGAGAGAACTCGTGGCAGGCCGTTCCGATACCTGCAATGTTGTTACCAGTCTTGCCTCTCAGCTCAGCGCTGGTAGCATAGCTATTTATGAGAACCCCGTCAACAAGGACCGGTCCATTGCCATCTTCCTCTTCTTGAGCTTCGGCAAGTGTCCAGGCATGCGACCAAATGTCTGAATCAGAATGGCTTTGTGCCTCGTCGTAACCGGAATGAATGAGGAAGATTTGCTCCACCTCTCCGTCGCCGTCCCAGTCATATTGGCTGAAGTCCACCTTGTCGTCAATCATTCGAACGGCTTCTGCGACCATGACGGCAGGGTGGATGTCGTCGCCGTTTTCGTTGTTGTCGCCGTAATAGGATAGGGGTTGACTCATTGTAATTGGGCCGATGACGTCGAATGAGAAGTCGAACCTGCCGTAACTTTGCCCAAGGAAGTAGTCGTGGACGGAACCTACGTTTATGTCATCTGTATAACCTTCTTCGTTGAAAAAGCGTTGGAAGTCAGCATTGTTGTAGTGAAAGGGTACTTCCGGGAACTGAACCAAGATGACCAGCCCGCGTTTGCTGCCGGTCATAGCTTGCTGCACTTTTCTAGTTCTTGAGGCAAGTCGTTTTGTTCGGGATGCTTGACGTTTGAGGTTCTTTGCTCTCCATCTTTCATGAAGTTTTTCGGCATCAACGAAATGGGCAATGCCTTTTTCGTCTAGTTGCAGGCATTTGCCGTCGTCGGTTTGGAGGAAATGCATGGTCTCATCGCCCATCCAGGTCGCCTCTATGGTCGAACCATCCTTGAGGGTCAGGAGGCATCGTTCCCGTTTTGCAGGAACAGCAGCCAACGCCATAGAATAAATGGCAGAGATGAGAAGCAAAAAGACTTTCTGCATTCGAGTGGACTTATTGAATAATCAGTTTCTTTATCTTTCCGTTTGGACGTCGGATGAAGAAGATTCCATGCCTGAAAGATAATTTGCGAAGCTGGTCGCCATAGCATTCGCCCACGAAACGGCCGCTTATGTTGTAGATGCGAACGCGTTCAGCGCTCTCGGTAATTTCGGATATTGCATCCGGATCTGCTTTGAATGTCTCGCTTTCTGTCCATTCACTATTGAGATATGAGTCGCTAATGGCTTGAACGGCATAGGTGTAATTGACGTCGGCTTGAAGGTCGTCGAACCGGAAGGAATTTGTTGCAATGCTGTCTTGTTCCAGCACCAACTCGCCTTCGCACCAAAGTTGCAGGTTGTAGAGTTCTGCTTCTGGTGTAGGTTCCCATACGGCTGTCGTGCTGCAGGGCAAGGTGTTCTCGAAGGTCAGACCCGTAGGAGCGTCGAGTGTTCCGAGTGGCATCACCTTGACCGTAATGACGCCCTCTTCCGATTCCTGAATATCGACGAGCGGTTTATGCATAAGACCACCCTGGAAGACAGTACTTGCGGGCAGAGATTCGTCGGTCAGTTCGTGGTTTTCCGTTATGCCTGGATAGGAATTGCCAAGCAAACTGTTTTTCCATTCATTCGATGATGTGGCGTTGTTGGCGCCGATAAGGCTGTTGTTGGCAGGGATGATGGTCAGGTACTGATGGTTCGGATTGACGTTGACATTATTGAGGTTCCATACCTGCTGATTGAAATCGACGTGATAGACCAGCATTCCGTGCCCTCGATTCGAGCACAAGCCCCAGTCCCAACTGAGCGCTTGACGGTTGTCGAGGATGTAGTATTCGTTGGGATTGGCGTCGTTGACCAGCTTGTAGCCTTTTCCTCCCTGGTCGAAGGGATAGATGTGGAGCGTGCTGGGCGAGTTGACGGTTTCTGTCTGTTGCCATCCCATGAACTCGCGTTCGTAAGCTGTATAGCCAACGGGAACCTTTGCTTGTCTTGTGTACATGCCATAATCCATAATGCTCCAGTAGTCGAGGCCGAAAGCGACGCTGTTTTTGTCGTAGAGGTCGGGCAGTCCGAGGGCGTGACTGATTTCATGTACTACTACCCCGATACCGTCTGGTTGCCATGCAGTAATGCGTCCATTCTCTTGAGCCACGGGTCGCATTTCGCAACTTGACGAGCAGCCGGAAAGCTTTATGTTGTTGATGGTATATGCCACGGGCAGTTCCTGAGGCCAGATAGTGTTCTTGTCGCCGTAGCTGTTTGTGTAGTTCTGGCCAAGACCTGCATAGATGATGACGCACATATCGACATTCCCATCACCATTGTTGTCGAATAGCGACCAATTGTCGTGAAGCGTTAATGCCTTGGTGAACGACTCTTTGACGAAATTATTGTAGTACAAGTCCTTCGTGTTGCCACTTTGCTTTCCGTAATAGCTGTAAACGCTGTCAAGTTCGACGGGCCCGATGATGGTGAATTCCGGCTGGAACTGCCCCCCGCTTTGGTCGATGAAGTACTGCCTGACGCATCCCAAGTTGCTTTCGGCATCGTAAGTTCCTGTGGCGGTATAGGTGTTTGTGCCGTTGAAGAAGTCGTCATAGAAAGCATTTACCCGTTCGTTTGTCCTTGCAACAGTGAACTGCTTGTCCTTGAAGGCTGCCAGAATGACGGGAATCTTCTTGACGCCAAACGGCTGCACCAGGGCCGAGGCGACGCTTCCCACCTTTTTCCCCCTGGCATAGCGAGGAAGCTGTGGAAGGGTGGCAAGGAATTCTTCGCGAGTGAGGCCAGTAGCGTGGAAGACCGTATCCCAGTCGAGAATCACCTCGCCATCGTCGGAGAGAAGGTAATCGAAATCCTCGTCGCCATAAGCCGTCACGGTTACGGTTCGTCCGTCGTCGAGGGTCACGCTTCTGCGAATTCTCAAGGCCGGAACAGCCAGAATCCATAAGGTCAGGCTGGCGAAGAAGAAACTTATGATGTGTCGTTTCATTGTTTGCACATGATAATCTGCGTGCAAAAGTACGATTTTTTAGCTTTTAATGCAAAAAAAAACACCATTTATTTGCAGGTTAAGCATAAAGTGAGTAATTTTGCACCACATTTTGAGGTGAGCGATAAAATCGTAAATCTCAAATTGTCCAATTGTAAAAGACCTTGGGGGATTAGCTCAGCTGGCTAGAGCGCTTGCATGGCATGCAAGAGGTCATCGGTTCGAGCCCGATATTCTCCACAAGGGTTATTCCGTTGAGGCCTGTCACATTTGTGTCAGGCTTCAACTCTTTTTATGCCGCCATTCTAAACTACCCCCACGTTAACCTTGCGAACGCGGCGAGTCATCTCCAGCTGGAGATTTCTGGCATCTCCCAAAAAGGGAAGCCCCTCGGGGCGATGTCGGCCTTCTTGATGCCAGGCTTGCTGCTGGCAATGTAGATACTGTAGTTAATCATATTTGTTTTTTTTGTGATTAAAGATTAAAGAATAAAGATTAAAGTTTGATTGTTTTGCCGTGGCTATAACCGTCAGTCTTAATCCGTAATCATTAATCCGTAATCTTGTTAAACCATACTGTCGTTTTTCTCATTTCGATGTGTCGAAGTGCGCAATTTAACACGTTAAGCCAGCAAAATTCACACGCGACGATGCCCAACGTTGCACGAGAGAATTAACCCGCGAGTTGAGAGCCGAGGCGTTGAGAGACTCAAAACAGACTCTAAACTAAAAACTAAAAATTAAGATAGGAGATAGAAGGATATTCATTTATTTTTCATATCTTTGCATCGCAATTACTTAGATTTACAACAATGAAAAGGTGTCTGCTGCTTCTGTTTAGTTTTGTCGCGCTTGTCGCCCATTCGCAGACGATGATGGAGTGGGACGACGTCGGCGTCACGAGCCTGAACCGCGTCGAGAGCCACGACCTCAGCATCCCTTTCGACGATGTTGACTATGCCCGCTCGCTGGATTTGTCCCGCTCGCCTTACTTCCTCGACCTGAACGGCACCTGGAAGTTCCGTTGGAGCGCTTTGCCAAGCAAGGATCCGAGTGGTTTCTATGCCGACGACTACAACGTGAGCAGCTGGGACAACATCACTGTTCCTATGCCCTGGCAGATCTATGGTGTTCGAAACGGCAAGAGCTGGGACAAGCCCCTCTATATCAATACGCGTTATCCCTTTACCTATACGAGCGATTATTCCGTAATGGCCTCGCGTCCAAGCGATTATACCTATAACGAACAGATGAAGAACCCCGTCGGATGTTATCGTCGCACTTTCACACTTCCCGATGGTTGGCTGGCGAGGAAGACTTTCATCCGCTTCAACGGAGCAGGTCACGGCTACTATGTTTGGGTGAATGGGCAGTTCGTGGGCTATGCCGAGGACTCTTATCTGCCGAGCGATTTCGACATCAGCAACTTCGTTCGCGAGGGCGAGAACAATGTCTCCGTGCAGATTTATCGCTTTACAAGTGGCTCGTTCCTCGAGTGTCAGGACTATTGGCGGCTTACGGGCATTACGCGCGACGTCTATCTCTGGTCGGCTCCAGACAAACGAATTGGCGACTTCTTCTTCCAGACGACAAGGCTTGCAGCTAACGGAACTTCCGGACAGGCGAAGTTGGATGTTACCCTTGAAGGTGGTTCGCCAAGCGGCATGAAGTTGCAAATGACGATTAGCGACGGGGCAAACGTGGTGAAGGAAACGACCAGGTCGCTCACGACCACTTCCAACGTTAGCCAAACCTTCTCTTTTTCTGGTGTGGAATGCTGGAGCGCAGAACGTCCCAAACTCTATGACTTGACCCTTTGCCTGCTGGATTCCGAGGGGAATTTGGTCGATATGCGAGCCTGCAAGATAGGCTTCCGTACGGTAAGCATCCGCACAGATGGCGCTCTGCTCATCAATGGCAAACGTCTTGTGGTTCATGGGGTTGACCGTCACGACTTCAGTCAAGAGACGGGTCGAACCGTCAGCCGAGAAGAGATGCTGCAGGACGTCCTGACGATGAAGCGGCTGAATGTGAATGCGGTCCGTACGAGCCACTATCCCAACAATCCCTATTTCTATGAGCTTTGCGACCAATATGGCCTCTACGTCCTTGCCGAAGCGGATGTGGAATGTCATGGAAACATGGGCTTGAGCAGCGTTGAACTCTTCCGCCAGCCAATGGTGGAGCGCAACCAGAGGCAGGTCCGCACCCTTCGCAATCATGTTTGCATCTTCGGCTGGAGTGCCGGAAACGAGAGCGGAGGCGGCAACAACTTCCAGAGCGTCATGCAAGCCATCAAGGCGCTCGACACCTCTCGCATCACACATTATGAGGGAAACAGCCAGTGGAGCGACGTCTCGAGCACGATGTACGGCAGCTACGCAAACATGCTCTCTACGGCTAAGAGTCGTATGGGGAAGACTGGGCAGCGGCCTCACATCCAATGCGAGAACACCCATGCTATGGGTAATTCGATGGGTAACCAGATTGATTACTTCAGGGACATCTACGAACCTTATCCTGCAATGGTGGGCGAGTTCGTGTGGGACTGGAAAGACCAAGGCATCAGGATGCCCGTTCCTGGCAAAACGAATCAATATTACTGGGCTTATGGCGGCGACTTTGGCGACAATCCGAACGACGGAAGCTTCTGCTGCAATGGCGTCGTCTTGGCAGATTGTACACCGACGGCAAAGAGCTTCAATATGAAGGGCGTTTATCAGCCTCTCGACGTCCTGCCTCTTGATGTGGAACAAGGCAAGTTCCGGATTAAGAATAAACTTCAGCAGATTAACTTCAACGGCTATGATGTTCAGTATGTTATAAGTGAAGATGAAATCAAGGTAGCCGGCGGTATGCTGCCTGATTTGGACCTCGCTCCTTGGGACAGTACGACGATTACCATTCCCTATGAAGGCATCACGTTCAAACCCTCGTCTCGCTACACGATTCGCTTCTCCACAACCCTTCGCGAAGCAACGCCTTGGGCAGAAGTTGGCTATGAAGTGGCCGCTTCGGAAGCAATCATTCGCGAGGCCACATCTCTGCAACCATATAAATACGAAGGCTCGGACACCCTTTCCATCAGCGGCACCTCGTCCAGCAGGACTGTTAAGGGCGCGAACTTCACCGCTACATTCTCCGGAGGTACACTCTCGAGGTATGTCCTCGCAGGCACTACCCTCATCAATCAACCCATCAAGCTCAACACTTTCCGCATTCCCACGGAAAACGACAAAGTGCAGGAAGGCAACTGGGAGACACTTGGCGTCCGTTCGTTGACGATGAGCACAGGCAGTTGGGAAGTAGAGAAAGACGAAGCTAATCATTGGATACAACTCTCAATTACAGACACTTACAAGACCAGTACATCTGCCCTCGTCTTTACCGTCAACAAGCAGTTCCGCGTCTATCCCGACGGCACGATTAGCGTAAGCACGGTAATGACGCCAAACGTCGAAGGTGCTGTCCTGCCGAAGCTGGGCTTCCGTTTTGAGATGCCTAATGCGGCAGAGAACATCACGTGGCTTGGCAGAGGACCGTTCGACAGTTATCGAGACCGCAATTATGCCGCTCATCTGGGCATCTATCATAGCACCGTTACAGAGCAATGGACGAACCACATCCGTCCACAAGAGACTGGAAACAAGGAAGATGTGCGTTGGCTGGCAGTCACGACGAATGCAGGAAAAGGCCTGCTCTATGCTGCTCCAAGCGGAATGGCAACTACCGTAGGACATTGGCGGGCAGAAGAGATTTACACGAGCCGCAGCAATCGTAAGGGTCATCCATACGAGGTGACGTTCCCCAAAGCTACCGTCGTCTCGCTCGATGCTTGGAATCGTGCTCTTGGCAATGCAAGTTGCGGACCTGATGTGCTGGATAAATACGAGCGTAAACTCGTGCAAACGCCTTTCTGCTTCATGATTATGCCGATTCTGGAAGCCAGTTCCGATACCATCCTTACCCAGCGAGGGTGTGTCGGAATGCCTGTCTGCCAGCCCGTTCGCTTTGGCGACGACGGCCACGGATATGCGCTGTTGAGTTCCGACAATCCGGAAGGTACCATAATATATTATAGTATAGACGGCAGCGACTTCCAGCCTTATTCCGAGCCCATCGATATGCGTCAGGGCGGCACCTTGCAAGCTTATGCCTTCAGAAACGACTTGGCTCCAAGCATTATCGGCGAGAAGACGTATGGCTTCTTTGTGGACAAGAGCCTTTGGACCATCTACAGTTACGACAGTCAGCAGGGCGGCAACGAGTTGGCAGCCTATGCCATTGATGGCAACGAGAGCACGATTTGGCACACACGCTACTCTGGCACTACTCCCGAATGTCCCCACGAACTGGTGATTGACATGAACCAGACCTATCGCATCACTTCCTTCTCTTATCAGGGGCGCAAGGACGGTTCGAATGGGCGCGTATTGCGTTATGAGGTTTATTTCAGCCCGAGTCCTTATCTGTGGGGCGAGCCTGCTGCCAGCGGCACTTTCAATAACACGTCGGACAAGCAGACGGTCAGCATCCCCAGCAAACCCGAAGCCCGATACATGAAGTTCTTGGTGCGTTCCGTCGTCGATGATAAAGCCTACGCTTCTGCAGCCGAATTGTATGTCGAAGCAGAAGCTCTCGTGCCACCAAGCATTTGGCAAATTTCGCCTATCAATACAGACCATCGTTATCGCATCCGCGAGAAGCAGTCTGGACTTTGCCTGCACTACCAAACCCACAACAATGAAGGCCATTTCTGCTTAGGCAATTTCGACGAGAGCGACCAGTCATACATCTTCAATTTCGCCTTGGCACAGGGCTTCACCGCTTTCTATAAACTAAAAGCAAGCGGGCATTATATGTCTTACGACACCAGTGCAGGCTGGCGAATCATATCCACCACGACGAATCCCACAGACAAATATGGCTGGATTCAAGTGGAACGGATCGAAAACGGCAATGCCTATCTTCGTTGTTGTTGGCAGAACAGCAGGGTAGTGGGCTTCGATTCGAGGAACGAAGGCAGCTACATCTATGCCGACAAGACCAGCCCAGGCGAATTCATCCTCGAAGATATAGATGAAGATGCAGATGCGGTAGAACAAATTCAGGGATCTAATGGCTTGAACGACTTCAATTTAACAAGTCCCGTCTATGACATGCAAGGCAGGGAGATTCCTCGTGATAGATGGCTAAACGGTAAATGGAAAGGCATTTTTATTCAAGGACAAAAGAAAATAATACGATAGAAACCATGAAAACTTCAGTAACTAAAACTTACATCATTTTGTCGCTCATGCTTTTTGCATGGCAGATAGCCTATTCGCAAGACGATGTCATAACGCTGCGAATGATGACCTACAACATTCGTCACGGCGCAGGTCAGGACAATGTTGTTGACCTTGACCGCCAGGCTACACTTATTCAAAAAGGTTCGCCAGATGTCATTGGACTGCAGGAAGTGGACAGTTGCGTGAAGCGCTCCGGTTATATCCCAGAGGCTGCTCTGCTGGCAGAAAAATTGGGGATGCATAGTACCTTCGGTGGAGCCATTCCCCTGACGGGAGGCAAATACGGAGTAGCAATCCTCAGCAAGGAAGTGCCCCTCGCTGTCCACCATTTGCCGTTACCTGGCGAAGAGAAGCGCACCTTGCTCGTATGTGAGTTTCAGGACTATGTCTTCGCTACGACACATCTCGATTTGAACGATAGTTGCAGGCAAGCATCGTTACCCATTATTCTGGAGGAAGCCAATCGCCACGACAAACCTTTCTTTATCTGCGGTGACTGGAACGATAAGCCCACAGACCCTTTCATCAAGGAGATGAAGAAGCAAGGTTTCTTGATCCTGAACAACATCACCGAAAGCGCAAACAACTACACCTTCCCTGCCCGTAATCCAAACTGCATCATAGACTACATTGCCTCTTATGGGAAACGCTACAAGTCTATCATGTCTCGTAACGTAATAGCCGATACCCAAGCCAGCGACCATCGTCCCGTTCTCGTGGCGATAAGGCTGCAGTCGTATGCTACAGGCTTAGGGGAAGTCAAGAACGAAAATCAAACAAATGTGATTTACGATTTGCAAGGCCGGGAAGTGGCAAGTGCTAAAATTCGTAGCGACAAATGCCCCAAAGGCATTTACATTCAATCCGGCCACAAAAGATTGATGAAGTAGGAAGAGAGCTTGAAGGACTCCCTTCTTACTTCTTACTTATGACATCTTACTTCAGACTATCCCTTGAGCCATCATAGCCTTTGCGACCTTCATGAAGCCAGCAATGTTGGAGCCTTTGACGTAGTTGACGTAATCGCCTTCGCGTCCGTACTTGACGCATTGCTCGTGGATGCCTGACATAATCTGGTGCAAGCGCTTGTCCACTTCCTCGGCTGTCCAAGAGATTCGCATCGAGTTCTGCGTCATCTCGAGGCCTGAGGTTGCCACACCGCCTGCATTCACAGCCTTACCTGGGGCAAAGAGCTGACGAGCTGCAATGAACTTCTCTGCTGCTTCTGCCGTGCATCCCATGTTGCTGACCTCAGCTACACAAAGCGGCTTGTTAGCCAGAATCTTGTCTGCATCCTCGCCATTCAGTTCGTTCTGAGTGGCACAAGGCAGATAGATGTCGGCTTTCTGCTCCCAAGGCTTCTTGCCCTCGAAGAAGGTGGAACCAGGGAACTGCTCGGCATAAGGCTGGCAGATATCATTGCCGCTGGCACGAAGTTCGAGCAAGTATTCAATCTTCTCATCATCAAGTCCTTGCGGGTCGTAGATGTAGCCATCGGGACCTGAGATGGTAATGACTTTTGCCCCAAGTTCCGTAGCCTTCTTTGCAGCGCCCCAAGCCACGTTTCCGAAGCCGCTGAGAGCCACTGTCTTGCCCTTGATGTCAAGCCCGTGCGTTTGCATCATCTGGTTGACGAAATAGAGCGCGCCGAAGCCTGTTGCCTCGGGTCGAAGGATGCTTCCGCCCCATTCCAAACCTTTGCCGGTAAGGGTTGCGGCATGGAACTGTGTAGTGAGCTTCTTATACATGCCAAAGAGGTATCCAATCTCTCTGCCACCCACGCCAATGTCGCCAGCTGGAACGTCCACATCGGGGCCGATGTACTTGAACAGTTCCGACATAAATGCTTGGCAGAAGCGCATAATTTCGGCGTCGCTCTTGCCTCTTGGAGAGAAGTCAGAGCCGCCTTTTCCACCACCCATAGGCAATGTGGTGAGGGCATTCTTGAAGGTCTGCTCAAAGCCGAGGAACTTCAGGATGCTGAGATTGACTGAAGAGTGGAAACGAAGGCCGCCTTTGTACGGACCAATCGCGCTGTTGAACTGCACACGATAGCCAAGGTTGACTTGCACTTCACCCTTGTCGTCCACCCAAGGCACACGGAAAGTGATGATGCGTTCGGGCTCGACAATGCGCTCCACAATCTTCGCCTTCTCGAATTCAGGGTGCTGATTATACACATCCTTTATGCTGTCTAGCACCTCGCGAACAGCCTGCAGGTACTCTCTTTCGCCTGGATGCTTCTGCTCCAAGCCTTGCATAATTTTCTCTACGTTCATGGTATTTAGTTTTAACAATGACGTTATGTCGTTAATACATTATCTCTTATCCCAGCTCATCGCACTCTTTTGCCCAGGCTTCGGAGCTGGCATCAGAAGGCATTCTCCAGTCGCCTCGAGGGCTGAGAGAGCAGCTACCCACCTTTGGTCCGTCGGGCATACAACTACGCTTGAACTGTTGCGAGAAGAAGCGACGACAGAAGGTCTTGAGCCACTTGCGAATAGTTGCGTCGTTGTACTTCTGCCCGAAAGCCTGACGAGCCAACAGGTAAATCTTGGCAGGACGGAAGCCCCACCTCAACAGGTAATAGAGGAAGAAGTCGTGCAGCTCGTAAGGCCCCACGAGGTCTTCAGTCTTCTGTGTGATGTTGCCTTGCTCGTCGGCAGGAATCAGTTCGGGCGAGATGGGCGTGTCCACGATGTCGAGGAGTGTCTGCTTCGTGCTTTCGTCCTTCGTTCGCTCTGCAACCCAGCTTACGAGATGCCTGACCAAAGTCTTTGGCACAGAAGCATTTACGCCATACATCGACATGTGGTCGCCGTTGTATGTTGCCCATCCGAGAGCCAGTTCACTGAGGTCGCCAGTGCCCACCACGAAGCCATTCATCTGATTGGCAGCGTCCATGAGGATTTGAGTGCGTTCGCGAGCTTGTCCGTTCTCGTAGGTCGTGTCGTGCTTCTCTATGTCGTGACCAATGTCGTTGAAGTGCTGGATGCAAGCCTCCTTGATGCTTATCTCGCGAATAGTGATGCCGAGCAACTTCATGAGGTTCACGGCATTGGTATAGGTGCGGTCTGTTGTGCCGAAGCCAGGCATTGTGATGCCCACGATGCCGCGCCTGTTCTTGTTCAGTCTGTCGAATGCTCCGACGCAAACCAGCAGGGCAAGCGTCGAGTCAAGACCGCCACTGATGCCCACCACAACGGTCTCGGCATTCGTGTGCATGATGCGCTTAGCCAAGCCTTCTGTTTGGATATCGAATATCTCTTGGCAGCGCTCGTCGAGGCGTGCCCCGCTTGGTACAAAGGGATGGGCATCGATGACTCTTGTCAAAGAGAACGGACGAGCAGGAACGCGCTCTGTATCGACGATGTTGGGCTGACGTTTGCGGGCTGCAGTTGCGGCGAAAGTCGTGTTCCTTCTGCGTTCGGCACGAATCCGCTCCACATCAATCTCCGTTTCAAGCATCTGTGCTTCGAACTGATGGCGTTTCGCTTCAGCCAGAAGTAGGCCGTTCTCGTAGATGAGACCCTTGCCCGAGAAGACAACGTCCTGCGTACTTTCGCCGAAGCCGCAAGCGCTGTAAACGTAGCCGCAGATGCATCGGGCACTCTGCTGGGCAAGCAGGTTCTGCAGATAGGTGTATTTGCCTACCAAATCGTTGTCGGCACTGAGGTTGAAGATGATGTCGGCACCTTGCAGGGCAAGCATCGAGCTTGGCGGAACGGGAGCCCACAGGTCTTCGCAAATCTCCACGCCAAACGTGCAAGAAGGGGTCGAGAAGACCAGATTCGTGCTGACCATGACCTGCTGTCCGCAGATGAGCACCGTACCTTCGGGCACATCGGCACCGCTCTGGAACCAGCGCTTCTCGTAGAACTCGCGGTAGTTCGGCAGGAACGTCTTCGGCACAAGTCCCAGAATCTTGCCTCGCTGCACGACAGCTGCGCAGTTGAGCAGGGCGCCGCGATAGGGAACGGGCAGACCCACGATGCTGATGATGTTCAGGCTGCGGGTCGTGTTCATCAGATGGATGAGCGCCATCTCGGCCTCGTCGAGCAGGAGTTGCTGTCCGAAGAGGTCGCCGCAAGAATAACTGGTCAGCGAGAGTTCCGGCAAGCAAATGATTTCGATGCCTTTACCCTCGGCCTGAATGACGAGCGACTCAATCTGTTCTACATTGTACTGCGGGTCGGCAACCCTTACCGAAGGAATGGCCGCAGCCACCTTGACAAATCCGTGGTTCATCTTGTATATTTACTGTTTGATGATTTACTATCTACTATTTGCACGCAAAGTTACGAAATATAATTGAAAGAGAAAAGGGAAAAGAGAAAATTTTAATTATTCGAGCCTTACTTCTGAAAACCAGAAAAGCCCCACCTGTTAAGATGGAGCTTTTCCGTCGTTTAATTTATTATTTAATCATTTCCACGCTGCGCTTGACGAAGCGGGTGAGGGCTTCGCCTTTGAGCAGGCCGTTCTGCAGGAGAGCGAGGTCGATGAGCTGGTGCACGCGGTCGTTCTTCTCGGCATAGCCTTTCAAGATGTCGTCCTTCTTCTGCTGCTCAGCACGGATGTCTTCGCCGCACTTCTTCAGGTCGTCCTTCTCTTCCTGCGTTATCTCCTCGGGCTTCTTCTTGTCCTGTTCCTGACGCAGCACAGCCTGACGGGCATTCAGTCCGCGCAACTCTGCCTCGATAGGCTTCAGGGCTTCTTCGGTCTGCTTCTCGCAATCCTCGAGGACTTCGCGGATGAGTGGCGAGTCGGTGTTGAGTATGATGTTGTACATGTCGGGCATCTCGCCATAGAAAGCCATTCCGGGCTGCAAGCGTGCCATCTCTTTCATCCTTCGCATGTACTCGCTTTGTGTCATCATCACGGGCAACTGGTCTTCGCCAAGAGCCTGAGCCTCGACGTTGAAGTCCATCTTCTCTGTCTTGGGTGCTTGCGAGCGGAAGACGATGGAGAGCTTGTCCGAGCGCTCTGCTTCGAGCTTCTCGCGCTTGGTTTCTTCCTTCTGAATGAGGCGGTCTATGACGTCGGCATCAACGCGAGTGAATGTTGTCTTTTCGAGCTTGCGTTCGAGCATTCCGACCAGCGGAGCATCGAGCTGACCATTCATGAGGAGGACATTGTAGCCCTTCTGCTTGGCTGCGTCAATGTAGGTGTATTGCGCGTCGGGGTCGTTGGCATAGAGATAGACGAGCTGGCCGTCCTTGTTCGTCTGCTGGTCCTTGATGAGGGCTTGGTACTCGTCGAGCGTGTAGTGCTTGCCCTCGGTATCCTTCAGCAGGAAGTAGGTCTTCGCCTTGTCGAAGTAGTCCTCCTCGGTCAGCAAGCCGTAGTGGATGAATATCTTGATGTCGTCCCACTTCTTCTCGAAGTCCTCGCGCTCGTTCTTGAAGATGGAGGCGAGGCGGTCGTTGACCTTCTTCGTGATGTAGCCGCTTATCTTCTTCACATTGGCATCGCTCTGCAGATAGCTTCTGCTGACGTTCAAGGGGATGTCGGGCGAGTCGATGACACCATGCAGCAAGGTCAGGAACTCGGGCACGATGCCCTCCACAGCGTCGGTCACGAAGACTTGGTTGCAATAGAGTTGTATCTTGTTGCGCTGGATGTCGAGGTTGTTCTTTATCTTCGGGAAGTAGAGGATGCCGGTCAGGTTGAAGGGGTAGTCGACATTGAGGTGAATCCAGAAGAGCGGCTCGTCGGCCATCGGGAAGAGGTGGCGGTAGAACTCCTTGTAGTCCTCGTCCTTAAGGTCGGCAGGCTTCTTCGTCCACAAAGGCTCTACATTATTTATTATGTTGTCCTCGTCGGTATCCACCTGCTTGCCGTCCTTCCATTCGGTCTTCTTGCCAAAAGCAATGGGCACGGGCAGGAAGTGGCAGTACTTGCGCAGCAGGCCTTCCATCTTGTCCTTCTCGAGGAACTCGAGGCAGTCGTCGTCGATGTGCATCACGATGTCTGTGCCACGCTCTGCCTTATCTGTCTCTTCGAGGGTGAAGCTTGGGCTTCCGTCGCACGACCACTTCACGGCAGGCGCGTCCTGATAGCTCTTTGTGATGATATCAACCTGCTTGCTCACCATGAACGACGAGTAGAAGCCCAGTCCGAAGTGGCCGATGATGGCATTTGCGTCGTCCTTGTACTTGTCGAGGAAGTCGTTGGCTCCCGAGAAAGCAATCTGGTTGATGTACTTCTCAATCTCGTCGGCAGTCATACCGATGCCGTTGTCGCTGACGGTAATGGTCTTAGCGTCTTTATCGATGCTGACACGAACCTTCAGGTCGCCCATTTCGCCATGGAAGTCGCCCTTGCCTGCAAGTGTCTTGAGCTTCTGCGTGGCATCAACAGCGTTGCTTACGATTTCACGAATGAAGATTTCGTGGTCGCTATAGAGGAACTTTTTGATGACGGGGAAGATATTCTCGGTTGTAACCCCGATGTTACCTTGTTTCATATCTTACTTTGTAATTAAAACCTTGTCTTTGTTTTTTGTGTCTACTTCGGCTTTCAGGTGCATTCCCTCTTCCGCTCCTTCACTCATAAGGATTTCGCAAAGCGGGTCTTCGATGAGGTCTTGGATGGCGCGCTTTAGTGGTCGAGCACCGAATTGCACGTCGTAACCCTTCTTGCCGAGCAGTTCACGAGCTTCTGGGCTGACTTCGAGGCTGTGCCCCATCTCGTTGATGCGGTCGAGCAAAGGCTTGAGTTCGATGTCAACAATCTTCTGCAAGTCCTCTTGCGAGAGGTGGTCGAAGTAAACGATGTTGTCTAGACGATTCATGAACTCGGGAGCAAACTGCTTGTCGAGCGCTTTCTTCACGATGTCGCGATTCTGCTTCTTGCCAGTCGTAACGTCTGTCTCGCTTTGGAAACCAACGCCTCGACCAAAGTCGCGAATCTGCTTCGAGCCGCAGTTGCTGGTCATGATGATGACTGTGTTGCGGAAGTCAATCGTATTGCCGTTGCCGTCGGTCAAGCGTCCTTCGTCCATGACTTGCAGCAATAGGTTGAAGACATCGCTGTGAGCCTTCTCTATCTCGTCGAGAAGCACGATGGAATAAGGCTTCCTGCGCACTTGCTCGGTAAGTTGTCCGCCTTCATCATAGCCGACGTATCCTGGAGGTGCACCAACCATTCTGCTGACGGTATGCTTCTCCATGTACTCGCTCATATCGATGCGAATGATGGCATCTGCTTTGCCGAAAAGCTCTTCAGCAAGGCACTTTGCGAGGTATGTCTTGCCCACACCAGTCGGACCGACAAAGAGGAAGGTTCCGATAGGCCTTTGTGGGTCTTTCAGTCCGACGCGACTGCGCTGGATGGCTCTCGAGACCATTGCAACAGCTTCGTCCTGTCCGATGACTTTCTGCTGAAGTGTTTCCTTCAGGTTGCGCAGTCTTTGGTTCTCTTCTTGACCGATTCTCTGAACGGGAATGCCTGTCATTGTGCTGATAACCTCAGCTACAACTTGCTCATCCACAAGACTTTTCTCGCTTTCACTGATGTTCTTTTCCCAAACCAGCTTAGCTTGTTCCAGTTGTTCCTGCACTCGCTTGCATTGGTCGCGAAGGTCGGCAGCCACTTCGAAGTCTTGCTTCTCGGCTGCATCGAGCTTCTTTCCCTCGAGTTCCTCAACGAGTTTCTCGAGCTTCATGACTTCCTCAGGAACGGGGAAGTTCTGGATTCGCATACGACTTCCTGCTTCGTCGAGGGCATCGATTGCCTTGTCGGGGAAGCTCCTGTCAGTAATGTAGCGACCCGTCAACTTGACGCAAGCCATCAAGGCTTCGTCCGTGTAGCGCACATTATGGTGTTTCTCGTATCTATCTCGCAGGTTTTGAAGGATTTGGATGGTTTCGTTGGCAGTCGTTGGAGCGACCAGAACCTTCTGGAAACGGCGTTCGAGAGCTCCATCTTTCTCAATTGTTTTGCGGAACTCATCAAGAGTTGTGGAGCCGATACATTGGAACTCTCCTCGGCTTAGGGCTGGCTTCAGCATGTTGGCAGCGTCCATCGAGCCAGCAGCATTGCCAGCTCCAACGAGGGTGTGAATCTCGTCGATGAAGACGATGACCTCAGGATTCTGCTGAAGCTCCTTGATGATGCAGCGCAGACGCTCTTCGAACTGGCCGCGATACTTTGTTCCTGCTACAACACTTGCAAGGTCGAGCACCACGATTCGCTTGTTCCAAAGAGTTCGGCTAACGCGGTGAGCCACAATGCGTTGAGCGAGTCCTTCCACGATGGCACTCTTTCCCACACCAGGTTCGCCAATGAGAATCGGGTTGTTCTTCTTGCGTCGGTTCAGGATTTGAGCAACTCGCTCGATTTCTTTCTCTCGTCCCACAACTGGGTCGAGCAAGTCGTTTGCAGCCATATAAGTAAGGTCTGTGCCGAAGTTGTCGAGGGCTGGCGTCTTGCTCTCCTGCTTCTTTTGCTGGCGGACCTGAATCATATTGCCCTCCAAACCAGCAGAAACGGGCTCCATATCCTCGTCGTCATCGTCCATTCCATCGCCCGACCACTGATTGTTGTCTGTGGTCTGCTGACTGTTGACCTTCTCGTATGTGATGTCGAGACGCTGCAAGATGTCGCTAGCCTCGTTGTCGTTTGCCTTCAAGATGGCAAGCAAGACGTGAATCGGTTCGATTGTTTCGGACTTCATCAGGCTTGCTTCGAGCTTGCAGAGACGCATGATGCGGTTTGCCTGCGTGTCGAAATTCATGTCGGCAGGGGTGGGAGAGATGAGCACTTGATGCTGACGGGCTGTCATTTCGAGCTGACTCTTGAGCTGAGACACCCCATCTGGCAGGTAATATGCCAAGAGCTGACTGGCTTTGTTGTCAGTATGTCGGATGATTCCGAGCAGCAAATGCAGCGGAGAAACGCTGCCACAATGCAGTCGGCTCGCCTCTTCCTTGCTGAAGTTCAGGATGTTGAACGTATCGGGTGAAAAGTTTGTTGTCATCTACTTTATTTACTATTTGACCATTTACAATTTACTATTTACTATTTGCCTTTGTTCTACAAATGTCGTGCCAAAGTAGAACTGCCTGCAAAGATACAATTTAATGGGAGAAAAACAAAAGAAAAACGTGTTTTTCTTTCACATCGTTAGTTAATGCAGAAAACTTGGCACGTCATCTTTGTAAACTTAACACGTTAAGTTCGTCAACTTGGCACGTTAAGTTTGCCAACTAAGCACGCCTAGTTTTCCCAACACCTTAACCTATTTGTTCTAAGAGCTTTACCTCTTTCTGGGAAAGGCTATTGTAAACTTGTGATTTTGATGTGTTTTGCGAGTTCTTTTTCCTTGTAGAAGCCGCCAATATGCATGATGATATAGGCGCATCCGTCGAACTCAATCACCATATCCTTATAGCCGTTTTCGCTCTCCCAAACGCGGGTGTCAAACAATTTGTTTAGGAGAAATTTTTTAAATATGTTTCCTTTGATTTTCAGAACCTTAATTGCCTTTAGTTTCTTGAAACCTTTAATCTGCTCGTACTCGCTGAAAACAGCTGAATGAGGCTGGTTGCTTCGCCAAAATCCAAAGTCTCGAGTACCTTGATACCCGTTTCGTTCGGAATGGAATCCTTGCTGTTTTGGTATTCTACGGCTGGGTTGTTTCTGTATTTGAAAATCAATAAATCCAGCTCTTTGTTCTGCGCCCAAGCCGAAGCGAAAGCCCAAAACGCTAATATTAATAATGTATAACGCCTCATTTTGTATGCTCTTCTTTTGGAGTTCCACAGTAAAGAACCTCGCCACCATTGCGTCCTCCGCCTGGTCCCATCTCGATAATCCAGTCGGCAGAACGGATGATGTCGGGATTGTGCTCAATCACGATAATCGTGTTACCCTTGTCCACAAGTCTGCCAAGCACGTCGAGCAGGACGCGAATGTCCTCGAAATGCAGTCCCGTAGTGGGTTCGTCGAGGATGTAGAGCGTGCGTCCCGTATCTCTTCGAGCTAGTTCTGCAGCCAATTTGACGCGCTGACTCTCGCCTCCAGAAAGGGTGTTGCTGGGCTGACCGAGTTTGATGTAACCCAATCCGACTTCCTGCAAGACTTTAATCTTATTGAGTATCGTGGGCTGATTCTGAAAGAATTCAACCGCTTGATTGATAGTCATATCCAAAACATCCGCGATACTCTTGCCTCGGAACCTGACTTCGAGCGTCTCTCTGTTGTAACGCTTTCCTCGACACTCCTCGCAAGGCACGAAGACGTCGGGCAGGAAGTTCATCTCGATGGTGCGGTAACCGTTGCCGCCACAAGTTTCGCAACGACCTCCTTTTACGTTGAAGGAGAATCTGCCAGGCTTGTAACCTCGAATCCTTGCCTCAGGAAGTTCTACGAAAAGCTTGCGAATGTCAGTAAAGACATCTGTATAAGTGGCTGGATTAGAGCGAGGTGTGCGGCCAAGAGGACTCTGGTCAACGTCAATTATCTTGTCGATATTCTCCAGTCCCTCAATGGCTTTGTAGGGCAGAGGTTCAGCCAGCGAGCGATAGAAATGCTTGCTCAGAATGGGGTAGAGCGTTTCGTTGATGAGCGAACTCTTGCCGCTTCCGCTCACGCCAGTTATGCAAATCAGCTTTCCAAGCGGGATGCAGACGTCGATATTCTTCAGGTTGTGACCGCTCGCGCCCTTGATGGTAAGCGAAAGTCCGTTGCCTTTTCGATACTCTGAAGGTGGGTCGATTGTCAGTTCGTTCTTCAGGTATTTGCTTGTCAGCGTGTCTTTCTTCAGCATTTCCTTGTAAGTTCCCTGGAAGACGACTTCGCCTCCTCGACGACCAGCAAGGGGACCTATATCGACGATATAGTCGGCATTTTCCATCATCTCACGGTCATGCTCCACGACCAGCACGGTGTTGCCTGTGTCTCGAAGTGCCTGAAGGGAATGGATGAGCTTGATGTTGTCGCGTTGATGCAGGCCGATACTGGGTTCGTCGAGTATGTAGAGAACGCCCACAAGCTGGCTTCCAATCTGCGTTGCAAGGCGGATTCGCTGACTCTCGCCGCCAGAAAGACTCATCGAGGGACGCGAAAGTGACAGATAGTCAAGTCCGACATCAAGCAGGAACTTCAGTCTGGTCTTTATTTCCTTTGTGATTTCCTGTGCAATAGCCAATTGACGCTTGCTGATTCTGCTGTCCAAACCTTCCAGCCATTCGTAGAGCTGTCCCAGTTCCAAAGCAGATACTTCGGCGATATTCTTGCCGTCGAGCAGGAAGTGAAGCGACTCCTTTTTCAATCTTTGGCCTTTGCATTCGGGACATTCACAGGTTCCGCTGAACTGCTCAGCCCATCGTTGAGCCGCAACACCAACTTCGGCATCCTTCATTTGCTCAATGTATTTGACCAAACCGTCGAATTCCGTATAGACATCATTCGTGGTTTTCGTCTTGCTGGCACTAATTCGGATGCGTTCAGGACTGCCCTCCAAGATTTCGTCTATCGCTTCTTCAGGAACCTCGCCAAGTGGTGTGTCAGCCGTACATCCATAAGATTCGAGCACAGTTTCCACTTGCCAGAATATCATAGCCTGCTTTGCTTTGCCAAGTGGAGCGAAGCCTCCGTCGCGAAGTGAAAGGGTAGGGTTGGGAATGACCTTGTTTCGGTCGATGATATGAACGAAGCCAAGACCCTTGCAACGCGGGCAAGCGCCTTGAGGACTGTTGAACGAGAAGTCGTGAGGAGCTGGGTCGTGATAGGAGATACCTGTGGTTGGGCACATCAAGTGCTTGCTGTAATGGCGCACTTCGTTTGTGTCCATATTGCAGACAAGCATTTCGCCTTCGCCTTGCTTCATGGCAATGGCGACACTTTGAACCAGCCGCTTGTCGTCTCTCTCCTGCACTTGAAGGCGGTCAATCACAACCTCGATGCTATGATTGCGATAGCGGTCGAGCTTCATGCCAGGCAAGAGTTCCTGCATTTCGCCGTCCACGCGAGCATAGAGATAACCTTTGCGACGGATGTTCTCTAAGAGTTCCTTGTAGTGTCCCTTGCGGTTCTTGACGAGCGGAGCCAGCAGGATGATGCGTTTCCCCAGGTATTCATTCAGGAGCAGGTCAATAATCTGCTCTTCCGTATAGCGCACCATCTTCTCGCCAGTAACGTAGGAATAGGCTTCGGCAGTCCTTGCGTAAAGCAACCTGAGGAAGTCATATATCTCGGTAGTTGTGCCGACGGTACTTCTGGGGTTCTTGTTGGTGGTCTTCTGCTCGATGCTGATGACGGGACTCAGCCCTGTAATCTTATCGACATCGGGTCGCTCCATTCCGCCCAAGAAGTTGCGAGCATAAGCGCTGAACGTCTCGATATAGCGGCGCTGACCTTCTGCATAAATGGTGTCGAAAGCAAGCGACGACTTGCCACTACCGCTGAGACCAGTAAATACAGTAAGACTGTTACGCGGAATCTCAACGTCCACATTCTTCAGATTATGGACGCGAGCACCCTCCACGCATATCTTCTGCTCACTCGCCATCTGTGGTGCCTTCGCTTTCGGCATTGTTGTAACTTGTAATGACGTTGATGGCTTTCTTGATGTTGTAGTCAATGCCGTCGCTTCCCTTGGCTGTTACGCGAAGGAAATAGACGCCGTCTTTCACGACTTTCCCATTCACCTTACCGTCCCATCCACCATGGATGTCGTCCCACGAATAGAGCTTCTTTCCCCAGCGATTGAATATTGCTGCATGGAATTCTACAATGCCCTTGAAGCCTTCTTTGGGTTTGAGCTCGTCGTTCTGACCTATGCTGCAGCCTGGAGAGATACCGTTAGGGAACTCCAACTTGCTTTCGCTGATAGAGAATCTGATGGTTTTGGGGTCTTCGCCTTCTTCGGGGAATTCGTAGAGGATGTTTTCCCCCTCTTCGTCATAGAATCGGGCATTCAGCTGAACAGCATAGCTGCCGCTTTCGTTGAAATCCATCTCGAGTTCCTCGAACTCGCCATATTGACTGCCACGACGAATGACAGGTTCGCTCGCGTTGCCGCCTGTGTTTGTCTTCGTGTTGGTGATGGTCCAGGTGTAGAGCACATTGCACGGCTCGCTCAGGTTGGCCTTGAACACTATTCGGACAGGTGCGCTCAGCGGCTTTGTGTCGGGAGCAATGACATCAGTCTCTTCCTCTCCCTCTTCATTGGTTAGGTAATATGTGGCGGATGGGTCAACTGTTGGTGATTGTGCCCAAGCCATAAGAGGCATCAGAACAAGGAAAATGAATAGGATACGCTTCATCTTTTATATATTTTGTGCAAAAATACAAAATAATTATGAACTATGAACTATGAATTATGAATTATTTTCGTACCTTTGCATAGATGAAACGTATTTTAATACTTCTTTATTGTCTTTGGCCGATGCTTTTATTCGGTCAGGGCATACTTTCGACGCTCGAGGGCATGCATTCCGTTGTCAAGGGCGAGACTTGGGAGAGTGTGGCTGCCAATTACGGCGTTTCTATCATGGAGCTTCAGGCTGCCAATCCTGACGTGAAACGCCAGAAGTTGAAGAAAGGCACTTTGCTGATTATCCCCAAGAAGCAACAACAGATAAGCTATGTGCCTGTCAGTGAAGTGCCAGAGAAGCCACTCCGAGTTATTCGTACCGTCATTTCCGACCTGAAGGTTGGCGTGATGCTTCCGCTTAGCGACAAGAAAATGGTGGAGTTCTATCGTGGCTTGCTGATGGCTGCGGACAGCGTTCGCAAGAGTGGCGTCAATCTTGACATCCATGCGTGGGATTGCGGAACAACTTCTGCTCAGGTCGAGGCTTTGCTTCCAAAGATAGGTGAGTTGGACGTGCTGTTCGGTCCTGCTTCTGCGACGCAGATTCCTGCTGTGGCCGAGGTTTGCAAGGAACGTGGAACGCGTCTCGTTCTGCCTTTCTTCACGGGCCAAACCATGCAGGACTATCCGCTTGTCTATAATGCGACGCCTTCCAATACTGTCCTCTTCGAAGCTGCTACCAAGAAGTTTATGAGCTTTTATGCCGACAGGAACTACGTAATCGTGAACAGCGGCAAAACGGATTTCAAGGGCAAACTGCTGACAGAAGCTATCACTCAGGGGCTTTCCGAGCGTTCCGTAACGCCCAGAACACTTGCCATCGAAGGCGATGATTTCACCTATGAGACTGCTTTCAATCAGTTCCGCGAAAATATGATTGTCCTCGATGACAGCAGCCTTCCTTCGCTTAACACTCTCCTTTCGCACCTAAAAGCGTTCCGCCAGAATCATCCGCAGTACCGTCTTTCGCTCGTTGGTTATTCCGAATGGCAAAACGAGGCAGAAACGCTGATGGGCGATTTCTTTGCCTTCGACACCTATATCGTCTCTCCATGCTATTATAATCGTTTGGACGACAGGATAAAACGTTTCGAGCGCACCTATGCAAGGAACTTCCGCGCATACATCTTGAAGGAGAATCCTCGCTATGCAGCCTTGGGGTTCGACATCGGATGCTACTTCCTGACGGGCCTCGCTACGCAAGGCGATACCTTCGAACAGATGCAGAATAGCCTTCGCCAGAAGCCCTACCAGAACTGGTTCCGCTTCGAGCGCAGCACATCGGGATTGAGCTTCACCAACAGCTTCGTCCAGTTTATCCATTACACACCCGAAAGCAAGATAGAGCTAATCCGATGAAACGCCTCCTATTCATTTTTCATTTTTCATTTTTCATTTTTCATTTAGCGTTAGCTCAGGTCGGCGAGCCGCGCACAGACCTTGCCATAGGCGTTAATGGTGGCGTTGCTGTGAACAAAGTCATGTTCAAGCCCTCCATCAAGCAAACTTTCAAGCCAGGTGCAGTGATGGGCGTTACGGTGCGCTACACTTGCGAGAAGTATTTCAAGATGCTCTGCGCTTTTCAAGGGGAAGTCAACTATTCGCAAGCGGGCTGGAAGGAGAAGACGGAGAATGGCGACAACCTGTATCAGCGAACAGTCCATTACGTTCAGATTCCCCTGCTGGCCAATCTGGGCTTCGGACGTGAACATGGAGGCGTGAAAGGCTTCCTCAATGTCGGACCGCAACTGGGCTTCGTCATAGGCGAGACGGTGAAGACGACCGGCGACGGCTCAGGTTATGTCCCTCCTCAGTTTCTGCTCGAGGGCCTGCCCAATCAGCACGACATGAACGTAGAGAAGAAGTTCGAATACGGCATTACGGGCGGCCTCGGAATGGACATCAGCACCAAGAACGGCCACCATTTCATCATCGAGGGCCGCTACTTCTATGCTTTGAGCGACATCTTTGGCAACTCGAAGAAAGACCCCTTTGCCCGTAGTGCCAACAGCACCATCATTGCCAAAGTCTCCTACCTCTTCGACATCAAAAAGACTTCAATCAATAAGGATTGATAATTTCAATCGATTTAGTGTCATTTTGTCACTTTTTGCACACTCGTCAAAAATGTGCAATATGCATAGATTATGCAAGGATTTGCCCGACTCTACAGGTGGGGTTTTCAAACTTCACGTGTGAAGTTTTCAAAGTCCACGTGTGAAGTTTCAAAATTCCTCGTGTGAAGTTTACCGACATCACGCGTCGAAAAGTGTGCAATTTCGGGTCAAAACGGCTGCTTTTGCTAAGTGGAGTTGTCAATTTAGAATTTTGAATTTAGTTATTTTGAATTGTATCTTGCTGGTTTTCAGCACGAACTTGATTTAAGCCCTTCTTTTTGTCCGGGGATCAAAAATCAAGGTCAGAGCCCTTTTCGTCGCTCTACGCGCGTCTGCATAAACATTCAGTGTAAGCAAAAAGCCGCTTTTGCTTTACAAATTGTCAGTTTTGCATCAGGCTTTGGCTTGTTTAACCAACAATCTTGACACATTCAGGCTGCTTCAACTGCACGAGTCTGATACTATCTACAATCTCTCCGGACAAGTGGTTGGTAAGGACTACAAGGGTATCGTCATTAAGAATGGTAAGAAAGTCCTCATGAAGTAGGGCCGCTCGCACTGACCGACATAAAGCGGTATTAAGACAAAAGCCTCGCTCACAGGAGCGGGGCTTTCTTTTTCTTGTGTTGTATTTATTGGCTTTTATTTGAGCACAACGCGGGCGCCGCAAATTTTGGCGAGTTCCTTCGAGAGTTTAGACTTCTCGTTGAACTCTTTCATCAGTTGGCGGTACGTTTCCTTGTCCTCTTTTATTTCTGGGCGTTTCATCTGCTCGATGATGTCCTGCAATGACTTTTGAACGACGCTGAGCTTATAGCTGGCAATCAGGCTGGGTACAACCTCGTCGAGCCGTTCGTCGGAAGTGGTTTCCGCAGGTTCTTCCCCCATGGAAAGCGTTGCCTGTGAAGGCGTTTCGAACAATTTGCTCAACTCCACAGAATCTGTTCCCAACTTGAGCGAAAGGTCACGAATCTGCTCGTCGGGATGATTGATGAAATACTGCTCGGCACGGAAGTTGGGCGTATGCGATTGTTCAACTGCTTCGTCGAGTATCTGTCTGTAAACGGGCGTTTGGAGCTGGATGTCGTCGTCTTTGAGGCTCAGGGAAATGTACTGGGCTACGGTCAAAGGCACTTCTTTGCCATTGTTGTCCTCGATGTAGCAGAATATCTTTTCGCCGTTGCGTATAATCATTTGAGCGATAGGGGATTCAGACGCCAGAACCCCTCCCGTTCTTTCCCTCGTAGGGAGAGAGGCAGAAACCTTTTCTGCGGAAGAATTATTTGCTCCTTCACCAGAAGATGCCTGTGGCTGTTCTTTCTTCCTTTGTGCATTCACAGCCGCCGTGATGAGCCTCTCGGGCATATTCAACTGCTTGGCAGCGTGACGGATATAGATGGTGCGTTTTATCTCGTCGGGGATGATTGCGATGCTCTCGGCCACGTTGTGGATGAGTCGCTCTTCGGCATCGGGTTCGTCCTTCTTGCCGTCCAAAGCATGCGAGGCTTTGAACGTGATGAAATCGACCTGATTTTCTTGCAGATACTGCTGATATTCGGTTGCGGAGTGCTTCTGAGCAAAGCTGTCGGGGTCTTCTCCATCGGGCAGGAGTAGGAGCTTGACGTTCATGCCCTGGGAAAGGAGCATATCGATGCCTCGCTCGCTTGCATGAATGCCTGCATCGTCGCCGTCGAAGATGACTGTGATGTTGCTTGTGATGCGGTGGATGAGGTGAATCTGCTCGGCCGTGAGTGCTGTTCCAGACGACGCCACAACGTTCTCAACGCCCTGCTGATGCATCGCCATCACATCGGTATAACCCTCCACAAGATAGCAGAGGTCGGCCTTTCGGATGGCTTGACGCGCTTGGAAAAGACCAAAGAGTTCCTTCCTTTTACTATAGATGATGCTTTCGGGCGAGTTCTGATACTTGATGGCAACGCCCTTCGTAGCTGCATCGAGCACGCGACCTCCAAAGCCTGCCACACGACCGCTTGCCGTAAAGATGGGCCACATCACGCGTCCGAAGAAACGGTCACGCAGACTTCCATCTTCGCGCTTCAAACTGAGGCCAGTTCCGATGCTCAGCCGCGGCTCCATCTCGTTCTGGTTGTTCACGAGGTAGCGCTCCTGATAGCCTTCCTTCAGGGCGTCACCCGAGAGGGAAACCTTCTTGCTGTTCGGGCAATAACCCACCTGGAACTTCTCCAAGATGTCGTCCCTGAAGCCTCGATTGCGGAAGTAAGCCAGCCCGATTGCTTTGCCGTCTTGCGTATCCCAGAGTTGCTTCTTGAACCAGTCGCGCGCCCATTCGTTGAGGATGAACATACTCTCGCGGTCGCCTCTGGATTGAATCTCTTCTTGCGTCAACTCCTTCTCCTCAATCTTAATGCCGTACTTCTTTGCCAAGTAACGCAGTGCATCGGGGTAGGAGAGCTGTTCGTGCTTCATGATGAACCCAACCGGACTGCCGCCTTCGCCACAAGCAAAGCACT
>JAEEGH010001323.1_pt1 | contig 72165 bp, 64 predicted proteins | sample 9134181 | NCBI WGS metagenome assembly JAEEGH01 (sample SAMN16246544, study PRJNA631951) | gut metagenome | biome: gut microbiome; feature: rumen; material: DP-attached | host: Bos | place: Iran: Karaj | collected 2018-10 | reverse complement strand
CGTGATTGTCTCCCCCGATATTTTCTACTATACTTTACAATATGTTGAGATTTTGTAAATCACTTTTAATCCCGTTTACTCTTTGTTTTGTGCTTTTTTCGTGTTATGTAGATAAGGATCCCTATCTTGTTTTTGACCGCGGCGCATACGAAAACAATCTCAAAAAATGGACCAAACTTGAATGCGACAATTATTCATTTTCATATACAGTTCAGGATGATTCCACAGGTCCTCATACAAACGTATTTACGGTTACTGTTACAGATGGTGTTTCCGCATACACGGTTAAAGACGCTGATGGTAATGAACTTGATCCTTTAACTGTTGAATGTGCTTTTCCGACAGTTGAATATTTATTTGACAAAATTGAAGAAATCCGCGCAGATGACCAGGCATTTTTAGACACAAACCCGTCCGGTATTGTCTGCTACGAACTTGAATGCGAATACGATAAAAAAACCGGCATTCCAGAAAGCTTTTCAAACAGCCTCTGGAGCACCGATTTGTATACAAAGGGAAGCTACATAGTAACCATCACCAATATTTTCGTACCAGACGAATATCTGGAAAACGCCGACGATTAACGGACAGCCTTTTTAAGTTCTTCAACCTTGTCTGTTCGTTCCCAGCTAAAGCCTTCCCGTCCAAAGTGACCGTAAGTTGCTGTTGCGCGGTAAATAGGCTTACGCAAATCAAGAGTTTTTTCGATTCCTGCCGGAGTGCAGTCAAATACCTTTTTAACGGCTTCAACAATTTTATCGTTTGCAACTTTTTCAGTTCCGAAAGTTTCTACCATAATTGAAACCGGGTGTGGAACTCCGATTGCGTAGGAAAGCTGAATTTCTGCGCGGTCTGCAAGTTCTGCTGCCACGATATTTTTGGCAATGTAGCGTGCCATGTATGCGGCAGAGCGGTCAACCTTTGAAGGGTCCTTTCCGCTGAATGCACCGCCACCGTGACGGCCCATTCCACCGTATGTATCAACGATGATTTTGCGTCCTGTAAGACCTGCATCACCGTTTGGACCGCCTACAACAAAGCGTCCTGTAGGGTTGATGTAATATTTGGTATTTGAATCCAGAAGGCCTGTCGGTTCAAGAACAGGTTTTATAATCTGTTCAATAATTGTCTTTTTGATTGTATCGTAATCAACATTGTCATCGTGCTGATGGCTTACAACAACGGCGTCAATTCTTACAGGTTTGTGAGCTTCATCGTATTCGATGGTAACCTGAGATTTTGAATCCGGACGGAGCCATGCGATTTTTCCGCTCTTGCGGAGTTCTGCAGCCTTTTTGAGAATTTTATGAGCGTAGATCAAAGTTGCAGGCATGTATTCGGGAGTTTCGTTTGTAGCAAAACCAAACATAATTCCCTGGTCGCCTGCACCCTGCTGACCTTCATATTCTTTAAGACCTGTTCCCACAACACCCTGGTTGATATCAGGCGACTGCTGGTGAATTGTATTCAATACAGCCATGGAATCAGCGGAAATTCCGTATTCTTCCTTTGTGTAACCAATGTCACGGACTACATCCCGGACAATTTTCTGAACATCAAGATGAGCCTTTGTTGCGATTTCTCCGCCGACAAGAACCATTCCTGTTGTAGCATAGGTTTCGCAGGCAACATGAGAAGAAGGATCTTCTGCAAGACATGCGTCCAGAATAGCATCAGAAACCTGGTCACAGAGTTTGTCCGGGTGACCTTCGCTTACAGATTCCGATGTAAATAAATAGTGATTGTTAGATAAGATAGTGCTCATAGCCGAGCCTCCTATTTAGCAAGAGTTAGCATTTCATACGAAATGCCTCCAGTCTGCAATTTGGATAAATCAACTGGATGTTAAGCAAGTTCACATAGAATATAACCTATTTTATACAAAACAACAATACTAACTAAATTCCTGGCAGATAAGAAAATAATTTAATATTAATTTAATTTTTTTTTGAAAATTCAATAACACTGCGTTAAACTTAAATTTGTGCAATTAGAAATCTAGTTGTATAATTATTTCGGGAGAACAAAAAATTTATATATAAAGGAGAACTAAAATGGCATTGAAAAAAGCGTTTTCTGCAGATAAAAAAACCTGCAAAGTAACATTTATCGTTGAAAAAGAAGCTTCTCAGGGAGCTAAAACAGTAACTATCGCCGGCGATTTTAACAGCTGGAGCAGTACAGAAACTCCTCTCAAGAAAGCAAAAGACGGTTCTTTCTCAGTAACCCTCGAACTTGAAGCAGGAAAAGAATATCAGTACCGCTATCTCTTGGATGGCAGCAAATGGGAAAACGACTGGAAGGCCGACAAATATATTCCTGCACCATTCTCTAACACAGACAACTCAGTAGTTGTTTGTATTGCTTCTGAAAAAGAAACAAAAAAAGCTGACAAACCAGCAAAACCAGCAGCAAAAAAAGCCCCTGCAAAGAAGGCTAAGAAATAAGTTTTTTAAGTCCTGACTAAAAAACTCAAACCCGGTTGTGTGTGTTACAGCCGGGTTTTTTGTTTATATAACAAATTTCGTCAGGACATCTTTCTCTTTATTATAAACAGTGAATTCATATTTTGTTTTTAATTTCAGAATCGAATCTTTAATATCATCTTCCATCTTTTGAATTTCTGCTGCCGAATTGTTTGATTTAAACTTGTTATAAAGATTACGTAAACGAAGATTTTCCTGCAAAACCTGCAAAGGGATATCATATTCCTTAAACAATACAAGGAAATCTTTTTTATTCTCTTCATCAGAATTAAGAATTGATTTATCGAGCATATCAGCCCAGATACCAACAAAGCGCCATTCGTATTCATTTTCACGATGAAATAAAACTGTTCCTTTCATAAGCATATTATGAATGACTAGACTTGCAAGGAATGAGAGATTAAATAGAACCCATTTCCAGAATTACTGGAACTGGAGACTAAAAAACAGTCTTAGACTTTGAAGAAGCATTTATACACATTGTAGTAAATACAATTATCTGCGGGACAATTACAAAAATTGTAAAACAGCTTAATGTTGAAATTAAATTGTCAAAATCGAATGTAATATGAAAAATCTTTAGCAAGGAAGAAACGATTATATTTGAGACATAAATTACTGTTTCAAATATCAATATTTTTAAAACGAATTTCGAAGTCCAGTCTACAGCCGAGTAAAAATCTACATTACGCATTATTTCTTTTTTCAATGATCCGGCCTTTTCTTCTGTAATTTCATATGCCTGTAATTGATCATCAATATCAAAAAAGCGGCTGTTCATTGAATCTAAAGAAAAACGGGCAATTACTTCTGTCATCCGTTGAATACTTTTGTGAAATAAAATGAAACTCAAAATACAAACAATACAAACTGTAAAAATGCCGGCCACAGAGTTTTCATAATGAATTAACGAACTAATTTTGATGAAGATTGGAGTGTTTATTACTTCTGAATAATCTAAGTGAATAAATATGGAACCAATTACATTTATTATAATTGAACAAACCCAATAAATTAAACAATACTTCGGAAGTCTATAATCCGTTTCTTTTCGTGAAAGCAATAAAATCAAAGCACAAGAAACATACAAAATAACGAACATTGATAACAGAATAAAATCAAGAATCATAAAATGGTTCTCCTCATATGAAAGATGTATTTCTTTTATTTATCATGACAATCTCTTTTACCAGTGATTATCAAATTGAACACCTGCAGGGAATGAGAGATTGAATTATTAATTTCTATTGTGTTAACTCAGGATATTTGAATTTTAATTCTTCAACTATTTTTACAGACCGTTTATTTATGAGATCAGTTGCTTTTTCAATATAAGCAAATGCAAAATTTAAATATTTTGATTTATCAATACCTAGTGATTTGAAATATCGTAAATTACATTTTAATCCATTTTTTGTTTCTGGATGATGAAAATCTAAATTTTCATAATCGTCTAAGTAAAAAAGTTCGCAAAATGATTTTAAATTGGGAAATGCATCAAAAAAGTTTTTGTTTATTTCTTCATTTTTTAATGATAATAAAATTTCATCATTATCTGTATAAAGATTATTAAGGAATTCATCAAAAAAATCTATGTATTTAGGAGCAGTACCTCTATAAGTATTTATTGATTTCTTAGTGTTTTTATATTTCCCATTAGGAAGAATATAAAAATTTCCAATCTTTTGATAAGTTCTAAAAAAATCATTTTTTATTTTAATTTTGTTTTCATCATTATTAAGAAATTCTTTTTCAAACTTCTGCTCCGTACCTGTAAATCTATTTCCAAATAATGTTCTAAATGTATTTATTGTATCTCCAGAATAAGAAGCTTCTTCATCATTAATACAAGGATAACCACGTAAAGTAAGATTAGGTATTTTAGTATTATAAAGTAAATAATCTATTGCATACACTATATTAGTTCTATCGCCATCATACTCACCTTGATAACCATTATAATTCTTATCTTTTTCGATTTCCCAAAAAGAGAATGATTTAAGGTCATCAAGCGAATTAAGTTTATAATCATCAAGAAACTTTTTTATAAATGTTATAGCTTTTTTTTTCATTTCAATTTGACCCATTATCATATTCCTCCATTTTTCATCATGCCTTTTACATTCTCTTTCCATTCCTCAACAAGCTGTGGCGGTTCGAGCGGGGTAATCCACTGGCCCTGGCTCATTATCCAGTTTAACACAGGATAATATTGATTGCTTGAAAAAGTCATTATTACAGAACCATCTGACTGTGTTTCAAATTTCTGGTCATCAGTCCATTTGTAAGTCTTGATATAGTTTGCAGTTATATCTCTGTTAATTCTGATTTTGAAATTAAAAGTTTCACTGCCAATATATCGGCCGAAATTTCCTTTTGCCCTTTTCAGGTATGCACTTTCTTCCGGCGGTTCAAAGGTTTCTTTTCTTACTTCCACGTTACTTATTAATGGAAGATTAAAAAACTTTTCTTTTTTTTCTTTTGGAACGTTACCATATAAAGACCACATTCCCTGATAATACAAAAGCTGCCAGGGTTGAATAGTGTATTTTTGAGTTTTCTCATTACCGTCATAAAAACTGTAATCAAAAGTTATATACTGATTTTTTGCCAAAGCTGTTTCTATGCTATCCCAGACTTCATTGGAAATCTGTACAGGTTCCATACCGATAAAAGAAATCTTTTTTGAAAGTTCTTTACCAAGAGAGATTTGTGGATCAGGTTCGATATTATCAGAAAAGTTTGCAAATACTTCGATGGCCTGATTGTACAAAGGAGTGCCGTGAAGAGACTCTATAAGATTCTGCATTAAGCGTGCTGCAATAATCTGCTTGCCTGTTGAAAGATGCCCGGGAACACGGAATGTTGGTCTGTTATAATAATATCCTTTATGGCAGCGGTCATATTCAAGAACAAACTCGGCCCCAAAGTCCATACGAAGAGCATCTAAATCTCGGTGAACCGTTGCTTCTGAAACTTTGAATTCTCTTCTGAAATCATTAACATTAGGATAAGTGCCGCTTGCAATCATTTCATCATATCTTACGATACGTTTGAAGGTTGCAAAGCTCTCATGTTCTTTATTTAAGTTAGATTTTTTTTTAGCCATGAGTAATCTCCAGAAGTTAAATATATTATAGCACACTCTCAAATAATGAGAGCCTAAAAAATTATTTTAAAATAAATCCTCTGGAAAGATTTGAGGAATTATTTAATCCTATAATGCAAGAATTTTGTTTTTTAAGGTAAAATTCAAAATCATTTATCCTGGTTTTAGAAACATAATCACAAAATGTCAGTAGAATCTTTGGTTTAGTTATAAAACTAAACTGAGATAATACTGACTCAGCTATGGAGAAATCCATAAAAGCTGGAATTGTTAATATTGGATTAAAATTGAAGTTTCCGGAATTGAAAAATTCAAAGATATATTTCTGGTCTTTTAGAGAAGAACCGAAATCTATGAAATAGGTTGTATCTGATTTATAATTAAAACCTGTAAGATTTTCTTGGAATTCCGATTCAAAAGGAATTTTTGTTATTTCGCAAAACTTTTCACAAATATTATTTTGACCCAAAGTACAATAGTTTGCAGAAATTAAAACTATTTTGCTTCCAGAATCTTTTTCTTTAAGTTTGTTAAAACATAATTTAAACAAGATATTAGTCTTTCCGCTTCCATACTGGCCATAAATCATATAAATAGTTGGTTTTAATATTTTCATAAGAATACTTTAATATTTCAAACTCTCATGAAATGAGTGAGGTGGGCGGATATAAATTTCCTGACACTCTTTACCTATCTGATTGTAATTTTACCGTCGCTATATAAATTCATTACTTCTTTTACAACTTCCGCCTGTGCATCCTCAACTTCTTCCAAAGTCAGGGGACCTGCAAATTCCATATCTTCTTTAAGCATAGCCGCTGCCCTTTCAGATAAGTTGCAAAAAATTCTGTCCAATAGATCTACTGATGACCTTTTTAAAGCTTTTGTAAGTACTGTTGTATCAGTTTTGCCAAGTAATAATTTTATTGAGTTATCATCCATCTTTTTAATGTCTTCAAATTCAAAAAGACACTTATCAAGCCTTTTCTGGAAAACTGGAGTTTCCCTTATTTTTTTTAATAAAGTTTCAAAATCCAGATTAAAAGTTAAAAGAATATTTTCAATTTCTTCGATTACTTTCCAGTCAGCCTTATTTAACCCCAGAGCAAATCTCTCAATTCTTGCACTTCTGTTTTCGTTAATAATTTCAATAGCAGATTTATTTATCATATGCGCTGCCTCCTTAGACTGTTATAAATATAAACAGGCAGACTTGCATAGAATGAGAGTGTAAAAAAAATTATGATTTTTTGTTAATTAAACTTCAATAAAAATTAAATGAGTATTTCTGGGCCTTGTTTTTACTTATCGTCCTTGAGCCACTGACCAAGAACTTTTGCCAGGGCTTCAGGATTGGCCATGGCCATTTCCCTTGCATTATGCTGGGCGCTTGATTCGCCGGTCTTGATGAACGAAGCGTGCGGAACTTCCTTATAAATGCCACGCAGTTCGCCGTAAGCTTTGAATTCTTCCAGAACTAGATTTTCGCGGGCAACCTGGGTTTCATTCCACGGGTCATACTTACCGCCAAGGTTTTTCATGGATTTTCTGATTTTTGTCAGTTCATCGTTGTTAAGATTTAGACGCTCAAGAATTGGAGCACTCGCCTCAGTGCCAAGTTCTCCCAGCAAAATCGCAATTTTTTCGTATCCTGTCATAAAAACCTCCCACTGCCGTTATTATAAAACAAGTTTTTATAGCCGGCAAGGGGAGGACGGGCGCTGTCTGGCCGCTGACAGCCAGGCATTCATTCATTAAGGAACATAAATTACTTCGCGTGGTTTGGAACCATTGGCAGGACCAACTATTCCGCGCTCTTCCATTTCTTCGACGAGGCGCGCAGCGCGGTTGTAGCCAATCTTAAGCCGGCGCTGAATATACGACGCACTGGCTTTTCCTGCCTGAACGACAATCTGAAGTGCCTGGTCGTAAAGCGGGTCTTCTCCATCACTGAATAGGCCCGGTCCGCTGCCTTCGCCTTCTTCATCGTCATCAACAAAGATTTCGTCGTCGATGTAGTCAGGTTCGCCGTATTGTTTTACGTAATCAACAACTTTTTCTACTTCATCATCGCTTACGAGGGTACCCTGAATTCGGGTCGGGTAAGGGTCTGTTGCACTTGCATAAAGCATGTCACCCTTTCCAAGAAGCTTTTCGGCACCTACAGAGTCAATAATGATATTTGAATCTGTACGGCTTGCAACCATGAATGCAATTCGGCTCGGGATATTAGCCTTAATCAAACCGGTAATTACGTTTACAGAAGGACGCTGTGTAGCAAGTACCAGGTGAATTCCAACTGCACGGCTCATTGCGGCAAGACGGGCAACATTGGATTCAAGTTCTTTTCCTGTTGTAGCCATCAAGTCAGCAAATTCATCAATAATTATAACGATGTACGGCAGTTTTTCCTGCATAACTTTGCGTTCAGTGATACGGCGGTTGTAACTTGTAATGTCACGAACTCCCATTCCGTCCAGCAATGCATAGCGGCGTTCCATTTCGCACAGACAGTACTGGAGTGCCTGGAGAGCGCGTTTTGGCTCGGTAATTACCGGAGTCAACAGGTGGGGAATGTCGTTATAAAGTTTTAATTCAACGATTTTAGGGTCAATCAGAATCAGTTTTACCTGGTTTGGACTTCTCTTGTACAAAATCGAAAGAATCATACTGTTTACACAAACTGATTTACCGGCACCAGTTGAACCCGCAATCAGAAGGTGGGGAGTTTTTGCAAGGTCGATAATCTGAGGTTCACCGGAAATATCTTTTCCAAGAATTACCGGAATCGCCATCTTGTCGAATGCAGGATTTGCTTCTTCAACAATTTCCTTAAAGCTTACAACTGAGCGGTCTGCGTTTGGAACTTCGATACCAACTGCATGCTTTCCCGGAATCGGCGCAACAATACGAACTGAACTTGCAGCCAGGCGCAGTGCAATATTGTCCTGAAGGGCTACAATTTTGCTCAGTTTAACGCCCGGTGCCGGAAGAATTTCAAACATTGTAACTACAGGTCCTTTGCGGATGCCTGTAACTTCTGCTTCAATATTGAATTCTTTAAGAGTTTCCTTTAAGTCTTCTGCTGCCGCTCTTGTTGCCTCGTCCACAACCCAGTATTCACCGTTTTCATAGGTTGTCAGAATCTCTGTCGGAATTTTGTAATCGCTCATCTTAAGGCGGGGCTTTGCTTTTTCCACCGGTTTTTCAACAGGCTTTTCAAGCTGAATTTCTTCTTCTGCAAGCTGTTCAACAGGCGCAAGTTTTTCTGCAATGTCAGCACTGTCATTTAAAACAGCGCTCTTGTTTGCATTTTTAACTGAATTTATATTCTTTCTTGCTTTTGCAACGTCTTCAAAACTGATGTCTTCCGTGTTGAATGGAACACTTGTTCCGTAAGCAACGCCGTTCGCATCAACAACCGGTTCAGCAGTCGGATCAAATTGACGTTCTTCTTCTGTTACTCCGCTGAGTTCTTCATTTGGATTTTCTTCGTCAAAGAGGCTGTCAAGGTCATCATCAAAACCATCTTCTTCGCTTACGACCGGGTTTTGTGCGGCGTCTTCGCTCATCTGACTGAAAATCTTATCAAAACTTGAATTACGTTTTTCTACAAAGTCCGAGAGGTCGTCCCCTTCCTGACCGTCAATTTCTGAGCTGATAGTAGCATCGCCGAAGTCTACGTTCGCAAAATCGACTGTTGAAGCTTCGCTTCCGTCACCTTCAGTTGTGGCTGCCCCTCCCTGGTCAGATATTTCTGTCTCGTTCGCATCATCTGCTGCGTCCGCCCATTCGGAGTCAGTATCATCCTCTTCAATCTCATCGTCTAAAATCTCTGCGTCGTCGATTGATCCGTCGCCGTCGTCTGAAAAAAAGTCTTTTACTGACTGAGTTTCGTCTTCATCATATTCATTATATGGAATATCAGCGTCGTCTGTGATTCCGATGCTGTCGTCTTCGATCGCAAAACATCCTGTTTTGCTCTCTCCGACGGAAGCTTCGCTTCCGTCATCATCGCCTGTAGCTGACCATCCGTGGTCAGGATCTGGGACTTCTTCGTTCGCAAAACCTCCTGTTTCGCTCACTTCGACGGAAGCCTCGCTTCCGTCATTATCAACTGTAGCTGACCATCCATGGTCAGGGACGTCTTCGCTCGGGTCAGGTGTTTCATAAGTTTCTTCTTCGTAGCGGCGCTCCTGAGCGTCAAAAATGTGGTCAAACGGGGAAGGTTCTTCGTTCGCATCACCATCTGCTGTTACTGCCCCTCCCTGGTCAGGGCTTTCTTCGTTCACAATGGCTTTTGTATCTTCAACCGGGGATTCTGCTGAATCAGACACTTTTACAGCACTTTCTTCAGTGATGATGGTCGGGTCTTCGGCCTGGAGTGTTTTAATCGGGTTTTCTACCTGTTCAGCATACTGACTTACATCTGCGCCAGAAGGCACTTCATCATGTGCAATTGTTTCGTCTGTAAATTCAACATCGTTCTTTTCTTCGTATTCAACCGGAACTTCGAGGTCCTTGATGTTAAAACGTTTGAGCGGTGTGTATTTTACAGGGTTTTCTGGAATTTCTGTTCTCTCTTCCTTTAAGTAACCCTCATTACTGTCAAAATTATCCGGTTCATCAGGCATGTAAGAATTATTTACACTGTCAGAACCATAATATTCATCTGAAGCGGATTCTTCTTCAACAATTGCTTCATCATCTGAGTCTTCTGACTCGCCCTGATGGTTTTCAATTGCTTCTCCGAGAATTGCAAGAAGTAAATATTCAACTGCGACAATGATTACGCCGGTCAAAACTGCGGCAACGAGTTTCATGATAAAAATATCGCCGTCATTTTCTTTTGCAAGCATGCGGCAGATATGTTCAAGAGCATCAAGAGTAAAGAATGGAATAACTGAACCGAGCAGAATAACGCCAGTACGTGTGCGCCACTTTGTCGTAAAGCACATTACGGCGCTTACAAACAGGAACACAGGAATCAGGGCAGAACAAATGCCGTAAACTCCGGCAAACATCTTTCCGACCTGATAAAGATATGTGTTGTGGGCAGGGCTCATCCCGCCAAAATCAAATAAAACTAAAAGCAGCGAAATCGAAAACACTGCGGCAAGAGCAAAAAGAATTACGCCAGCAGCTGTGTTTATCTTAACATTGTTTTTCATCAGTTCTCCAAAATTGAAATTTCAATCAATTCTACTTATACATTATCGGCTTGCAAAATTTTAAGTTTAGGAAGTTTTCTTGTAAACATCTGTGCGCTTAAGTATAATATTTTTAAGGAATTTGAACGTGGCTCTCAACAATTATAAATGCCATTTTTGCACTACCTGTAACGGAACCGGCTGTATCGGCCAGATGCCCGGAATGGGTGGCGTTAACCGTAACATCAATTTTCGACTCAATTGCGACGGCTGGGAAGTTTTGCGGAAAGAAAACCCTCTCGTTTTTGTAAATTTTTTAGAGCGCCCTGTCGCAGAACGAATTCCAAAAATCAGCATAGCACCAATTACAGGCGCCCAGGAAAACATCGGTTTTTCTGATGAACACGATTATTACACCCAGATGTTTGGGGCAGCTCACAATGTGGGCCTTGATATCTGCGTTGGCGACGGCTTTCCGGACGAAAAAATCAAGTTTGGTATCGAAGCGGTTAAAAAAATTCAGAAAGGCGATAAGGAATTTAAAGCGTCCTTCTTTATCAAGCCATTTGAAAATTCAAAAATTATTGAACATATCGAATTTGCTTCTCCTTACGCAAAAGTCATCGGGATAGATATCGATTCATTCAATATTTCTACGATGAAAAATCTTATTCCGCTCGAAAAAAAGACTGCCGGACAACTGATTCAAATCAAAAAAGCCCTTCAAAAAAAAGGCATCCGCTTTGCAATCAAGGGCATTTTTAATACAGAAGACATCCAGCTCGTAAAGGAAGTGCAGCCTGATATCGCATACATCTCAAATCACGGTGGCCGCGTAGAAACACGTATCGGAAGTACCGCTGAATTTTTACAGAATTATGGGGATGAATTAAAACCTTATTGTAAAGAAATCTGGGTGGACGGCGGAATCAGAAGTGCCCTGGACATTGCCACCGCCATGGCTTTTGGAGCGGACCGCGTTTTAATCGGCCGCCCCTTTGTCAGCGCCTTTTGCAAGGGCGGCGAAGAGCTTTTGTGTAAAAAACTCCTCGATTTTACCCTCATGCAATATGCCAAATAATTAGAATCTTGCTTTTCTCAAACGAACTTCTTCAATGTTTTCACTGAACAGTTCGCGCAAATCGTTAAGGCCGAGAGCCATCAGAGCCATACGGTCAATACCGATACCCCATGCTGCTACAGGAACATCAATGCCCATTGCCTTAGTTACTTCAGGACGGAAGATTCCGGAACCGCCAAGTTCAAACCATCCCAGAACAGGGTGCTTGATATGAACTTCTACTGATGGTTCTGTGAACGGGAAGTAACCCGGAACATATTTAACTTCTGTTGCACCTGCAACTTCCTTGGCAAACATTTCCAAAAAGCCGAGCAGTGTGCGGAGGTTTACATCTTCGCCAAGTACGATTCCTTCTGTCTGATAGAAGTCTGACAGGTGTGTTGCGTCTACTTTGTCGTAGCGGAAACAGCGTGCGATACCAAAGTATTTGCCCGGAATTTCTGCCTTGTGCAGCTGGTGAGCTGACAAAACTGTACCCTGCGAACGCAAAACAAGTCGGCGTGTAAACTCGTGGTCAAAAGTGTAGTTCCAGCCGCGGCTGCCTGAGTTGCCGCCATTCTGGTGAACTGCTGCAACATTTGACAGATATGGTTCTTCAATTTTTTTTGCGTGTGTAGGGTTTTTAATTCGATATACGTCATGAATGTCACGTGCTGCGTGGAACTGCGGCATGAACAAAGCGTCGCCGTTCCAGAATTCTGTTTCTACGAGCGGGCCGTCAAATTCCTTGAATCCAAGTGAACAAAGCTTGTCCTTAACGTGTTCAAGGAACTGTACGTACGGATTTGTGCGTCCCGGAATAATACGTGCCGGCGGAATTGCAATGTTGTATCCGCGGAATGTTCCGTTTTTCCATTCACCTGATTCGAGCATTTTTGGTGTAAGTTCACCGATTTCGTTACCGGTAATTCCGGCTTTTTTAAGTCCTTCTGCAACTGCTTTAGCGTCAGAAGTCAATTTATAGATTACAGTTTCGCGTTCGATGATTTTGAATGCGCTGTCCTGTGCTCCGCGTTTTTTTGCAAATACAGAAATTACATTCTGTTCGTCTGCTGAAAGGCTTGTGCTTTCAATCATTCCGTCAGCGGCCGCTGCAACTTTTGCAAGAAGAGCCTTTGCTGTTTCGATACGTGCAGGAATCTGAGCGCCTGTGTATTCGGCCTTTTTTTCTGCATTCATTTTAAGAACGCCGTCTTTAGAAAGCGGACCGAATGCAGAACCAACGTCTTTCTGTTCAAGACCGAGTCCTGCTGCGATTTCCGGGAGTGTTTTTGCTCCGTTTTCTTTAACGTAGTTTATGATTCTTTCTTCCGGAGTGCCGTCTTTTGCAAAAGCACGTCCAAGATCAGTAATTTCGTAGTAAGTGTGCGGGGTGCGGCTGTCTACAGCGATGAGTCCCTTTCCGCCAAGCCATGAAAACGCCTGGTTTGCGTGTCCTTCCTTATAATCAAGTTCTTTTTGAAGTTTTTCTGATGATAATTCATCTTTTGCTGTGTAGTTTAAAAGTACCTTAGTCTCAAGTGGGTGAAGGTTTTTGATGATGTTCTGAACGTCCATTTTTAATAACTCATTAGTTCTTAAGCGGGGCCGAAAGAACGGTGAATTTGCAGTCAAAACGCCCCGCTTAAAGTGTGTGACTGTGATTTTTTTAGAGTTGCCTCTATATAAAAGTTGAGCCGGTACCTTAATGGAACCAGCTCAAAACCGGTCGAGAAAAAAACTATCTCTGGAATCTTACGTACGAGAAGTACTGGGCCCATTTGAATCCAGTCTTTTCGTCCTTGTAATATTTTACCGAATCACGGCGCATATATTTGTAGCTGTAGTACTGATTCTTTTCCTGGAAGTCTTTGAGAACAGCGAGTGCTGTATTCATTGCTTCGCCCTGATCAAACTGAACAGCTGCACATGTGTAATACAAACGAACTTCATCTGTAAGTGGTGTGTATTCAAGACGAACTTTTGCAGTCTTGTTTGTTACGTGCTGATCTTCCGGAATAATTGTCTGGATTTCGTTTCCAACAGGTTCTTTCAAAAGATCTTCAACTTCATCTGCAAAAACTGCACCAGTAAGACAAATCATAGCTGTAATTACAGCGAAAAATTTTTTCATATTATTACCTCCAAAATCGGTAAGATATTTGCTTTTTCATAAAGTATAATCCGCAAATGCAGATTTTAAAACTTTTCGTACTCTAATATTCTATCTGTTTCCATAAAAAAATCAAGCGTAACCTTATAGCGGCCGCTGTCTACCGCAACTACAGGCGGGGCACTGAGCATTATTCTGCCGGAAATCTCGCGTGGTTTATTCTTGATTTTAGTGCGCCAGTAGTCACGGACAGCCATTTTTATGGCATCCTGACAGGCCAGACGAATTCCATCAAAACCTTTGCTAAGCGGAGCATATCCTGTTCCGCGGATTTTAGGGTTGGTAATTGACTGCCATGAGCGGTAAAGATTTTTCTGCTCCTCAGTTCTGTCGTATTCAACACGGCAGTAAAGGCGGTCATCTTTTAGGGCAGTATTTTTGTATCTGATTGAATTCAATTCAGAAGGCAAAAGTTCGCGTACCGGAGAAAAATCCATATATTCATCTACTTTTCTTGCCTTGTCCGACGGAGTGTATTCAAAATTCCAGCCGTACAGAAGGCCTCCGACAAAAAAAGGTGCCGTCTGCTTTAAGCGGTTTACAGGAATCGTGTAATCGTCTTCTCCGACCGATTCCGCTTCCACAACTTTTGAATTCCATTCGACACCCGGATAAACTTCGCGTTCTGCCCAGAGAATAAATTGAATCCGGTTATTCTGGGATAAATTCTGCGCGGTTAACGGCAGCAGGGACAAAAAGATTAAAACTAAAAAAATCGCTGTTTTTAGCGGTATGCGTCTTTCCATACTTTTATCGGGTTTACTCCCATTCTAATCACAAAGTACAGGAATGCAAAAGCAAAGCCTGCAAGATGTGTCATGTGTGCTACACCTGATCTTGTTCCGGTAAACTGACTCAGAACTTCGATTACAGCGTAGGCAATTACAAGTATCGGCGAAGGAACAGGAATAATTCCCCAGATAAATATTCTGTTTTTTGGAAAAATTACTGCGTATGCAAAAAGCATTCCGTAAATTGCACCGCTTGCTCCCAGCAGATAAACCAGGTACATACCGGTAAAAAAATAAACCAGCAGAGAAGTTACACCGCCGAGCACACCTACTGTCAGATACATCAGAAGAAACTCGCGGCTGCCGATTGCGCGTTCAACGGAAGTGGCAAAAAAGAAAAGTCCGAGCATGTTAAAAAACAGGTGCTGGAAGTTTCCGTGCACAAACATGTAGGTAAAAGGCTGCCAGAACATTCTGCCGGCAAGGCAGTTGTAAGTGTTTAATGCAAGGTAATAATCGATTGCAGGCCAGACTTTTGCCGCAAGAAAGACAGCAACATTAAGCAGTATGATTATGAGGGTATAGTTTTTGTAAGTGTAAGGAAAAGGACGTCGGATTATTGAATTCATCGGTTACTCGGAAAGATTTATTTCTGAGATTAACTTTTCGTCCGCAAAAGTAACGCGGTTACGGCCAGAGCGTTTTGACACATAAAGTGCCTGGTCGGCCTGGTCAACAATCTGCTTTGGAGAAGTTACCGGGTTTTTTTCTGCGTCAAACAAAGTTACGCCAAGAGAAATTGTTACTTTTACATGCTGGTTTTCGTAGCAGAAATCGTACTGTTCAACTTTGCTACGGATGCGGTCTGCAACAGTCATCGCATCTTCTTTGTTTGTATTGTCCAGCATTACTGTAAATTCCTCACCACCGTAGCGGGAAGCAAGGTCTTTTGAGCGGATGCATGAACGTATAATTTTTGCAACAGTCTGCAAAACGTAATCTCCACAGGCGTGTCCGTAGGTATCGTTAAAACGCTTAAAAAAGTCGATATCAAACATAATTACGGCGAGCGGCAGGTTTTGTGCCATTGCCATATCGAGCTTGTCTGTCAGAACATTATAAAAGAAGTATTTTAACTTTAAGTGCGTCATCATATCGGTTGATGAGCGTTCAAGAAGGGCTGCGTTGTAAATCGAAATTGCCGCAAGAGAAGCGATATTTAAAATCATCTCTTTTTCGTATGATGAATATCCTTCTTCGTCCGGCATTGTAATGCGTTCACCAAAAACAAGGATACCGTTCAGGTGATTTTTTTGAACAAGCGGAACTATCAGGGAAGGCTTAAGCGAAGTAATCGGTTCAATATCCGTGCCTTCCGGAATCTGTTCCTGAAATTCTTCCAGGGTCAATACTTTTTCAGACTTTTCAAGCAGCTGAACAATCGGGCTGTTGATTGGAATTTCGTATTTTACATTTGGATCAAGGTCCATTCCGTTGTAGTTCTGGTCGAGGAGGAGTACATCGCTGTCAAGTGCATCAAGAACAAAAACACCGCCGCCCAGTACGCGGAACTGTCCCATACAGGTATAAAGAATCGATTCGATCAACTGAGAAAATTCAATTGTTGAACAGAGAGAGCGCGAAATCTCGAGAAGCTGCTTAAGGTCGTAAATCTTTTTTTCGTATTGACTTACGATTTCATCATATTCGGGACTAAGGCTTACTGGTCCTACTTCCTGGTTCATTTTTTTTCTATTTCTCCGATTATAGCATAATTCTTCATTATTTCAAGAAATAAAACCCAGGACTCAAAGTTCTGCTCAAGTTGTGTCGTGTTTTCGCGATTCCTGGTCGAAGTCAACAATACCTTAATGTTGGAAACAAAATCCGGCTTGGTCTTTTTTGAATCCACAAGGAGTTCGCCGACCTGTTTGTAAAGGTCATAAATTCCCGTGGTCAAAGACTGAACAAGATTGTGTGCTTCTTCATTGATACTATCAACTAAGCTCTCCAATTTTTTTATAAAATCTCCGCTCTTGCGTCCGTCCTGAATGTAACTGTCTATCAGGGCAAGGTCGTATTTTTGTCCGCGCCCGAAGGCTGCTTCAAAATTTAAAATTTCCTGGGCCGCCTCGTTGCTGGCAAAGACCGTAGTAGAAAAATTACTCTTATCAATTGAATTATTAAAAAAGCCTTCTATAACAATATCGTTGAGCAGGCTTTTAACCTGGTCGTTGATGTACATTTCCAGAAAGTTTTTGATAATCTGCAGAGGCCTTACCCAGTTAAACGAAAACGACGTATTGATTTGAAGTTTTTTGTCGGTTTCAACATTGTAGCCTTCCAGTTCGAGCAGATCCCTTTCTCCAAAAAGCTTTTTGATTTCGATAATAATGTTGTTGTCCTTAATTTCTGTCTTGATACGGTTCGAGTCAGATTCAAAATGCTCCTGCATGTAGTTTGCATACTTTTGTCTTGCATTTGCCGAATACGAAGCACTCTGGGGAATAAAATCCGGGTTTTGTTTTGTAAGGCGAATCAATTTGAGCAGCAGATCCGGAGTAAGATATTTTGTCAGGACCGTGCGGATTTTCTTGAGGTAAGTCAGATAGTGCTGCCCGTCATTTGTTGAATAATTTGAACCCTTGTGCAGCTGAACCAGGGCAATCAATGCGCGCGAAAGTGCAGGTTCAACCTTGAATTTAGAAACGAGATAATACAAATCCTGGAAGGCGCCTGCCATGCTGTCCGCAACACAAGGCACAAAGCTCGGTTCGTAGCCCGGATTAAAGCCGTTATAGTCCGGATCAAAAAAGTGAATCACTGACAGATAGTTAAAGCGGCAGATATCGGTCAACTGCTGAAGGTTTGCAATTACTTCGTCAATTTTGATGAATTCAGGAGTGTTGAGCTGTTTAATCAGATATTCGAGGGTGTGCTTCTGGTTTTCAAAAACCTTTGCCATCGGCAGGTTTGAATTCACAACATCCTGCTTGCGCTGTTCGGCACCGAGTTTTTCAAGCTTTTCCTGGTCTGCTCCGGTAAAACCTGTCAAAAGAAGCTGATTTTCGTAATAAGTGTGCTTTTTAATGTCGTCACTGCTGATTGTTTCTGCAAGAAGGTCTTCGAGCGATTTTGAATTTTCATAGAGCACCCTGAAAAGTTCGGCAAAGTTTGCCTGCAGCATACCGGCCTTGTAAATGCACGGCTGCATGTTCCGCAATTCGCTTTCGATTTTATTAAGAGCCTGCTTTTTTTTAACTTCTGGAGACGAACCTTTAAAAATTACTTCAAAAAGTTCAGTCAGAAAATTCAAAATCCCCATAACTATATTTTATTGGTAAATGGAAGATTATACAACCTTACTCTTTTCCAAGAAATGAATTAAATATGTTTTTGTACTCTTCTACGCTTTCGGCTACTACAAGCTGTTTTCGTAAAGCGGCCCCGCCGTCGATTCCTTTGCTGTATGCGCAGAAACGCTTTCTCATTTCAAGACAGGCACCCTTTTCGCCAAAATCCTGAACAAGTAAATCAAGCTCACGGAAGCCTGCTTCGATCCGTTCCTTTGTCGGAATTTCCTGGTATGAGCCGGTTTTTAAAAACTGACGGATTTTTGTAAAAATAAACGGGTTTCCCATTGCGCCGCGTGCGAGCATAATTCCGTCGCAGCCGGTCTGTTCAATCATTTGTTTTGCGGCTTCCGGGCTAAAAACGTCCCCGCTTCCAAATACCGGAATGCGGCCGTTGATGAATTCAACAAGTTCTGCGAGTTTGCCCCAGTCGGCCCTGCCTTCGTAGCCCTGTGCGCGTGTGCGTCCGTGGAGGGTAATTGCAGCCGCTCCGGCATCGAGCGCTGCCTGGGCACAGTCTTTCCAGGTAATGTGTTCGGCATCCCATCCGGTCCGGATTTTAATCGTTACAGGAACCTTTCCGTCCACAGCCTTTACAACTGAACTTACAATTTCGTACAAAAGCGGCGGATTTGCAGTCAAATTGCTTCCGGCGCCACTTTTTATAATTTTAGGAACCGGGCAGCCGCCGTTAATATCGATGCACTCGGCCGAAGTTTTTTCGAGCACAATTCTGGCGGCATCGGCCATAATCTGACCCTTTCCGCCAAAAATCTGTACCGCGTAAGCCTTTTCGTTCGGAGCACGTGCCATCAGCTGCTCTGTTTTGAGGTTGTTTCGTGTGAGGGCTTCGGCACTGACCATCTCCGTATACGCAAAATCCGCGCCGCAGTCAGCGCAGATTGAGCGGAAGGCTCTGTCAGAATATCCTGCTACAGGAGCCAGAAAGACATTGCCGTCAAGAGAAAGTTTTCCGATTTTTACCGGGTGGTAAAGTGACATTATGCTTCCGGAATGTTAAAGATACGGCAGCTGTTCTGCCAGAGCTTAACGCTGAGTTCTTCAAGCGGAACTTCGAGCATTTCTGCCAGGAATCTTGCTGTTGAAGGCAGGTATGCAGGCATTGTTCGCTTGCGCTCGCGGTATTCGGCAGGAATCATGAACGGACTTTCTGTTTCGATGAGAATTCTGTCGTGCGGTATATTCAAAACAGTTTCATGCAGGTTACGTGCATTGCGGTATGTGAGGTTTCCTGCAAATGAGAAGTAAACGTTGAGACCTGCGTCCAGACATTTTTTAGCGTATTCGGCGTCTTCGCTATAGCAGTGCAGAATTGCACCGGCCGACGGAATACGTTCTTTGAGTACGTCAAAAACATCCTTTCCCGCGTCACGGTTGTGAATAATTACTGGAAGATTGTGTTTCTGGGCGATTTCGAGCTGAGTAATAAAAAGTTCAATCTGGCTGCGCTTGTCACCAAACTGTTTAAAATAGTCGAGGCCTGTTTCGCCTACAGCAACTACATTCGGGAGGCTGAGACTTTCTTCAATAGTCTGAACCCAGTCCTTTCCCGGTGTCATAACTTCTGACGGAGCGACACCTACTGCGTGATAAATTCCAGAGAAAGACTTTAAATTTGCATATACTTTTTTAAAGTCATGAAGGCTGTTATTAATGCTGACAATACGGGTAACACCAGCCTGCTTAGCCTGCTGTACAACGCGTAACTGTTCAATAGGATCATCGTATATAAGCCCGATGTGGGCATGAGTATCAAAAAACTGCATGGCTTTTACTTCCGAATAGACAAAGATTGAGGAGCTCCCGGGAATCGGGTTAATTTTTGCTCCGTTTATACCGATAAGAATAACACGAGAACCTTTGAATTGTCAAATTAACTTTACAGATGAGTCGTTTGACACTCAATCGCTTACTATGGTAGTATACAATGATATTCTGCTAGAATTGTATAATTGTCTTCGGAGTAGGAATTGGCAAGAACAAGACGTTATAAGAAAATTGAAAAGAACTTTGTCTCACGCGTTACAGCAGCAGTAAAAAGCTGGTTTTCCAAAGCCGGTGCCCTGTTTGTAAAATTCTTAAAGATTTGTGACAGCAAGTTAACCATCATGATTGTTCCTCACTCACAGAGCAAGGTTGTTAACTTCCAGACAAACGTTTTTGCCCTCTGCCTCGGCATAGTTCTTATCGTCGGAATCATTTCTTCTTTCGTATACTTTAACAGACAGGTTGCAGGTTCAAATGCCGAAATTACCCGTCTTATCAACGAAAACCGCCAGACTCTTGCGAGCCTCGACGAACTCCGTGACGAAAACAACAACCTTCTTCAGACAGCAAAGAGATTCCAGTCTTCTTTGTCTCAGTCACTTTCACTTCTCGGAATCAACAGTTCATCATCTGTCTCTAAGGCTTCCATGAACGACTCTGACCTTTCTTCATTATTCGATACTCAGAGTCAGGTAACAGGTTCAACTAAAGAAGCTACCGATATCAGACAGTTTAATTCATACCTGGAAAGCGCAGTTCAACCAATCGAGCAAATTGGAAAGATGCTGGAAAGTCAGGAAACATTGTTTACAGACATTCCAAACATCTGGCCGGTACGCGGAGGAATCGGACACATCTCTATGCCGTTCGGACAGAATGTACACCCGATTACAGGACAGTGGTACATCCACAAGGGACTGGACTTCTCTACATGGCGTTCCGGAGACCCGATTGTTGCAACAGCTAATGGTCAGGTTGTTACCGTAGGTTTTGACTTCAGCTTCGGTAACTATGTAATTATCAAACACAAGCACGGTATTTATACCCGCTATTGCCATATGCAGACTGTACGCGTTAAAAAAGGAGAATTCGTTTCTCAGAGACAGATCATCGGTACAATCGGCAATACAGGTATTACAACAGGTCCACACCTTCACTACGAAGTACATATCGGTTCGGACGTTGTTGACCCTGCCAAGTACGTTAACGTAAAACTTTCAAAATAAGATGGCATTTACTCAAGACGACATTTCAATTAATACTCTTATCGGCCAGGGCTCCTTTGTCAGCGGCGATGTAAAAATCAACGGTTTTATCCGCGTAGACGGCGACGTTGACGGCAATATCCAGACACAAAGCAATGTAATTATAGGCGACAAATCTCGTGTACGCGGGAACATCAACGCTGCTTCCTGTATAATCGGCGGGATCGTTACCGGCGATGTTACTGCCCCAAAAGGAATCAAACTTTTGTCAGGTTCCGTTCTGATCGGCGATATTATTACAAAAAGCCTCCAAATCGAAGAAAACGTTATCTTTAACGGACACTGTATTTCGCTTAAAAACGAAGAAGAATTCAATAATGAATCCAAAAAATTCATGGATGCACAGGTCATAAGAAGCAGGGTAATCTAAATATGCCAGGCGTTGAAGCAATCAACAACCAGTCAATTTATTTTTCCGCAACTCAAGCCGCAGCCCACCAGCAGGCAAAAGAAGCCGACAAAAAGAAAAAAACCGGTAACGCTTCAAAAACATCCTTTATTAATTCACTTAAAAAATCAGAAGAAGAATTTGAATTACAGTCACAGGGCCTGCCTCCGGAACTTGCCGGAATGGACACTGAGGAAGCAGTTGTATTTCTCAAGGACCGCCTTGATATTGCAGGCGACCAGCTGAAGGAAAGCCAGACCCCTGAACAAATCCAGAATTACAGAAACGCACTCGGTGATTTTATACGCTACGTTTCTAAAAATAATTACGAGGTTATTACAAAAAGACGTCCGGGATTTAACCGCAGAACCGGTAAACCCGCAACTTATGTACAGATTCGGGTTATTAACGAAAAACTGGAAAAACTGACCTCGGACCTGCTCTACAATCACTCCCAGCAGATAAACATCCTTGCCCGGCTGGAAGAAATTAACGGACTGATTGTAGACTTATTGGCAAGTTAAAAGTAAAATTGAATGGAGTATTTTAATGAGCGACATTTTTGAAAAAGATATCGACGACGAAAATATAGATCTCACAAAACTCGAAGACAATGACGGCCGTACAACCGACGAAGTTGACGAAAACTTTGTCTACCCGGACCCTCTTTATCTTACAAAACTCGAGTACTCGAGCGAAGGTGTATACTGCTCGGTTCCGAAGAATTTTGCCAGGCTCGAACAGGGCGATGCCGTAATTATTCCGACAAGATACGGAAAAGACATGGCCATGGTAATGGGCAAGGTTAATCATCCGGTTGGACTTAAACCCAGCGACATTGTCATGGTTGAACGCAAGGCTAACCAGGACGACTTTAAAAAATATCAGGAACTGGCAGATAAAGAAGCAGGTGCATTCAAGACTTTTAAAGAAAAGGTTGCACTTCATAAACTTGATATGAAGCTCATCGCCGTACACTTTCTGCTTGAAGAACCAAAAGCCCTGTTTTTCTTTTCAAGCGAAAACCGCGTAGACTTCCGTGAACTCGTTAAAGACCTTGTAAGCGTATTCAAAATGCGTATTGAACTGCGCCAGATTGGTGTACGCGACGAAAGCCGCATTACAGGCGGTCTCGGAGTTTGCGGCCGCGCATATTGCTGTCACTCAATCTGCGACAGACTTCCTCCGGTTTCCATCAGGATGGCCAAAGACCAGAACCTTTCCCTTAATTCAATGAAAATCTCGGGCCAGTGCGGAAGACTTTTATGCTGTTTGAGTTATGAATTCAAATGGTATTCTGAAGCCAGAAAATCTCTTCCAAACGAAGGCGTACATATCTTCTACGACGGCACAAATTTCAGAATCACGGACGTTAATCCGCTCACTATGATGATTAAAATGCTCGGTGAAGACGGACGCTTACTTGAAATCCCTGCAAAACGCTTTGTCCGTGAAGGCGGAAACCACTGGAAGGTTAACTGATAACGGCAAGAATATTTTCGCTTGCCTCAGTTAATGGATTCAATTCAAAATCCGCAAAAAATTCAACACTTGTAAAGCCTGCCTCTTCTGCTCCTTTTTGAATCTGCTCTTTTGTAATCAAATTTACCGGTGCATCTTCCGTTATTGTCAGACAGCGGCCGTTTCCTGTTTCGAGCTTCTGGTCCATCAGCATCTGTTCATTTTTTAAGCTGATTGTTGTTGTGAGCGTGGCGCGGATGCTCTTTCGTTCCGGGAGGATGATTTTTGTTTTATCAGAATAAATGTCAAAGTTTGGTGCAGTTAAAATCATGCAGCCGTTCTGACGCAAAAGTTCGTGGCAGTCATAAAAAAACTTTGCCAAAAATACTTCGTCACGGATGAACAGAATACGGTTGTCAAGAATGGAAATAATATCGTAGAAGTTACGGCCCAGAAAACGGCTCATTTCCAGTGACGACATCTGAAAGTATCGCACTGCCATAAGTTGAGTCCTTCTTTTTCTGTTTGCAGATTCCAGCAAGTCGGTACTGGTTTCTATTCCAGTAACATCAAAACCTTCGCGCGCTAGATTATGTTCAAAAGTGCCTGTTCCACATCCGATTCTTAAAAATTTAACCGGCGCAGAATATTTTTTAACTCTTTCCTCATAAAAACGTTTTTGTTCTTCAGTAACTGGATATAACTCATCATAGTACTCGGCTATGTTCTGATTTATTTCCATAGTAAATATTATAAGTCGAATTCAAGATTTTGCAACGAAAAATTATTATTCACATCTTTATTACTCGCTGTTGTTCAATTAGAATATAAGTACACCGTTTTTTATCATGCAATAAGCTTAAACTGAGGTACATTTATGCTTAATCTGAACAATCATGCCGCTGAACTTAAAAGAAACATTCTCATCACACTGGCAAAACTCCAGCTCGAGGGCAAACTCTGCGACAACGAAGAACTAGAAAAAATCCCTTTCGATTTAATTCCTGACGGGTCTGTTCCTATCAGAAACAATCTTGATGAAGACCGAAGCATTATTCGAATTCGAATTGGGGCCAATATGGGCCACTCCATCGATGATTTTGATGAATCCAAACCTCTTTCAGATTACGCAAAAGCCGCTCTGGACCGCGAAAGTCCAACCTGGCCGATGCTTACTGTAATTCATAAGGCATGCAACGCCTGCCAGAAAGTTCATTACTTTCCGACTGACGCCTGCCAGGGTTGTCTTGCACGTCCCTGCATGATGAACTGCCCTAAAAAGGCTATCAATGTAATAAACCACCGCGCAAAAATCGACCCGGAAAAATGTATTAACTGCGGTCTCTGCGCCCAGAACTGTCCATATCACGCAATTATCAAGACAACCGTACCGTGCGAAGAAGTTTGTCCGGTCGGAGCAATTTCCAAGGGACCTGACGGCCACGAAACCATCGACTACGATAAATGTATTTTCTGCGGAAAGTGTATGAGCAGCTGTCCGTTCAGTGCGATGATGGGCAAGAGCCAGCTTTTAGATGTAATCAAACACATTATGGCAGGCGACAAGGTTGTTGCAATGTACGCTCCTGCAATCGGCGCACAGTTCCGTGCAAAACCGGGCCAGCTTGAAGGCGCAATGATGCAGGCAGGTTTTTCCAAGGTCTGGGAAGTTGCCATCGGCGCAGACATTACTGCCGACAACGAAGCAATTGAATTTGAAGAGCGTATGGAACGCGGCGACAAAATGATGACTACAAGCTGCTGTCCGGCCTACGTACGCGCCGTAAATATCCACGTTCCTGAACTTAAAGGCTGTATCAGTGATACAAAGAGCCCGATGGTTTATAACTCCTATATTGCAAAAGTACAGGACCCGGATTGTATTACCGTTTTTGTCGGTCCCTGCCTTGCAAAACGGCGCGAAGGCTATGACTACAAAGAAGTAGATTACGTTTTGACTGCCGAAGATTTGAATGCATTGTTTGTTGCAAAAAATATTGATATTACTAAGGCAGAAATCCCTGATCATCCGGCAAATTATGTTCCGACAGTTTCTGGAAGAAACTTTGCCAAGAGCGGCGGTGTTGCCGAAAGTGTAAAACTCAGATTAAAGGATGCTTCGATTTTGAGGCCGTTTGTTATCAACGGACTTGATAAGGCCGGTATGATGGTTCTTAAAAATTACGGAAAGATTAATGCGGGTCAGATTCCGACACCGCCTGACTGCCCTAACCTGATTGAAGTTATGTGCTGTGAAGGTGGTTGTATCGCAGGGCCTGCTGTTGTGGCAAATCCAAAACTTGGTGCATCCCTGCTCAACATTTACGCAAACGCCGGCTCCGCCCCCGCAGAGGACGGAAAACCGGTTCCATGCGATCTGGATAAGATGATTGATCTGTAAGCTCAGATAATTTAGTAAGACTTTAGTTTTTCGCTCATCTTTTCGTTAAATTCACTCGCTTTCTCGTTTAATTCGCTCAGTTTGTGAAACTTATCCGCAAGGATCTGTTTGCCGCTGTTGCGGAAGTCCTGGACGCAACGTACAAAGGAATGAACTTCGTAGCCCGGAAAGTCGGTGTTGATAATCGTAATTGCGCGTTCAACCGTTGCTGATGAAGAAGTCAGTCCGTACAACTGCATCGTTTTACCTTCAACACGAACCCACAATTCATCAATCGGAAGTTTGTGTTCGGTAACGATTTTTGTTGTAACTTCCTGGGCAAGAATCAGCTCATCTACGCGGCTTTCGCCAATCTTTTCAATTTCCGGCGTAACATTGTTTTTGATTCCCGCCACAAGCATGTCTGTAAGCATCTCCGGTGGAACCAGAGATGTATTTACCGTCGCGTGAATCGAATTATGGTCAATCAGACTGTACTTAAAATAACTTTTGTAGAATGAAGCCTGTCTTTTATCAGCTTCTTCCATCCACTTCTGCGCCTGTTTGCTGTCGGTAATGTTCTGAGTTTCCTTTATGTGCGCAAGACGGTCTTTGTCCGAAGACACAAAACGCAGGGCTACGTGGTTTTCTACACCTTCCAGGAACAAAAATGCTCCGCGTCCGACGATTACACAGTTGTTCTGCCTGGCCATTTCATAAATTACCTTCTGCAGATAATTCAGGTATTCATCACGGTCGCGGTCAAAGTTGTCAAAAAATCTCGGTTTGCGCTCATCATACTTCCTGAACTTATCAAGAGGAAAACCTTTTTCAATGATTCGCTTTTCGATTTCTTTTCTGTCAAAAAAGGTGTAGCCCAGGCGGCGGGCAATCATCATGCCGATTTCGTCGCCAATTGAACCCGGCTGTCTTGTAAAAGTCAGTATGGCCATTTTTATACCTCTTCTGCATTACTGATAAAGCAGGCAATTCCTTCGGTGCGGTATTTGTCGCGCAAATACCACACGATGTCCTTGATTTTTTCTGCTTCATCCTGGCTGCAGTATACGATATACATCATATTCAACTGCGGCCAGATTGCATCTCCCAAACACGGATTGGAGTATCCGGCGCCCATTACGTTTGCAAGTTTTGTGTAGCGCGCTGCTACCTTATGTTCTCTAAAAGCATCAAGAAAGTCTTCTTCGAGAGCCTGAGTAAAAATCATTTCTACACGGAGGAGCTTTCCGGCCGGTGCAAATCTTTCGTCGTTTCTTTTGCTTTTCTGGTTAATTGCCATATTAGTCCTCCTTTTTTGCCTGTTCAGCCTGTTTTGCTTCCAGAGCCTTTGCTTTTGCTGCTTTTTTTGCCGCTCTCCTGAGACGGCGGTTATTTATAATGTAATAAATTGTAGGCATAAGGAACAGGGTCATCAGCGAACCGAATGTCATACCACCAAATACGGTGAGTGAGATTGGCTGCATTGACTGAGAACCTTCGCCAGGGAAGAATGCCATTGGAGCGAGCGAAATTACTGTTGTCAAAGTTGACATCAAAATTGGTCGCAGACGGTTGCGTGCTGCTTCAATACATGCTTCTTCAAGTTCATAACCACGTTTACGCAAAAGGTTTGTATAGTCTACAAGTACGATACCGTTGTTTACGATTGTTCCGACAAGTACGAGGAGACCCATAATTGTGATTACATTGAGCTGATTTCTTGTAATTGCGTAAATTGCCATAACACCGATAAATGACAATGGAATTGTCAGAATAACGATGAACGGATCAACAAGCGACTCAAACTGGCTGGCCATTACAACAAATACGAGAATAGCAGCCATGATGATAATCAAACCAAAGTTTACAACTGCTTCCATCATGTCTTCAAAAGCACCGGAAACTCCGATTGTTACCTTTTCATCTTTTGGAATGTTGTCTTCAATGAGTTTGTTAATTCCGGACTGAACCTTATCAAGAGAAAGACCGGTTACAGGGTTTGCAGTTACGTGAATTACACGGGCCTGGTTTTCGCGGTAGATTGTTACCGGAGCCTTAGTCTCTTTGTAGTGGGCAAAGCTTGAAAGCGGAATTCTCTGGCCCTGGCTGTTAACAACGTTAATCAAATCAAGGTCTGCAAGTTTAGTCTTGTCTTTTTCTGCAAGGCGGACAACTACGTCGATATCGTCACCGTCTTTTGTAAAGCGGCTGGCAGTTGTACCGTTGATTCCTGCGGCGATTTCGCCACCAACACTGTAAATGTTGAGGCCGAGTTCGTACATGCGGTCGCGGTCGATCACGATTTCTGCCTGTGGAAGACCGTCTTCCTGGTCACTGGTAACTTCTGTTACAAGGTCCTGTCCCTTTTCTTTGAGAAGTTTTTCTACCTGGAGGGCAACGCTTCGTACAAGGTCAAGGTCATCACTCTTGATATCAACAGAAATTGCAGATGAGCCTGCGCTGTTCATATTTGTACCGAATTTAACATCTGCACCAGGGAAGAGGTTAAAGTACTTGCGGAGTTTAGCCTTAGCAGATTTTTCGTTGTCCCAGCCGCGTTCACGTTCTTTTTCAGGATACAAAGTATAGGTAATTGAACCTGTATTTGTTTCCGAACCGGAACTGATTACAGAAGTACCACCAACTGTCATTGAAGTATATTTAAGACCCTTAAGATCTTTCTGGGCCATTGCGTCAAAGCTCTGGAGAGTTTCTTCAGTTACTTCAAGACGGGTTCCTTTTGGAAGTTCAATATCAACCTGTACCGAGTTGGCGGCACTTTCCGGCATAAAGATAAATCCGACAAATTTAATTGTTGCAAAAGAAAGGAACAGAAGTGCGAGCAGACTCAGGATTGTTGCCTTGCGGTGATGCAATACGAATGTAACTCCGCGTGCATACCAGCTGTCCAGATTGTAGAAGAACTTGTTGAATGCGCGGTTTACTTTGTATGTGAATCCCTGTTGATCTGTATCAACGATTTTGTCGATTTTGAGATAACTTGAAGTCAAAACCGGTACCAGAGCAACAGCTACAACGAGAGAACACAAAAGTGAGAAGATGATTGTGTAAGCCAGGTCGTGGAACAGCTGTCCCATGATTCCAAGCTTGCTCTGGAACATCAGCATCGGGAGGAAGATACAAACCGATGTCAAAGTTGAACCTGTAATTGACATTACCATTTCCTGGCTTCCAAGAACGGCCGCAACTTTTGGTTTTGCATCGCGCTGACGGTAAGAATAAATGTTTTCCAGTACAACAATTGAGTTATCTACAAGCATACCGATACCAAGCAAAAGACCTGCCATCGAAATCATGTTGATTGTAATTCCCTTAAAGTACATGAGGAACAAAGTAATCATTACCGAAATTGGAATTGAAAGACCAACGATGAATGTTGATTTGAGGGAACGCAGGAAGATGAACAAAACTGCAATAGCAAGCAGCGCACCCTGAACAACCGAAGTTACAACTTCGTTGATAGTCTGTTCAATGATATCTGTTGTATTGTAAGTTTCTGTAAGCTTTACGTCACTCGGAAGTTCTTCTACGAGGTTTTTTAATTCGGCACGAACTTTTTTAGCGGCACTTACTGAGTTTTTACCGCTCTGTTTCTGAATCATAATCATTACACAAGGATTACCGTCAAGATAAGCAAGTGTACTTTCGTCTTTGTAGCCTTCGTAAACGTCTGCAATATCACGGAGACGTACAGTCTTCATTGCAGGAAGGTTAAATCCGTCAGAAGCAGCAACTTTGTAAGAAATTACAGTGTTCTTCAAATCATCAAGGCTCTGGTATTTACCGTTAGTCTTGATTGTATAGTTTATTTCGCCGGAAGTGATTGTACCGCCCGAACTCTGAATGTTCTGGGCACCAATCATCTGGGCAACTGTGCTGATAGAAAGACCGTATGCTTCAAGACGGTCGCGCGGGATATCAACATTGATTGAACGTTCACGTCCGCCGGAAACGCTTGCCGATGCTACACCATCGAGCTGTTCGAGTCGTGGCTGAACAATGTCTTCCGCATATGCACGCAGCTCTTCAGGAGTACGGTTACCCTGCAATGAAAGCATCATGATTGGCATCATTGACGGGTCCATTTTGATTGTCATCGGAGACTCTGCATCATCCGGCAGATAAGAACGGACAAGGTCTATCTTGTCTCGTATTTCATTTGCCGTAGAATCAAGGTTTGTACCAAAATTCATTTCAAGAATCAAAAGCGAGAGTCCCGACTGGGAACGTGACTGCAATTTTTTAAGACCGCTCAAACCTGAAAGTGAACTTTCCAGGGTGCGGGTAATACTCTGTTCAACTTCTTCCGGTCCGGCATTGCGGTACTGAGTGATAACAATCATGTACGGCAAGTCCATATCCGGATACATATCAACCGGCAGGTTAAAGGTACAAAAGATACCCATTGCAACTGCTACGATAAAAACGAGCAGTGTGGTTGTCGGTTTATTTACACATCTTTCCGAAAATGTCATAAAAACTCCTATAAAACTCCGCCTTAACGGCAGTGCCTGCTATAAAGCTACTCTGTAACAGCGATAATATTTACTTTTGCGCCGTCGTTAAGCAGAGTCTGTCCCTTGATAACGATTTCGTCACCGGCTGCAAGGCCTTCTGCAATTTCTGTTTTGTTATCAACTGAAATACCAACTGTAACCGGGATCAATTTTACGGTAGCTTCTTCTTCCTCAGTTTTCTGTGTTGCAACAGTGAATACGTAAGGTTTTCCATCGCGTGTAATGATTGCTGTGTTTGGAATTACAATTGCGTTTTTAACACTGTCTGTAATCAAACGAACTCTTGCGTACATACCAACTTTGATACGCTTGTCTGCAGGTTCAATTCTGAGTTTGATTGCCATTGTACGGCTTGTTGTATCAAGAACAGGGCTTACTTCAAATACTCTCGCATTGAATTCAACACCAGGATAAGCATCAAAAGTAACTACTGCCTTCTGATTTTCTGCGATGCGGCTTACAAAACGTTCTGCAACGCTTACCTTGATTTCGAGGTCATCTGTCTGAGCAATGCTTGCAACTGTAACAGCCTGTGAAACTGTTGAACCAACCGAAGGCGGAAGAGAAACAACGCGTCCGGAAATCGGAGCCTTAACAGGGCTGAGACTATAATTCATGCCAGGGCGGCTTGCATCAACGTAAGCAAGAATCTGATCCTTTTTTACCATCTGACCGACTGTAACTTCAAATCTTGCAACTTTTCCTGCCATGTCAGGCATAACTGCAACTGAGTTTACTGCTCCAACGTCACCGCCAAATTCAAGATATTCATCAAGGTTGCCGGCAGAAATTTTGTATGTATTTACAGCGTATACTGCTTCTGTTTCTGCATCCTTGCCTTTAGCAGCTTCCTGTTTATTACAACCTGCAAAGCCTGCTGCGAGAGTAACTGCAGCCAGAACTGCGATTGATTTTTGACTTAAATTCTTCATAAATTCCTCCTGTTAGTTAGCCTTTGCCGATTTATAAGCAGAAAGGTCTGTATTTAATGTATTTTCCAAATCCATCAGCGCGCTCAAATAATTGAATTTTGAGTTGAGCTGACCGAGTTTTGCCTGGTTAAGCTGATTTTCGCTGTCACGCAAATCCAGAAGTTCTGTAGTACCGTTGCGGTAAGAACGGGCACTCATTTCGTATGCACGCTGGGCAAGTTTGATGTTGCGTCCCATTGCATCAATCTGATCGCGTGCCTGATTCAATGTATCAACAGCCTTACGAACTTCAATTTTCTGGTTTTCCTTGAGAGTTTCGATTGTCAAATCAAGCTGGGCAAGCTGAGCCCTTACATCGGCTGCCTTCTGGCGGTTTGCTGACCACGGAAGCATGTTTGTAATGTTCCATGCGAGGGTCAGACTCAATGAACCACCGTCGTTCCAGTTGTCACCATCGCCCCATTTGTCAAAGTCCAGAGCGTATGGAGCAAGAGTCGGCTGATATGTGTAGCTGAATGCAAGTGCCGGGAAGTAGCTTGCAAAATCAAGGGCTGTCAAACCGAGTTTTGCTACCCTGCGGCTGCTTTCCAGTGAGCGGATCTGGAGGCTGTTTGAACCGTATTTGCTGAGAAGTTCTTCTGTTGTAACTTCGATATACGATGGTTCGATATTTCCTTCCAGTTCAATTTTTGTGCCTACAGGAAGACCAAGAAGGAATGCAAAGGTGTCGAGCTGCTGGCGGAGCGACTGCTCAGCCTTATCAACATCAGGCTTTGAGTTTTCGTAGTTAACCTGAGCCTGCAAAAGACCGAGTTCCGGAACAAGACCGTTGTTAAAGTTAGTCTGTGCCTGGTCAGCGCGCTGTTTTGCATTCTGGAGTGTTGCCTTTTGAATTTTCAACGCTTCCTGCTGAATCAAAAGTCCGTAAAAAAGTTTTTTTACGTTTGTGAGGGTTTCTCTCTGGCTCTGTTCCCAGCTGAGTTTTCCTGCTTCGTAATTTACTTTTGCAGACTTAATCTGTGCAATGTAAGCAAGACTGAAATTCCAGCTTACACCTAATGAACCGACTGCGGCCCAGTGCATGCTTTCGTTGTTTTCAAAACCGGCCTGTTTTGCCATTGATTCCCACTGGCTGGATGGAATCCAGGTGCCCTGCTGTGCACTAGCCCCTTGTCCAACACCGGATACAATTGAGCTCCATGTTGAATCAGAATTTGTGCGGGCCATTGTTCCACTTGCCTGAACAGTCGGCAAAAGCACGTTCCAGCCGTATTTTGAAGCACGTTCTTTCATTTCAAGATCAAGAACATTGCTTTTGAGAGTACGGTTGTTCTTTTCGGCATATTCAACAGCCTGTTCAACCGTTAAAACCATTGTTTTACCGGCGTCACTTTGACCTGCTTCGGCACCCTGCTGTGCAAAGGCTCCGGCTGTCATAAAGATTGCACCAAAAAGGGCAATCATTTTCTTTGATGTATTATTCATAAGTTCTCCTTAACTCCTTATATCCAGAAATTATTTATCTATTCCATATTCCACGAATCGCTGCATGATTCGCAGGGCTTTTCCAAAATCATCGCGTTTAAGTCCGTGTGCATGTCCCTGAGTTATCAGTGCAACCGGAAGAGACGCAATCCAGAATTCAATAAGTTCGTTGGAAAGCGGGATGCCCAAATCAGGACCGTCTTCTTCATGAACTTTTTTGTTAAAAATCTTTTTTACATCTTCGCAGTCTTCAACAAAGAACGGGTTTTCTTCATCGCTCATCAAAAGCCAGCCGCAAATCGGAATAATCGACGGGCGCATCATAAAGTATTCAAATTCCGAGCGAAGTTTTATGTAAAGATATTCAGAAAAGTTTTTGCCTTCAGCACAGTTTTCCATAACGATGGTCTGCATCAAAAACAGTTCGTGACGAATTTGTTCTGTAATAAGTTTGTTTTTGTTTTCAAAGTGCGAATAAAGACTGCTCTTTGCAAGGTTCATTTCGTCTGCAATTTTTTCAATTGTAACGCCGCTGAACGAATATTTCTTGATTACATTTGCAAGGGCCGTAAAAAACCTGTCTTCTTCCGGAAGGTCCCGGGGATTGATTGTGCACATTTTATCGATTTCATCCATCCGCTGTTCTGAAAGCCCCTGCGGATAAAATCTGCTGCTTGTTCTGCATGCACCCTGCAGTCCCTTCGTAAAGAATTCAACAATCTTTTTTGAAAAATCCTCTACTGAGTCTACTTTTGCACCTTCCTGCATTATCTTTTCGCGGAGTTTTGTAAACATAAAAATCGAAGTTCCGCAGTAAAAGGCTGCTACGAGGCGGGCAAATCGTTCCGGTGTTCCTGTTTCCTTATCATTTGCATCGTAGTGAATGTGCTTTAGCATTGTAACGCCGCGGTTTTCAAGTTCTTCCCCAAAGCGTTTTTCAAAAGAACTGTCGTTGGCCATGCTTCCGATAAAAAAGTTTATATAATCAATATTGTTTGCAAAAAAAGCAATGATGTCTTCAAAAGGAATAACCGGCAGTGTATCAGGATTTGTATCGCAGCTTTTCTGAAGTTTGAGCAGGAGTTCGGCAAAGGTGTTAAAGACGCGTTCATTCATTGCGGCAAAAACAGCTTCTTTGCTTTCATAATGCCGGTAAATTGCAGCCTTGCTGATACCTACACGCTCGGCAAGTTCGCTCATGGAAAATGCCGTAAAACGTGGTTTTTTTGCAAAAGAAAATGCCGCGTCTAAAATGAGATCCTTTGTTGTTTTTTTTGAATTTTCAATGGCTGCCATAAATATGTTACCGATTGTTCGGTTACATATTAAGTTACCGATTGTTCGGTAACAAGTCAAGCAAAATTTTTATTAAATTCTGTTATCAGATTGAATTTAGGTATGCGTCCTGAATTTTATTCGTTTGCAAAGTTTTCCATCACCCGTGCGCGGTATTCATCAAGGTTTTCGCACTTGAGTTTTTCTGCGCGTGCAAGGGCTTCTTCTGCTTTTGCCCGGTCTTTTAAAATTGACCAGCACACTGCAAGATTTGCCGGAACAACTGCAAGCTGTTTTTCGATTGATTCAGCTTTTTCGAGACTGGTAACCGCGTCCTGAATTTTATTCTGTGACATAAACAGAATTCCAAGACTTGCGTATGCTTCTGCCTTATCCGGATTTAAATCAATTGCGCGTTCAAAAGTTTTCCGGGCGTTTTCTGCGTTTTCCAGATTGTAGTAAACTGAACCGAGACGAACAAGGCCAAAATAATCAGGTTTGTTCCTGAGGGCCTTTTCAAAATATTCAGCAGCCTTTTCGCCTTCATCTTTTGCCAGGTAAACATTGCCGATAAAATTGTAAATCAATTCATCCGAATAGCTTGTTTCTTCATTGAGTGCTTCGTTAAAAAGTTCAAGAGCCTTGTCATAATTCTGCTCGCCGTACGCGGAAACTGCATGAGAAACTTTGCTGTCTCCAGGCTTGGAACAGGAAAAAAATACAAAATTAAAAACGCAAATACTTACGAGCAAAAAATTTCTGGTTTTCATACCCTTAGAATATAAAGATTTTTGAACGGGGGCAAGTGGGAATTGAAGACTCCAAAACCTCTAATTTTGCGTTGCAGTTTATCTGGTTTCCCCTTATAATAAAATTGTTATATGGTTAATCTGTTGCCAATCGCCAGCGGAAAGGGCGGTGTCGGAAAAAGCTCCTTCGCCGTAAACCTTGCAGTTACACTGGCACAAAAAGGAAAATCTGTCGTTCTCGCTGATTTGGACTTTGGTGGTGCCAATTTGCATACACTTCTGGGCCTTAAAAACAATCATGCAGGACTTGGAAATTTTATCTACAAACAGACAGACGATTTTTCTACCCTTTTGCAGCAGACATCAACACCAAACCTTCAGTTTATAGCCGGTGACTGTCTCTTTCCCGGAACAGCCAACATGGATTATTCATCCAAACGCAAAATCATAAAAAATCTCAACGCCCTTGATGCAGATTATGTAATCATGGATCTGGGCGCCGGAACAACTTACAACACACTCGATTTTTATCTTTTGACTTATAATTCAATTCTTGTAACAACCCCGGAACTTACTTCCATTTTGAATGCCTATTCATTCTTAAAAAGTGCGGTTTTCCGCTTCTTTATGAGACAGTTTAAGGCAAAGTCAGAAGAAAGACTCTTTATAAACGAATACTTAAACAACAGTACAACAGGTTCAGAAGCTTCGTTTATAGAACTTGTCACAAAGGTTGCAAAAAAGTTCAAGGAAACCGGCCGCAAGGCCCGTGACGAACTTTTAAAGTACCGCCCGCAGGTTGTGATGAATCAGGGTCAGACCACACAGGATCTGGAAATGGCAAAGCGCCTCCGGAGTTTGATTTATTCAAAACTTGGAATCACCGTAGACTTTGTAGGATTTTTGCCGAAGGATGAAAAGGTCAGCTGGGCAGTTGCAATGCGTTCACCGCTTTCAATTACAACTCCTGACTGCAAATTTGTTAAGGCTGTGCAGACCGCCGCCGACAGAATCCTGCTTCATTCTTATGGATTTAATGAATTGAATATGTTCGAAAACGAAGATTCAAAACCGGACGAAGACCTGGAACTTCTCGGAAAAGAATTTGATTCGGACAGTGATTTTAACTGATAAATGCTATACAATTTAGCATAAGGTGTTTTATGAATTTAGATGATGTTTTAGCCTCAATAAATAAAGTTATCAATCTCTCGGAACAGTATTTTGTTGAACTCGGCGACCTTTTTCCATCCCTGCTTAACCGCGAAGGCAGCACTTCCCTGCAGAATTTGCAGACTGTGTTGAACGAATTAAACGAAGGCAACGAAAAATCCAACCAGCTCGAAGCAAACCTCTTTTCTGACTATGCGGCAAAATACAATCCGCTCTTTGAAGAATTGAACAATAAAATTTCAACTCTCTCTGAACTGGACAAACTGATTGCCGGCATCAAGGAAGATTCGGAACAGATGGAACTTATCGCCCTGAACGCAATGGTTATTTCCATCAAGTCAGGCGAACGCGGCCAGGCCTTCAGCCGGATTACAGAAAACCTTCAGCGCCTTTCAAATGACATGTTCATTTTTTCTGACAAACTTCTCGAAGAAGAAAAACAGCTTATTGAACACATCAACGGCCTGCAGACAATTTTTAAGGACATAATGGAGTCTCAGAAGAAAGTTTCCCAGCAGGGATCAAATTCTTCTCATGCTGTATCAAATCTCATCAACGGAGTTCTCGGGCCTCTCGGCCAGATGGAACAGAATATCAATTCAGTTTATCCGCCGATTCAAAAAGCAATGACCACCCTGCAGCTCCAGGATATCGTACGCCAGTCACTCGAAGGAATCAAAAACTGTCTCTTAAAAATCAAAAAATTAGACCATCTTGATGCAGGCAGCGACGACCAGCTTGATTCAATTGAACTCAACCACAAAATTTTTGAAGTCTGCAATGAAATTCTTGATTACATCATCAACCAGATTACAAACAGCTTCCTCGACTTTGACCAGAACTGGAGCGATGTTACCACCGCCCTCGAAGAAGTTGATTCTCAAAAACAGAGTTTTACAAGCCGTTTCTTAAGCGATGTGAGCGTTTCCGGCGAAAATATCAACACACGTCTTGCACAGATTTCAGGCGACTTTGAATCCCTCATGTCTGAATTCAGCAATTATCATCTTGTTCAGAAAGATCTGCTGCACACAACTCAGAGCATCACGGAAAAAGCACGCACAATGTACTCTGTATTCGGAAACCTGCGCCCGGTAATGAGCCGTCTGCACCACGTACGCATTTTGCAGCAGATTGAAGTTTCCAAGAACGAAGCAATTAAATCAGTAAAAGACTCCGTAACAGACATGGATAACCTTATCAATTCAGCCAACAACTCGCTGGACGTTATGGAAACCCTTCTGTCACAGTTTATTACCGACACCCGAAACCTTTTGACAAACTTCACGGTCTCAATCGATAAAGACAACAACAACATGCTTATCCTCCGCAAAGAAAAGGGACAGTATTTTGATGAACTCAAAGCCGCACAGAACAAACTCGGAGCAATTATTTCTAACTTTGCCGTGTTCCCGATGGGCTTTGAAGACAAATATCGCCGCGTAGCATCTGATCTTTCAGGAATTTCTGCACTTAATGTTGAACTCAAACAATACCGTAATCACTTGAACCAGATTGTCAGTGACCTCGTAGCCAGACAAAAAGACCTGCTTGCTGCACGCGGAATGATAACTTGGCAGATTAAAAATCCGGATTATCTGGAATTAATCGAACAGCTGACCATATCCGCACGCAAGGGTGCAACAGGACAGTTTTCAGGCAGTACAGAAGCAACGTCTTCTGCCGGGGACATTACTTTCTTTTAATTAATGAATAAATACTTTGACCGCCATTTTAACAAGGATATCATCACAATTTATCCCGGAGAGTTCTGGTCTTCTACGGGTCCGGAACTCATTTCTACCGTTCTTGGATCCTGTGTCAGCATTACATTATTTGACCCGATTGCCGTAATCGGCGGAATGAACCATTTTATGCTCGCAAAAGACTCTTCAAATACAGCGGCAGACAGCGGAAAATTGTTGAGCAAATTCGGCGATTATGCAATGAGCCTTTTAATCGAAGACATGGAAAAGAAGGGTGCAAAACTTTCGCGATGTACGGCAAAAGTTTTTGGCGGAAGCAATATTTTTAACGTTCCGACCGCATCGGCTACAAACATTGGATTTGCCAATATTGAATTTGCATTCGATTTTCTGCAGAAAAATAAAATTCAAATCGTAAGTTCTGATACCGGAGGCAAGGCGCCGAGAAAAATTTACTTTGACCCGGTTACTTCAAAAGTGTACTTAAAGCACATCGCAACCTACAACGAGCAGGAAGGCGAAATGCAGAAGAGTAAAGAACGGCAGTATATTGAATACCTTGCAAGTTTAAATCTGGCGGCCAAGCGCCAGTAAATCTACCGCACGGCTCACATCAGACTCGATAAATTCAAGAATTTTTTCCGGATTCAAAACAAGAATAAACTCATCATCACGGCGGGCAACCGCAGTTACAAATTTTGCCTTGTCTTCAGTAATTCCGTAGGCCTTGGACTCGGCGCTTACCAGATTGAGCGGGCTTACAACATCAACGCTGTCTGCAATGATTCCGAGAGGAAAAGGTTTTTCGCCGCCGGCACGTGGAATTTCCATAATAATAATCTGGGTTCCCTTTAAGTCTTCTGAACACTCAAAACCAAAAAGCATTCTGAAATCAGCGATAGAAACAACATTCCCCCTCACATTCATTACGCCTTTTAAATAATCAAGTGAGTTTGGAATCGGAGTAATTTTTTCAAATTCAAACACTTCCCTCACATATTTTACAGGAAGAGAGAAAGTTACACTGGATAATTTAAAAGAAAAATAAGAATCTTGGGTTTGTTTATTTTCTAACATTTGACGGCGTCTCCAAGAGGCTGTAAAATTATTGGTACGGCAATTAATATTTTAATTGTCTACAGTTCTATTATAAGGCGCTAAAGTAAAAAGTAAAACAAAAATTTTTCGGAGAATTGAGTTGGCAAAAAAATCTGCAGATAACGGAACATTAAAATGGTCCGGCCCGTGCACTATAGAACAGGCAAAAACCATTCACGAACAGACAATTAAGGCTCTCACCAAAGCATCGGACAAACTGACGCTTGATTTGTCAGAAGTTACCGATATCGATGTCTCTTGCATGCAGATTATTTTAGCTGCTTCAAAAGAAGCCGCCTCCCTCAAAAAGGAATTCAAAATTCTGGATTCAATTCCGGGGTTTATAAAAGCCTTTGCCGATAGTTATTCAATTTCAATTGAATCAATGCTGATTCCTGCCAGAAAGGCTGATTCAAAAAAGGAGGCAAAAGATGCTTGAAGAAATGGCCTCCGTATTCTTTGACGAAGTAAATGAACTTCTGGACAATCTCGAAGAGCAGCTCTTAACGCTTGAAAAAAATCCGACTGACACAGAAACCATCGGTGCCGTTTTCAGGGCTATGCACACCATCAAGGGCTCTGCGGCAATGTTCAGTTACAATCATATTTCAACCTTTGCCCACGAAGTTGAGTCCACACTCGACAACGTCCGCAACGGTACAATTCCGGTAACTTCTGAACTCATCAGCCTGACCCTCAAGGCACGCGACCAGATCCGCGACATGCTGGACGCAGGAACTGAGCCTCCGCAAGACATGATTCTTAATTCGCAGAATCTTTCCCTGGCATTCAAAACTTATGTTGCAAAGTTTATCAACAAATCTCCGGAAGCAATCGCTGCAGAAGTTGCTGCCACACATGATGCAGGTCAGAAACAGTCTGCCCCGGAAAAAACTGAAAGTTCACCACAGTACCCGACCCACACTTATCGAATCCACTTTAAGCCTTCAAGAAAAATATTCATGACAGGCACCAAGCCTGAGCGTCTTGTCCGCGAAGTCTGCGATCTTGGCACTGCAACCGTCGTTCTTTTTACGGATGACCTTCCGGCCCTTTCCAAAATGGATGCCGAAGACTGCTATTTTTCCTGGGATATAATTCTTACAACTGACAAACCAAAAAGCGAAATCGACGACGTATTTATCTTTTTGGACAGTGATTCCAAATACACAATCGAAGAATCAGAACTCAACCAGGAAGAAACTCCCCGAATCGGTGAAATTTTTGTTGACAGGAACAATATTTCAAAAAACCAGATTGATTCGATTCTCAAAGAAAACAAACCGATCGGCCAGATTCTCGTTGAACGCCAGCTTGTTTCACAGCAGCAGTTAAAGTCTGCGCTCGCCGAGCAGGAGCATTTTAAGACAATTTCGAGCGAGGCACAGGCTCCCCAGCAGCTTGTTGCACAGCAGTCAATCCGCGTCAATGCAGACAAACTCGACTACCTCGTAGACCTGATTGGTGAGCTCGTAACCTTTAACGCCCGCCTTGAACAGATTGCAATCGATAAAAACATTCCGGTTCTCAAGAGCCTGAGCGAACAGTGTGAACGCCTCGTAGTTTTGCTGCGTGATACATCACTTGATATCCGCATGCTTCCAATCAGCACATTATTCAATAAATTCCGCCGCACTGTCCGTGACATTTCCGAACAGCTCGGCAAAAAAGTTGAACTCATCATCGAAGGTGCCGACACAGAACTTGATAAAACAGTTATCGACAAACTCAACGACCCGCTGATGCACCTTGTCCGCAACTCGCTCGACCACGGAATCGAGTACCCGGCAGAACGCATCGTTTACGACAAAGATCCGCTTGGTAAGGTAAAACTTATCGCAAAACACCAGGGCGCCTTTGTAACAATCTCCGTAACTGATGACGGTAAGGGGCTTGATAAGGGCAAAATCCTTGCAAAAGCAATTGAAAAAGGCCTCGTTAAACCGGAAGACAATCTTTCTGAAGCCGAAATATTCAATCTGATTTTCTTACCGGGCTTTTCTACAGCCAAAAAAGTTTCCAGCATAAGTGGACGCGGAGTCGGCATGGATGTCGTTAAAAAAGACATTTTGACTCTCGGCGGTTCGGTTTCTGTTGAATCCGAAACCGGTAAGGGAACAAGTTTCATTCTCAAAATTCCACTCACGCTTGCCATCATCGACGGTATGCTTACTCAGATCGGCAGTACCAAATACATTATTCCGGTCAACACAATCGCCGAATGTACATTGTTTGATAAGTTGAATTCAAAAAATCAGGACGAACAGTTCCCGACGGCAAATGTACACGATTCTCCGGTGTCCTGTATCAATCTCCGCTCGTTCTTTAAAATCAACGAGCCTGTACCGGCAAAACAGGAACTTGTTACCGTTAACACACCTGACGGCGTATTTGGCCTCATCGTAGATAAAATTCTCGGCAACCGCCAGATTGTAATCAAACCTCTCGGCCGCCTTTTCCAGAACTGTACCGGTATCGGAAACACAACAATTCTTGGAGACGGCAGCGTAGCAATAGTTCTTGATATATTCAAACTTACTGACTTAATAATTTCTGACGGGAAAAAACGCCTATGAGCATTGATATTTTGTCAACGCCCGACTTAACCGATGACCAGTTTTTACGCCTCTCTGCTTTTATTCAAAAAAATGTCGGTATCAAAATGCCGGACGAAAAAAGAATAATGGTTCAATCACGATTAAATTCGCGACTCAAAGCCCTTAAAATCAAAGATTTTGATTCATATCTTGAATATGCATTTGCGCCGACAGAAGACGGAATGGAAGAAATTGCGCACCTGATTAACGCAATTACGACAAACCTTACCACCTTCTTCCGCGAACAGCCGCATTTTGACTATATGACTTCAAACGTACTGCCCGAATTTGCAAAAAAGGGCCTGCACCGGATTGAATTATGGTCGGCCGGCTGCTCAAGCGGTCAGGAACCTTATACGCTTTCGATTGTAATGAGCGAATTTATGCGTAAAAACCCAAGGGCGTTCCGAGAATTTTCAATTCTTGCAACCGACATTTCTTCAAAAGTGTTGAATAAGGGGCTCGACGCCGTTTACCAGATGAACGAAATCGACAAAGTTCCTTTTGACCTTAAAAAAAGGTATTTCTTAAAGAGCAAGGATCCTGCCCAACAAAAATGCCGCGTAAACAAAGAGACCCGCGAAAAGGTAACTTTTATGCGCCTGAATTTTATGGATTCGCATTATCCGATTTCTTCACCAAAAAACATTATTTTCTGCCGAAACGTACTCATTTATTTTAATAAACAAACCCAGGAAGCGGTTATCCGGAAACTTATTGAACATCTTGTTCCCGGCGGCTACCTCTTCCTCGGTCATTCCGAAACTATTTTTGGAATGAATCTTCCTCTGGTCACAGTAGCACCGACGGTGTTTAAGAAGTTATAGGAATGGAAATAAAGGTTTTAGTAATCGACGACTCGTCAATTGTACGACAGACATTAGGAACGATTCTTCAGGACGATGCCCAGATTAAGGTTACCGGAACTGCCCAGGACCCTATTATGGCCGTGCGCATGATTCAGTCACAGCGGCCGGATGTCATCGTTACCGGCATAGAAATGAGCCGGATGAGCGGCCTTACATTCCTTAAAAAAATAAATGAAACAATAGACCCGATTCCGACAATTATCTGTTCTTCCCTCGTTGCAAAAGGCACGGCCGAGTACAAGGAAGCCCGTCTTCTCGGAGCCGCAGATGTAATTGAACGTCCATCTTCCGGCACCAAACAGTTTCTCGAAGACAATGCACTGCGCATCTGTACGGCAGTAAAAGCGGCCTTTGCCAGAGGAAGTGCCCAGGCAATCGGCGCTCCTGTCCTCGATACTCCGGATGAACTTGAAGATCTCGAGCCGGAACCATTGCAGGCAGTCGAAACTCCGATTTCTCCGGTTACAAACCTTACCCAGGAAAGCGCCCGTACACCGATTCCGCCAAAATTGTCTGCGGACGTCGTTCTCGAAAAACCGGATCCAAAATTTGCCCCTCAGGAACTTACCGCCCCGGTTGTCGTGATTGGCGCAAGTACCGGCGGAACCGAAGCCTTAAAAGACTACCTTGTAGAAATGCCGGCAGACTCTCCGGCAATTGTAATAGTTCAACACATGCCGCAGCACTTTACCAAAAACTTTGCAAACCGCCTCAACAGCCTCTGCAAGCTTACCGTAAAAGAGGCAGAAAATAATGACAAAGTAGTACCGGGCACAGTTTTAATTGCACCGGGTAACTATCACATGCTCTTAAAACGCAGCGGCTACAATTATTTTGTTGAAGTTGTCGAAGCCCAGCCGGTAAACCGCCATAAGCCTTCAGTAGATGTTTTGTTCCGTTCGGCCGCAAAATGCGCCGGAAAAAACGCGATTGGAATTATCATGACAGGCATGGGCGACGATGGTTCACGGGGAATGAAAGAAATGCACGACTGCGGAGCCTACAACCTTGCTCAGGACGAAGAATCAAGTATTGTCTGGGGTATGCCGGGAGAAGCCGTAAAGGCCGGCGCCGTAGACAAGATTCTGAGCCTTCAGGATTTACCGACGGCAACAATTAATCGTGCAAAAATTATGCAAATGAATTTTAAACATCAAAATTCTCGCTAAATGGAGATTTTGGTGTTAAAATATTTAAAAAAGGCTTAAGCCACATTTAAAAATATAGTCTAATAGAAGGAGGTTAATTTCTATGTCAGCAAAAAAAATTCTTGCAGTTGATGATTCTGTTTCAATCAGAAAGAGTATCAGTTTTATTTTGGGTCAGGAAGGTTACGAAGTAGTAGAAGCTATCGACGGTAATGACGCACTTGCAAAGGCACGCGCCGACAAATTCGATCTTGTAATTACTGATATCAATATGCCGGGTATGGACGGAATTGAACTTATAAAAAATCTTCGTCAGGAAGCTGGATATAAATTTACTCCTCTCATTGCCCTTACTACAGAAAACCAGATGTCAAAGATGGAAGAAGGCAAGGCTGCCGGAGCAACCGGTTGGATTGTTAAACCTTTCGTTGCAGAAAAACTTCTTGCAGTTGTTAAGAAAGTAACTGGTTAGTTTTTACAATTCAATTTTTCCGGAGGCTCTCTATGCGAAGCATACGATACGCAATAAGTACATTTATTGCCGCCATCATCAGCGTAACTGGTGCGGTTTTAATTATCATATCATTTCAATTTTCAAGAAAAGCAGTTAACCAGGCAGCTTATCAGGGACTAAGCCCGCTTGCAGACAATATTACCCAATATGCTACAGCAATTATGCACGGCAACCTCAACAGCCTTAAAGTTATTGCCGAGCGTCCTGAATTTAGTGATTCTTCCCTTTCAGTGCGTCAGAAGGCTGTAAGCATCAATTCGCTTGCGGGTAAAATTTCAGGCGGAAACTACTTTATCGTAGCTGACAAAAACGGTCACGGATATACTTCTCAGGGTAAAGCCTGCGAGATTTTTGACAGAAATTATTTCCAGACAGCAATCGGCGGAATGGACGCTGTCGACGGACCGATTGTCGCCAAAACTACCGGAAAAATCGCCCTCTACTTTGCAGTTCCAGTTTATGACGCCGGCGGAGAAATCAACGGAATTCTCGCAATCAACACAAACACAGACCTGCTTTCAAATTTTACAAACAAACTTACAATCGTAAACGGCGGATATTCATTCATCATTGATAAAAAAGACGGTCTCATCCTTGCAAACAATTTTGAAACCATAGGCGACCGCAATGTAACTTTTGACGCACTGGCAAACGAAAACGCCACATATAAAGAACTTGCCGCCATCAGCCGCAAAATGTGCCTGGATGAATGCAGCATCGACATAATCAAACTCTTTAACCAGAAGTATTATGTTGCATACTCAATGCTTCAGGACTCTGAGATTTCTACAAACTGGTCAATCGCAGTTCTTGCTCCACAGTCCGCATTTATGAGCATTATCTCTTTGATGGCTTCAACTTTGATTATTATTGCGCTTATCATCATTGTTGCCGCAATCTTAATCGGATTCTTCTGGACAAAAACAATTTCAATTCCACTCAGTCTCATCAGTTCAACCTTACATAAGATTTCGGAAGGCAACCTGATTCTCGACAACACTCAGAAAGCCGACATTGAAATTGCACTCAAACGCCAGGATGAACTTGGTGACATGGGACGTTCCGTAAACGATGTTGTTAATTCATTGATTAATACAGTTCAAAATGTCCGCGAATCTGCAATTCAGGTGCGTACCGGCGGAGAACAGCTTTCTTCTTCAAGTCAGGCCGTTTCTTCGGGCGCAAGTGAACAGGCCGCTTCTACCGAGCAGATGAGCGCAACAATGGAACAAATGACCAGCAGTATCCGTCAAATCGCCGATAACGCTCTTAAAACAAGCGAAATTGCCGTTAAGGCAAGTGCAGACAGCGAAGCAGGCGGACTGGCCGTAAGCGAAGCAGTTAACGCAGTTCAGACAATTGCCGAAAAAATCAGCGTCATTGAAGACATTGCAAGCCAGACAAACATGCTCGCCCTCAACGCCGCAATCGAAGCCGCACGTGCAGGCGATGCCGGAAAGGGCTTTGCAGTTGTTGCTTCTGAAGTTCGTAAACTTGCCGAACGCACACAAAAAGCCGCCGGCGAAATCAGCGAAATTTCCGAACAGACCCTCACAACTTCACAGAATGCAGGTCAGATGATTAACAGTGTAGTTCCTTCAATCGAAGAAACTTCCAATTTGATTCAGGAAATTGCAACTGCCAGCCGCGAACAGAATAACGGAGCCCAGCAGGTCAGTTCAGCAATTATCCAGATGGACAGCGTTGTTCAGCAGAACGCAAGTGCCGCAGAACAGATGGCTGCCATGGCAGAAGAATTGACTGCAGAAGCCCAGAAACTTGTCGGAACAATTTCTTTCTTCAAGATTCCGGATGAATCACACTTTGCCGCAAGTATGCCGGCTGAAGAACCGGTTTCACAAATTATAGTTGAAGAACCTTCTGAACCTGTGGACGAACCTGCACCAGAGCCGGAAGAAAAGATTTTTGATACTGAACCTCCAGCACCTAAAGCCACAAAAGAAGATTCAAAACCTCAGTCCAAGTCTTCTTCAAAACCATCTAAAGCTAAAAAGGGCGGCAATAAAGAAAAAGACAAGGTTGAACCAATCAGCGGGAATGTAGTTCTCAAAACAACAGCCGATTTGATTAATGACGCTGACTTTGAAGAATTCTAGTTTTTAATGCTTTGATTAGGAAACTTTATGCAAAAGAGTGTTTTGACATTTTTTATAGACGGAAACCTCTGCGCCGTGGACATTACACGGGTTCTTGAAGTTGTAAATCTTGGAACTCCGACACCGATTCCATGCGCAGATCCATATATCGAAGGACTGATTTATTCGCGCAATCAGGGTTTAACCGTTATAAACCTCCGAAAGAAGTTTGGACTTGCCGAACGGACAATCGATAAGAATACAAAGATTATCGTAATCGAAGTAACAAAGCCTGCCCAAGACAATGCAGAGCAGGTTTCTCTTTACGGTCTTGTGGCTGACGAAGTAATGGATGTAGTTCTTATCGATGATGAATCAACTGCCGGCAATGTTAAAACTTCAATCCCTGAACAAAACATCGAGTCTATAATCCAGCACGACGGTAAGACAATCATCATGCTGAACTTTAAAGATTTCTAAAATATGACTTTGCTTATTCTAGACGATTCAAAGTCAATTTTATATACTGTTAAAAAATGAATTTGGAGGAAAAATTCAAATGGCAAAAGCATTCGAAATGAAAGACTTTGACCTCACAGGTAAAGTTGCCTGGGTAACAGGTGCTTCATACGGTATCGGTTTCGCAATTGCAAAGGCATTTGCTGCAGCTGGTGCTAAAATCGTTTTCAATGACCTCGCTCAGGACAAACTCGAAAACGGTCTCAAATCATACAAAGAAGCAGGTATTGACGCTCATGGTTACGTATGTAACGTATGTGACGAAGAAGCAGTTCAGGAAACTGTAAAAAAGATTGAAAAAGACGTTGGTGTAGTTGATATCCTCGTAAACAACGCTGGTATCATCAAACGTATTCCAATGCTCGAAATGTCAGCCGCTGACTTCCGCGCTGTAGTAGACGTTGACCTTAACGCACCATTCATCGTATCAAAAGCCGTTCTCCCTGGAATGATCAAAAAGGGACACGGAAAAATCATCAACATCTGTTCTATGATGTCAGAACTCGGACGCGAAACTGTATCTGCTTACGCAGCTGCAAAGGGTGGTCTTAAGATGCTCACACGCAACATCTGTTCTGAATACGGTGGAGCAAACATCCAGTGTAACGGTATCGGACCTGGATACATCGCAACACCACAGACTGCACCACTGCGCGAAAAGCAGCCTGACGGCTCTATGCATCCGTTCGATGCTTTCATCCGCGCAAAAACTCCGGCTGGACGCTGGCTCGATGCAGAAGAACTTGCAGGACCTGCAGTATTCTTGGCATCTGACGCTTCTAACGCTGTAAACGGACACATCCTCTACGTTGATGGTGGTATCCTCGCTTACATCGGTAAACAGCCGTCGTAATGATTAGCTTAACACGCTGATTTATAAACCAGTTCCTTTTTTTTGGAGCTGGTTTTTTTTGTTTTACTTGTATTTATAAAATTTAGTGATAAAATTAAAAATAGAATTTGTCTTTAAAGACATTAATTAAACAATGGAGTTTATTTATGGTTGGTAATGTAATCGTTGGTCAGTCTGGTGGACCGACTTCTGTAATCAATTCTTCTCTCGCAGGAGTTTATAAAACAGCTAAAGACCGTGGGGCCAAAAAGGTTTACGGCATGCTTCACGGAATCAAAGGTCTTTTGGACAAACAATATGTCGATTTATCAGAAAAAATCGGCACAACAATGGACATCGATCTGCTTAAACGCACTCCTTCTTCATATCTTGGTTCATGCCGCTTTAAGCTTCCGGAAATCGAAGCTGATAAATCAACTTACGACAAAATCTTTAAAATCCTCAAGGAACTTGATATCGAATACTTCTTCTACATTGGTGGAAACGACTCAATGGATACCATCAAAAAGCTCTCCGACTATGCAAAAATCGTAAACAGCAGCATTAAGTTTATGGGTGTTCCAAAAACAATCGACAACGACCTTGCTGTAACTGACCACACACCTGGTTACGGTTCTGCCGCAAAGTTTATTGCCGCAACAATGAAAGAAATTATCCGCGACGGTCTCGTTTATGACTATCCGACAGTTACAGTTGTAGAAATCATGGGTCGTAACGCAGGATGGCTTACTGCCGCAGCCGCACTGGCAAAAAGCGACGACTGCGAAGGCGTAGACCTGATTTATCTTCCAGAAAAAGTTTTTGACATTGATCACTTTATGACAACTGTCAAAAAACTCCTTCAAAAGAATAAGTCACTCGTAATCGCAATCAGCGAAGGTATCAAAGTTGCTGACGGACGTTACGTTTTTGAACTTTCAGACCACGTTGAATTTGTAGACGCTTTCGGTCACAAACAGATGTCAGGTTCTGCAAAATACCTCTCAAACCGCATTGCCGCAGATTTGGGCGTTAAATCACGTGCAATTGAATTATCAACACTCCAGCGCTGTGCAGCCCACATGACAAGCCGTACAGACATCACAGAAGCCTTTAACGTAGGCGGTGCCGCAGTTAAAGCCGCATTCGAAGGTGAATCTGGAAAAGTTGTAGTTCTTAAACGCGTTTCTGATGACCCGTACATGTGTATTACAGAAACACACGATGTTCACGACATTGCAAACGTAGAAAAGAAAGTTCCGCTTGAGTGGATTACAGAAGACGATTATGTAACAAACGACCTGCTACATTATATCCGCCCACTGATTCAGGCTGAACTCAGCCCGATCATGGTTGATGGTCTTCCACGCCACTTAAACGTAAACATGTAGTTTAATTCAATAAATCCCGGCCCCGGTCGGGATTTTTTTTGCCTCCCAAGCCCAGTTTTCAACCGCGCCTGCAAAGAATAGTCCCGTTGTAAAACCTTGTGAATTTCAATAAAATAAGGGTTATGAAAACTTCAAAATTCTATATTTCAACGCTTCGCGAAGCACCTTCGGAAGCAGTCATTGCCAGCCACAAACTCATGCTCCGTGCCGGCATTACACGCAAACTTGGAAACGGACTTTATACTTATCTTCCGCTCGGTGTGCGTTCACTTTACAAACTGGAAAACATTATCCGCGAAGAACTCGACGCCTCAGGCGCACTTGAATTCAAATCAACAGTAATCGTCCCAGGAGAAATCTGGAAAGAATCAGGCCGCTGGGAAACCATGGGCCCTCAGATGCTCAAAGCAAAAAACCGCGCTGAACAGGATATGGTAGTTTCACCAACTGCCGAAGAAGCATACACAGCAATTGTACGCGATGCGCTCGACTCATACAAACAGCTTCCTGTTAACCTCTATCAGATTAACACAAAATACCGCGACGAAATTCGCCCACGCTATGGCGTAATGCGCGGCCGTGAGTTCATCATGATGGACGCTTACACAATGAATGCGGACGATGCTTCACTGGACGAATCCTACAACGAATACGAAAAAGCATATTTCCGCATCTTCAAAAGACTTGGACTTAAAATCATCCCAGTACGTGCAGACTCAGGTGCAATGGGTGGTTCAGGTTCAGAAGAATTCATGGTAGAAAGCCCGATCGGTGACGACACACTCATCATTTGTCCAAACGAAAAATGCGGATATGCCGCAAACGTTGAAAAAGCAGAATGTGCTCCTGACGATTCAGTAAACAAAAAAGGCGAAAAACCAGCCAGAACTGATTTGCCGGTTGAAGACGTTGCAACTCCAAATGTTTTCTCAATCGAAGACATGGAAAAATTCTTTGATGAATCCCCTAAAATGTTCATCAAGGCACTTATTTACCGCGTAATCAATTCAAGTCTTGATTTATCTGACGCAACTGGCGGAGATAAGTTCAAGAGAGTAAAAGATCCAGCAGGCGACTACTATCCGGTTTCTTACGCCTGTGTTTTGATCCGTGCAGACCTCGATGTAAACGAAGCTAAACTTGCCGCAACACTCAAAGCAAGCGAAGTTGTACTTGCAGAAGACGAAGAAGTTCTCGAATATGCAGGCGCTCCACACGGCTTTGTCGGCCCGATAACAGCAAAATGTCCGCTCATCGTAGACTACTCGGTTGTTAAAGACGGAGAAGCCCAGATGCACGACGCAATCGCCGGTTCAGGAAAAGAAGGTTTCCACATCAAACATGTTGAACCGATGCGCGACTTTAAGCCATACATCAATGCAGATTTGCGCACAGTTAAAGAAGGCGACAAATGTGCATGCTGCGGCGGAACATTCTACCAGAAAAAAGGTAACGAACTTGGACATATCTTTAAGCTCGGACACAAATACACAAAATCAATGCACGTAACATTCCTCGGCCAGAACGGAAAGCCGCAGGAACCGACAATGGGTTGTTACGGAATCGGTGTTGACCGCACCCTCGCTTCAATCATCGAAAAGAACAACGACGAAAAAGGCATCATCTGGCCAATGACAGTTGCTCCTTTCCAGGTTTGTATCGTTCCAATCCGCTATGACGGACAGATGAAAGAAGTTGCAGACAATATTTACGAGCAGCTCACAAAGGCAGGAATCGAAGTTCTTCTCGATGACCGCAATGAACGCCCTGGCGTTAAGTTTGCCGACATGGAACTGATTGGAATTCCTCTGCGCATCACAGTTGGTGACAAAAATCTTCCAAATGTTGAATTCAAACCGCGCGCAGCCCAGGAAGCCGAACTTGTACCGGCAGCAGACGCAGCAGAAAAGGCCGAAGAATTCGTTAGAAACGCACTTGCGGAGTTAAATGCTTAAAATGAATAAGATGCACTTTTTACGACAAAACAAACTTTTCCTGACTGTTTTTTTATTAGTAACGGGTGCACTTTATTCCGCATTTGCACTTCCAGGAGTAACACAAAGTTTACCAGATGCTTCAGGACAGTTTGTTTTTTACCGGGACAATTCCTTTGAACGCGAATCATATTTCGGAATCGTTTACTTTGATGAGTCCAGCGTTGGTTTACGCTATTTTGCACCGGCCGTCCTTGATTCATATCCGATGAAACCCAAAAAGGATGTTTACATTCTGTTCTCACTGGATTCAACCAAAAAACACATCGAATTAACCGGAGAACGAATTTTAACGACCGTTACACCGGACGACACAGATTTAATCAATTACCTTCACGACATGCTTTATGAGCTAACCTCACGCCGCTCTAAAGCAGGAATTATTGATAAAACACAGAAAATCGAACAGGAATACGAACAGTTTGGCGGTTACGTAAATATTTTATTCAATCCGGCTGTTCCGGTTTTTAATATCCAGAAAATCATCGACAAAGATGGAAAGACAGTATTTTCACTTATTACAGCAGGTCAGTTAACATCTTCTCAGGATGACAGTTTTGCCGCCTTTGAAGGACTTCCTCTCAAAACCGAAGATGACCATAATTTGACTTTGCAGAAAAATCCTAAAAAACAAAAGATTACATACCAAAAAGACAATAAACACTCTCAGAAAATCACTCTGGACTCAAACTGGCAGGCCTCTGCAGAAAACCTGTACAATATTTCAAAGTCCGGTGTTCTTGCAATGGACATAATTCCGGCCACAGAAGAAACAGTTGAACTTACAATGCAGAATCTTGAACGCTCAATGATTCTCGGACGCCAGGAGTCCTATCCATATATTGAATCAATGCAGGTTTCCGAAAACAAAAACGGAAAAATGTATACAAATATTTTTTACAACGATATTTCAAAGAGTTTTACAAAAGACTACAAAATTATCAAAAGGCTTAATGATAATTCAATTGCGATTTTGACTTTTACAGTATTCTATGGTGCTTATAAAGAAAACGCCGGATACTTTGATAAAATTCTTAAATCGTATTCTGTAAATTAAAAACTTGTGCGCGAAAGAGGGCTTCCAATCCAGACGCCCTCGCTGCCAAGATATTCTTTTTTCTGTCCGTCAATCAAAAATTGAACACTTTTAACTGTAGAAAACTCAGTTGCTGTATAAACAATCTGCATCAGCTGGGCAAGATAACCGTCAACGCCGATTCTATTGAATTCAAAGTCTTCATTAAAGTTTAAAAAAGCAACTCCATCCCTCACATATGCAGAAATAAGCCTGGTACCCGGCGGAATGAGTGTTTTATAGCCCTTACTTTCTTCGCTTGAATTTGGTCCTTTTAGCAAAAGATTTAGATTTGTAACAAGCGGACTGTCATTTTTTTCAACTTCGCGGGTAATTACTTTGCGGCTTACAACGCCGTCTTCGCCGATGTAAACAAAATAAAGTTTCTGATTTACGACAGTTTTAGTGACAGGTTTAGGCTGTTCAACCTTTGTCTCTGTTTTAGAACTTTCCTGGGGCTTTGTCTGGGCGACAGTTTCTGTTTTAGCAGCAGTTTCCTTTTCTTCAGTTTTAGATTGAACTTTTGGCTCTTCTTTTGGTACATAAACCGGTTCTGGTTTAGCTGTCTGTTCGGCTGGTGTTTTTACCGGCTCTTCAGTTTTGAGTGTAATAATTGTCTCTTCTTCTTTTTCAGGTTCTTCTTTAACCTGGTGATTGGCAATAAACTCTGGAGTTGAACCAAAAATGCGTTCAAAAAATCTGGTTGTTTTTAAATTTGAATATATTTCGTCCTGCTTAACTAAAAAAACGATTAATAGAATTAAAAATCCGAGTATCCAACAGGCAAGTGCGAGTCCTGTCTGATTAGTCTTTTTTTCTTTTTTTGCCATATATTAAGTATATTCTAGAGCGGTTTAAAAGTCCACAAACTAGAAAAAATTATTAAAAGTCTTGTTGATATTAACGTTTAAGAGTAAACTGTAACTGTAATTTTTTACAAGGATTTTTTTATGGAACAGAAAGAGTTTGATTTGATTACATTCGGAGAAACCATGCTTAGACTTTCTCCACCTGTAAATGAATTGATTAACAAATCCAATACATTTACTAAACACGCAGGCGGTGCCGAATTAAACGTTGCATCAGGAGTTTCATTGCTTGGTCTGAGAACCGCAATCATAACACGCCTGCCTGACAACCAGCTGGGTACTTTTATCAAAAACCGTATTCGTTCTTCAAGTGTAAGTGACGACTACATTATTTTTGATAAATCACCTGAGGCCCGCGTAGGCGTTTACTACTACGAGAACGGCGCTTATCCACGCAAACCGACTGTAGTTTATGACCGCAAACATTCTTCAATCACTAAAATCAAGCCTGAAGAAATTCCAGAAGACATATACGGTAAGACCCGCATGTTCTACACATCAGGAATCACACTTGCACTTTCAGAAGCAACACGCAACCTTGCAATCGATATGATTAAGAAATTCAAGGCAGCAGGCGCTCAGATTGCTTTTGACGTTAACTACCGCGCAAACCTTTGGGATGAAGACACAGCCCGTACAACAATCAAACAGATTCTTCCATATCTCGATATTCTCTTTATCTCAGAGGAAAGCTGCCGCCGCATGTTCAAAAAGACAGGCACTTTGCAGGACATGCACCGCGAATTCTGCCGTGACTACCCGAACATCCAGTTGATTGCCTCATCTGAGCGTGAAGTAATCAGTCCAAAAGTTCATTCATTTACATCTACAGTTTATCTCAAACGCCTGGACAAGTTCTTCCACGAAGATCCGTACAAAGACATTGACGTAGTAGACCGAATCGGTTCCGGAGACGCATATTGTGCCGGTGTATTGTTTGGCCTGTTAAAGTTTGACGATGCACAGACCGCCGTTGAATTTGGCAACGCTACATGTGCAACAAAGAATACAATCTTTGGAGACCTTCCGGTATCTGACTATGACGAAATCAAGTCAATTATCGATGCACACAAATCAAAAGGCAAACAGAGCGAAATGAACCGCTAGTTGTCGGCACAGGCTGCGTAAAGCACGATTGCAGCGGCCTGTGCTACATTTAAACTTTCAATTCGTCTTGTATTGATTTCGTTCGTTTTTGAATATGGAATTATTACAAGATTATCACAATTCTTTCTGACTTCATCACTGATTCCGTGTTCCTCGTTTCCCAGAACAATCAGAGCACCCTTTCCCTCAGACACTTCCGGAATCTTTTTTACAGACATTTTTGCATTTACGTCTGTTCCGATACGCACCATTTTGCCCTTCATAGCGCTCAGGAGCTTTACAATTGAATGAACACAGTACACATTGACATATTCCATTCCGCCCTGTGCAACGCGGTACGATGATGTGGTTACAGAGGACTGAGACTCATCGATTGGAATTACAATATTCTTAAAACCAAAGAATGCGGCACTTCGGACTATGGCACCAAGGTTATTTGCGTTTCCAACCCTGTCCAGAACAAGGGCAGATTCTTTTCTCAAAATCCATTCATTGGTAATATCAGAATTCAAAACGGGAATTTTTGGCTGTTCAATCATTGCAACCACGCCCTGGTGATGAACGCTTCCGCAAATTTTTTCAAGTTCAACAATTTCCTTTACCTGATTATAGGGAACCTTATTCTGAGCAAAATATTTAAAAATAAACGAAAAGTTTTTGATTCTGTCTTCTGAATAATAAAATCGTTTTACTTTCTGCGGGTTCTCTTTTACAAGAGCAAGTACAGCTTCTACACCGCAAACTGCAAGTTCATTTTTTTTCGAATTCTTCATGAGTTGAATATAAACTATATTTAAACAAAAAAAAAGACGGTATCAAAAGATACCGTCCTGTTCAGTTCAATTAAGAACTAGTAGAGAAGGTTTGCATCCTTCATCTTAGCGATACCAGCCTGTTCCCAAGCTTTACCGCCCATCTTGTTGAATTCAGCAACCCAAGCATCCCAGTTAGCTTTTGTAAGCTGGCGTTTGCCTGTCATGAATTCAACTACACCCTGTTCGAGGAAGCGCTGAAGGTCAGCATCTGGAAGAGGGAGCAAAGAAGCACCGATACATGGAGTCCATGGTTTAGACTGCATTGTGCGGAGTTCTTTCAAAGAAGACATTTCTTTCTTTGAAACTGCTGTGATGTATGTTGGATAGCGTGATGCAAGTTCAAGGTCAGAGTTGTAGTAAACCATATTGCGGAGCTGTGTCAAAGGCTGCATAGAAGACTTTGAGTAAGCTTTCTTTGGATCTGGGATACCATCTTTTGTTGGTGCTCCAGTTTTTGGATCCTTAATATAGTTAACACCTTCTTCACCCCAACCGAGGAGGAAGTAACCTTCGTCTGAAGACATCCATTCAAGGAGTTCAGCGATCTTTTCTTTCTTAGTTACTTTCTTTCCCTTGATTTTTACAGACTGTTTTTCTGCTTCTTTAGAAACAGCGTATGTACGATAAGCCTGTTCGTAAACACCAGCAGATGATTTGCCAGTTGGTCCTACAGGTGGATCGATAACGATGAGCTGTCCTTTAGGGAAGTTCTTGTCGAATGGTGCATAGTTAGATTCTGAAGCGAGAGCAGCGTTCTGTTCACGGAAGATACCATATTTACCCTGTTTCCAAGCTGCACGGTAGTCATCCTTCTTATACGCTGTCCAGTTAGGATCGATAACTTTTGCATCAATGATTTTCTTGATGAATACGAGAGCATCGTAGTATTCTGGTTTGTTGATGTTAAGACCTTCGCGTCCGCGAGCCATAGACCATGTACCAGCTACACCGAATGCACCCATCCATGGGTCAAAGCGGCATCCGAGACCTTCAGAAATTGGCTTAAGTTCGATGTAAGCACCGAGACCGTAAGTATCGTTACGTCCGTTTCCATCAGGGTCTTTTGTTGTGAATGCTTTCATTACTTCGAAGAATTCATCAGTTGTTTTAGGAATGCTGAGGCCGAGTTTGTCCAACCAGTCTTTGCGGATTACAACACCTTCGTTACGAACGATTGTACCTGGCTGTGAAAGACCATAGCAAACACCGTTTACAGTAGAGAATGCGCGTGCATCTTTATCGTAAAGTTTTGCTGTACGATTTGGCATCATTGCAAACATATCATCTACAGGAGCAAGAAGCTTCTGGCGAACCAAAATCTGGAATGTGTTAGAACTTACCATGAACAAGTCAGGAAGTGAGTTAGCAGCACCAGCGGCGTTGATTTTAGTATCCTGGTCAGATTCGCTTGATGGGAGAGCAGTAAGAATAAGATTAATTCCAAGTTTTTCCTTGATAATCTTGTAAGCAACCCAGTCAGCAGGTGGTGGACCAGCTTCTGTTACAGCAGCACCGTACCAGAGTTCGATGTCAACTGTACCGTCTTTGTTCACCTTCCACTTTTTAGCGAAAACTGGTGAAGCAACAGCAAGAATCAATGCGATGAGAGCGAGATTCTTAAAAAAGTTTTTCATTTTTTCCTCCTTTTTGAATATAAAATGAAAAATTAATAATATATATCTTTTTTGCAAGATAATAAAATTATATCACAAAAAATTAACCAGACAATAAGATAATTATCATCTGGTTGAAAAGTTACACAAGAAACTGAATATTAGCCCTTAACCGAACCAAGCATAGTACCTTTAGTAAAGTACTTCTGGATGAACGGATAAGCCAACATCATTGGAATAGCAGACATAAATACCGAAGCAGCCTTGATAGCCTGGATCGGAGCATTACCGAATGCGTTTACTTCAACAACTTCGTTCATACTTGAACCGATAAGGATGTTACGCAGCAAGATAGGAAGCGGCTGAAGAACTGATTCATTCAAGTAAAGCATAGCGTGCATGAAGTCGTTCCAGAAGTTAACTGCATAGTACAAACCGATTGTCATGATAATTGGTTTTGAAAGTGGAAGAATGATTGATACGAGAACGTACCATTCTTCTGCACCGTCGATACGTGCAGATTCCTTCAATGATTCCGGAATACCTTCAAAGAAGCCGCGCATAATCAAACAGTTGTAAGTACCGATGGCACCCGGCAAGAAGATTGATGTAAGGTGGTTTGTAAGGTGAAGACCTGTTACAACGAGGTATGTTGGAATCAAACCGATGTTGAACAAGTATGGAATCAATACGAAGTAGTTTAATGCTTTACGTCCAGGAAGATCAGGTACTGACATACAGTATGCCATTGGAACTGTCAGACACAAAGCTGTGATAACACCGAATACCATGATTTTCATAGAGTTCCAGAAAGCACTGATGAACCCTGCGTTTCCAAGAAGAGCCTTATAAGCTGAAACGTCCCATTTCCATACAGGGAGGAACATACCTTCAAAGTTTGTTCCGATAAAGTCGTTTGGACGGAATGAAAGAGTGATTGTACTCCACATTGGAATTGCAATTACAATACCAATAAAAATAAGGAAGGCATTGATACAAAAATAGAATGTACGGTCGCCTGCTGTTAATTTAACTGTCTTTGTCTTAGTCATCTCTATTACCTCGAATTACAGGAGTGAAGAATCTGCTATTTTCTTAACAACAGCGTTTGAAGTCATTACAAGGAGCATACCAATAACACCCTTGAAGATACCTACTGCAGTTGCAAGAGCAAACTTGAACTGTAAGAGACCCTGTCGGTAAACCCATGTATCGATGATATCGGCAACAGAATAAACCGGAACAGAGTACAACATGAACATCTGGTTAAAACCAGCATCAAGGATAGTACCAAGCTTAAGAAGAACTACAGTTACGATAACCGGACGGATAGAAGGGATTGTAATGTACCATACACGCTGTACAGCAGAAGCACCTTCAACCATGGCAGCTTCGAACAATGAAGGGTCGATACCCATCAAGGCAGCGATGAAGATAATTGCAGCCCATCCCATTTCCTTCCAGGCATCAGAAATGATTACGATTACAGGGAATGTTTTTACATTAGTAAGGAAGTCGATACCTTCGTCTGAACCAGAGAAGAACTTGATGATATCGTTAACCATACCATCGCCTGGTGCAAGGAGAACAAGAAGGATACCATACATAATAACCCATGAAAGGAAGTGTGGTAAGTAAGCCAATGTCTGTACTACGCGGCGGAGAATGTCGTGTGTACATTCATAAAGAGTTACCGCAAGAATAATTGAGAGCGGTACACAAATCAAAAGTTTTGCCAGACTATATCCGATTGTGTTGCGGAGAAGTTCTGTAAAATAGAATGATTTGAAAAAGTCGATGAAGTTTCCAAATCCGATCCAGGTACTACCCCATACACCATCGCTAGGCATAAAGCTCTTGAATGCAATCTGTCCGTTGATAACTGGACCATACTTTAAGATAGCATAGTAAACAGCCGGAATAACGAGCAGCGCATAGACAGAATAATGTCTCTTAATATTCTTCCAAAGATTTTTCTTTGGAGCCTTAAGAACAGTTGTTTCTTGTGCGTTCATATTTAACCTCAGTTCTATTATTTTATCGTTTAATGCTTATAATTTACAAGTATTTTATTGGACAAAACCGTACTATCATTTAACAAAAGTTACTGTTTTGTGCGAATTTTGCCAGGTGGAACCCCGTAAATCTTCTTAAAGACTCTACAGAAGTACGCCTGATCCTGGAAGCCTGTATTTTCGGCAATTTCGTAAATGGTGTCATTTGTTTCCAACAGCATTTTGGTTGCCAGATAAATTCTGTGCCTGTTCAGGTATTCCCACAGGGAAAGACCGATTTCCTTGTGGAAGATACGGGTCAAATAATCTTCGCTGACGTGTACAGTGTCCGCAAGCTTCCATCGGACAATCTGCTGCGAAGCATTTTTATTAAGGTAAAGAATTGCTTTTTTAACGAGCGCACCGGTATGAGGCGGAAGAATTTCGTCGCCGGAAAGAATTGCATGAATTCGTTCGTTGAACTGTTCGCTTTCGGCCGCACCGCGGTTGCACAAAATAATACGTGGATGAGAACACAGCATGTCTACTTCTTCGTCTGACATTATTGAATCCGGCAGGACAAGAATCGGAACAAGTACTGTTTTTGAATTCTGGCGGATGCGCTTGATGCTGTCTTCGTCAATCTTTTCAAATACGATGAGGGAAGGTGTGATTTCGCTCAGAATATGTTCAAATTCACCCATTGACTGAATGCTTACGCTGTTTGAATCCGTAGCCCATGTGCCGAAGCGTGTGTGGATACAGTTAACAAAGAGAACCGGAGCGGCTTTCTGTGTACGTACCTGGAATTCAAGCATTTCGACAAAGTTGTGGCCGATAAGCTCATGGCTGTAACAGAGCAGCGGGGCACGGAACATTTTGTCGTTATGACGCAGGCTGTAAACTTTTACCCATTCGTCGATAGGCGCGTTGTCCGGCTTCCAGTACAGCAGATTGCAGCTGTCCTGCTGGCTTGAAGAATCCTTGTTGTAGTTTTCCATCGGCAGATTGAATAATTCAACATTCGGAGCCTTAACGGACAGGTTGATGATTCCTCTTGTTTCAATATCCTGCTTAACCGGAGGAAGACCCGCAAGGTTAGGCCATGGAAGGGTAACAATAGTAGAAAATTCATCAATTTTATTAACTTCGCCGTACTGCAAAAGAATGATTTTTTCTGCGAGCAGAAGTTCAGGCTTCTGCCAGTCGAGAAGTTTGGATTTTACGTGAATTTCGAGGCCGTGTGGTTCAGCATGAATTGTCATTGAACCTTCACCGTCTCCGAAGAGAGTCTGCAGGGCCTTCTTTAAGCGTTCCGGGTCACCGTAAATCAACGGAACATCGATGTTCATTGCGGCAACAATGCTTCCAGGGAGAACCTGGCGGATATCAAACAGTTTTTTATCCATCGGAAGGTCATCAACCTGAGACCTTGTCAAATCTACGAGGGTTTCTGTCTTCTGAAGCTGGGATTCAATCTGGCTTTTTAAGAAGATTAACTGCTCGGACAAAATGTCCTGGTCAAGAATACCGTTGTTGATGTTGGTTTCCATCTGGGTAACTTTTGCAGACAAATCTTTGAGCGGGTCACAAAGGTCACTGCCGACATTCGCAAAGAATTCTGTTTTTGCAAATTCAGCCTGCTCAGCGAGCTGGCGGGCCTTGCTGATTTCTTCAAAGAGGAAGATGCTCTGCATTGTGTTACTGATTGCGGCACGCAGGTCTTCGTAAATGTTTCCGTCGCAGTCAGAGTAGCCTGTAATGATGTAGCCGAGCGACTGGTCTGCCATAAACAGCGGCTGAATTACATAAACGCCGTATTCAAATTCATGCTGGAAGCGGCTCGGAACCAGAAGCTTAGACGGGAACAAAACTTCTTCCAGACGAATCTCGCCTGTATCGTTAAATCCGCCGATGTAGCGCGAAAGTTCGTCGTTTTCGTAGAGAACAAGAGTTGCGCTGCGGATGCCAATCTGGGTAAGGAATTCTGAAAGAATTTTTATCAAAGTAGAGCGGTCGTGAGCAGACAAAAGTTCACTCTTGAGCCCGCTGATAATTGCAGAAAGTTTTTCGTTGGCGTACAGACGGTTTGCCGCAATGCGTCCCTGAATCTGAGGAACCATCAGGCTTACAGTGTGTACGATTTTATGAACGTATTCTTCCGGGAGACAGTTTGAACTTCTTACAAGCTTGATTGCGGTAAAGATGTTTGAAAGTTCACCTTCGTGCTGGAAGTAAGTAATCAGGTCTTCATTCAACAGACGGAAGAATTCAGTCTGGTTGTTTTCAAAAAGAGCTTCAAAAAGCGGAACAAAAACTCTCTGGCGTGTATCTTCGTCCACTTTAAAAAGGTCTACAAGTTCATCAAGAAGCTGGTCACGGGTCTTGATGCGGACTTTGTTGTCGTAAAAGTCGAGAAGCTGTTTGAGGTTGTTACAGCCGCAGCTTTCGCGGATTACGGTGTAAGCCGGAAGACAGGTGTCTTCTACAACCTTGTCGCCTTCAAGAATGTCGTTGAGTTTTTCGTAAGCAAGAGTGCCCATGCGTTCCATCGGCATGTGGACAGTCGAGAACGAAGTTGAATAAATATGGCTTTCGGAAGAATCGTTGAATCCTCCGACAATGTAGTCTTTTGGAATGTTGTAACCGCGCTTTTCGAACCATTCGGCGGCCGCAAGAGTCATCATGTCACTTGCAGAAAGAAGTGCGTCAAAATCCTTGCCGGGAACAAGACCTTTTTCTTCGTAAAGTTCGCGGGCACCGAGTTCGCCTTCCTGCCAGTCAATGTTTTCTGTGATGAGGCGTTCGTTTGGTTCTATGCCGGCTTCTTTAAGGGCATCGATGTAACCCCTGAAGCGGTCTTCTGCAGATTCATGGTTTTTTGGTCCGCGGATGAATGCGATTTTTTTTACACCGTGAGCCTGAATAAAGTGTCTTGTAAGGTCCTTCATTCCGGCGTATGCGTCAAAAGAAACGTCCGGATGGTTAAGGATTTTCTGTCCGATTGTTACATAAGGAAGGTTTCCGAGTTTACGGTGGAATTCGAGCATGTCTTCTTCCGGTACATCACTACCCATACTGGAAGCCCAGCTGATAACACCGTCAAGGTTTTCTGAATTGACGAGAGAAAAAATAGAATTACGAAGGCGCTCTGTGCTGGAAGTCTTGTCCAGTCTTCCGCCCGGAAAGATAAAGAACGAACCATTTTTCTGAGCAGCAAAATTAGCAAGTCTGCGCCACAATGTTAACGAAGCACCAAAGTGAATCGAGTTAAGCGCAAATCCTATTCTCTTTCCTGTTTGATTATCCTTCATGTCGCCTCTTCCTTGTATATTAATGATATAGGTATGTCGGTTTTTTTACAAGTAGTTCTTTTTTGTACAAGTTTTTTTTATATTTTTTTTGCTTTTCACTCCCTCAAATACCTCAAAAAGGTCGAATTCAACCATTATATCGACAAGCGTCCGTTAAAATGATATATTGAAAAAACTCTTATATAAATTCAATTTTTTGTGTTTTATAAGAATACATCATTATTTAATGGACTCCTGGAGGCTCCTTTTTATGGCACTTAAATCGATTAAGGACGTTGTTAAGACAGTAAAACGCCCGGAAAAAATCATTCAGTTTGGTGAAGGCGGATTCCTTCGTGCATTTGTTGACTGGCAGATTGATATCGTTAACGAAAAAACAGACTTTAACGGTAACATCGTAATCGTTCAGCCGCTCGAAAAAGGTATGATCGATGCAATGAACGAACAGAACAACCTTTATACAACAGTTCTCCGCGGTATGAAAGACGGAAAACCAACTGTAGAAACACGCGCAATCAATTCTGTAAGCCGTTCTATCAACCCATACACAAACTACGATGATTACATCGCACTTGCATCTTCACCGGATCTCCGCTTCCTTATTTCAAACACAACAGAAGCAGGTATCCGTTTTGATACAGAAATCGACGGTGTTCCAGTAACACTCGATCAGAAACCACAGAAAAACTACCCTGCAAAAGTTACAGCTTTCTTGTACAAGAGATTCCAGGCATTTAAGGGCGACCTTTCAAAGGGTATGATTCTTATTCCTTGTGAACTTTCTGACCAGGCAGGTCTCAACCTCCGCATCAACATCCTCCGCTACGCAGAAATGTGGCAGCTCGGACCGGACTTTATCAACTGGTTTGACGAAGCATGTGACGTTTGTTCATGTCTCGTTGACCGCATCGTTCCGGGATACTTCCCTCTCCTTGCAAAAGAAGAAAACGGCAAGACTCAGGCAGAAAACCTCTGCGAAAAACTCGGCTACGAAGACAAACTCCTCGACTCAGCCGAACTTTTCCACTTCTGGGTTATTGAATCTAAAAAATCACACGAAGATGAACTTCCACTCGTTAAGGCAGGCCTTCAGGTTAAGTGGGTTCAGAACATGGACTACTACCACACACGCAAGGTACGCATTTTGAACGGTGCACACACATCTTCAGTTCTCGCTGCATTCCTCGCAGGTTCAAACTACGTTCAGGACATCGTTTGTTCAGAAAAAGTTGGTTCAGGATTCAACACACCGAACGCAGATGCACAGAAATTCATGCACGACATCATCTTCAACGAAATCGTTCCTTCAATCGACGGTGACCAGGAAGACCTCAAAAAATATGCACAGGATGTATGGACACGCTTCCAGAACCCGTTCAACCCGCACCGCCTGATTGAAATTTCTTTGAACTCAGTTGCAAAATACTGGACACGCTGTCTCCCTTCAGTACTCCAGTCTGTAAAGAAGAACGGCTCGGTTCCAAAGCTTCTCGGCTTCTCAATCGCAGCCCTTATTGCTTTCTACAACGGTACAGAAATCAGGGACAACGCAAAAGGCCAGAAATGTCTCGTTTCTAAACGCGAAGACGGCGAATATGAAAACCTTGATACACTTCCGGTTCTTGAATTCTTTGCAGCCCTCAACAAAGAAACAAAAGATGCAAAAGTTATTGCAAACAAAGTTCTCTCAAATGTTGACTTCTGGAAAGAAGACCTCACAAAGGTTTCAGGCCTCGAAGCAGCAGTTGCAGGCCACCTCGCAGACATCCAGTCTAAGGGTATGAAAAAAGCACTTGCTGATATCGTAAAATAAATAGTAACGACAAAAATAGCACAAAAAAGCGGTGACTTAATCAGCCACCGCTTTTTTTTTATTTATTCTTAATCTTTAAGCCGTCTTTGAAGGCGTTTCCTACTACCTCTCCGATTACACGGTAAACATGGAAAGATGCGTCGTACATTATCGGTTGGAGTTTTCCGAGGTCTACCTTACCGTCGGTCAAAATTGATTCATCTGCCTGCTGGGAAATGATTTTTCCGGTAAGCATTTCTTTTTCTTCGTTCCATTCCTTTACTTCGCATTCAAGAACAAGGGGATATTCTTCGATTATCGGGGCGTTTACATGCGTGCTTTTATGAACGTGAACGCCCGCTTTTTCGATTTTATTTACATCTGCACCGCTTTCAACTCCAAAATAATCCGAAATTTCAACAGTATTTTTTGTTGCAAAGGCAACGGTAAACGCACCTGTCTTTTTTAAGTTTTCTGTAGTTTTATGTTTTGCAAGGAAAAGTGCGATTTCACCAAAATCCGACTGAATTCCCCAGGCTGCATTCATTGCGTTAGGAACACCGTTTTCATCGTATGTTCCAATTATAAATACGCCTTCCGGCACGATTACTGCTTTTTTTGAATCAAATTCCATATGATTCCTCCATTATTTAAAAATAAGAAAAATTTTTCTTATTGGCAAACTAATTCCTCAAATTCGCAATCATCGACATAATCATGGCGCGGGATTTTTTGATTTCTGTAATTACTTCCTCATTTGAACCGCCAAACATATCCGCCGGAGAAACCTGAAGTTCATCACAAATTTTTTGAATTAATGATGCGGATGCAAATTGAATTCCTGTTTCGACTATTGAAAGATGTTTTTGTGATATGCCAAGCCGTTCAGACAGCTGCTCCTGTGTCAGCCCAGCCTGTTTTCTGAATTTTTGAAGGTTTTTTCCAAACAGCTGCGGTATTGTTTCTCTCGTTTCAATTTTTTCTTCCATACAAAAATTATCTGTCTGAGTAACCATTTATAAAACTTGTGCTCAGGTAATAATTATACTTAATTAGTAATATTCCTGTTTGTTTTTGAGTTTTTATACCTTATAATTTTACTAATAAAATAGAGAAATTTACTTTTTAGGAGGTGTTATATGAAAAAGTTTTTCTCAGCCTTTATTTTCTTCATCTTTATAGCGGTCTTATCTGCCGCTCCGGCAATGAATTCAAAAATCCGTTCAGTTCCTAAAGAAACACAGGAAAAAGTATTTTCAAAGCCAAAAGAAGGGCTCCCTCTGGTAGTCAATTATTTAATTCAAAATGCCGGAAGCGCAAATATAAAGGTAAAGATTTTACATGACTGGATTTGTGACAACATTTCTTATGATGCCGAAACATACTTTTCGGGTAAAAGGGCCAAACAGGATTATGTGACAGTTTTAAAAAAGAAAAAAGCCCTCTGTTCAGGTTATTCAAATTTAATGAATGAAATGTGCCGTCTGGCCGATATTGAATGCATCGTCATAAGCGGTTTTTCAAAAGGTTTCGGATACAGCGGCAAACTTGACAGGGGACCTGACCATGACTGGAATGCCGTTAAAATTAATGGCAAATGGCAGCTCGTTGATGTAACCTGGGATGCAGGTTATGTGGACTGGAAAACATATGTAAAGAATTATTCTGATGAATGGCTCTTCCTTGAACCAAAATTTTTTATTTATTCCCATTTACCTGAAAATGATGAATATCAGTTTCTAAAAGAAATCAAAACCAAAGAAGAATTTGTCAGGGAACCTTATGTAAGAGGAAAATTTTTCAGGATGGGCTTTTCTTTTGGAAAAGAAATGCCGGATTATAATACAGTCCTTTCTTCTGAAAAAGAATTTGATTTTAATATCAGCCAGCCTCAAACTCAGATTTTCTGCGAAATTTTTGATAAATCGAATTCGCGTGAAGTTCAAAATGCGGCATGGGTTAACCGGACCGGAAATTCATTCACTATAAATATTGATGTTCCGGACAGTAACAATTATGAGGCCTGTATTTTTGCAAAAAAACTCTCAGAAGAAAACTATGGGGAGCGTTTTCCTATCGCACAATTTGAAGGAAAATTTTTACCTCAGGCAGAATATTTTTTTGAAAATAAAAAAATTACTGAGCAGGAATTAAATTTTTTCAAAGAGGCTTTTTTTAAGGTAGAAGAAAACGGCTTCTATTATTTATACGAAGATTTATTTGCCACACAGAGGAATAATGCTATTAAAAAGATTTTTAAGCTTCTTGAATTACCGCCCTCACATAGTGAACAGGTTCTCGATTTTAATATTAAGGCAGACGATTCCTACGAAGGTTTTGGTTCAAGATTAAAATATCCTTCATATTATACAAGTTATACCAGCGCAACAAATACTAAATTAATATCTCCTGTAGCCGGTGTCCTGAACAAAGGCGAAACTGTTTTATTTGAAATTGCGACAAAAAATTATACTGGAATCGCTGTAAACTCAAACGGCTCTTTGACACCTTTAAAAAAAGATCCTAAAACAGGCATTTATTCAGGAGAAATTACAGTTGAAGATAACGAAGAAATAATCGTTTATGGAACCAGAAATGGTAAAAACTACGAAGGATTATGGTTTTATTCTGTAAAATAACAGTTACAAAACTGCCGCACCCAAAAGCACTTCTGCGGGAATCTGAAGCCCTGTAACCAATTTCCTTATCATAGAAAGACTCAAATTCCGTTTATGTGAAAAAATTTCGGAGACTCGCGATTTTCCGCCAAGATACGCAATCATATCTTCGTTTGTAAGACCTTCTTGCTCCATTCGGAATTTTATGGCAGAAACAGGATCGGGGGCATCAATGGGGAAATGCTCTTTTTCGTATAATTCAACAAGGGTTGCCAAAAGTTCAAGTTCGTCCGCTTCGGGAGTGCCAGGTTCCGCGTCAAAAAGCTGCTCAATTCGTTTGAGCGCGTTGTTATAATCGACCTCTGTTTTTATGAGTTTGTTATACGACATTACACTTCCTCGGCTTTTTTTTATTTGTCTTCCCACTTGTCGAGCATTTTATTCATTGATTTTCTAAACTCATCAACAAGCTGCATTTTCAGCTGCTGACGGATTTTCTGGTTTTCATCGGTTTCTTCGATATTTACTGTCGAAAGATTCTGCTGCACAAACAACTGATAAACTTCAATATCTAATGCTTCTGCAATCTTTACTAAAGTCGCTTCTCGGGGCCACCTCCGCTTTCCCTCAATATCATTTATGTTCTGAGAAGAAACTCCTATTTTTTCTGCCAGCTGTTCCTGCGTAAATTTTCCTTTGCGATATTTTTTAATATTTTTCGAAAGGGTTTCGTGTAATTCTTCTTCTGTCATTACTTGCATTTTGCAAGCCAATTCCAAATTTTTACACTAGCGGTTTGCATGTTTTAATTATATACTATCAATGTGCAAGGAAATGTTAAATACTTGCGAAAACAATAAATCTTTACAGGTGGTGAAATATGAAACATTTTAAAAATGTTTTTGTGATTCTCACACTGCTTTTTACAGCTCTGTTTATTGCGTCTTGTGATGGGAATAGTGGTGACGACAAGGACAGTGGAACGTCCGGCGATTCTATAGTTTGTACTTATTATATGAAAGGTGACACCAGCGTTTATTATGTATTTTATGAAGACAAGACTGCTGAATATCATGCAAACGGAAAAATCGAAAATACAAGAAGCGAATTGAAATATTCCGGCGACCCGTTAAAAGCAGGTACCGTAAGTCTGAAAATTTCCTCGACAGGAACAGAACTGATTTCCTTTAACGTTAAAGAGTCTAACGGAACACTTATTCCCACAGTAGAGCTTGTCCCAGGATTCCCCGTAGAATATACGCTTACATTAGATGGCGAAAACAGTGGCACGGATAACGAAAGTAGTCCCCTCATGTTCATGGGTTTTGACAATGTTGTGACTATCGAAAAGGGCACAGACATTACTGGAATAACTAATACGATTTATTCACTTACAAGTGACACTACCCTAAAATTCAAAGGCGGAATCAACTCAATTACGCTCACGACCATTGCCGCCGCTATGGGTAGAAACGACAGCGTAAAAATCGCACTGGATTTTTCAGAAGCGACAGGCATTACGGAATGGACGAACAAGCTTGCTGGAGTAAAGACACTGTATGCTATATCGCTTCCGAGTACGGTGACAAGCGTGAAGGACGGGGCGTTTACGGGATGCACGAATTTAAAAGCGATTACGGTACCGAAAACTACAGTAGAACTTCCATCGGATCTCTCAAATGATATTATCATCAACCTCACAGATGATTTTTGGGAATGGGTGCAGAATTCGGCTATAATTCCTGACGGACAAACATTATACCTCAATGGCGAGAAATTGAGTGATTCTACAGGAAGCATCATAATGCCAGAGGGGATTACTACTATCCCTGATTCTGCATTCGAAGGCTGCGACTGGCTTACGAGTATAACGATTCCTGAAGGAGTTACAGAAATTTGGAATTATGCTTTCAAAAATTGCACCAATTTAACTACAATTACTATACCTAAGAGTGTAACAATTATTGGGTCAGATGCATTCAGCTGTTGTTCCTCTTTAACAAGTATAACGATACCGAATAGCGTGACTAGTATCGGATCTGGTGCATTCAGCTACTGTTCCTCTTTAACAAGTATAACGATACCAAATAGCGTGACTAGTATCGGATATGGTGCATTCAGCTACTGTTCCTCTTTAACAAGTATAATGATACCAAATAGCGTGACTAATATCGAATTTGATGCATTCAACTGTTGTTCTTCTTTAACAAGTATAACGATACCAAATAGCGTGACTAGTATCGGATATGGTGCATTCAGCTACTGTTCCTCTTTAACAAGTATAACGATACCGAATAGCGTGACTAGTATCGGATCTCGTGCATTCAGCTACTGTTCCTCTTTAACAAATATAACGATACCAAATAGTGTAACAATTATTGGGCAAGATGCGTTCCGCGATTGTTCCTCTTTAACAAGTATAACGATACCAAATAGTGTGACTAGTATCGAAGATATGGCGTTCAGCGGTTGCTCATCACTTACTAGTATTACAATACCCAAAAGTGTAACAAATATTGGGCAAGATGCGTTCCGCGATTGTTCCTCTTTAACAAGTATAACGATACCAAATAGCGTGACTAGTATCGGATCTGGTGCATTCTGCTACTGCTCCTCTTTAACAAGTATAACGATACCAAATAGCGTGACTAGTATCAAATATTTTGCATTCAGCTACTGTTCCTCGTTAACAAGTATAACGATACCAAATAGCGTGACTAGTATCGAATATTATGCATTTTTTAGGTGTGACAATCTTACTACAATAAACTACCGTGGCAGTGAAGAACAATGGAACGCAATAACCATTGGTTCAAATAATGAATCTCTGACCACCGCAACCATAGTCTACAACTACACTGGCGATTGATTTTCACGCCTTCGCTGCATAGCTGCTCGGAGACTCGCTCAAAACTTGCCTCGCAAGTTTTGTCTCTTTCAGGGTCGCTCCCTGCGTTAAGGATACGGAAGGCGCGTAGCGTTGCAGATTTGACAGCAAAGCGTCAAATCGGTAATGGAGCGCGGTAGCGCGAAACCTGTAGTAGCCTGACCCGAAGCGGATTGGCAGCGTAGCTTCAATCCGCGTAGGGTAACGCCCACGAGCCTTTAAAATATATAAGCTATACCCAGACTCCACCTTTATTCCACTTTGCAAGATTCAACCTTGAGCGTTATAATTAAGGCCTGAGAATTGCGATATCGTGCCGCCTGCACGACCGCAAAAGCGGAATTTTGAAGGAGTACAAAATGGACAATCACAATAGACCTCGAGGAAGAGAAAAAAATGTCACCGGTAGCAGTAATGGTGTTCACCGACGCGGGGAAGGTCTTGGAACCGGCCCTGTAGGAATGGGAGACGGTTATCAGTCAAGAAAATCCGGCGGAGCAGGTAAACGTGCCGCAGCCGGTGGCGGCGGAAGTCTTATCGTCATTCTTTTAATTCTTGCCAAATTGTTTTTAGGCGGCGGCTCGGGAGAATCAACTTCCCAGAACACCGCATCCCAGTCTTCCGGAGGAGCGTCAGCTCTTGGTTCTGTTTTACAGCTTCTTGGCGGAGGTGCAGGCTCGCCTTCCGGAAGCTTTGGTTCATATTCTGCAGGTTCAACACAAGCCGGAACTCCTACTTCTTACAGTTCAGTAGACCGGTCCGTTGCTTCCGGAAGCCGCGCTAAACGTACCCAGATTTACGGCAATGGAAAAGACGTTGTAACTGTCATGGTTTACATGTGCGGAACTGACCTTGAGTCTCAGAACGGCATGGCTTCTTCTGACCTAAGCGAAATGGCCACCGCAAAATTCGGAAAAAATGTAAATCTCATCGTATACACCGGCGGATGCAAACGCTGGCAGACAAGCGCAATCAGTTCAACAACAAACCAGATTTATCAGGTTGTAGACGGCGGAATCAAGCGCCTTGTTGCTGACGACGGCGCCAAGGCTATGACCGATCCAAATACACTTGCTTCCTTTATCAAGTGGACTGCAAAAAAATATACTGCTAACCGAAATTTCCTCATTTTCTGGGACCACGGCGGAGGCTCTGTAAGCGGTTATGGTTACGATGAAAAATTCCAACGCAGCGGTTCCATGAGCCTTGCAAACATCAACAAAGCCCTCAAGGCCGGCGGAGTTAAATTCGACTTTGTTGGTTTTGACGCATGTTTGATGGCAACCGCAGAAACCGCCCTCATGCTGGACAATCACGCCGACTACATGATTGCATCAGAAGAAACTGAACCTGGTATCGGCTGGTACTACACAGACTGGCTCAACGCACTCGGTCAGGATACTTCTCTTTCGACCCTTGATGTCGGACAAAAAATCACGGATTCATTTGTTGAACAGTGTGCCCGCAGATGCCGCGGCCAGCAGACAACTCTTTCTGTTATCGACCTTGCTGAATTTGCAAAAACCGTACCTGCACCGCTGGCAAACTTTTCAAAGTCCCTCACTAATTTGATTTCTCAAAAAGAATACAAGACAGTTTCCGATGCCCGCTACACCACCCGAGAATTTGCAACAAGTTCAAAAATCGACCAGATTGACCTTGTAGATCTCTGCAAAAACGTCGGAAACGCAGAAGGAAAGGCTCTCGCAAAAGCACTTCAGGGTGCAGTTAAATACAACAGGACTTCTTCAAACATGACAGACGCTTACGGTGTTTCAATTTACTTCCCGTACCAGCGCACTTCATACGTTGACAAAGCCTGCGAAACTTACGAAGCAATCGGCATGGATGACGAATATGCCGACTGTATCCGTGCATTTGCAAGCATGGAAGTAAGCGGTCAGGTTGCAACAGGCAGCTCAGGTTCAGCATCTCCTCTTGGTTCACTCCTTGGCATGGCAGGCGACCTGCTCGGTTCAAGCTCATCAGGTACAAGCGCTGATGCAATCGGACAGCTCCTCGGTGCATTCCTCGGAGGCGGACGCGCAGGCAAGTTTATGTCTGACCGCGCATTATCAAATGAAGAAAAAGCAGATTATATCTCGCTCAATTATTTTGACCCGTCAAACCTCATCTGGAATAAATCAGGTTCAACAGTTACAATGTCACTCCCGGAAAGCCAGTGGAAACTTGTTCACTCACTCGATTTGAATATGTTCTACGACGACGGACAGGGTTACGTAGATCTGGGCCTGGACAATGTTTACAACTTTACGGAAGACGGTGCCCTTGTTCCATCAACCGACAGAACATGGCTTGCAATCAACGGACAGCCGGTTGCTTACTATCACATGGACACAACTGAACTTGGAAACGACCAGTACATAATTACCGGCCGCGTTCCGGCAATGTTGAACGGAGTACGTGTAAACCTTATTTTGAACTTTGACAATGAACATCCTTACGGATACATCGCCGGTGCCCAGACAGATTACAAGTCAAACGAAACAGAAACTGTTGCAAAAAATATCAACCGAATCAAATCCGGCGACAAAATCGACTTTATCTGTGACTATTATTCATATGACGGAACTTATCAGGACAGCTATTATCTGGGCGAACAGATGACAATCACCGACAAAATCCAGATAAGCAACGTGGATGTAGGCAAGGGCCGGGTAAAAGTTTCTTACCGGTTTACTGATATCTATAACAACGAATACTGGTCAGAAAGCCTCGAATTCTAATCTTGCTCAGGGAGCGGCTTTTTTGCCGCCCCTCTTTTTTCCTATGAATGTTTTAATCCTTGAACCACCTATCGTACAATTAAATACAGCCTATCCGAGCGGGGCATATCTTTCCGCATTTTTTAAGTCACTCGGCCACACCACAAAGTGGATTGATTTAAACATTCTTCTTTTTTATAAAATTTTCTCCAGAGAAGGTCTTACCAGACTTTTTGAATTAAGCACGGACAATGCCCTCAAACTTGCCGACAGCGCTGACAAAAAGGGCGACGGAGTGACCGCCTTTAATTTAAGACGCTATATCAGCCAGAAATCCCTCTGGATACACTGGATAGAATTTATCACGGCGATTTTAAGACCTTCCACTGCCAGTAACATCTGCGGAACAGAAAATGCACACCGCTTTGTATTTGGAGCCCATGTTCCGCGCGGAGCGCGCATGGAACGCTTTTTAGAAAATCTGGACCACGATCTTTCAACTGACGATGCACGCTCTCTTGCAAGTTACGCTTTAGCTGACCTTGCAGACTTTATAAACATCGCTTTTGACAATAATTTTTCACTTGTAAGATACGCTGAGTCTCTGACAATCAGCGAATCCACTTTTGCCCAGGTCGAAAAGGGCGCCGACTCTCCGGTAATAAAGTATTTTTACGAGCCCCTCTTAAACGAACTTTTTGGAAGCCCGTCCTCACCCTACGATCTGGTCTTGGTTTCAATTCCGTTCCCGGGGACCTTTGCCTGCGCGCTTGCAACCGGACGTTTTTTTAAGAGTCACTTTGGAAAGCGCGTCTACGTCAGTTTTGGAGGCGGCTTTGTTAACACCGAACTCCGCCAGACTTCCGAGCCCGCACTTGCAAAGTACTGCGACTCAATCTCTTACGACCGCGGCTATGGTTCATACAAAGCCCTCCTGGAACAGGCGGACCCGGACAAAAAAGAACTCGTCATTCCGGCCAGAGCGGGCAAATCCATTTACAAAATGCGGCAGTTTATCACGGGAGATGATGGGGAGGTAACAGTTATTGAACCGGCTCCAGAAAACCCGGATTCAGACGAATATAAAAATTCAAT
>JAEEGH010001322.1_pt1 | contig 72168 bp, 70 predicted proteins | sample 9134181 | NCBI WGS metagenome assembly JAEEGH01 (sample SAMN16246544, study PRJNA631951) | gut metagenome | biome: gut microbiome; feature: rumen; material: DP-attached | host: Bos | place: Iran: Karaj | collected 2018-10 | reverse complement strand
CCAGATGATTGGATTATAGCATCTTTTGGGGAAAAATGCACCATAAATTTGGCCCGTATTTGCCCCTAAAATGAATTCTATGTAATTAGGCGATATTTCAGTCGGGTTTTAGTTTTTCATTCTAGCATAAAGGAAAGAGAAAATATGCTTAAGGGCATTTTTGCGAAACAGAATACAAGTAAATATGTTATCAGCTTCAACCAAAGCTGGATGCACTTGAAGACATGGTTCTTTCTTCTGCCCGCTTTTAAGCTCGCGATAACGGAAAAGTATCCGATCATAGATAGGATTTTCATTCTATGGGCGATCCTTGCGTTGCTTCTCCTTGTGGTTGTGAGCGCGTTTCATGGGAAAGTGGAGAAGAAAGCAGTAGTGTACACCTTATGCCTGGGCATGTTCTGTATGATATACGCAGCCATGACTAAGGTGTATACACCTGGGGCTTTCTTGGGTTCATTATCCCAGTCGGTACGAATGCTTTTATTCCCTTTCTTTCTTTTGGCATACAGGGATATAGACTATAAACAGATCTTGTACTGTATTTCTGCGCCATGGAAAATAATACTGCTCTTGGACGCGATCAGCATATTTATAGACTATGACGGAAAACGTGAATATTCGCTGCTTGGCCTTGATAATACGGTAATATTCGTAATTATCCCTTTGCTTACGATCATTCTTTTAAACGATTATATCAAGTACGGAAAATTCAGCACGTCATCGATCGCCGTATTTGGGTTATGTGTTATTGGAAAGTTCTACTCACATGCTGTTTCTGCTTGCATTGCATTGGCAGTGTTCATCATAGCTTATTATGTCATTCTAAACAAAAAGAAATCAGTGCTTGTTCCGCTGGCGAAAAGGGTTTTGAATCCGACTATAATGTTTGGATTTTTCGTGTCCTTTACTGCATTGATCCTGTTATTTAATATTACGCCCTTTTTTGTTAAACTATTCAGTATTTTTGGTAAGAACGGAACGATGACGGGAAGAACAAGGATATGGGTGCTGACGGCAAATTCCATATTAAAGCATCCTATCCTAGGTTATGGACAGGCAGCTCCTGTCTATTTCCAGAATTATGTCGGACTTTCGATATGGGACAAGGCTGCAACACATAGTCACAATTTTGCTCTTGAGCTTCTCTGGTCAACAGGGATCATCGGAACGTTTCTCTATGTGTATTTGATTATCAAGGCGATGAAAATGCTTTATAAGTACAGGGAGTTCATGGAGGTAAAACTTCTCAGCTGTGGATTTACCGCTTTTTCTGTCCTGATGATAACGGACTCCTATATCATGCAGCCCGCTTTCATGACACTTTGCTTTTTATGCCTGAATATTGAAAAGATACTGATACAGAAAGATACAAACGGCAGTTAAATCTTTCTCTTGGTTTGAGGTGGAATATGGGGAATATCTATATACTGACTTTTCAGAATGCTTTGAATTACGGAGCAGTATTCCAGTGTACGGCTTTATACAGGACTGTTTCGGGTATCGGGAATTGCTTTGTACTTGATTACCGATGCAGGAAGATAGAAGACAGCTACAAGCTTCTTTCCGTTAAGTATCCGATCAAAAAGAATGTCTACGGCCTGCTTGTAATGCCTGTCATAACGGCAAAGCGAAAAATGTTTGACGAATATCTGAAGAAGAATATCAGATGTTCCGAGACGTATCATAGTCCGGATGAACTTAGCGGTGAAAATTGGAATGCGGATGATGTTTTTATATGCGGAAGCGACCAGATCTGGAATACGGAGCTGACTGATTTTGATAAGTCATATTTCCTTGATTTTGCAAAGGGACATAGAAAAATATCCTATGCAGCAAGTACGGGAAAAAGCATTGATAAGAGCGAATATGATTTTTTCCGGTGTATGCTGGCTGATTTCAACGCAATAAGCGTCAGGGAAAAGACCTTAAAGAGTGAACTTGAGGCGATCGATATTGAGTGCAGGCAGATGATCGACCCTGTTTACCTTCTGCCTAAGACGGAATGGCTGAAGATGGCCACTCCGATCTATATGCAAAAAGGCAGCTTCGTAATGATATTTCTGCTCCAGAAATCTCCGACGTTGCTTGAAGCAGCGGTGAAATATGCAAAGGCGCATAACAAGATACCGGTAGTCATTACCAATATGGCAAGGAACAAAATACAGGGAGTAAGATACGTTACCAAATGTAGCCCCTCGCAATTCCTTTCCTATTTGGACGGCGCCGATTCGATTTTCACAAACTCATTTCACGGTATTTCGCTGTCGATCATTTTTAATAAGAACTTCTATTTTGAATTTCTTGGCAGCGAACATAAGACAAACAGCCGGATCAAGGATATCATTGATCTTTTTGGTTTGCAGAAACAGAATATAACGCTTACGGACTATTTGGCGGATATTGATTATTCACAGATCAATCCGCGAATAGAATCTGAAAGTAAAAAGGCCATGGATTTTCTGAATGAGAATCTAAAATAGGTCTTGCGAAAAGGAGAATACAAATGGCTTACTCGGAAAAGGAAAACGTAAAACTGCTTATTTCCATGCTTAAGGCATACAATATCAGACATCTTGTTTTATCGCCCGGCAGCAGAAACATACCCTTTGTTCACATGGCTGAGAATGATGATTTCTTTACCTGCTATTCTATTGTTGATGAAAGAAGTGCCGGTTTTTTTGCAATAGGACTCATTGAGCGGCTTAACGTACCTGTTGGGATATGCTGCACGTCCGGAACAGCTGTATGCAACTATACCTCAGCAGTCGCAGAGGCATATTATCAGAGGCTTCCTCTCGTTGTACTTACGGCTGACAGACTGAATTATTTCCTGAATCAGAATGAGGATCAGATGATCCCTCAGCAGGAATTGCTCAAAAGCATAACCAAGGTTGGCGTACAGATCTCTACGATCAAGGACTCACAGGACTATTGGTATACAAAAAACCGTCTCAACGCAGCACTTCTTGAACTTGATCACCACGGTAAAGGGCCTGTACATATCAATTTCATTGTTGAGGACAAATGTGCAAATACTGCCGACGTAACATACGAAAAGCCCGAGGATATAGCAAGAGTATACAGGTATGAGCTTGAGAAGAAGAGTACGGATCTTTCAGCGTGTATCAGTGATCTTACAGACAAAAAGGTAATGGTAGTATACGGTCAGAGCTACGGCGTTTCTGCGTCGGAAATGGAGCTTCTTGAAAGCTTTGTAAGCCGTTTTAACTGTGTTGTATTAAAGGATCATATCTCAAATCTGTCATACGATAAGGCATTCCTTCCTTTTGCCGCTGTCAAGGCTCTCTCAGAGGCTGATAAGACAAAGCTGAAACCGGATATCATCATAACGCTTAATGGCAACTGTACCTTCATGCCTATGCTCAAAAAATTCACGAGCCTTGGGGCGAAACAGTGGGATGTATGTGATGACGGTATCCTCAGGGATTGTCTGCACAACCTTACAAAGATATTTGAAGGTTCGGCAAGCGATTTCCTCAAAATGATGTCTGATACAGATGGCAAGTCCGATAACAGCTATTATGATCTCTGGGAAGAGCATATGGGTTCTGTCGCAATTCCCGAGCCGGAATATTCAAGTCTTGCTGCAGTGAAGATGTTTGTGGAAAACGTTCCTTCCGGCAGTATCGTTCACCTTGCAAACAGTAGTACCGTAAGATACGCAAATATGTTCCGTTTCAATGAGAATATAAAAGTATACTGTAACAGAGGAACAAACGGGATCGACGGTTCTTTCTCCGCATTTATGGGGAATGCCGTAGCTTCCGATGAACCTACATTCCTTCTCATAGGCGACTTAAGCTTTTTCTATGATATGAATGCCTGTTGGAACAGATATTGCGGAAAGAATATCAGGATCATGCTGAATAACAACTCCGGCGCGGAGCTTTTCCATTATGACCATGGTGCAAAGATCGAGCGTATCAATGAGTATATCGCGGCAGAGCACAATGCACTTGCTAAGGGCTGGATAGAGTCAAGGGGATTTAAGTATCTTTGTGCTCATAATGCGGAAGAACTTGATGCGGCATGCGCAGAATTTTTCAGAAGTGATTCAGACTGCCCCATATTTCTGGAAGTTTTTACGGACAAAAAAGCTGACTCTGACATTGTTCATAAGTATTTTGATGAGATATCCAATCTCAGTTTTAAGGAAAGTGCTAAAAATGCCATTAAAAAGGCAACTTATAAGAACGGTACTCTTTCAAAGCTCATTCGCAAGTTAAAGTAATGATATCCGGGGAGTATTGGTTAATGAGTAGAGAAAAAGAACTTGTCAAAAACTCGTTTATTATATCGATCGGAACTTTTCTGCCTAAGCTTGTAAGTCTTGTAACCCTGCCCATAGTATCCGCGGGACTTACAAAGGCGGAGTATGGTACGTATGACCTTATAACAACTATGGTTTCTTGCGTAATGCCATTTATAACTCTGCAGATACATACGGCAGCTTTCCGTTTTCTTGTTGACGCAAGAAATAATAAGCTGGAAACAGAAAAGATCGTTTCCAGTCTTTTGTTTTACATCGTAAGTGTTTCGGCTGTAGCATTGGTGGCGGTATTCTTTATGCTGCAAAAGCTCCCGGTACTTATGAGACTAATGATATGTCTTTACTTCTTCCTTGATGCCTTCGTCTTTGCGATGCGTCAGGTCGTGCGTGGAATATCCAAGAACGTGGTTTATTCTGTCAGTACGGTAGTGCAGGCCCTTATAGAAATGGCATTGGTTGTTGTTTCCATAAAGTTTGCAAATATGGGACTGATCGGACTTCTGCTGTCATTCAACATTGCTTTTCTGGCAAGCAACGCGGTGCTTATGATAGGCGGGAAACTGTTTTCCTATGTAAAGATCAGCAGAATAAGCAAAGATGAAGTGATCCGTATGTTGAAATATTCTTGGCCGCTTGTGCCGACCGTGCTTTCTGACTGGGTACTCAGCATCTCCGACAGAACGGTCATAACGGCGTTTATCGGCATCGAAGCAACGGCAGTATATGGTATCGCCAATAAGATACCGGCACTGCTTAACCTTGTAAAAACTACGTTTACGTATGCATGGCAGGAAAATGCATCATTATCCTCAGAGAGTTCTGATAAAGCGGAGTATTATACAAGTGTTTTCTACAGCATTAAGAATATTGCCGTGGGAGCAACTGCAATGCTGATTGCGGGAACGCCTATACTTTTCAGGATATTTATTAAGGGAGATTATGCGGAAGCATATCCTCAGATACCGATATTGTTTTTGGGATTCTTCTTTTCGCTTCTCTCTGCATTCTATGGCGGTATTTACATAGCTAACAAGAAGACGGTCTCAATGGGCGTTACTACCTTTGTGGCCGCTCTGATCAATCTTGTGATTGATCTGCTTTTTATAAAGCTTATTGGTATTTATGCGGCTTCTGTTTCTACCGTGGCCGGCTATCTTTTCCTTTTTGTATTCAGAACGGTTGACCTGCGCAAGAAATATAACATGAAATTAGATGGCTTGAAGATTCTCCCCTATATAGCCGTACTTATTGGTATGTGTGTCATCTGCTGGCAGAATACGTTGATACTCAATGGTGTCAATCTTGTGGTAGGCACGATATTCTGTTTTATCATAAACAAAGACCTGATCTTTAAAGTTACGGATATGTTGCTTAAAAAGCTGGCAAGAATAAAAAAGAAGTAAGCAGGCTCCTTCAGAATAAATCAGTTATATTAAGAGCATCAAGTAACTCCGCTTTAATTCCTCTGTTATAAAGTTGCTGCGGCCCGATTAACTGCGGTCTTCCGTTGGCTTCTACCAGGCACCATCCCTTTTTCGTATATGCCAGATCCCAACCGACGCATCTCACGTTAGGAAGCTTCAGCGCCAGTTCCGTAGCCAATGAACGAAGCCCTTGCCAATCCGGCATTTGGAATCCCTTATAAACCGTATGGGAGTCGGGATGTTCCTTCACTATCTCACCAAATTCCGTCATTGCATCTGTTTCAATCATGCCGCTTTCCGTATGAATGCCAGCTCTGCCACCGCCGGCCGCACCGTTATCTATGAATGAACCGTTTGATCCGGTTCGAATAAAGCAATAAAGAATTCTCACTTTTCCGTCTCGTATACAAGTTATACATCTTACGGTATTTACGGAGGATTCGTTGAACATCGAAAGTACGTCTTGGTTTATGGGCTCTTCAAGAAGATAACAATCTTCTGTGATCAACTTGCTAAAATATTCGTCTTTTGTGCAGCCGACTTCATCAATATTTATTTTTTTAACGCCTTGACCACAGTTTTTTCTTATGTTTTTCTGTACAAACACTGGATATTTATCAGTAAAGTCCATAAAAGCTTTACGGTCATTTTCAGATCTGATCTCCAGGGCATCGCGTTTGTAATATTCTTTAAAGTATTCATATGTCAGTTGCTTATTGCGTGCATACTGCATATCGACAATATCATTAACGTGATAAAAAAGAATGATCCGCTCTCTTTCAGAAACATATTCTTTTCTTTCTGCAAAACTTTTTTCCTTTAGGCGATAGCAGTAGTATTCATCCGGCATAAACCCATATGCAAGCGCACTGAAAAGGATATCGTTTTCTGTTTCCGCATCAATCTGCACGTTAGTCATTTTACGATATGCTGCTATCTTCTTTTGCAAAGAAGCCACAAACTCTTTGTCAGACTTACGGTACTTTTCAAGTATTTCATTTAGCTTAGCCGGATCAGCTTCAACCGCTGCAACGTCTTCCTTTTTCATCCAATGTCTGTTGGCCTGCAGCAGTTTCACTTTGGTACCAGCTTTTTTGATCAATGCGTTCTTTCGGCCATATTTGAACGTGAAGGGCTCAATATCCCTTAAATTTAAAAACATATGCCAAATTCCTCCGGAATATAGTGGACTTTCCGCAAAGCTTTAAGTTTTTACGGATATTTGTACCATGACAGTATAGCAGATGTCTTCGGACAATGCAATCAGCTTGCACTAAACCGATCACGGGAAAAATGAAGTATTATCCCTGTAAAGGCTATTTGACGTTTCAAGGAGATTTCAATATGAAAAATAGCAGAAAATATAATACTTTAGATGGGCTTCGAACAATTGCGTGTTTCGGGATCATTATGATGCATATGAATGCAAATAACAAACAATATGAGATTCCGGGTTTTATCTATAATTCGATGATTCCCTCATTAACAAATTTCGTGTTTTTGTTTATGATCCTGTCTGCATTTGGTATTTGCTGCGGATATTATGAAAAAGTCTTTACCAATTGTTTTGATCCTACCGAATTTTATAAACGACGTTATGCTAAAATCCTGCCGTTTTTCTCTTTTTTAGTATTGCTTGATCTGCTCATTTCCTTTAGTAAGAACTCGGTGTACGAGGCTATTGCTGACGTGACGTTGACCTTTGGACTCTTTCCAAATGATATTCAAGTGATCGGTGTTGGTTGGTTTTTGGGAGTGATTTTTGCTTTCTATATGATATTTCCGTTTTATTGTGTTTTAATAGCAACAAAGAAAAGAGCATGGATTTTTTTAGGTATCTCACTGATATTGAACTATGTGTGTATCAGTTATTTTGGAGTTGGAAGAGAAAATATCGTATATTCATTTTGTTTCTTTATGGCAGGAGGATTGGTTTATCTGTATAGAGATCATATACAAAAGATAAGATGGTACGTCTCAGTTCCTTTACTGCTTGCAAGCATTATATTATTTTATTGTGTCGGAGGTAATGCATTTACGTATCTTTTTGTAAATGGAATGTTTGTGATACTGGCATTAGGGGAATGCGGTTCCTTTTTAGAAAACAAGTTTACGCATTTTATTAGTGAGATAAGCCTGGAAATGTATCTTTCGCATATGGTGATATTCAGGGCGATTGAAAAATTACGTCTTAATACCAGATTTGGAAATGGATTATTACAGTATGTCGTAACAGTTCTTCTTGTTATCGGATTAGATATTATATTTGCGTTTGCGGCAAACAGAGTGATCAATTTCTGCATGACGCACTGTGATAAAGGCAAAAACTTGGGAGAGGGAAAATGAGAGAGCTTTTTTCTTTGGATCAGCACAATTACAAAGAAGGCGGGAAGGAGTATTCCAGGCCGTCGGTGCGCGGGATCATATTGCAGGACGGAAAGGTTTTGCTTGTGCATTCCAAGAAGTTTGGGTATATGAAATTTCCGGGCGGCGGCATTGAACCGGGAGAGGACCACGTGCAGGCTCTTTGCAGGGAAGTACGTGAGGAGACGGGGCTGGAAGTGGCGCCGGAATCCGTTCGGGAGTTTGGCTACGTGCCAAGGCGCCAGAAGGATAAAGTCGATGAGAATGGCATCTTTGTTCAGGACAATTTTTACTATTTCTGCGAACTGAAGGATGGCGTAAAAACCGCGACGAAGCTGGATGATTATGAAAGAGAAGAGGGCTTTACGCCCGTATGGATGGAGCCTTTTTTTGCAAGTCAAAGAAACAGGTACGTGGATCTTTCTCAGGAAGGTCTGGACGCGATCATGGTAAAGCGTGAGGCGAAGGTCCTTGATCTTGTGGACCTTGAGGCGCGAAGGATCGAGCGAAAAGATCACGAAAGAAAGACCTTGGAAGCGTTGGGGCGGCCTGAATACTTTGAAATGCTGGAATTCGTGAAAGAGCAGTTGGACGAGGAGAGAACGGAGCGTGAGGGGAGCGGCAAGATCGATATTGCCTACAGTCGGTACGATCATACAAGGCGCGTGCTTGCGTGGGTGCTCAGGTTATATGAAGGCTCCAAGCGCAAAGACGAGATCCGTTTTGATGAGCTTGTGATCGCGACGATCTTTCATGACGCGGGTCGCAATCCGACGGCTGGAAAGGACATACCGCATGCCCTGGCAGGCGTTCCCATCACGAAGAAATACCTTGAAGAGAGGGGATATGCACCCGAAAAGGTGTCTTACGTTTGCGACTTGGTGGCGCGGCATTCTGATAAACATCGCATGCGCGAAGAAGGCTTGGATCCTGGGCTTTTGATGCTAATGGAGGCCGATCTCATCGATGATATGGGCGCGCTTGGCATTGTCATGGACTGCATGATCACGGAGAGCAGAAATTCGGATGCAAAATTCGAGGATTGCCTGGATCACATGACAAGATATACCTTGCGGCAGCAGGAGGAAGAAAATCCCATGGTGTCGCCGGAGGCGATTGCTTTTTGGGATGAAAAGACAAGGCTTGCAAGGCAGTTCGTGGAAGCGCTTCGGCGCGACGTGATGCTGTAGGAGCGGCCGTTTTTTATGATTTTGTCGAGAACGCAAGGAGGTATTGAATGAGGGATTTTAGCAGGCTTGAGAAGTTGCTGAATGGCTTTGTGGAGCAGGGGACGAACCCTGGTTGCGCGGTTGCGATCATGCAGGGGGACGAAATGATCTTTCACGGCGAGGCAGGATATGCGGACATTGCGTCGGGGAAGAAAGTGGACGTGCACAGCATGTTCAGTCAGGCGTCCACGACGAAGCTTTTTACCTATGCCATTTTGGGAATGATCTTCGAAGAGGGGAAATTCCTTTTCAGCGATCCGCTGTATTATTATCTGCCGGAGTGGAAGAACACGCAAAAGTACGTGATGCAGCCGAATGGAGAGATCATAACGGCACCTTTGGAGAAGCCTATCACGATCCGTGATGCGGTGGCGATGATGTGCGGTCTGCCCTATTGCATGGTGCCGTCCGCAAATCCGACGACGCCGACCCTGGCGGCCATGAGCAAGCAAATGGCGGAGCTTTTGAAGGAAGGTCCGACCACGATCGCGCAGGAGGTACGCGCCATGGCAAACGTGCCTGTCATGTTTGAGCCAGGATCCCATTGGCAATATGGCTTTGGCTCAGAGATCACGGGCGTTCTCGTGGAAACCTTTGAAGGAAAGCCGCTCCGTGAGGTTTTCAAGGATCGACTGATCGAGCCGTTGGAGCTGGAGGACACGGATACGCTTGCACGCCCCTGGAACAAGGATCGCATTGTGACGAACTATGCAAAGAAGGGGCCAGGGCAGTTTGAGGCGACTGGCGATTTCTCGCAGTTGGATCCCGACAAGGTGCCAGCAGGTGCGCGCCCGAACCTTCTGACCAGCGCTCACGATTTTGCGGTATTCATGCAGATGCTTGCAAACGGCGGCACCTATAAGGGGAAGAAGTTCCTTGGGAGAGGTACGGTAGAGATGCTGCATGAGAATCAGCTTGGCCCCGTGCAAATGAAGGATTTTGAGAATGATTATCTCGCCGGCTATGGCTATGGCCTCGGCTTCCGCACGCTCCTTACGCAGAAGTATGGTCACAACGGTCATCTCGGCAACTTTGGCTGGACTGGAGGCACTGGCATCTGGGTGGAGGCGGATCCCGTGGACAGATTCTCCGTGGCGTACATGCACAACATGCGCCCCAACGACGAGCTGTACCACCATCACAGGGTACGCGCCGTCGTGAACGGGATCATGCTGTAATAGGAAGCACATTCGTAAAAACGCCCCCGCAAACTCGTTTGCGGGGGCTTGTTTGTGGAATTGAATAATACATAATATTACATACTTTTTTCATTGGCATACATCAGGATGGCTTAATGAAGAAGCCACAAAAATGGGCGTGAATTTTTCTCAAGTGCTTCAAGAAGCATTGATCCAGAAAATAGCTGCAAACGAGGCTCGTTTCTGAAGCGAAAAAAGGTCATATATTATGAGGTAAGATGCGAAAAATGCATCTTACCTCTTTTTTTTGACCACTTACCGATATTCGGATGACAAAGACAGGGGCATGTGCTAACATGCAATCAACGGTACCGATAAAGCAATTTAGCAAAATGGGAAGGGAGAAATCGACGTGAGAGTGGAAATCAATGTTTCGGAAGACATCAAAGAGCCATATGTCGTGATCCATACGGGAGAGGTTACGCCAGAGATCTCAGAGCTGGCGCAGGAAATTTCCGGATTTCAGCATTCTTCGGGCATGATCCTTGGAACCTTGGATGAGCGGATTGTCATTCTGAAACAAGAGGAGATCATATTAGTCCGCGTGGAGAACGATAAGGTTTTTGCAGTCACTCCGAAAGGAACTTTCCAAGTTGGGAAGCGTCTGTACGAACTCTTGGACATGCTGGGAAACAATTTTATCCAAGTGTCGAAATCCGCAGCGATCAATCTGAAATGCCTTGAAAGCGTGGAACCGTCCTTCAGTGGAGTGATGCTTTTGCACTTGAAAAACGGAGAGAAGGAATATATTTCCAGAAAATTCGTTCCGCAACTAAAAAAACGTTTAGGATTATAGGAGGATAGAAAAATGAAGATTTGGAAAGATATGGTGATATCAACAGTGATCTCGATCATGGTAGCAGCAACAATGTTTGTGATCGCAGGCGTTGTCTTTGATCTGATCGGCAAAGGTAGTTTTTCGTTTGAGAATTATCAGTTTTCAAAAATGGCTCTGGCCTGTGTGGTGACCGGACTGGGTTTTGGCGTGCCGAGCGTGCTTTATCGGATAGAGTCCGTACCTATGGCATTGGCAACGGTGATCCAGATGGGCATCGGCCTTGCGGTATATCTGTTCGCTGCCCTCAAAGTAGGCTGGATCCCCGTGCAGGCAGGCACGGTTGCATGCATTTGCACGATCGTTGGTGCGATCGTACTGGCATTTCTCATTTGGATCGGCTTTATGGCATACAATAAAAGCCTCGCTGACAAAATCAATCATGCACTCAAGAATTGATGAGCATAAAGAAGCGCCCTCGCAAACTCGTTTGCGGGGGCGTTTTTGTTATGGTTATCTCAGGATCTCGTCGATGGTGGAGACGGTGCTGAAGGTGCCTTTGTTCTTGGCGATGATCTCCTTGATCTTGGGGAGTTCGAAGTAGTTTACGTAGCAGATCAGGGTCTTGTTCTCGCCGGCGATGGCGCCGTAGGAATCCATGAGGGTGCAGGTTTTGTTGAGCTCCTGCTTGATGGCCTTCACCAGTGCGTCGGGCTCCTTGGTGATGATCGTCACCTGCTTGATGGCTTCGTAATGATCCGTGAAGTGGTTGATGATGGAGGTGGCGACAACATATACCAGAAGGCTCATCAGTGCGGCATTGCGGTTGATCAGGATGAAAACGGCGGCATATACGCAAGCATTAAAGCCAATGAGAAGATAGGTCATGCTGAAGTTTTTGCCGGTCTTGTCGGAGATCTTTTTCACGACGATGTTCGCGAAGATCTCGGAGCCGTCAATACATCCGCCGCTCTTCAGGATCAGGGAAAGGCCCGCGCCAAGGAGCGCGCCGCCAAACACTACTGCGAGGAAGTGTTCCGTGTTGAGTTCGAAGGGGATCCGCTCGAAGATGGCGATGCCGACGGTATATACTGCCGAACCGAGGATCGCCTTAAAGCCGAAGCGTTTTCCGAGGATCACGCAGCCGGCGATCAAGAAGGGCAGGAACACGCAGGCCACGCAAAGGGAAAGGTTCCATTTTGTCAGCATGCTCAGGATGATGGCGATGCCGGCGGTGCCGTAGTCGATGGCGTCATTCGGAATGAGGATGCAGACTACGGAGAAGCTTGCCATTAAAGCGCCCGCCGTGATCAGAAGGCAGGAGAGGAACTCCGCAAAAAGTTTGTCGTAGCTAATTTTCTTATCAACTTTCTCTTTCATTTTTCTCCTCCGTTTTCTGCGTTTTTTCGTTTGAGGGCGTCTCAACTAAGTATTTCTTTTGCATTAAGGTCAGGAAAAAAGCAATGGGCAGGGCCACGATCATGGAAACAAGGAACATGATAAAGCCCTTGCCGGCATAGGCAACACAAGTGACAAAGCTCGGGAACGCGAAGGAGATGCACTGGCATCCCGCAAAGCCCGCAATGCCGCCGCCGACGGCGCCTGCAATGCAGGCAGAGAGCATGGCGCGGGGATGGCGGATCGTAATGCCAAAGAGTCCGGGCTCCGTCACGCCAAGGGCGCAGGAAAGCGCGGCCTGACAGGAAAGGCTCTTTGCGTCCTTTTCCTTTTGGATGAGTGCCATGGCCAGGCAGGCACCGCATTGTCCGTAAACGGCGCCGCCAAGGAGCGGCATGATCATGTCATATCCATTCGTAGCGATGTTTGTGATCGCGACGGGAACGATGCTCCAGTGGGCGCCAAGGAAGACCATGGGCTGGATCACAAAGCCCATAAAGCAACCTGCGATCACGGGGCTTAGGTTGTAGAGCACGGTGAAGATCTTGGTCAGTCCTGTTCCGATGAGGCTCCCCAAGGGACCAAACACAAGGAAGGTCACGGGCAGCACGATCAGGCAGCAAATGAGGGGTTTCAGGAATCCCTTTAGCGATTGTGGCAGGAATTTGTCACAAGGCTTTTCGACGAAATATAATAAGCCGATGGCGAGGAGTACCGGAATCACGCTGGAGTGGTAGACGCTGGGCTGGATGGTCAGGCCAAGGAAGCTTAAGGACTGATTGTTTTCGAGGATCGCCACGAGGTCCGGATAGAGCATGGCCACGGGGATCAGCAGGGAGAGGAACGGGTTCGTTTTCCACTGCTTCGAGGCCGTGAGTGCCAGGAAAAACGGCAGGAAATAAAAGAATCCGTCTGATACGGCGTAAAACACGAGGTACAGGCCGCTTTCTTTCGAGAGCACGCCAAAGTTCGCCAGCAGAATGAGAACGCTCTTTAGGATGCTGGCGGCGGTCAGGTAATTGATGATGGGGAGAAAAAGCCCCGTGATCTGGTCGATGATCTTTTTCATGTTTCATTCTCCTTGGCGAAGGCATAATAAGCGTGGACTAAGGACTGGTAGCCAAGGGCTTTTAAGTCTTCATATCTTGCATTGTAGCGGGCCTTAGTGTGTTTGCCCGTGATGAGGGTGCGGAGGCACTCCTGTGCGTAGAGGTCGATCACGTGAAGGCTCTCCGTAGTGTTGATGGTGGAAAAGTACCAATAGCTCCAGGTGAGGTCGCTGTCAACGGAGCTCTCTAAGAGCTTGCGGTTAAAGATGCGGACAAATGCCTTGGCCGCCTTCTCGCCCGCAAGGTCGTTCCTATTTTGCCAGCGCGTAAGGGATCTGGCCTTACGGCGCATTTTTGCCTTGATCTTTGCGACGGAAACGGGGGAGACGTCCACCTTTCCGTTTTGCAGGAAAAAGCCGAGGAAGATGAAACCGTCCTGTGGCGTTCTAAATTCCTCTTTCGAGGGGTTGACGGACAGACCGGCTTTTGCAAGGAAGTCGCGGATGGTCTCGGCGTAGCCCTGCACCTCCTCCATGGAGTCGCCAAAGACGATGACGTCATCGCTGTAGCGCGCATAGGGGATATGATGATCATAAAACCATTTGTCCATTTCCGCAAGATAAAGATTTGCGTAGAAGCAGGCCTGCGGCGTTCCTGCCATAATGCCTTTTTCTTCGGTTATGACATGCGTGTCACCGGCGTCTCCTTCCCAGGTGACACGCGGTTCCGTAAGAAGTGACGCGAGAAACCTATAAAGTGCAGGGTCGTCCTCTAAGGCGGACTTAAGTTTTGGCAAAAGGCGCGGGATGGGAATGGAATTGAAATAATTGCTTACGTCAACTTTGTAGGTATATTTTTCCGAAAGGCCCGGGATCTTTTGCAGGCGGCGGATGGCATCGCTTGCGCTCCTGCCCGGTCGGAAGGAATATAGATTGTCCGAAAAAAGGGAGTCATATTTGCGGAGCATCAGGTAAGTCAGGAGCTTAAGGACCATGTTTTCCGCATTTGGATAGGTGTAGACCACGCGTTTTTTGTGAGAGCTCTGCTTGCTGATGATCTTCTTTTTGGGAAGTGGAAAGGGGTTGCTTTCGCTGGCCTGGAATTCACCTGTGATCGGAAGATATCCCTGTACGTCAAGAAAGCCTCGCAACTGCCGTTCGATATCCTTGGGGCAGGCGAGGGAAGTCTTGTAATCATAGAATTTTTCCCAGACCTCGGGCTGGGAGATGGAATCCAACAGGGACATGAGGAACCTCGATATTTGGGTTTTAGACAACAAAACAAAAGATAAAGCAAAAATAAAAGCAGGAAGAGAAGGAGTTAAATTCAGGGAAATTCCCTGAATGTACGGGATCGTACGAGGGACGGCTGCCTGCGAAGCCATGTTTGTCCCGCGCCGGACCCATCACAGGCGCTAAGCGTTCTCTTCCTGCTTTATTTTATCATACTTTCAGAGCTTCTTTGGTTCTTCTGATCACGTAGGACTTGGTGTTCCACCAGCCTTCATGGTTGTAGTAGAAGCGAACGTAGGGCACGCCTTCCTGGCGGCACTGCCTGCGGATGCGCTGTGCCTCGCTGCTTTCGGGCATCAGCTCCACGACAAGGGCCTTCGATCCGTCTCTCTGGAACGTAATCAGGGTCGCACTGCCGTTACGGATGGAATCCTGAGCGAATACATATTCAGGGAATGCTTCCTTAAACACGCTCATGAAATAATCCTGATAGCTCAAGCCGGAATTGAACTGATTTTCTTCCGCGGGCATTTCGGGACCCCAGGAGTCTCCGGACGCGGCCTTTTCGGTCGGCTGAATGGTGGCCGCGCTCCCGGTCTGAGGACGGGAAGCGTTGGAAGAACTGCTTGCATTCGATTGATTTGTTGCATTGTTAATGGCGTCAGATGCCTCTTTTGCCACGGTTTCTGCGGCTTCCTTGAGCTGCTTTAGCATGTCGTTGCCTGCAGAACCGAACAGTTTGTCAAGTAATCCCATGGTACCCCTCCTTTATAAATCACTTTTTGTTTTTGCGTAACCTAAATCTATTATACTGAAATGGCGTCGGAAAGACAAGGTTTATTTCTGCGTAGCCTGGATGATCACCGCATAGCCGTCACCGTAGTGACCACAATCAGAGTCTGGATTTACCATGAGGAGGTATTCTTTGCCGCCCTTGTAGATCATGTAGGAGCCAATGCCGTTGTCCTTGAGTTCCTGACCTGTCATCTTTTGTTCGGTATTGAGAGCACTTGCGAAGGTGCAGCCGCCAGCTTCAAGTGCGTCAATGATGGAATCGCGGCAGGCGATCACATCCTCCTCGGTCGTCAGGTGATCCCCGTAAAACTTGAAGGTGATGGTGGACCTGGGCGTCCAGGCTTCAGGATTGGAATCTAAGACAACAACTGCGCGCACGCCCTCAGGTGCCGCAAGGTTTTCTGCCTTTACGCCAAAGGCTTCGATGGAACCGGTGGGAGCTTCTGCTTCCTTCAGCGGCTGGAGGCAAACTGTCAGGTCGTACTCTATCCAGCTGTAATACTCATCATATTCCTCATCATGCTCTGTCTTGATCGTGTAAGCGGGATATTCGTCCGGATCGCCGTAGAATTCAAATGTCATGGGGTTTCCAAAGTCAAACCGCAGCATTAAGCAGTAAGGGTTCTTTTCGCCGGGCATGTAGAGCCTGACATCGTTCCAGGTGCTTTTTTCGATGCGCTCCTTGTCATCGTCCGATGCGTGAAAGCCCTTTGCGAACAGGCTGTTCGTCCATGCGACCAGCTCATCGCGGGTCACGCCGTCATAGTATACCTCATATTGGTAGGAGGCCTTCGGATCAGGATTCTCGCGCATTTGCTCAAAGCCCGTGTAAACGATCTTGCCGCTGGTCTTGATCTCATCGATGCCATACTTGTTGTAGATGAAAGCAGGCCATTTGCCGTCCTCGAGCGTACCGGACTCTTCCTTTGCGGAGCCTGAGCCGGATGATCCGGATGAGCCTGACGCTCCGCTCTTGCCGGAGCCAGAACCAGAACCGCCATCTGTCTTGCCCCCACAGGCTGCCAGGCAGAAGATGAGAAGTGCTGCCATCAGTAACAGGGAAATCTTCTTTTTCATGTAACTTGTCCTCCTTTATGTGATTTGTAATTGTTTAGGCTTTGTTTGGTTATTTGTGGAATTCCTGCAGGCCGGGTACGTTCTTCTTTTCCCGGGCGTCGTTTTGGGACTTGGAATCGGAGAAGTTCCAGTCGCTTTGCCACTTGACTGAGATCTTTCTTCCGGCAAGGATGAAATATACTTCCGCAGTGCCAAGACTCTGTACAAAGTTCGTGTTTTGGCTGGCGCCAATGCCGATCAAGCCTGCAAACACGGCGTGGAATCCGCTCTTTGCGCCACCGGAGGTGTTCTGACCGGTTGCCAGGGAGTGCGTCATGTAAAGCTGACCATCCGCACCGACGTCAAGTCCAGACTCGATGCTTACGGGACCGGCACTTACGGAGCCGTCAATTTTCGCGTCTGTACCGACGTAAGCGGTGATGTCACGGCCGGTCTTCCGTACGCCGCCGTTTAGGCCAAAGGCCTTATCCTTCATGGTGACGCTCCAGTTTTGGTTGGAGTCGACGGTGATCTTTCCGATCTCGCCGATCGCTGCCGTGCCGGAAATGGTGCCGTCGGAATTCTGCGTCATTGAAAAACCGTCTTCGCCAAAGGTGGTAGAACTTGTTCCATTGGCGTTTGACTGCGCTGAAAGACCGCCTCCGCTGTACGAAGTGGAGCCATCTGCATTGACCTGTGCATGAACGCCATCGACGTCGAAGGAGATGGATTGTCCATTGTTGATCGGAATGTTCTCAAACTTGAAATCCACCACCGAGTGTCCTTTGCCGCAGTAGGTATTGAGCTGTATGGATCCATGCAAAACACGAGGATCGGCAATGATGGCAGAAAACTCCACGCGTTCCTGAGGCGTCAGGTTGTTGTAGAAGGAGTCACGGATGGCGGGATCGTTAAAGTTAGGCGGATCTGGCGGGTCACCCTCACCGGGATGCTGATTCTGCCACCGCATACGCCAATAGTTGTCCCAAAGCGGATACTTGCTTTCTTTATCCTCAGGGTTGGCATATCCCGTTCCGTCACGCCCAAGGAGCTTTTTCGTGACGGCATCGATGTCCGGGATCAGGATGTTTGCATACATGTCTCCGGTGGGGCGAAGGGGCTTGTCGGAGACGATGAACTTAGGGAAGGGCGGCGTGTAACCAGTGACGGCACCTTCCGTAAAGCCTTCCTGCGCCTGCTGACCGATCATGAGATATGGTTCCGCAAGGATCGGAACGCATACGGCAAAGAATGCGTTTTCTGCGGCGCAGATCCCCTGATCCGTTGCGACATTCATGGTGATCTCGCGCCTATATTGAACATAGAGCTCTTTGTCTGCGACCAGTCCCAGGATCGCATTAGAGTACATATAGTAATCATGAAGCAGCTCGCCGATCTCCTGATAACCCTTGTTCTTTACGTTTGCATAAACGAAAAGTGCGTTTTTGATCTTGGGAACGATCACTGCGGATTCATCGGAGGTAAAGGCAATGGAGGTATTGTCATGCAGGGCGAACATGATTTCCATGCCCTGGATCATGGCGGCGATGGAATCGCTTTTCTCGATGGCTTCGAGCTTTTCGCGACGCTTTTCCATGTACTTGTTCATGATCTTCATGATCTCTTCGAAATCTGTCTTTTCCAGCTGTTTGTCCATGTCCTCGCGGATGGACTTTACCTTCCATTCGCGGTAGTCATCGAGGATGTCCAGCCAGAAGATTTCTTGCTCGTAGGAGATGATGCGTTCCTCTTCGGTCAGTTTTTCTTTCTTGTACTTTTCACCGAAGGACGCCATGAATTTCCCGGCCATATCCATCAGATCGTCGGAATTGAGGAGAATGTCATACGCCGTGGCGATGTCCTTTAAATCCTCCGCGTAAAAGGAAGCTGCGCCTTGCGCATATCTTTGTCCTGCCTCGATCAGGCTCTTGGCGGAGGCAACCCAGTCCTGCGGCGTTGCAGGCACCTTGCAGGCGCCGACGTCCACAACCTTTCCCTGAAGCTCCTGTGCGGGATTAAAGCCGGAGCGGTTCATGGAAAAGTCCATGAGAGATCTGACGGTATAGCCTTGGAAAACAGAGCCTGCGATCTCCCAGTAATCAGGACGGAGCTTCAACATGTCGTAGACGATGCGAAGCGATGAGATATACCCGTCCCGTGCACCTTCGATCATGCACTTAAAGGCTTGCCTGGCATCCTTTTTTTGCAGATACGCAAAAGTCATGGCCTGATAGGTCGGACCGCTGAAGCCACAGACCTCAAGCTCACGATTCAGGAAGGCCAAAGCTCTGTCGGGGTCATCAAGCTCAATGCAGGCATAGCCTGCGTGAACGTAGAGTTCTTCTCGACCTGGATCCAAAGACAGGCCGTGGGTACAGATCAGAATGGCCTCTTCCGTATAGCCGCGCATGCGAAGATGAGTTACCAGCGAAGAGATCGCGCTGACGCTGGTGGGGTCCTCCATACAGGCCAAGGTCGCAAGATAGAAAGAGAGCGCGGAGTTATTGGAAAAGAGAAGTTGGTTGGAAACATTGCTCAGGAGCAGCGCTTCCCGTTCTTCCTCGGAAAGGACGCTTCCTGCCGCGATGATCTCGGGATCCGGAATAATGGGATCCACCATGGTGTAGTTCGGGTTGTCACGGAGGGGGTAACCGCAAGCCTCGCAGTAATTGAGCGTGGGCGGATTCTCGTGCTGACAGGAAAGGCATGTGATCAGCGTCGTGGTCGTGGGACCGACCTTCATTTTTGAGGAGTGGATCCTCGTGGCAGGCAACGTTTCAAAGGTCTCTTCACCGTTAGAAAGACTGTTGAGCAGGTCGCCGAGATTTTCAATTTTTTGTTCGGAGGTCGCTTCGGAAGCTCCGTCGGCTCCATTGCCAGCCTGGCCGGCAGCCAGGGATTCCACTCCGGCATCCGCGAGCAAGGCGATGCTAGGGTGGGAAAGGGGAGAGGCAACCAGAAGCGCACCACTTTTGCCACGGGCAAGATAATTGGTATTCGTTTCAGGTTGTGAAAGATCATATGCATTCGGAGTGATGCTACTCGTTGTATTTGTTTCAGCCTTTTTTACCTTGACGCCAAGGTCCTTCATGAGCTTTTCCAGATCGGGGTCATCACTGTTCATGGCTGAAACAAGGGTGACGAGTTTTTTTGCATCCCTGCGCTGGCCGATGGTCAACTGATGCTTTGCCTGTTTGTTTAGGTCGGCGACAAATGCTGCCACCTCCTGCATTTGCTGCTCAGAGGGTGGCGCAGGGTCTTCGCCGTTATATAAAAAATCCGTGGAAAAAGAGAGTGACGAGAACTCCAGTTTCGGCTTAAAGATCCATTTCCGAAAATACCAGAGGAAGAAAAACGTAATGAGGATCGCTGCCGCAAAAATGATCAGCAACGCACAAAGAAACTTCTTTTTATCGACGGGTTTCCGCTTTTTTGCAACGTAAGTTTTCTTTTTTTTCACAAAAACACCCCCCTTACTTGTATTCCATACAAGTACATTGTATGGCCGTAAGGGGGGATTTACTACCTAGCCGTTTGGGTGAGTTGGCTCAAAATCGGTCTAGGTTTCCTCATTTGAGTCGGTTTTTGACATATCTGCGACGCCAAAGAGCTTAAAAAGCTCTGCCCGACTGTTGATGTTCAATTTTTTGTAAAGCTCGGAGACGTGTGTCTTGACCGTGGATTCGGAGAGTCCCAGTTCCCCGGAAATCTGTCTTCGGGTCTTCGCTGCAAGCAGAAGGATCGCCACTTCCTTTTGGCGAGGGGTCAGACCAAAACTGGAAAACTTATCAACAGTTTCCACTTTTTCCTTCAAAGCCTTCATGTCATTTTGCGACAACTCGGAAATCCAGGCCTGGGAAAAGAGGTGCCGATAGCTGTAAGGCGATAACATGAAGAAGACAAGCAGGATGCCCAATACAACCACAAGGCAGGCTACGGGGATCGCCTCCGGCTTGTAGCTCTTCACGAGGTCATCGGACATTGTGGTAAAGGGCGACAAGATGGCGAAGATGAGGGTGCATTGCTTAAGTAGTTTGTAGCTTGCAAAACGCTTTTGGGCGCAGGCCAGTACATAAATACAAAGAGGCCAGCCCATGAGCGTCAGGCCGATCATGAAATACTCCGGAAAGTCCGTGCCGATGGCTGGCGCGAAGATGGCAAGTAATGCCATGATGACGGCAAAGCCAAAGAAAACATTCCATGCGTGCCACACGTTCAGCTTAAAGAATACGAGGAGCAATACCAGGATCCCGGTGGTGATCAGCATTCCGAGGCAGATCACGCGGTATTGGGTTGATTTGCCGTAATCCACCAAGTTCCAAACATAACCGTCGATCATGAAATAGGCGATGAAATATGCCAAAGCCCAATAAATGCCGTTGGTGTCAGCCTTGGTGGTCTCTTTCTTGACCTCGAAATCTTCCTCCTTGTAGCTAAGGAGCAGGAAGGCAAGGCATCCTAAGAAGAACAGGATGATGATCACTTCCCAAATGCAGCCCTCGGGCAACACGGAATCGAGGAAATATACCGCAGCATTGCCAAGGAACATGATCAGCATGCCAAAGAGGCGCTCTGCGTTGTTTGCGACAAACGCAAAGCCACATCGCGCGCTGGTCACGGCACCGCCAAGACCCGCATAACCGATCAGCGTAAGGAGCAGATAGAACTTGCCCTGTGGCGTAATGATCATTGCCGACAAAAAGCCGACTACCATGATGGCGACGCTGATGCGGAGCAAATGTTTGAAGCGGTCATTCCACAGAAGCATGATGATCAGCGACATGACAACATGCGCTGCATAAACTAAAACCTCACCAGGAATGCCAAAGAGGCGCTCAGAGAGCTTCGGAGTGAAATGTCCCCATGCTGCATAGAGGATCAGCTCGAAGGCATAGGCCAGCATGTAGGGGAGCTTGTCAGAGCGGATCATCTGAAAACTGATGCCATCCTCTTTCCTTCCAACGGCAGAGAGGGTGGATCTTAAGCCGGATATTGTTTTCATGCAAACATCCTTTCCAAGTTCTCGGAGGAGTTAAGCAGTTACTTTCGTTGCCTTGAAGAACCAGTACAGGCTTACGCCCAAGATGCCGGCGCCGATCACGCAGACGATCGCTAAAATGGGTTTGCCAGGGGCTTCGAACCCTGCGTAGACCAGAACAGTCGCCAGGGTGTTGAATAACGCATGGATCATAATGGTAGAAAGGATGGAATTCGTGCGGTTTGCGATCAGGCATAAAACCGCACCGAGCAGTGCCGCGTAAACAAACCAGATCAGGTTACCGTGCATAACCCCGAAAAAGCCGGAGGAAATCACGATGCCAATCCATGTCGGAAGACCCTTGTTAAAGCGGCTCAGCATGAGACCACGGAAGGTAATTTCCTCCGTCAGGGGTGCAATGATCGCTTGAGCGACCAAGGAACCGATGAGGGTTCCCTCGCCGGCAAAGCTCGAATCCTGCGAATAACTTGCCATCCAAGAAGTAGGAAGAAGATTGAGCGTAGAATTCGCAAATAGCCCAATGCCCAGCGTAATAAGGAGTAAAATGGGTAAAAGCTTTGGAGAGAACTTTCGCATGCGTGTCTCCACAAAGAAGTTCTTTTTGCGGATCGCGAATATAATCATGAGTGGCAGTACCAGGAGTGCCGCATTGATGAACAGGATCAGGTTCGTGTTCGAGAGCGTCTGAGACTCCATGTAAGCAGCCACTTCTCTTGCTGCGTCCGCGGGTTGCATCCCCATTGCAGCATATTCATACGCTTTTTTAATGCCAAAACCGATCATGACAATGAATGTTGCGATTATCTGAGCGGCCAGGAAGAAAAGGAAATATGCAAGACCCTTGATGATCTGCACGAAGGGATTTGCTTTCTTTGGCGTTTCCTCTACGGCCGTCTGCTCAGCAAGGAAAATGTCGTCGTTTCCCTCTGCTTTCGGCACTTGAACGTTACCGGTGGATTCATTCTCGATTACTTGATTGTTTTCTTGATCCATGTGAGTTTCTCCTTTCTGTCTGAAACGATAGCTACTTTTTTATTTTATCATGCTTACCATCAGGAATAAAGAGTTTATTTTCCAGATGATGATCAAAAAAGAAAGGCGCCCGTTCCCGTAAGGTCGGACGCCGTTTCCGTAGCACTGTTTTAGGGTCTTTTAATACTCGATCCCAAAATCTGCAAAGCAGGTGCCCATTGTTTTGATGCCATCGTCAATGGAACCCATGTACCTTTTGTATCTGGTCATAAAGTCTGCGATCATTTCATCATTGGTCATGTATTGGCTGTCTTCGCCCAAATACCCGGATTTTTCCAGAGCGGCCTTTAAGGAAGCTTCGGAAGCAAAGATGTCTTTTACCTCTTCCGGCTTACAACTCACGGAGAAGCCCATCCAGGTATCGCTGGTAACGACTCCGGGCGATGAGGTACCTCTGAAATCGTTTTCATACTCATACGAAATCCACACCTCGTTGTCTTCGAAATCAAGATTGAAATCCTTCGTAGAAAAGCTATTTTCCAAAATGTCAGTCGTATGATAGTAAACTCTGCAGCCATCCTCATGGCGGTAGGTCTCGAACTGCACGTAATCGGAACCATCTATAAAGTTGTTGCTGTTGAAGTCATTATAGGCAAACCAGCTTGACGGCTCCTGACCTTCGTAGGCATTATAAATGGCCTGTGTCTTGATGCCATTGCGAAGGGTTTCGATCCATGTTTTACCGGTAGAATCGCTAATGCCGTTCGTAAAGGACTGCTTTTCCATGATCAGAGGAGTCTTATCATTGAGGCCAACAAGATCCACGCAGGCATCATATTTCTTATACTCTTCGCCGAAATGAATCCCGAAATCCTCCCAGGAGAGCCCTAATTCGTTCAGAGCCCCATTTGACAGAACGCCGAATCTTGCAAATAACGTGTTAAAGTTTTCCTTGTAAGTTGCAAGATCTTCCGTGAATTCGTCCTCATAATAATCATAGTATAAATAGCTTTCGGAATTCTGTAAGATATCCTTGGAGAATTCCGCAAAATCCTTTCCGTCAAGGGGAATTTCGCGTGCGCTAAATACATAGGAATTTACGTGATCTTTCGTTATTCCGCGAACGTCGTAGGAAAGGTAAGTTCCGGAAGGTCTGTAAAACTCCATGATGATCGTATTGTTATCGCAATTAAAATAGAATTCAGCTTCCCCGTCATCATAGCATATGATATCGATATCCCCTGATATGGTCGGATCATAGTATCTCACCGCATAGGAGGAACCAGGGAAGCCAGTATACGGCAGCCCACTGTTTTTTAAGATATCCTGCAGTGAATCCAGTGTCTTCGCGTCTGCCGGCTTTGTGGCATAAACCGAATCGGTAGTCAAGGTGTTAGTGGAAGTTCCAAGGCTTTCTTTGCTGCCGGAACCCAAAGAGACCGCAGAGCTTTCACTTGAATCCTTCACAGCTTCCACTGTGTTTTCAGCCTGTGCAACTGCTGTTGCCGCTGTTGAGTCGCTTGCATCTGCTGCTGCTGTTGGCGTGTTCGGTCCACACCCTGCTGCAAGCATCGCTGACATTGTCAAAGCACCAAATAAAACCGTCCATCTCTTATTCATATCATATCCCTCCTTCCTCATTCTAAGAGATCTCTCTTAGATTTGATATAGTAATACTAGCACACACCGGCCGGCGAATATATCCCCTTTAGGTACATATTAAATTGCCTTATCGTGCGCCGGGGACATTCTTTCCGCCGTGATTTGTTGACGGTGCACTGATTTTGGAGTATCATTCAACTAATAGTAAACGATGGATCGTAAAAGGTGGTTTGCCGTATGAAACGCAGTATATTATTTAGAATAGCCTTGGCAGTCATTTTTTGCGTGCTTCTTGTGGCGTGTTCGGATGCTGAGGTGCCGCCGGAACTTCCGACGGGTGAGCCTATCCGATCGAGTGAGGACATACTGCAGGAAAGCAGTGAAGACATACCGCAGGAAAGCAGCGAAAGCACACCTCAGGAAAGCAGTGAGGCGTTCGGTCAGGGAAGTACCACTGGCCAGGAATCGCAAGAGAGCTACAGTCAAGAATCGCAAGAGGGCAACGGTCAAGAATCGCAAGGCAGCGGGCAGTCGCAAGAAGGCGGGCAGACCCAGGGCGGCAGTGACGGCGGGCAGCAGTCGCAGGGTGGCAACGAAACGGTGCGCACGGATGGCAAGCTTGTGGTCATCGATGCGGGGCATCAGCGCAAGGGAAATTATGATAAAGAGCCGGACGGGCCGGGATCGACCACCCTCAAGGCGAAGGTGTCCTCGGGGACGACGGGGCGCTTTACGGGGCTGACGGAATATGAACTCAACCTGATCGTCGCCAAAAAGCTCCAGACCATCCTTTTGGAGCGCGGATATGACGTCATTATGGTGCGTGAGACGCACGACGTGGACGTCAGCAACAGTGAAAGGGCTGCCATAGCCAATGACGCAAAAGCTGACGCGTTTGTCAGAATTCATGCAAACGGCTCGGAGGACAGCTCCGTGAATGGTGCAGAGACCATTTGCCAGACCAAGAACAATCCTTATAACGCGGCGCTTTATCAGCAGAGCAAGGACCTGTCCGTTGCCATTTTGGACGCGCTCTGCGAGGAGTGCGGCTGCAAAAAACGCAAGGTCTGGGAGACGGACACCATGAGTGGCATCAACTGGTGCCAGGTGCCCGTGACCATCGTGGAGATGGGCTACATGACCAATGAAACGGAAGACAAGCTCATGGCGACGGAGGAATATCAAGACAAACTTGCCAAAGGCATTGCCGACGGGATCGATGATTACTTTCAAGGAAGATAAGAACCATGAAAAAAGTATTGCAACTCTGTAAAGACGAATTTGTGCTGACGGCAGCAGCCATCCTTGCCATTCTTTCGGCCTTTTGGGTTCACCCGGATGCGGGATATCTCGCATATGTTGATTTCAGGACCCTCAGCCTTTTGTTTTGTCTGATGGCAGTGATGGGCGGCTTTCAGAGACTCGGCGTGTTCCGCGCCATTGCACAGGCACTGCTTCGGCGGGTCGGGACAAGTTCCGTACGGATTGTTTTGGTACTAGTGCTTTTGGCTTTTTTCTTTAGCATGCTGATCACGAATGACGTGGGGCTCATCACCTTCGTGCCCTTTACCTTTACGGTTTTGGAGCTCCTTGGCGAGAAGGCGAGGGATCGTCTGGTGGTTCCCGTGATCACGCTTGAGACGCTTGCCGCAAACCTAGGCAGCATGCTGACGCCCATCGGAAATCCGCAGAATCTTTATTTATATGGCAAAGCTGGCCTTAGCGTCGGAGGGTTTCTGCTTCTGATGCTTCCGCTGACAAGCGTGGCAGGCGCCTTACTTGTCATCTGGTCCATTGTTGTAGGAGTCCGTCGAGGTGCAAAGGCAGAGGAGGTCGCAAACGCACCAAACGGCGAAATCATCGTGGACAAGGCTTCTAAGCAAGTGGAAACGGTGACGGGACATGATGAAAAGAAAAAGATTTTGCTCCTGCTCATCTACTTGATCCTTTTTGCGCTGAGCCTTCTTACCGTTGCGAACAAAGTGCCGTTTGTCTTCACGCTGGCGGTGACCTTTGCTTGCATCCTCTTTTTGGATCACAAGACCCTCGGTAAGGTGGACTATTTCCTGCTATTAACCTTTACGGCCTTTTTCATCTTTATCGGAAACATGGGCAGGATCCCCGCGTTTTCAAACTTTCTGGGAGGGATAGTGGACGGTCGCGAGGTACCGGTTGGCATTCTGTCCAGCCAGGTGATCAGCAACGTGCCCGCGGCGCTTCTCCTTTCAGGTTTTTCGGAGAATTACAAGGAACTGATCATTGGCGTGAATCTTGGCGGCCTTGGAACGCTGATCGCTTCCATGGCAAGCCTGATCTCGTATAAATATCTTGCAAAGCTCGCACCGGGAAAGAAAGGACGATATCTGGCATATTTCACCGTCGCCAGCATTGTCTTCCTAGGAGTTTTGCTTCTTGCATACTATGGAATGAAACTGTTTTAACGGATTCGAAGTGATATAAAGAAGGGGGAATGAACGATGTTTTACACCTATCCTGGCGGAAAACAAAAGGCACTTACTTTTAGCTATGACGATGGGCAGGTTTTTGACCGAAAGCTGGTGGAGATCTTTAACAGGAACGGGTTGAAGGCGACGTTTCACCTGAATTCCGGCAGGCTTGACAAGAGTGGCCATCATGGTGACTTTGTCGATTCGGAGGAGATCGCGAAGCTTTACGCAGGGCATGAGGTGGCCTGCCACGGCGTGCTTCATCAGGACCCGCTTCTTCTGTCCGAGCAGGAACTGCTTTGGGAATATAGTAAAGACAGGCTCACGTTGGAGAAGTATTCCGGCCAGTTTGTGCAGGGTCTTTCTTATGCCTATGGACGATATAACGACACGACAAAGCGCGTGGCAAAGGCCGTGGGGCTGAAGTATTCCCGCACTGTGAATAGTACCCATGATTTTCGCGTGCCGGCAGATTTCCTCGAGTGGAATCCGACCTGTCATCACGCTGACGAGCGCCTGATGGAGCTTGGGCGGAACCTGATCGATTCGCCGCCGCACCGCATGATGCCGTTAATGTATGTCTGGGGTCACAGCTACGAGTTTAACCGCGACGACAACTGGGGGATCATTGAGGAATTCTGCGAACTTATGAAGGGCAGGGAAGACATTTGGTATGCGACCAACGTTGAGATCTGCAATTACGTTAACGCCATCCGAAGCCTGGAAATTTCGATGGATCAAAAGAGGATCTACAACCCGACCGCTACCGCCGTTTGGGTGCGAAATGACGTCGGGGAAACGATAGTGTGCGAACCTGGCAAGATCACTGTTGTGAAGGATTGAAGGAGAAGGAAGCGAGAAAGGAGCAAACATGGCGATCAATGAAATGATGATGATGGGCGATGAGGCATATAAAGCCGCAAAGGAGCTTTTAGAGGAAGCCAATCTGAAAGCCGGGGACCTACTTGTAGTCGGGTGTTCCACCAGTGAAGTCGGCGGCGCGACCATCGGCACGTTTTCCAGCCCGGAGCTCGCTGAGATGGTGTTCGGCGGAATCTACCAGGCGACGGAGGAAGCAGGCGTTTTCTTGGTGGCGCAGTGCTGTGAACACCTCAATCGTGCTTTGATCCTCGAGCGGAAGGCGGCAGAAAAATACGGCTATGAGATCGTGAACGTGATCCCACAGCCGAAGGCTGGCGGTTCCTTTGCAACGGCGGCATATAATTCCTTTGAGGAGCCCGTGGCCGTGGAACACGTGAAGGCACATGCGGGAATGGACATCGGAGATACCTTGATCGGCATGCACCTTCGTGACGTTGCAGTGCCCGTCCGGATCCGCACCACGCAGATAGGCGACGCGCACGTGGTTTGCGCAAAGACCCGCGCGAAGTATATCGGCGGCTCCCGCGCGATCTACGCGGAATAGACAATTGACGTGCCACTGGGGACGGTTCTTTTTGACTCGTGCCAACGGGGACGGTTCTTTTTGGCACATTTTGTCTTTGGTGACAAAATGTGCCAAAAAGAACCGTCCCCGTTGGCACGAAAAAGAACCGTCCCCAGTGGCACGTCTGGCAGGCAATTTACTTCAAGGCCTGGACCACCTGTCCGGCCAATGCTACGGAAAGAAGAGGAGGCACGGCGTTGCCGACCTCAAGGTTCTTCCGCGCGCGGCTTCCGTAGAATTTATAATCATCTGGGAAGCTCTGGAGCCTTGCGCCCTCGCGGGTCGTAAGGGACCTGGACTCTCTTGGATGGATGCATCTGGAAGACGAGGGGGTTGCGAAGTTTCGCGTCATGGTCGGCGCGGGCTTTTTCCACCACATCTTCGCATAGGTGTTGCCATATCCGCTCGTCGGGCGAAGCTCTTCGGGGAGATCCTCCTTGGAACCGCCGTCCGGCAGGGCTTCCATAATGCGGCGAAGTCGTTCGCCGTTTTTTGGTGCAACAAATTCTTCCAAGGTCTTGCTGTTTGCCCTAAGGTACTTCTGATACGCATTCTTGGGCTTGGAAGCATATTCCGTCGCGCTGCCGCCGCTTGCGATGGCAGGCAGGTCAGACAAGGCGTCCTCCAGGGTCACGTAAGGCAGAAGTCCTTCGCCATCCCCGTGGGTTGCGGCAGGGTACTGAAACACGTTCTTGCCCTGCATGCCCACCAAGATCACGCGCTCCCGATACTGCGGAACGCCATAATCCACGGCGTTTAAGACCTTGATCTTCAATTCATAGCCGAGTTTTCTAAATCTCTTTTGGATCACCTTGATCAGCTTCCCGCCCTGCATGCTCATGAGGCCCGACACATTTTCGAACAGGAAGATCTTTGGCTTTACGATCGAGAGAATGCGGCAATACTCCTCAAAGAGCCACGCGCGGTCATCCATCTGGCGCTTGCCCAGCGTGGAGTAGGACTGGCACGGAGGCCCGCCCACCAGCACGTCAACGGGTTTGCCGCCCGTCGCGGCGAGGATCCGTTCCTCCGTGAGGTTTCGGATGTCGTCATTGATCATCTTCACGCCAGGGTGGTTTAAGGTATATGCCGTCGCAATGTCTTTTTCATATTCATTCGCAAAAAGGATCCGAAAATGATCATTGTGCGCAAAGCCGTAGCTTAGGCCACCGACGCCGGCGAACAGATCGATCACGTTTATCTTCTTCATGATGCAGTCTCCATTCCGGCGGCTTCTTTGATGAGGCCCATGATCGTTGCGACGGAGTCCATCTGATTGCTTGCGGACATTGCGTCAAGATAGGTCTTGCGGTTACGATACAGGTCTTCTACGGCCTGCGTTAATTCCTTTGTCGTCAGGTCATCTTCCTCGATCACCACGGAAAAGCCTTGTTCCTTATAGGATGCGGCATTGAGAAGCTGGTCGCCGCGGCTTACGTCCGCAGGCAGAGGGATCAAAATGTTGGGCTTTTTCAGCGCCAGGATCTCGCAGATGGCATTGGCGCCGGCCCTTGAGATCACAAGGTCGCAGGCCGCAAACAGGTCCTTCAGTTCGGCCTTGACATATTCAAATTGCTTGTAGCCCACTTGGTCGAGAAGGAGATTGTCCACCTTATCTTTTCCGCAAAGGTGAACGATCTGGAAATCTTCAAGAAGCTGAGGCAGCGCAGAGCGCACGGCCTGGTTGACGTTGGCGGAGCCAAGGCTTCCGCCCATCACGAGGATCACGGGCTTTTCCTCCGTGAAACCACACATGGCAAGGCCTAGTGCACGATCGCCCTCGGCGAGCTCCTTACGGATCGGAGAGCCTGTCAGAACGGCCTTTCCTGCAGGCAATTTCTTCATGGTCTCAGGGAAATTGCAGCACACCTTTTTTGCAACGGGGATGCAGAGCTTGTTTGCCAGTCCGGGCGTGATGTCGCTCTCATGAATGATGCAGGGGATCTTCAGCGATGCCGCCGCACGCACCACGGGCACGCTGACAAAGCCACCCTTGGAGAACACGACGTCAGGCTTAAATTCCTTCAGGACTTTCTTCGCCTCTAAGTATCCCTTCATCACGCGGAACGGATCGGAAAAATTCTTGGGATCCAGATACCTTCTGAATTTCCCGGTGGCAATGCCGTGATAGGGAATGCCAAAATCTGCGATGAGCTTTTTCTCGATCCCCTCGTAGGAACCGATATATTCAATTTCAAAACCAGCTTCCTTTAAGGACGGGAGCAGGGCGAGATTCGGGGTTACGTGTCCCGCCGTGCCGCCGCCTGTCAGTACAATTCGTTTCATTTCTGAAATCCTCGGATCGTAATATTCTTTCGCAAAGCTTAACGCATCTGCTCTAAGGCTCTCGCCAGCTGATCGGGGCAGGAGGTGGACTTAAAGCCACAGGTGATGCCCTTCAAGCGGTCAATGGCCTCGTCCACGAGCATGCCCTTAACGAGGGCGCTGATGCCCTTGGTGTTGCCGTTGCAGCCGCCGATGAACTGAACGGATTCGATCCTTCCGTCCTTTACTTCCACGTCGATCGCGGAGGAACAAGTGCCAGATGTCTTATATCTCATGTGAAATTCCTTTCTGCTTGCCTGTTATATCTGCCCGAAGACCTTAGATCTCGAACATGTCGCTGAGCTCTTTCAGCGCGCCGTCGGTATCATGTGCGAGCACCTTCTTTGCCAGTACCTTGCCGAGCTGAACGCCTTCCTGATCAAAGCTGTTCACATTCCAAAGGAAGCCCTGGAACATGATCTTGTTCTCGTAATGGGAGAGCAGTGCGCCCATGGTTTCAGGAGTGAGCCTGTCGCCAACGATGATGCTGGACGGACGATTGCCTGCAAATTTCTTGTTGTTATCTTCTGCGTCCTTGCCGCATGCAAATGCCATGATCTGAGCCACCACGTTTGCGCAGAGTTTTTTCTGGCTGGTGCTGCCCTGGATGTCCACGTCAACGCCAAGCTGGCTCTCCTTAAAGCCGATGAACTGCAGGGGAACAATGTCGGTTCCCTGATGGAGCAGCTGGTAGAAGGAGTGCTGGCCATTGGTGCCGGGCTCACCGAACAGAACGGGGCCGGTAGGATAATTTACGGGCTCGCCAAAGCGGTTCACGGACTTGCCGTTGGATTCCATGTCAGCCTGCTGAAGATGTGCAGGGAAACGGGAAAGTGCCTGAGAATAAGGCAGGAGCGCCGTCGCAGGGAAGCCAAGCACGTTCCTCTCGTACACGCCGATCAGCGCGTCGAGCAGTGCAGGATTCTTCTTTAAGTCCGCATTCGTTGCAAGCTTGTCCTCTGCGGCAGCGCCGTCAAGGAAGCGAGCAAACACTTCGGGAGTATATGCCAGCGAAAGGATCGCGCCACCCACTGCAGAGGTGGAGGAGAAACGTCCGCCGATGTAATCGTCCATGAAGAAAGCACGCAGATAATCGCTGCTGGTGGCAAGAGGAGAGGTCTCACTCGTCACGGCCACCATGTGCTTGGAAGCGTCAAGACCCGCATTCTTCAGGGCATCCTTTACGAAGGACTCATTGGTCAGGGTCTCAAGCGTGGTTCCGCTCTTGGACACCAGAACGAACAGGGAGTGCGCCACGTCGATGCCTGCAAGGACTGCAGCGGCGTCATCCGGGTCAACGTTGCTGATGAACTTTGCCTCCATGTTGAAGTTCCCGGTCTGCTTTGCCCAGTTCTCCAGTGCCAGGTAGATGGCGCGGGGACCGAGGTCGGAACCGCCGATGCCGATCTGGACAACGGTCGTGAACTTCTCGCCGGCGCCGTTGGTGATCTTTCCGGCATGCACGTCATTTGCAAATTCTTCGATCTTCTTTTGCTGTGCGAGGTAGAAGTCTCTCTTGTTCACGCCGTCCTTGATCACGGCCTCGCCGAGCTGACCGCGGGTGAGCTGATGCAGCACAAGTCTCTTTTCGCCGGTGTTGATCACTTCGCCGTTGTACAGCGCCGCGTACTTTTCGAGAAGCTGTGCCTCGTCGGCAAGGGCCTTCAGGCCGTCCAGCACGTTGTCATCCACGGCCTTTGCGGCGTAAACGTAAGTCATGCCTTCTGCCATGGGAACTTGATAGTTCTTTACTCTGTCAGCCCCGGACTGTCCGCTCATCACGTCCTTCAGGCTCACCTTTTCCTTTTTTGCCAACGCGTCAAACGCTGCCAGCGTATCAAGATTTTTCCATGAGATCATATTATTTTTCCTCCTTAGGATTTGTTTCACAAACTAATAGAATTATAACTGATGAGAGGGCATTATTCAAGGGAAATTGGGGGTGGATTTTCATAAGGAGTCTGATATAATAGATAGTTAGGGAAACACCTTTGGAAAGAAAGGGGACACAGAATGAAGATCGTACTTTTGGAACGTAACAGTGCCGGCACGGACATTTCCGTGGATTGCTTTTCGGATTTTGGTGAAGTGGTTTCATATGCCAACACGGTGACCCCCACGGAGGTTTCCGAACGCGTCGGCGACGCGGACATTGTGGTCTGCAACAAATCGCCCATGCGTGCCGACACCTTGGAGGATTGCCCGAACGTAAAGCTGATCTGCGAGCTTGCGACGGGATATGACAACTGCGATCTTGAGTATTGCAAGTCCCGCGGGATCCAGGTGCGCAACGTGGTGGATTATTCCACGAGCATGGTGGCACAGCACACCTTCACGCTGGCGCTTGCGCTTTCGCAAAAGCTGATGCATTACGATGCCTACGTAAAATGCGGTGCCTATGGCGCGCAGGATCGGTTCTCTAATTTTGACCGCCCGTTCTATGAACTCGATGGCAAGACTTGGGGGATCGTCGGCATGGGCAACATCGGAAAACGCGTGGCAAAGATCGCTACGGCCTTTGGCTGCAAGGTGATCTTCACCTCCATCACGGGAAAGAGCACCGTGACGGAATATGAGCAGGTCAGCAAAAATGAGCTGCTTGAGCGGAGCGATTTCTTGTCCCTCCACTGCCCGCTAAGCGACCTGTCGCGGGATTACATTGATCTGTATGCCCTAAGGGCCATGAAGAAGACGGCATATCTCATCAACGTGGCGCGCGGGCCCGTGGTGAACAATCCGGATCTTTACGATGCGCTGAGGCTCGGGGAGATCGCAGGCGCAGGCCTTGACGTGCTTGAAAAGGAGCCCATACAGCCAACCAATCCGCTTGCGAAGATCCAGGATTCCTCAAAGCTGATCATCACGCCGCACCTTGCGTGGGCCAGCGTGGAAGCAAGAACTCGTTGCGTTCAGGGCGTATATGATAACATCGCGGCCTTCCTTCGCGGAGAGGACCGCAACGTGGTGAATCCTTAGAAAAGATTGACAATACGAGGCGTATGACATAAGATAATAGGGATATATCAAGAAAAAGGGGGTTTCAACAATGGGTCTGACAAATGGTTGGGGCGACGACATTGACGAGGAACTGCAAAATAAAAAGAAGCTGGAAGTCGGCTTCATGTGGAATTTCATCAGCACGAATAACATGATCACGAAGTTCGACCAGGAAGTTGGCGAGGTGGACAAGGATTATCCCAAGTGTGAGATCGCTAAGATGTGGTACTCTACGCTGATCGTAATGGTGATCTTTGAACTGATCATGCACAATGCGCTTGTGATCATTGGATTGCCGTTCTTTCTCCTTTATGGCATGATCCTCTTCAAGCTTTCAAAGCTGTTCAAGCGCTTTGGCTATTCCCCCGCACCCTATTGGGTGATCGCTATCGTGGTCATTGCGATCGGCGCTGCGGCAAATTACTTGCTCTGGTTCCTTCTGCCGGGCCTTTTATAATTGGAGTGTGACTTATGATTCAGAAAATCAAAGAGTTGATGATCCAGTATCAAGAGATCATCATATATGTGATCGTCGGTTTTATCGTAACCTTCTTTTGCTGGGGCGTGGCCGGCATCGGAAAACTGTTCCTTGACGTGGAGAATTCCTCCTTTCAGAACTTCGTGAACAACACGCTGAACTGGATCGCGGGCGTTTGCTTTGCATATCCCTTGAACCGCAAATGGGTGTTCAAGAGTAAGAATCCCCACATCCTCAAGGAATTTACCGGATTTGCGTCATCGAGATTTTCCACCTGGGTGCTGGACGTATTCATCATGTGGCTGACCGTCAATGTTTTCCACTGGAATTACTGGATCAGCAAGATCTTTATCTCCTCGGTGCTTGTCATGATCGTGAATTACATTTTCAGCAAGTTCCTGGTTTTCCGAAAGAAGAAAAATACTGCAGAACAAAAAGAAGAATCCCCCGTAGAGGCTTAAGGGGAATTCAAATAAAAAAAGTCGGGCAGGTCATACCTGCCCGTTTTTTATGTCGTTATATCGTTGTCACAAGGTCTTCCACAAGCTTTGCGCTGTGTGCTGCTGCCGCCTTTTCAAAGGTGGGGTAGTCCATTTCGGCGCTGTCATCTGCCTTGTCGGAGATGGCACGAAGGATCACGAAAGGAACCTTGTTTAGGTAGCAGGCGTGGGCAATGGCCGCGCCCTCCATCTCTGCGCAGTCTCCGTGGAACAGGTTGATCAGGCGCTCCTTTACGTCCTTTTTGGCGATGAACTGATCGCCGCTGACCACTCTTCCGGTAAGTGCGTGAATGTCAGGGTTGACTTTCTTGCAGGAGGCAAGGGCAAGCTCTGCGAGGCGTTCGTCCGCAGGGAAGATGCTCATATCCATCTGCGGGATGATGCCGGGTTCATATCCCAAAGGTGTGACGTCCATGTCGTGGTACATGGCATCCTTTGAGATCAGGATGTCACCGATGTCTAGCGCTGCATTCAGGGATCCCGCAACGCCTGTGTTGATCACGTGGGTGACGTGATAATGATCACACAAAATCTGCACGCAAAGGGCTGCATTCACCTTGCCGATGCCGCAGCGTACGATGACTACGGGAACGTCATTTAGGTCCCCTTCCAAGAAATCCATTCCGGCAATCTGAGTCACCTTGGAATTCAGTGCCCCGTCGATCCGAAGTTCTTTTTTCAGCGCGTCAACCTCAAGCTCCATGGCGCCAATGATGCCGATCTTATTCATCTTTTTTCATTTCCTCCGATATATTAAACAGGGTAAACAAGGCGGTCCTCACCGATGCCGTAAAGGACGTTGTCGAGATAACGCTTAGCCAGATAGTTTGCCATGCCAAGGTTCATGTCAAGATAGTTGCCGCAATCCATGGGAGAAGCGCCAGGCACTTCGCCTTGATAGTCCCGGATGAATTCAAAGGTTTCCGTGATCAGCGGAACGATCTCCTTTGAATCGAGGTCGCCTGCGAGCAAAAGATAGAACCCCGTGCGGCACCCCATGGGTCCAAAGTAAATGACCTTATCCTTATAGGTCGGGTGGTTGCGCAGGAAGGTCGCGCCCAAGTGTTCGATGGTGTGGATCTCCGCAGTGTTCATGACGGGCTCTTCGTTCGGGCTGGTCATGCGAAGGTCAAAGGTGGTGATGGTCTCGCTCCCTACCTTGTCCTTGCGGGAAACATAGATCCCAGGCTGTAGTTTTATGTGGTTGACGGTAAAGCTTGCAATTTTTTCCATATCGCTCAGACTCCTTGAATTTAATGACGGACTTACGATTACAAGTATACGTCGAAACCATGGATTTTGTAAAGGAAAGGAACGATATTTGACAATTTTACCTCAACAGTGCTATTATATAGAATGCTTTATTATGTGCTAATTGGCTTTTTGATTTAAGAGAGGGAAAGACCAGAAATGAAAAAGAGCATCTTGATCGTGGCGCTCGCACTGGTTCTTTGGATCTCCGCCTGCAGCATCCTCCCGGAGGATTCACCGATCATCCAGGAAGGTGAAGAATACGAGCAGAGTTCCAAAACAAGCCATAAGAACAAAAAGAATAAAACCGAAGAAACGCCTGAGCCGACGGCTCCTACGGAATCGCGCGCTGGGGAAGCGACGCCCGCGCCTGCAAAGACGCCCGCGCCCACTCCCGAGCCGACGCCCGCGCCGACTCCCACCAGGGAAAAGGATCTGCTTGAACTGGAGGAAGAGGAGAATCAGGTGGCCTTAGCGGGGGATGACACGTGGGTTGAACTACCGGAAGGCGGCGAGGAAGATCCGATCACGGAACGTGAGACCAAGCTTTTGCAGATCGATCCGGAGGATGCGGAGGCGGTTGCCAAGTATCCGGAAGGCGAAGAAGTTGAGCTCATGCAGAGCTATCTGACTGGCACGTGGACCGACGTGAACGCGGTGAAGCGCAGAAACATTGCAGTGATGCTTCCCAACGTATATCGCGCAGGCGGTTCCAACAATTCCCCGCAGCTCAAGCTCTACGGCATCTCCAAGGCAAGCATCATCTACGAAGCGCCCGTGGAGGGCAGGAACACGGCCCTGATGGCGATCTTTGAGGATTATGACAGGCTGAAAAAGATCGGACCCGTTGCATCTTCGAGGGACTACTTCATCTACGATGCCATGTCCTTTGACTCGATCTACGTGAACTGGGGAATGGCCCGCATTTGGACCGAGGAGCTGATCAACTCTGACAGGATCGACAACCTCAGCGCCACGACGGCCGGCATCAAGGACCCCGCGAAGGAAATTTTCTATACGGACGAAAACGCCATCCCGGACGCAGGGAAGGATTACGTGGGATATCTTGACGTCGCAAAGCTCGCAAGTACGATCGAGGCGAGAGGATATGAAAAAGAATACCGCGAGACCTTTGAGCAGGCCTTCAAGTTCGCAAACGACAAGCTCGCGACCTATCCGGACGCCAAGGACGTAGTCAAGATTTGGCCCGGCGGCAAGGTACAGAACGCCGGCGGCTACGGCAATTTCGCAGACAAGAATCCGCACTTTGAATATGATGCCGAAAAGCATCTTTACTATCGTTATCAGTTTGGCGACGTTATGACGGACGCCATGAACGGACAGAAGATCGGCGTGACAAACGTGGTCCTCAAGCTTTGTCACGGCGAAGAAAGAATGCCGGATGACGCGCGTTATGATTTCTTGGCCTTTGGAGTGCATGGCACGGGCAAGGCCTATGTCTTCACCAATGGCAAGATGATCGAAGGAACCTGGGAGAAGTCCAGCGACCCCGGCGCGGATTATCTTTACGACGAGGAAGGCAATGAGATCGTGCTGAACCAGGGCAAAACCTGGATCTGCTGCGTATGGCAGGAATTCGATAATTTCATCGTCATCGAATCCCCCGCAAACTAGATCAGAATAAGAAAAGGAACGAAACCTTGTGATCAAGGGATCGTTCCTTTTTTGATGCGAGTTCATGAGTAGAGCACGGTCTGGTCCGTGCAGGTTGCTTTCAGAAACCTATCGGATGGCCTCGCCGCGCCGCTTTTTGTTCTCCAGCTTGTTGTGGTACATGAAGCGGTCGGCCACCTTGATGAAGTCGTCCAAGGTTTCTTCGCCGCGCGGCATGTCGTAATAATATCCACTGCTCGCGTGGATCGGATAAGCTTTTTTATGGGTTTCGTTAAAGGCATCCAAGTCCTTCTCGATGGCTACAAGACACTCAATTCCGGCCGTTTCGTCGGCGTCCGGCGCGATGATATAATACTCATCACCGCCCGTCCTTGCGAAAATGCACTGGTCGTCAAAGTGTCTTGAAATGGTGGAGGCTACCTTCCTCAGGGCAAAGTCGCCTTCCGTGTGACCAAAGACGTCATTGATGACCTTTAGACTGTCCATGTCGATGACGGCAATGAAGAGTTCCCGTTCTTCCTCCTTTGCCAAGTCAAACGCCTTGCCGCCGTATTTCGTGAAGGCATTGCGGTTGTAAAGGCCCGTCAGCGAATCGTGCATGGAAGCCGTTTGGAGTTCCGCGATCATGGACTGCATCTTTGCGAAGGTCAAGGTCTCGTAGATGTTATTGCTCAGGATCACGTCAAACTGGAAGTGCGTCTGCCCCGCAGGTTGTTCATCGTCAAAGCGGATGGCTTCATATCCAAGGCAGTAATCCAGAAAATGCAGGGGAACGAAGTACCAGGCCTGGGGCTCCGGACTAAAGAACTGCGCGGGGAGCAGGTCCTTTCGCTGGAATGGAATGTTCGCCCGAGGGATCATTTCGCCGTTTAGGAACCCGACGCGCACGTCCATTTCGTCCGTATAGCGCAACATCTTGCGATCGCTGGACATGCCGCGGTTTAAGCAAACGGCGTGGCTCCGAAGGTGCGCATAGGTCGTGTTCAGGTAGTTGCCAAGGATGTCGGAAATGAATTCCATGGTGGAATGCTCGGCAAGCTGCGTGGACATATAGCTCAGTACGGTGCTTCGGTGATTGCCCTGTTGCAGGTTTTCATAATTGTCGCGGCGGATGGACATGAGCTTTAGGTCATGTCCCTTCATGCAGCCGCAGGACTCACGCAAAGAAATGTGAGATTTTAGATAGATGGTCTTGGGTTCGGACCAGTCTGCCTGCTGCTCGTCAATGAGCTTTACGCTCGCTTCGCCCATCTCCACAAAGGGCGCGTCTGCCGTGGTGATGGAAGGGGAGAAGGTCAGGCCGTAATCGAGTCCGTCATAGCCTGTCACGATAACGTCATCGGGCACGCGATATCCGCGCGCGATCAGTTCGCTTGCCACCGAAACAGCCATGTAATCGTTGGCGCAAATGACTGCGTCAGGCTTTTCCGCGCCGGCAAGGAAATGATCGCAGGCCGCGGGGCCTTGATATTTCCAGAAATCTCCGTAATAAATCTGATCATCCGTCACGGGGAGATCATAGGATGCCATAATGGATTTAAAGCTCTCGAGACGCTGGATGGCGTCAAAATGATCCTTCGGGCCCGTCATGAAGCAAATGTTCCTTGCAAAATGGTCCTCGATGACGTGGCGGATCACTGCTTCCATGCAGGTAGAATTGTCTACTAGGACAGTGTTTACGCCCGGAATGGTCATGCGGACACTAACAACGGGACAGTGACAGCGCTCTTTCACCAATTTGATGACGGTCGCCGCATTCTCCGCCTTGTCCATGGTGTCCAAGATCAGGATCGCGCCGGAGAGCTCCTCGTAGGGCGGAAGCTGGAAGATCTGCATGTCACCGATGCAAAACAGATCGCTCTGTCCGTAGCTTCCCTGAGATGAAAAAAGCGCAGTATTATAGCCTCGCGCCGCGGCTTCACGGATGATGCCGTCGCAGACCTTGTGCTGCACTTCGTTAGACATGTTTTCGGCAAAAACGCCGATGGTTTTTCTGCCATTGCCAAGCATAGCCAAACCCCCTAATCCATACCTCCTTTTATTCTACCAAAGTTATCTGAAAAAAGCAACGCATACGATTAAGTTTCGGAAAATTTGAATTCCCTCCCTGCGGTCGGGATTATGGAATGCTACGCATTCCAAGCCTTGGACGTGCTCTTTTTGGCTCATTTTGCTTTGTCGTATGCAATCTGCTTAAACAAGTTGTAGAGGCCGCTGGTGATGGCATTGTTGTCGTGGTCAGCGCCGGTGATCTCGTACCAAATATGGTCGGTGCCGTTTGCCTCGAGGAGTTCGTGGTAGGACTTGGGATAGGTGCCAACCACGGAATCACGGGTTCCACAGCAGAGAATGAAAACGTTCGGCGTGGTCGCATCATCCGTAAACTTCACGTCGCTTTCTGCAAGCTGGCCAGGGTGGGTCATGAACTTATCCGTGGTAGCCACGATGCCAGGCGCGGCGGAGATGGCGCACACATATCCAAACAGTTCGGGGCGCTGCAATGTGATAAAGATCGTCTCGCGACCGCCCATGGAAAAGCCTGCAAGATAGGTGTTCTCGCGTCCCGTGAGAACGGAATAGGTGCTTTCGATATGCGGCATCAGGTCATTTACCAGATCGTTGATGAAGTTGTCATAGGGCAGGCAGCTTTCCGCATCAAAGCCAGGCTGCTGCTTGGGATCGGAAGCGGCATACATGTTCGGGCACACGATGATCGTCTCATCGATCAGGCCGTCCGCAGCCATGTTTCCAACGATCTCCTTGATCTTGTTGCTTGCGTCGCCGGAGAAAGAATATTCATTGCCAAAGATCCCGTGTAAGAGATAGAGCACGGGATATTTTTTATCCGTGGAATAATCCGCGGGAAGGAGAATGCAGTAGCCGCGCTCAAGCCCGCAGGTCATGGAATCATAGGTCCCGTGAGTGAATTCTCCGTAGGTTACGTCCTTGCGTTTTGCCGTATATGTAACCGGGCAGCGTTCCTCTATCTCGTCATTTAATTCGGCAGGTGCTTCCGTGGCTTCCTGTACTTCCGAAGATTTCTCTTCCGTCGCAAGGCCGGTTGCGAACATGCCTTTGTCTTCCTCACTTTGCGTACTTGCGCTGCTTTCCGCCATGGTTTCTTCACTTGTGACACGATTGTCAGCAGTCATGATGGTTCCCTCCTGAACTTTCTCATTGCACGCACACAGAAGCGTTGCCATCAGGAATGCAAGGATTGCGGAGATATATGCTTTTTTCATGATAAAATGCCTCCTTACGTCGTGCCGTGCTTGGGCGATATGCCTTTTCAAGTATATCAAAAATGCATCGCAAGGTCAATTTAGATTAAAGTTGACCAAATCCCGTTATCGCATTAGAATGATATATGATGGAAACCGACACTAGTTTTGAATTGCCGTAAAGCAGAAAGGAAAAAGATGAAAAAAACACTTCTGACCGTGATCGTGATCACTTTGCTCATGGCGTTTTGTGCCTGCACGAACATGGCGCCGCTCTACAACACTGCGTCGCAGGCTGGCGCAACAAGCGAACCTGCAACAACGAAGGAACCTGAGCCGACGAAGACGCCCGACGTACAGCCAACGCCTGTCGCGACGGCAGAGCCAGAGGAGACGCCTGCTCCGAAAATGACGATCCCTCCGCTCCCGGAAGGCTTTTCAGATGCGGAATTGATGGAGAAGGCCAAGGACGAGATTTCAAAGGTTCAGTACGCTTCTTACGTTGAGGAATGGATCGACGGGAGCGGAGAGGATTATGAGAGATTGTATAACGCGTTTTTGGGATACAGAGACGACGATCTCCTGTACAACAAGGTCATCACGGCATATGACGCTGAAGGAAACGCAAGACAGGTGAAATGTTACTTAGATGGCAAGGAGGTGCTCTCAGTCGACTACAGCCACTTTGGCACATTGACTACCGAGGGAGGTTCCGAGGAACCGTCTTGGGGGCTCTGGTCGCCGCTTTCTTATGTGGAGAAGGACTCGCAGGGACGGAAAGTGGCCGCACTGACGGACTATGACGAAGACGAGGGGTATTTTCGTACCCATGAATGGATGTGGACTCCGTATGCTGTTAAGTTTTTCTATGCCTATGACGAGGAGGGGAGACTAGCCTCTAAGCAAATGTTCAAAGGCGATTCGTTTGAGAAAGAGATCGATTATGCCTATGACGAGGAGGGAAGACTGGCCTCCATGCAAGAATTCAATGGCGAGAAGCTGTATCAGACGGTTTATGGCTATGACGAAGGCGGAAATCTGATCACCGTGAACGGCCATGAGGAATATAGGTATACTTGGGACGAAAAAGGGCGGATTGCAAGCGTGACTTGCGTTGCCTACTCTGACGAGCCCCTGTATGAGTTAAAGTATTTTGAAAACGGGCCAGTGCTGATGACAAAGAAGATAAGGGAGGATAACGAGTATGTGTTTGATTATCCGGCATATCTTTTCTTTCCGAGCGCCGAGGTCAGAAATATCCTGGAAACCGGAAAGGGGTTTACTTTTTATGGTAAAAGTAACTTGTTTTATATGATAGTGCCTGAGACATTGGCGAAGAATTGGCCTGATCTTATGGATATAGATTTCGAAGCGAAAGCTCTGGAGTATTGCAGTTACCCCGCGGAGGAAGGATTATTCCTTGCAAGGATTGTCCATACCTATGACGGCTATGACGAAGAGCCCTTCGATGACATCATCGAAAGATTGCTTACACAGAAGGAACTTCCTATGAACAAAACAGTTCATACGATTGAAGGAGCGAATAACACATACGAAAATGACCGACTGACCGGTTGTTATTACTATGGCGGCGGTGGCGGATCGCCCAGGAGTGAATATATTGAATATGACGATGCCGGTCGGCCTACGGAGTGGTATGTCGGCAGCGACGGAAGTGTTTGCTACGAGATGGAATATAACGACGCAGGCCATATTTCGAAAGTCACTTACGTGCTTGAACCGTCAGGTCTTTCGGGAGACGAGGACCACCGTGAGGCGACGGTGACCTATACCTATGACGGGAACGGAGAGCTTACTGGCATGACGGGTGAGTTTTCGTATGAATATACGGATGAAAATTATACGAAGAAGAAATACCATCAGACCTACTACTTAAAGCGGTATTAGAGACTTGGGCACTAATAAGCCCTGCACGATCACGAAAGGAGATCACAATGCAGACGATCAACATCGCAAATGGACCAGAGGGCGCATCCAGACTTATTTTGGGATGCATGAGAATGCCCGCGCTTTCGAAAGAAGATGCGGCGAAGATGATCGAGACGGCGGTATCGCTGGGGATCAATTACGTGGACCACGCAACCTGCTACGGAGGCGGCGAGGCGGAGGTTCGATTTGCGCAGGCCCTTGCACTGACCGACGTAAAGCGGGAGGACTTGATCATTCAGTCCAAATGCGGCATCCGATTTGAAAACCAGACCTTTGACTGGAGTAAGTCCAACATCGTCGAGAGCGTGGACGGCATTCTGCAAAGGCTGAACATGGAATATCTGGACGTGCTGCTCCTTCACAGGCCGGATCTTCTCTATGATCCCGAGGAGATCGCGGAGGCGTTTGATGCGCTGGAAGCGGCTGGGAAGGTAAGACATTTCGGCGTGAGCAACACGCTTCCGATGCAGATGGAGCTTTTGAAAAAGTACGTAAAGCAGCCCCTGAAGATCAATCAGTTGCAGCTTTCCTTGGAGCAGTCCCAGCTGATTGATCAAGGCCTTTACATGAACAACAAGACGACGGACATGTCCATGATGCGCGACGGCAGCGCCTTGGATTACTGCAGGTTGAATGACATTACGATCCAGGCGTGGTCACCGCTTCAGCATGGCATGTTCCAGGGAATGTTTGTGGATAATCCGGACTTCCCGGAGATCAACAAGGCGCTGGAGGAACTGGCGGAGAAATATGACGTCACCAAGACGGCCATTGCCATTGCATGGATCCTGCGCCATCCCGCGAAGATGCAGGTCATCACGGGAACCATGAATCCCAAGCACCTGCAGGAGATGGCCGAGGCAGACAAGGTTTGGCTTACGCACGAAGAGTGGTATAAGTTGTATCTTGCGTCAGGGAAGTTTTTGCCGTAAGGGGTAAAAATTTAGGGAACTTTTGAGTGGGAAAATGCATCAAAAGTTCCCTAAAAAAAGAATCGTGAATGTTGAAGATGAGATGGAGTACATGAAGAAAAGGCTGAGAATCATAGCGATATGTGTGTTTGTTAAATTCGCTTTATAATGAGGATGAGGCGGTGGCATGGTTTCTTGGAATTATAAATGCTTTTGGAATAATAATCGGATTCTTGGGAGAGCTGAGAGTAGCCTGTATAGTTTTTGGCATTTCTTTCATGGCGTTAACGATACGGAATTCTAAGATTACGTGGAAGTGGTTTGGGGCATTAAGCGATGGATTTAACGTTGGTGCGACGGTTGACCATAAGATTACTAGCGTTGTCATAACATTTATGATTATGATGGCTATTTATTTGGTGCTTGCCGTTAAAAAGGGAATGGTATGTGCTTTGCTTCCTGGCGCACAAAACATATTCTATTGGCTATGGGAAATTAGACGGCATCAAAGAAAAGATAAAACGGGCTTGCTGTTGTTGTATGTATTGGAAATGATTGTTATTTTGGCATTGATTACAATTAAAGGATTGGAATCATGGAATTGAATGTTAATATAATGGGACATGGTATGATGGAGGGGATGTTATGAAGAAAAACAGAAAAATTATTTTATGTATTTCACTGAGTTGCGTTTTCATATTACTTGCGGCATTCTTCTACTGGTTCTTTTTTTATCCCTATCGCGTGCTTGGAGTTGAAAGCGACTCCAGATATTATTCGAATCACGTCGTGAGTAAGCTGACGGGAAGGGAAGAGAGTACTGCGGTTTTGGATCTGTTTGTAGGGATAGTTGTGAATGGAGAGCAGTATCATGCCATCGAGCCGGGGCGAGGCGTGGGGAAATATAATCTCTGTCCCGATCGCTATTCTGACAAAAAAAGGGAAGTTTTGCAGAAGTCAAGGAAATACAGTGAAGAGAAGTTTTTCGTTTTTGTCAGAGAAGACCTTGGCAAAAAGATTGGGGTCGTGGAAGAAAGCAGCTGGCAACTCCTGAAAGGCTTGGAGGTTTACTATTATACGCCATACCCAGACGGCAAAATATGCATCCTTAAGATGAAAGACGGCTACGGATACCAGTTTTTGGAACGCGATCAACAATAGGGGATTTTGAATTTGTGGGGCGGAGGATTGCTTGTTGTTTTGCTTGGGGCGGTTTGTTTTGTCTCGTTTTGAGGGTCAGTCGAGTGAGGCTGGCCCTTTTTTATGAGATGTGATAGAATTATAAATGGTGAAATGGTTGAGGGCTGCGCAACTTTTTTCTTTGGTTGCATGCAGTCCCATGCGGGATGGGATTAACGCGCTTCCGATGATGGCGCGCAAGACGGAAGGCGCATATGACATGGACATCGAGCCCGATGACATTGAGGTTTCGGACACCGTGACGGTGGTTTGGGAGATCATATAAATAGTGTGCTAGATTATGGAACTAAGGGAGAAAAGGTTCATGTACAAGATTCTTGTGGTGGATGATGAAGCTAAGATCACGGAGCTTCTTAAGATTTATCTGGAAATGCAGGGGATGGAGGTCCGCGTGGCGCAAAATGGTAAGGAAGCCCTGGAGGATTTTTCGGTGCACCCTGCGGACATGGTGATCACGGATATCATGATGCCCGTGATGGATGGCTATGAATTCGTTGATAAGCTGCGCGGGAAGAGCAACGTGCCGGTGATGTTTTTGACGGCAAAGGGCGACGTGCCTGACCGGATCCGAGGGCTGAACGCCGGCGCGGATGATTATCTTGTCAAGCCCTTCGATCCCATGGAGGCCGTGGCGCGGGTTTCGGCCACGCTTCGACGGGTGCACGGATATGATCTCGTGGCCGGTCAAAAGGAGCTGACCTGCGGCGATCTGAAGCTGGACCTTTCCGCAAAGCGTCTTTATAAGGCCGGGGAGCCTGTGGAACTGACGGCGCTGGAATATAAAATGCTGGTATATTTTATGGAGAATCAGGGGAGGGTCCTTACGAAGAATCAAATCTATGAGGCTGCCTGGGATCAGGATAAGTTCCCCGATGACAACAGCATCATGGTGGCGATCAGTAAGCTTCGTTCAAAGATTTCCAGTGGAGATCGGGATTACGTTACGACCATCCGTGGCCTTGGTTATCGCATGGAGGACAAGCAATGAAGGGTAAAGCGAAACGAAATCTGCAGGGATTCTTGGTCCGCCTGTTTGTCGGCGCGCTTGCACTTGTGTGGTTTATACTCTCGCTAAAGGATTTTATGCGCGGTGTCATGGCAGGCTACGGTTCCGGTGAGGAGAAGAACGTAACGATGAATGAAGGCTTGCTCTATATTATGACGGCCATTTTTGGAAGCCTTCTCATCATCGGTCTTTTCTTGCTCTTAAAAAGGTTTGTGTCCGATCCCGTAAAGAGGCTGTCTGCAAGCATGGAGAAGGTCCGCGGCGGTGACCTTAGCGTTACGATGAAGGTGGCTGACCGGTTTGAGTTCGGAAAGATGGAAGAGAACTTTAACACCATGGTGATGGGGCTTCGCGAGGCAAAGGAGCTGCAAAGGGCAAATGAAGAGAAAAACCGAAAGCTCTATGCGGAGATTGCCCATGACCTGAAGACGCCCATGACCATGATCCTTGGGTACGCAAAGCTTCTTTCGCAGGGAGAAGTGACGCAGGAGGCCCAAAAGGAGTATCTGGGAACCATCGTTGAGCAGACGGAGCATGCAAACGCCCTTTTGGAGCAGATGCTGGAGTATGCAAAGCTTGGAAGCACGGAGTATCGGCTCGACGTAAAGGAAGGGGATCTTGCGGAGTGCCTTAGACAGGTGGCGGCTGAGAGCTATTACCGATTTGAAGAAAAGAAGATGGAGCTTGACGTGGAGATTCCCGATGAAGCAATCCTTAGCCAATTTGATGAAAGACAGATCAAGCGGATTTTCTTTAATCTGATCGGAAACGTGATCACGCATAATCCGGAAGGGACTAAGGTGAAAATTGTGATGAAGCGTCCTGACGGCTTCATCGAAATCTGGGTGGCGGATGACGGACCTTTGATCGAAGAAGGGCTAAAGGATCAGCTGTTTGAGCCCTTCCATGCGGGAGAGGCTTCATATACCAGAAAAGGCGGAAGCGGTTTGGGGCTTTCCGTTGCAAAAAAGATCGCAAGGCTTCATGGCGGTGATCTGGAATACAGGGAACGGCTGGCGGAAGGATATAAAGGATTTGTGCTGACGCTTCCCTGCAAAGAATCGAAAATTTAAGGTTACGTTAAGATTAACATAGAGCTCAGTAAAGATTTGCCATGTATCATACTCTCAAAAGGAGGTGCTGATACATGGCAGATTTTATTTTGGAAACAAAGGGATTAACGAAGAGATATAAATCCTTCACTGCAGTACAGGACATTAACATTCACGTCGAAAAGAACGACATCTACGGATTTGTGGGAAAGAACGGTGCAGGCAAGAGCACCTGCATGAAAATGATCTCGGGGCTGAGTCATCCGACGGCCGGAGAGATCTCCATGTTTGGCTTTAGCGGCACGGAAAGGGAGCTGAACAAGGCGGGCGCCTATGCCCGCGTCGGCGCACTGATCGAGTCGCCCGCGTTCTATCCCAATCTGTCCGGCTATGACAATCTGGAACTGATCGCAAAGAGCATTGGCGGCATCACGAAGAAGGACATTGACGAAACGCTGGACGTCATCGGACTGACTCATGCCGCAAACCGCAAGACGAAGGGATATTCTTTCGGAATGAAGCAGCGGCTTGGCATCGGCACGGCGCTGCTTTCACACCCTGAGTTTTTAATCTTGGACGAACCGATCAATGGCTTGGACCCGCAGGGCATCGCAGAGATCAGAAAGCTCATTCAATTCCTCGTCAGCGAGAAGAACATGAGTGTCATGATCTCATCCCACATTCTTGGAGAGCTTGAGAAAATCGCCAAGAACATCGGAATCATACACAAGGGAAGGCTCCTTAGCGAATTCAATAAAGAAAGCTTCTTAAAGGAACACGACAAAAGCATTCTGCTTGAAACACCGGATGCGAGTAAGGCAATGGCCTGCTTGCAGGAGCACCCGGGATGCACTTGCACCTTAAATGAGAAAGGGCAGCTCATCATTTCGGGTTGCCAGGCTCCGCTGGGTGCCCTGATCCGCGAGTTGATCTACCAGGACGTATATATCAACCGGATCGAGGAACAGCAGCTTTCTTTGGAACAATATTATTTCGAGTTGACAAATGATTGATGGAGGGATCAGATATGTTAGGAAAATTGATAAACGCGAACCTTTTTAGAATGAGACGCTCGGCGTCGACTTACATAGTGATCGGTGCATTTGCGGCATTTATGGTCATGATTTTCTCGGTTATGCTTGGCTCACAGGCGATTTCCAGCGGGAATGCGGAATTTTCGGAGGTTTCCAGGAATATTACCACGGAAGGGCTGTTTCAATATGTCATCGCCGGCGACGTGCTGTGTCTTTTCGTGGCGATCGGAACGGTCGTATTCATTCACGGCGAAAGCTCGAACGGGAATCTCAAGAATCTCTATGGCAAGGTTTCGAGGAAATATGCGCTTGTGTTATCCAAAACTGCAGTCATTCTGCCGCTGATCCTGATTTTTGTGGGAATCGGTCTTGCGGCTTCCATGATGGCAAGTCTGGTGTTTGCGCCGCATAGCATCAGCTTTGGCGGTCATGGATGGAGCGTTGTACGCTTTACGCTTACACATGTTCTTCTGCTGCTGGCTGCAGCGTCCCTGGCGGTCTGCGTGAACGTGATCACAAACAGTACGATGGTGACCTTGATCGCGAGCTTTTTGTTTTGCCAGTTTGGCATTGCCATCACGAGTACCCTTACGGAGCGTATCCACGCATTTTGCGATTTCACATTCTCGGATTATACGCTGCTTGGCAACATGTATGCGATCACGCCAAGCTCCTCTGGACTGGAGTGCCTTCGCGCATCGGTCGTGGCGATCGTCATTATTGCGGCAACCACTCTCGTTGGTGCGTATTTCCTTGAACGCAGCGACGTGAAATGAGCCCTTACATTCGGTTTTGATTCGAACACGCGGTCTCCGCTTCGCTCCGGTCGCTGCAGATCCGAAGAACTATAGGTCTTTTTATGGAGCGTAAAGGTTCGTTTTCCCCTTTTATATCGTATGGAGTTGCGAAAATAGAGTGACGGCATAACGCGCTAAAACACACAAAATAAATACAATTCGTAGAAAGAATCAACTTTTTAACAAACGGAAACTGGAAACTTGGTCGGCCTATGATGAAACTCAACATAGTGATTGTATGAAAAAAGACCGCGTTTTGAACGCGGTCTTTTACAGAATGATGCATGATAAGATAATGAAAGACAAAGTTGTGGTGATTTTCCTTTATACCATCTTTATCCCGTCAATTATGATTTCATCGTAATTCATGTCTTCGAGTCTTATCGGGACAATCCAATTGCTTTTGCGCATGGTGGAAATGAATTCATCGGGCAATTTGATGTTATATTTCTTCACATAATAAGATAAATCTCCAGGCCAAAGCCATGTTCCGTCTGAGTAACTACTTGCAATGCCAGATGTTCCGTTGTCGGGATTTATGACATCATATGTTACGCCGGGGCTGACAATAAACTCGACTCCACTTTCTAGATACTGGCAGATTTTTGCATTTTCGTCAGGATTTCCTTTATAAATGAAATTATAAATAGAATCATCTGTTTCTCTGCCTTGCGACATTTCTTTATAATATCCCACCGTTTTTAGTTTCATTTTTTTCTGCCTCCTTTTTTCCCTGCTGGGTAATAGTCTATCCAACGCCCTGAGTTCGTAAATTGGTTGGGCCCAATTACCATTTTTCCAGTTGGATAGATGTGTAACTTGTCGGAAGGAGCCCTTACAATGACGCCCAATTTGTTTGCTAGGTTTTGTGCAAAAGACCCAGATTCGCTTCCTGTCTCGCAGGACAATAGCCTAATCTTTCCGCTGGAATAGCCTTTGTCATGCTTTAAGAATTTTGCTAGTCGTCGTTGATCAAGAACTATTTCTTTTTCCACTAGTTGACCATTTTTTTGTTCTTTGCGGAAAACGGAAATGCTATTTTTTGAACCATGAACGGCTACATCGGTATAACCAGGTTCTTTTTTGACTTTTAGAGCAACCTTTGCTAAGTCGGCACCATGACCGTTTCCGACTAGGCTGGAATCCGCCGTAACAACTCCGCTGCGCATGGCTCCTGCAGTAGAACCGAATCCGCCGTGAATGCCTGCTCCCATTAGGAATGCACCTCCTTTCGACTTGTGGAAAATTCGCTGTCGAATTGGATAATGGAGATGCCTCTGTTTTTTACTTCAAGAAAAACATCGTCAGGAGTTGCGCCATATACGATAATACAAGTTGGCTTAAGTCGTTTGATAATGGCCAATAATCCTTGCTTGAAGTATTCGCGCTCCGTACGTATTTTTATGCATCCGTGTGAACCAATACAAATAGTCCCGCCAGGTGTGATACCATTGCAACAAAAATCGTATGTGCGCTCGTCACCAGCCCTGACATTAGGCAAGACTGCCAGACCTTTAGTTTGCCACCAATGTCCTAAAGCTTTTCCGCGGTAAGTATTCCATTGTTGCATCACGAGCGGCATGTCGCGATAAATACTGAAATCTGGTGTGATAACGCCCCTGAATTTTTTTAACCGTGGTAGATATATTTCTGGTTTGTTCCAAACACGCTCAAATCCTCCATCATCTTCATAGAAGTGAACCCATTGATTGTAATCGTTGGTTTTCATGGCTTTTGAAAACGATATTAAACGATTGGGCATTGAAGATTCAGGTAATATAATGGGTATTTCAAGGATCCCATCATACTTGGCATTACGGACAAGAAATGAATGAAAAACATCTTTGCACCCAGTACGGGTGCCGTTGATTTTGGACATGACAATCCCCTCCTTTATGAAAAAAATCTCTTTTTAGGATGAAATACATAGTATTTGTCCTCCTTTTTTGTTGATTTTTTTCTCCGGATGTGGGATAATGTTCATGCAAGTAAACACGGATGCCAACATCCGGAGAATAACACCTTGATGATTGTTACCAGCAATTGTCAAGGTGTTTTTCGTTATTCGGTTTTAATGAGTTGCAGACCCTCAATTGGCATCACCTCCCTTGACCACTGGACATAATGTGATTAACGCGACATAAGGCCAATGCATCGAGATATATAAATACTGTCTGCTAGTTTAATATGTCTAGCAGATCAGAATAGCGAAAGATACGATTTCTCTGTTTGCCGTTTGTGTATAAAATCCTATTATCCACTAAAATGCCGAGTAAACGATTGATGCTGGTCATGGGGAGATGTGTCTCGGCCGCCAGTTGTTTGGCGGTGGTTATGGGATATTTATACAATGCATTGATGATCGGTATGATATGTGATGATTTTGCAAATTCACATGCCGCCGCCAGATGCTTTTCATACAACTTATTTATCTCCGAAACGATTCGGATGTGCTTGTCACATTGCCGTGCAACTGTTGCAAGAAAGAATTTTATCCACGCATTCCAGTCATTTCTTTCTCGCGTGCCGTTAAGCAAAGTGTAATATTTTAGCTTGTCATGTTCTAAGGCCTCACTTACAAAGAAGCAAGGGAGTTCGATTTGTTTCGCATAGAATAAGTATAGTGGTATTAGCATTCTTCCTACACGACCGTTTCCATCCATGAACGGGTGGATCGACTCAAACTGAGCATGGATGATAGCGGCGCGCACTAAAGGACGATAGGTGTCTGAAGGATTGTTGATATAAGAAATCAGGTTATCCATCAGGGATTGAACATTTTCGGGCGCAGGTGGTATAAATGTAATTGCGTGTGAACTGTCATTTTTTCCAATATAGTTTTGCTCTGTGCGGTACTGGCCGACAAGCTGTGGCTTGCGTTCAACGCCGTCCATGAGGATGGCGTGGGTTTCGTGGAAAAACTCGTTTGAAAATTGCTCTCGCGTAAGTATTTTGACGCCCATGTTAGAGGCGTGGAAGTAGTTGCGGATTTCAATTAGGTTTTGATCAGCACTGCTTGGAGAGGCTTGGTCTATCAACACTCCATCCAGAGTGGCTTGAGTCCCTTCTATTTTGGAAGATGCCAAAGCTTCCTTCTGTTGTAGAGTAGGCAAGAACCAAGCACTATTTACTTTACTGTCAGAAATCTTTTCCTTGTACACTTCAAGCTTTGCGGTTGCGTCAATGAGTTCGTCCAGAAAAGCAGAGTAGTCGATCATACTATTGCTAAGCGGGAGTAGTGGAGCGACATAAGAATTCTTCATGACAGTTCTCCTTCCAATTTATGGACTATTTGGTTTTTACACTACAATAATATCATAATTAGAACCATATGTCAATAAAAATGGTTTTTAAAAATAAATTACACTCAAAAATCGCAAATATAGAAATGATAATATAAGAGTAAAAGTTGTGGGAATGTTGAAAAATAAGGAAAGATGCATTGAAAAAAGTGGGAATACATTGATGTTTTAATGCCAGCCAAAGATTTCAGTCAAAATGTTTTTTAATTATGTAAAACCCAAAAATGGTTCTAACTATACAGCAAAAAAGACAAACTAGAATTGTAAGCATTCCATCGACGAGGGGGTGATTCGAACACGCGGTCTCCGCTTCGCTCCGGTCGCTGCAGGCCGACGTCCCCCGGACGTCGTGCAGCCTCTGGTCCCGAACGCGTGCATTCTGTTCGCTAGGGGTCATGTGTTCGAAGCTACGGATGTGCCGATTAGAAAAGGGATGTCTCCATTGGAGACATCCCTTTTCTAATCGGCGCGACGTGATTCGAACACGCGACCTCTGCGTCCCGAACGCAGCGCTCTACCAAGCTGAGCCACGCGCCGTCTTGGTAACATATAGAATAATAAACAAGAAATGGTGAAATGTCAAGGAGATTTCGCAGAAAGTTATATGCATGTGTAAAGGGGACGTGGTATAATATTACTTGGCACGTGCTTGGAGTTTTTGGGATGGTCAGGCCGTGTCACGGGAGGTGCAAATGAAGCTTTATGACATTTCGCAGGAAGTGTTTTCCTGCAAGGTTTTTCCAGGGGATCCGTCGCCGGAAAGGCACGAGCTGCTGAAGATTTCGGACGGCGCGATCTGTAATCTGACGGGGTTCGGCATGTGTGCGCATAATGGCACGCACGTGGATGCGCCGTATCACTTTATCGATGGCGCGAAGACGATCGATCAGGTGGCGTTGGAGCGTTTTGTGGGCTATGCATATGTTGCCGAGCACGAGGGTGCGCTTTCCGCGGAGGATGCGATGGTGATCCTTGGGAAGGCCAGAAGCCTTGACAACAGGGCCGCAAAGCGTATTCTTGTCAAGGGAAATGCCGTGATGACGGAGGAGGCCGCAAAGGTGTTCGCGGAGGCGGAAATCCTGTTGTTTGGGAATGAGTCTCAGACGGTGGGACCGGAGGATGCGCCGATGGCGGTGCACCTGATCATGCTGGGTGCGCAGATCGTCCTTTTGGAGGGGATCAGGCTTTCCGAGGTGGACGAGGGCGTTTATTTCTTAAGCTGCGCACCGATCAATCTGGGCGGCGCGGACGGAGCGCCGTGCAGGGCGGTTTTGGTGAGCCTGGACGAGTAAGCAACGCAAGACAACAGGCAATGCAAGAAAAACGATAGAATAGAACACAAGAACATGTACACAAGACTGGCACGCAAAAAGGAGGAAGAACATGATCTGGTACGTAGACGCAAAAGCTGGAAGAGACGGGAACGGAACCAAGGAAATGCCTTTCAAGAGGATCGGCGACGCGGCGAAGGTGGCAAGACCTGGTGACGAAGTGCTGGTTTATCCCGGCACGTATCGTGAGTATGTTGATCCGAGGCATGCGGGCACGAAGGAGCAGCGGATCGCATATAAGAGCGTAGAGCCGCTTGGCGCGCATATCACGGGCGCGGAGCTTCTGACCGGTTGGAAGAAATATGACGGAACCGTTTGGACGGCCAGCGTTGACAATGGCATTTTTGGAAATTATAACCCTTACACGACCTATGTTTACGGCGACTGGTATTTTGCTGGCCGCTCCAAGCACACGGGCTGTGTCTATATGAACGACAAGGCATTCTACGAGGCGGCAAGCATCGAGGCCTGCAAGGAAGCGAAGAAGTCCGAGACCTCCTGGGAGCCGGAAGCGTCCGTATATCAGTGGTATGCTGAGCAGGCAGACGGCCGCACGGTATTTTACGTGAACTTCCAGGACAAGGATCCCAATCAGGAAAAGGTGGAGATCAATGTCCGCAGGGAGTGCTTCTTCCCTTCGAAGACTGGCGTGGGATATATCACCGTCAGCGGTTTTATGATCAGCAAGGCAGCGACGACCTGGGCGCCTCCGGCAGCCTTCCAGGACGGCATGATCGGCCCGAACTGGTCCAAGGGCTGGATCATCGAGGACTGCGACATCAGCAACAGTAAGTGCGCGGGCATCTGCATCGGAAAGTATTATGACCCCGCAAACGATCATTATTTCACCTACAAGCACGTGAAGAGCCCCACGCAGATGGAGCGCGACGCCGTGTGCCGCGGCCAGTATCACGGGTGGCTGAAGGAGAAGGTGGGCAGTCATATCATCCGTCGCAACAACATCCACAACTGCGAGCAGGGCGGTATCATCGGCCGTATGGGCGGCGTATTCTCGATCATTGAGGACAACCACATTCATCACATCAATAATATGATGGAGCTTGGCGGCGCGGAGATCGCGGGCATTAAGCTTCACGCGGCGATCGACGTGACGATGCGCAGGAACTACATTCATCACTGCACCATGGGCATCTGGACGGACTGGGAGGCGCAGGGCACGCGCATCACGCAAAATCTTCTGCATGACAATCAGCGTCCGGAGTTTGCAAAGCAGCTTAAGGGCGGCATGATGAGCCAGGATATCTTTGTGGAAGTAGGTCATGGCCCGACATTGATCGACAACAACCTTCTTCTTTCCGACGTATCGCTCCGCATGGCGACGGAGGGCGTTGCAATGGTGCACAACCTGATCTGCGGAAGCTTTACCTCCGTTGGCGCAGGGTGCGACAACATTGTGGAGGGCAAGCTTCGTCAGCGTTACACGCCCTATCATATCCCGCATCGTACCGAAGTTTGCGGCTTCATGACCATTTTGCACGGCGATGACAGGTTCTACAATAACATATTCATCCAGAAGTGGCCCGGAAATGACGTGACTGTCATGAGCGACAGCCAGGAGAACGTGAAGTTCCAGGAAAATCGCCAGGTTGGAACCTTCCTGTTTGACGAGTATCCCACCTACGATGAATGGATCTCTTGGTTTGACATGGACACGGAGACGCCTGACATGGGCAAGCTTGATAAATATCATCACAGCCATCTTCCCATTTGGAGTGAGGGCAACGTGTTCCTGAACGGCGCGAAGGGCGGAAGACACGAAAAGAATGCGCTCGTGAACAATACGGACGCTGCATTTGTGGAGATCGAGGAGAAGGACGGAAAGCCTGTTCTGAAGACCAACGTTTACGACATCATTAAGGATTTCACCTGTAGCATGGTAAATTCCGACGTGCTGGGCGAGGCCTTTGAGCCTGAGCAGCGCTTTGAAAATCCTGACGGGACGGACATTGTGTTTGACAGGGATTATAAGGGCGATTCCAGAAGCTTGAATGTCATCCCCGGACCGTTCGCGCAGGGCGCGAGCCAGTTCGAGGGCTTGTGGATCTAACTTGGATTATGTGACGTGCCGGGAGTATTGGGGGCAGTTTGAGAAGGGAGGAAACGGACATGGCACAGGAACAAACAGTGGAATGGAAGGCGGACAGCGAGAATATCTACGAGCGTTTTATTGAACAATATGATGAAGCGATGAGTGGAGAGAGGGAGCTGACCGAGGGAGATCAGGACATGCGCTATGCGCTTGATCTGCAGCGGGAGCGCGTGGAGGAAAAGGGCGCGAAGCTTCGTTATCACATGACGCCCAGAGGGTTCATGGCAAATGGCCATGACATGAAAAAGTGGACGGACCGGCATTACGTCAGCGAGTGCAATTATTATACCTGCATGTGGGAACGGGAGATTGAAAGTAAACAGGGAAAGTCACGCAATCAAAAGAAGAAGATGACGTTTTATGAGACAAAAACGGACGTCATCGGCGGACACAACGTGGAGGACGAGACCTATGTTTGCCCGGGGTGCGGCGCACCCTCCAAGATCAAGGAGTTGCTGAACGGCTGTAAGTACTGCGGCGCCAGGTTCAAGATGAGCGAGCTTTATCCCAAGATTTCCAACCATTACATGGTGGAGGATTTTTCCTTCGAAAAGGGTGAGATGAAGTCCTACCTCCTGAGGTTTATGATACCCACCGGTTTGATCATGTTCTTCGGTATGATCATTGGTGCCATCGTGCGAGACGAGTGTCCGCCGTTTCGGATTTTGTCCCTCATTGGATATCTCATCGGGTCAGCCTTTTTTGGCGTGGTCGTGGGATATTTCCTCGCAAGCTTTTCCTTGCTCTTTTACACGATATTCCGCGCAGGCCAGACTGTACCCATGATGGGCGCCATCGGCGCCGGCAAGCGATTTGAGTTTTTCGTGAAAAAGTATAGCCCTGAGTTCTCCTATGAGTACTTTACGGGCAAGACCATTTCGTTGCTTCGAATGGTCCTGTTTGCAAAGGATCCGCAGGAGCTCCCTTACTATCTGGGAGGTCCTTTGCCGGAGCGCTTCCGGGACCTGGTGGACATGCTGTTCCTTGGTGCCGTAAGCTTTAAGGGTATGAAGGAAAAGGATGGCTATCTTCACGTAACAGTTGCCGCCTTTTTGGATAATGCATATATCGAGGATGGGAAGATTCGGCCAAGCGTGCGTGAAAAGCTTGAGGTGAAGCTGGTGAAGAACCTGAACAAGCCCATTCAGTACAACTTTTCCATTCAGAAGCTGGAGTGTGAGAACTGTCACGGAAGCTTTGACGCAAGAAAAAATAAGGTTTGTCCCTATTGCGGAACGGCATATAAGATCGAAGACGCAGACTGGGCGATCGAAAGCATTCGGTTGGTCTAGAAATATAGACCGCCCTTTGTACCAGTAAGAAATGATTTTGGAGGAACGTTACTTGAGCGAAGCAGTTGTGATCTTAAAGAAGGGCGAGGGCCGTACCATCAAGGCGGGCGGCGCCTGGATCTACGATAATGAGATTGATAAGATCGATGGAAAGTTTGATAATGGCGACGTCGTGGAGATTCATGATTTTGACGGATACTTTATGGGCCGCGGCTTTATCAACACGAATTCCAAGATCACGGTGCGCTTGCTTTCAAGAAAAAAAGATGCCGTGATCGATGAAGCGTTCATGGAACAGCGCGTGCGGGATGCATGGAACTATCGCAAGGAAGTCATTGACACCTCGAGCTGCCGCGTGATCTTTGGCGAGGCGGACTTTTTGCCAGGCCTTGTAGTCGACAAATTTAGCGACGTGTTGGTGGTGGAATCCCTTGCAATGGGCATTGACAAGTGGAAGTTAACAATCCTTGACGCGCTGAAGAAGGTGCTTGCGGAGGACGGCATCCAAATTCGCGGCGTGTATGAGCGGAGCGATGCCAAGGTGCGACTCAAGGAAGGCATGGAGCCTTCTAAGGGTTTTATCGGCGAACCTTTTGACACTAAGGTGGAGATCGTTGAAAATGGCGTGCACTATATGGTGGACGTGGAAGACGGACAGAAGACGGGATTCTTTTTGGATCAGAAAAACAACCGTGCCAGCATCCATAAGCTCTGCAAGGGCAAGAAAGTGCTGGACTGCTTTACACACACGGGTTCCTTCGCGTTGAATGCAGGCATTGCGGGTGCCGAGAGCGTGCTCGGCGTTGACGCTTCCCAGCTAGCTGTGGACCAAGCGACGGAAAATGCGGCGCTCAATCACTTGGAAGACAAGGTGAAATTTGAGTGCGCTGACGTGTTTGAGTTATTGCCCGCATTGGAAGCGAAGGGGGAGAAATACGACGTGGTGATCCTGGATCCCCCTGCCTTTACAAAGTCCCGCAACTCCATTAAGCAGGCCGTGAAGGGCTATCGTGAGATCAATCTGCGCGGCATGAAGCTGGTGAAGAACGGAGGGTACCTCTGCACCTGTTCTTGCTCGCATTTCATGGATCCGGAGCTTTTCGCAAAGACCATCCGCGAGGCGGCGATCGGCGCCCACAAGCGCCTCCGCCAGGTGGAATTCCGCACCCAAGGCCCCGACCACCCCATCCTCTGGGCCGCCGACACCAGCAGCTACTACCTCAAGTTTTACGTCTTCCAGGTGGTGGAGGAGAGATAAAGGCTGAAAAGTGCCGATATGCTTGGATTTATTGGCGTTACAGAATTTAGGCTAGATGAGCAAAACTATCGTAAAGTATCGTAAAATACCATAATTTGATGATTAAAAGTGGTAAGAAAAGTGGTAAGGTAAGTGGTAAGTACTTGAAATGTGACAAGTGGTAAGATATGGAACGGAACTTTCTTTGTTTTCAATGGTTTATAAGCAATTTGCTATTTTGACGAGTGCCATTTTTTGTAACGCAAATTAGTACACACATTATTTTAAAAGTGGTAAAAAGTTGTTTGAAGCAAAAAACACTCCAGGAAGTGGTATCCGAGGAGTGTTTTTTTGACCTAACAAGTGTTGCCCGCCAATGAATTGCCTTGTTACCTATTAATTACCTATAGATTACCTACGAATTACCTATGGATTACCTACGAATTACCTATCGCACCCCTTTTCAAATGAAAAATGATGTGTTATATTTATAATGGACAAAGCGAACAGGAAAACAAAAACTGATCGCCAAGTCCATTTTCTTTTGCAAAAGAACAGGGCAAAGTGAAGCGTCTTCTTGTTACCAATGAAAGGTAGCAAGTAAGGCGCTTTTTTCATGCCTGGATGCAGCCGGAGCCGCGGGTGACGATCCAAGGCTTCATTAATACACATTGAAAGCGAAAGGAAAACAAGCTTATGAATTATGAAGAGTTTAAGCAACAGATCATCGATGATCTGAAGGACAGGCTGGGTGATGATTTTAAGTTGAGTGTTAATGAGGTGAAAAAGCTGAACCAGAGCTATGAAGCAGTGACTGTGACTCCAGAGGGGAGCAACATTGGGGTGAACATGTCCCTGGATAAGCTTTACGACGCAATCCAAAATGACGTGCCGTATGAAACGGTTGTGGATAGAACCGTGGACGCGATTGAGAACGGGTTTGATCAAGCACCAAAGTTCGACGTGAACATGCTTAGTGATTACGATCAGATGAAGAACAAGCTGGCGATGGAAGTTGTTTCGGCCGAGGCCAATGCGGAAATGCTTGAAACCGTTCCTCATAAAAACATTGAGGACATGGCAGTTGTTTATCGCTTCGTGCTTGAGAGCTCTGAGAGCGGCGGTGCTTCCGTCCTGGTGACTAATCAGCTGTTGGAGAACATGGGCGTCACTCCTGAGCAGCTCCACGCTGATGCGATGGAGAACGCACCCCAGCTTCGTCCTGCGGTGATCATGGGCATGAGCGAGATGATGGCCGAGATGATGGGAGTGGATCAGGCAGAAATGCTGGGTATGATCGTGCCGCCGGAGGATGAAAAGATGTTCGTTGCAACCGTTCCGGATAAAACCCACGGCGCAGGCGTTCTTGCATATCAGGATTTCATGGACCAGGCGGCGGAAAGAGTCGGAGGAGACTTCTTTATCTTACCCTCGAGCATCCATGAATGTTTGCTTGTCCGTGACAATGGTGAGATGAAGTATGAGGATCTCGAGGCCATGGTCAGGGACGTCAATGCGACTCAGGTAGATCCTGCGGACAAGCTGACCGACAGCGTATATCACTATGATTCAAAGGAGAAGATCTTTGAACTGGCAGAGAAGTTCGTGGAGCGCCAGGAAAGCCGGGAGGAAGCTGTCGGGAAGGAAGCAGAGGCCGAGGAAAAGGGCTCTTTGCTGGATGACCTGAAGGCAAAGAAGGATGAGGTTTCGAAGGCTCCCAAGAAGGAGGCAACCGAAAAGGCCAAGCCCCAAGCTGAACGCTAAAGATTAAAACTGAATAATGAGAAAATACGAAAGCGCTTTGCCGGGAGCACCCTGGCAGGGCGCTTTTTCAAATCAATCCGCGAGTGCGGAAGAAAAAATAGGAGAAAATGCTAAAATGAATGAATATGAAATTCTTAAGACCATGGGAGTGATCCAGACGAGACCGGCAACGTCAATATTGGGGAAAAAGGAGCCGGTCGCTCATCCCTGCAACTGTAAGACGGAGTGTCCTTACGGTTACGGAAGATCGTTTTGTTTTCCGTGCATGGCAAAGATCATGAGCGAGAGAAATGCATCCAAGAAGGCTGCGACGGTGAGCGCCCAATAAAGATGATATCTTCCCTTTTTATAGAAATCTGATCAAATCCTCTTGACAATACACGGAATCCGTGTATATATTTAATTATACGGAATCCGTGTATTTTTGAAAGGGGGAATGATTATGAAGTCTGATAATTATATGATCGAAGGCATGTTGATTGAGGTGGATAAACCAAGTGAAAAGTCGCCGGCGCAGAAGCTTATTGCAATCCGTGCCGTTACTGGAATGAATCGCTCCAAGTTTGCGGAGTGGCTTGGCGTGCCGTATCGAACAATGCAGGATTGGGAGCTTGGAGTGAGTAAGGTTCCTGAGTATGTCCTGAATTTGATCGCATACAAGGTTGCTAACGAGAGAGAGAAGGGGAAGATATGACGTACGACGATTTTTTGGCATATGAAGAAGACTCGTTTTATTGGAACGACAAAACATCAGACAGTACTCTTGGGCTTGCCTGGCTTTTTAGTTTGCCCATTAGGCTGCTGATTCATCTGGTGTTTTTTCTGATCAGAAGGTTTGACGTTACGAACGGTCTTTTGGTCAGCGGCATTTTTCAGCTGCTCAATTTGGATAAGGAATGGGATCCCAAGCTTCGCCTGCTGCTTTTCATTGGCATGGTGGTCCTGAGCGTGGTGATTCAGAGAGTGTCAAAGATTGCCAGTCTGCTGTTTGCGTTGTTTTCCTGTACCTGTGTAGCCGTCCTAGGCGGTATCTGGAAGCATTATGATTCGCAGACAACGCAATACGTGGCTATGGGAATTTGCTTTGCCGTAACGGCGCTGCTTAATTTTGCAAGCTGGATTCAGCGATCATAAAGAATCAGTAAGGAGGGTGACGTGAAGAAGTGGGAACAGGCTTTTTCGGAAGCAATGGAAAACGGTGAACTGGATTTGTCCAGTGAATTAAATGGAAAATACAGAAACATATTAAAGGCGGTTGAAGAATACTTGGACGAAGCGGAAAGAGAAATCTTTCACGCGGGGTATCGTCGAGGGAAAATGGATGCGAAAAAATCCGGTAAGGGATAAGATGGAATGAATTTCATGGAAAAGGAGCGTCTGCTCGTGATCAACGAATGGTTACGTGCAAGGCGCTTTTTTAATGCAAAGCTTTTGGAAGTTGGGGCACCATTATTTTATGGTGAGGGCGGAAAGGAGGAATCTGGCATGCATGAACGGGATGAACTATGACTATTTTTACGATGAACAGGCTGACAGCTATGCGTTTTATCGGATTCCAAAGCTTTTGTTTACGGAGAATGAATTTAACGGGCTCTCCATGGAGGCCAAAACCGTATACGGAATTCTCCTGGACAGAATGTCGATGTCTGCAAAAAACGGGTGGCTGGACGAGGCGGGCAGGGTTTACGTCTACATGAAGGTATGCAGCGTTGCTTCCGCCATAGGTTGTGCCAGGCAGAAGGCAGGTCGCATCCTTGCCGAACTGCATGATTTTGGCCTGATCGAAAGGAAGAAGCAGCATTTGGGAAAGCCTGACCGGATCTACATTAAAAACTTCATACGGGTACGAAATTCGTACGCCCTGAGGGATGAAATTCGTACGTCTGGATGTACGGAAATCGTACATCAGGACGTACCGAAATCATCCCCTAATAATACTAAGAATAATAATACTGATTTAAACAAAAACAATCTCATCTTATCTGCAGGACCCAGGGATGAGAGGGATTCATTTCGCGCGTACTTTATGGATCAGTGGGAATATGACCATCTTCTAGAGGAGCATCCCTATGACAGGGAGCTTTTGGATGCCCTTATGGAGATCGCTCTAGACCTGATGTGTTCCAAGCAGAAATACGTGCGCATTGAGGGCGACGAGAAGCCCATAAAGGTGGTGCAGGGATCCGTCATGAAGCTGGATTCCTCTCACCTAAGTTACCTGATTGACAACCTGTCGAAGAATTCGACGAAGGTGAGGAACGTGAAACAGTATCTGTTGGCTGCGTTATATAACGCGCCACTCACGATGCAGACATATTATCAGTCGTGGGTGAACCATGACATGAAACAAGGTTACTTATGACAATTTGGAGGAAAAGAAAGTGAACGCGATTGAAATTAGCATTAATCTGGATCCCGTACATGACGGGGCCGTAATTATCGAGAAGGAAATGGAGCATGTCAAAGATGCTCATGGTCTGATCATTGCCACGAACGGAGATTACAAGGAGGCAGGTGCCCAAGACGTGGCAAAAATCCTTAAGGGATTGTGGGATCGTTTTGACGTGGACTGCATGGGGAAGACAGACTTTGTTACTGTTTTTAATTCGAGGAAGGTAATTCGCCATGAAGGACGCAAATACCTTGTTGGAAGCGTGCTTGTCGTGAAGGAGACCGGTGAGGGGATCGAACTTCTTGATGAGGCTGAATTGGAGCAGGCAAAGAAAGAGTTTGTAAGCAGGCTTGCCGTTCTTAAGATCGGTGACATTAGTTGTGCTGCATATGAGATCGGATAGGAGGATAAGAGAATGAGCAGAACGATACCAAGGGCATACGTAACGGCGGCATGGAGCAAGAATCCGGTGGAGGCAGCAGATCAGGCGAAGAAATATTGCGGGGAGCTTGTGAAGGCAGGATACCTTCCTTTGTGTCCCGTGCTGGCATTTAACGGGATCATCAGCGAGGACGATCCGGACGGGGAGAAGAAGCGCAGGGAGATGTCGGAAGACCTGCTTCGTTGCTCCAGGGTGCTTGTGGCATGCGGCAAGAAGGTTAACGATGACGTGCGTGAGGACAGAGCGCTCGCTAAGCATTACAGGGTGGTGCCAACCACGCTGGAGGGAATCCTGGAGAGCCTGGAGTAGCACGAGGGAGGAAGCACCATGATAAACGAAGACATAGCGGGCAAAACCGTAAGACTCGCCATTTCCATGTCTAAGCTTTCAGGAAAGAACTTGTATCAGGGGCTTAAAAAGTTCGCCGAATATGCAAGAAAGAAGGTTGGGCAACTTCAGGAGATCGTGGAGCAAAAAGCCGCAGAAAAAGACGCCGCGGTCACTGGAAAACAGTCCGTAAAGGATCTGATTCAGCAGGGACAGACCTTGAACAGCATGGACATATCCGATGAAGGCATCCGGGATTTCTTTCGCATAGCAAAGAAGTACGGGGTTGACTATGCCGTTGTGAAGGACACGAGCGGTGAACAGCCAAAGTATGTCGTGTTCTTTAAGGCGAAGGACATTGACGTGATCGAGCAGGTCCTCCGGGAATATGCGGCAAAACGGACAATGAAGCAGGAACGGCAGGATAAGGCAAGCGTCCGCGAAAAGCTAAAAAAGTTCAGAAAAATTGCGAAGAACATGGCCAGGAAGGAACGGGAGAAACGAAAGGAGTACGCACGATGAAGAAGAACTTAAAAAAGCTTTTGATCCTGAACCTTCCGTATGGCATTCTTGGAGCCGTCGCAACCAACCTGGGAGAGGCAATGCGTTTGACCGCAGGTACGAACGCCGCGGAAAGGATTCAGAGCCTCATCTTGGACGGGTGCTTTGGCAGGGCGTTTTCCAATCCCCTGCCAAGCCTTCATCCTTTCGACTTGCTGATTGGAACTGCCGTCGGGGGTGGACTTCGCTTGGCGGTATACTTGAAGGGAAAGAACGCGAAGAAGTACCGTCACAACCAGGAGTACGGTTCCGCCAGGTGGGGAACGCCCGCCGACGTGGAACCATATGTGGACCCGGTGTTTGAAAACAACGTAATCCTGTCGCAGACGGAGCGCATCACAATGAATTCCAGACCTGCCAATCCGAAGTATGCCAGGAACAAGAATTTGCTGATTGTCGGCGGAAGCGGATCGGGTAAAACCAGATTCCTGATCAAGCCGAACCTTTTACAGATGCACTCCAGCTACTGCGTCACGGATCCAAAGGGAACGGTGGTAAACGAGGTGGGCAACGCCCTTTTGAAGAACGGCTACCGTTTGAAAATCTTCAACACGATCAATTTCAAAAAGAGTATGCATTACAATCCGTTTGCTTACGTGCATGACGAAAAGGACATCCTGAAGCTCGTCACGACGCTGATCGCCAACACGAAAGGTGAAGGCAAGGGTGGTGACGAATTTTGGGAGAAAGCTGAGAAACTTTTGTATTCCGCGCTGATCGGATACATTCATTACGAGGCTCCCGAGGAGGAACAGAACTTCTCAACGCTCCTGGAAATGCTCAACGCCATGGAAGTGCGCGAGGATGACGAGGAATTTAAGAACCCCGTTGACCTTATGTTTGAGGAACTGGCGGAGAGGGATCCAGATCACTTCGCGGTGCGCCAATATGCCAAGTATAAGCTTTCGGCGGGAAAGACGGCAAAGTCCATCCTGGTCAGTTGCGGTGCGAGGCTTGCACCCTTTGACATCAAGGAGCTTCGAGAGATCACGGCATATGACGAGCTGGAATTGGATACCCTGGGCGATAAGAAAACGGCACTGTTCCTGATCATGTCGGATACGGACGCAACCTTCAACTTTCTGATCAGCATGGTGTACACGCAGCTATTTAACCTGTTGTGCGAGAAGGCGGATGATGTGTACGGCGGAAGGCTCCCGGTACACGTTAGATGCCTGATCGACGAGGCGGCGAACATCGGCCAAATCCCCAATCTGGAGAAGCTTATGGCCACGATTCGAAGCCGAGAGATTTCGGCGGCACTCGTGCTGCAGGCGAAGTCTCAGCTGAAGGCAATCTATAAGGACAATGCGGACACCATCATTGGCAACTGTGATTCGCAGGTATTCCTTGGCGGATCCGAGCAGACAACCTTGAAGGACCTGAACGCCACGCTGGGTAAGGAGACGATTGATACCTACAATACTGGCGAGACAAGGGGCATGAGTCCCAGCTACAACATGAACTATCAAAAGCTTGGTCATGATCTTATGAGCATTGATGAGTTGGCAGTCATGGACGGCAGCAAGTGTATCGTGCAGATCAGGGGCGTGCGACCGTTTCTTTCCGACAAGTATGATTTGACAAAGCACCCGAAGTATTACCTAACGGCGGATGCGGACAGGAAGAACTGGTTTGATGTGGAAAAATACTTAAGTCATGAGATTAAGTTGAATCCCAATGATCAATATGAGGTTATTGAAGTGGAATAATTGTTCTGGAAAATCTAGGGATAATCTGTTATAATACTAGTGATGATTTTTGCAGATGACAAAAATCGTTCTCCAACCTTGAGACATAATTATATGCAGGGATAATCCAGCGAGACTTTTGTTGGATTCAGCTAAGAAGGTGGCCTCGTGCCCGCTATCCGCTGCATGATTATGGTTTGGAATCAAGGGGAAAGGAGGGCTCATGGCAAGGAATCGTGTATCTTCAAAAACGCACAGTCAGAAGCAGTTGGATGATTATGCTAATCAGCACAATCCAAACAACAAAGCCTATTGGGCTAGAATGGCAAATGCTCAGCCGTCAAAGAAGGCATTAAAGCATAAGGCCATTCAGGATGCAAAACGCTATGCCAAATTAGAGGCAGAATGTGGCGTTATGTATCCGCTGGATTGGTTTTGCTACAGTAATCCATATGATTTTGATTAAGCAAAATGCATGAGTTTAGGGAAAGCATCAATCACGAGATTGGTGCTTTTCTTAAGCCGCAAATAATAGTTTACGGGCGTAGCTCAGTGGTAGAGCGGTGATCAGTCAGTTCACGCGTCGCAGGTTCAATTCCCGTCGCCCGTTTATAAGAGGCTCTTTGGCTTAATGCCGAAGGGTCTTTTATATTGCCCATCTCTAACGAGACGGGCTTTTTTCATGCCCAAAATTGGGCAAATGTGCGCGCACGTCCGAGAATCAGTCGACGGATTCCGGAAACGACAACTGCATAAGGAAGCCGCGGGGACATTCACCGAAGCGTTTGGCCGACGCATTGGGAACACAAGCCCCGCCAGAAACAAACAACCAAACAACAATCAAAAAACGGAGGAATTTAACATGGCATTTTTTAACAGCGCAGTAGGCGTACTTCAGACTCTCGTAATCGCTCTTGGTGCAGGTCTTGGCATTTGGGGAGCAATCAACCTGATGGAGGGTTACGGCAACGATAACCCCGGCGCAAAGTCCCAGGGCATGAAGCAGCTCATGGCTGGCGGCGGCGTGGCCCTGATCGGCATCACCCTTGTGCCCCTGCTTTCCGGACTGTTTTGATCGGCCCAGAAGTGTGGAAGGCGGGCACGGAAAGGTCAGGCGGAAAGTCGCCTGGCCCTTTCGTGACCCTAATCGGTAAAAAGAAGCGGGAGGCAGCATGAGCAGCATAGGAGACATCATTGACGAATGGCTGCGGGGAGTGCTTATCAACGGCATCATGAACAACGTGAGCAACACCTTCGATTCGGTGAACCGTCAGGTGGGGCAGATCGCGACGGAGGTTGGCAGGACGCCTGCCAACTTCTCGCCTGCGATTTACAACATGATCCGAAACATTTCGGAGAACGTGATCATGCCGATCGCAGGAATTATCCTGACTTTCATTGCCTGTTATGAGCTGATCCAGCTGGTCATCAGTCACAACAACCTGGCTAACTTCGAATCCTGGATCTTTTTTAAGTGGACCTTTAAGACCTTTGTGGCGGTATACATTGTGTCCAACACGATGAACATTACCATGGCGGTGTTTGACGTGGCTCAGCACGTGGTGTCAAGGTCAGGCGGCATCATTGCGGGAAGCACGGCGATCGACGCAAGCGCGCTTCGCACGATTCAGGCGACCCTGGAGGCGACGCAGACGGGATCGCTCTTTGCGATCTTCCTGCAGTCTTTTATCGTGCAGTTTTTGATCTACGTGCTTTCGGTGCTCATTTTCGTCATCGTGTACGCGAGAATGATAGAGATCTACCTGATGGTCAGCCTGGCGCCGATTCCCTTTGCGACCTTTGGAAACAGGGAGCAGAGCATGATGGGACAGAACTATCTTAGGTCGCTGTTCGCGCTTGGCTTTCAGGGGTTCCTGATCATGGTGTGCGTCGGCATCTACGCGGTGCTGATCCAGACGGTGTCGTTCACTTCGGACATCATCGCTTCCCTTTGGGGAGTCATGGGCTACACGGTCCTTTTGGTGTTCACTTTGTTTAAGACGGGTTCGGTGGCCAAGTCAATCCTTCACGCCCACTAAACTGGGGAACGGACGCGGAGGAAATCAAACCAAAAGTTCCCTAAATCGGAAAGGAATTAGAAATGGCAGCATCATACGTATCGGTGCCCCGAGACCTGACGAAGGTGAAGAGCAAGGTGATGTTTAACCTGACGAAACGGCAGCTTGTCTGCTTTGGCCTGGCGGCGCTCATCGGAGTTCCGTTTTTCTTTTTGGTCAAGCAGTTTTGCGGCGTAAGCACGGCGGCCATCTGCATGATGGTCGTCATGATGCCGTTTTTCTTTCTCGCGATGTACGAGAAGAACGGCAGGCACCTTGAGGTCATCCTCGGACACTTCATCGAGGCAACCTTTATAAGGCCCAAGGAGAGGCCTTACAAGACGGACAACAGGTATTCTGCCCTTGAGCGTCAAATGGAGGCGCAGAGGGCAATTAACGCGATCATAAGCGGCAAACAAAAGAAGGAAGGGAGGGACGAGCGGTGCCGTGGAAAAAGAAAAGGGAAGTAACGATCCCGCGGGGACTGAACCGAGCGGAGCAAAGGGAAGTGAGAAGGATCCTGGAAGCGGCAGGCCGTGATGACGGCGTTCCAAGGACCGCGCAACAGAGCATTCCCTTCGACCGGATGTTTCAGGACGGGATCTGCAGGGTCGGAAGCGACTACTACACGAAGACGATTCAGTTTCAGGACCTAAACTATCAGCTGGCGCAGCAGGAGGACAAGACGGAGATCTTTGAACAGTGGTGTTCCTTCCTAAACTTCTTTGACAGCACGATCCATTTTGAACTGTCCTTCGTAAACGTGGAGACGGACCTTTCGGAATTTCGGACGGGGATTGCAATTCCGCATAAGAAGGACGAGTTTAACGGAGTGCGTGACGAGTACAGCTCCATGCTGTTCCACCAAATGGAGGCGGGCAACAACGGGCTTTCAAAGCTGAAGTACCTGACCTTCGGAATTCATGCGGAGAGCGTAAGGGCGGCAAAGCCAAGGCTCATCCACGTGGAGACAGACCTCATGAACAACTTTAAGAAGCTGGGCGTTGGCGCAAGGACCCTAAACGGAAGGGAGCGCCTTGCCCTGATGCACAGGATCTTTCACGTGGGGGAGAGCGACAGGTTTTTATTCGACTGGGACTGGCTGAAACCCACGGGACTTACGGTAAAGGACTTCATCGCGCCGAGCAGTTTCCACTTCCCCAACGGGAAGCGGTTTGAGATGGGAAGCACCTTTGGTGCGGTAAGCTTTTTGTCAATCGACGCGGCGGAGATCAGCGACGCGCTTCTGGCGGACTTCCTGAACATGGAATCAAGCCAGGTGGTCACGATGCACCTGCATTCGGTGGACCAGAACGACGCGATCAAGACGGTAAAGCACACCATCACGGAGCTTGACCGGAGCAAGATCGAGGAGCAGAAGAAGGCGGTCCGAGCGGGCTACGACATGGACATCATCCCGTCGGACCTGGCGACCTTCGGAAAGGACGCAAAGGCACTCCTCAAGGAACTGCAATCGCAAAACGAGAGAATGTTCCTTCTTACCTTCCTCATCATGAACACGGGGAAGACGCAGGAGGAGCTGGAAAACAACGTGTTCCAGGCGAAGTCCATCGCTCAGAAGCACAACTGCAACCTTGTGCGGCTGGACTTTCAGCAGGAGCAGGGGCTGATGAGCTCCCTGCCTCTGGCAAGCAACCTCGTGGACGTGGAGAGGGGCATGACGACCTCAAGCACGGCGATCCTCGTGCCCTTTACGACGCAGGAGCTTTTCCAGTCGGGGAAGGAGAGTCTGTACTACGGCCTGAACGCCCTGTCAAACAACCTGATCATGGTGGACAGAAAGCTCCTTAAAAACCCGAACGGGCTGATCCTCGGAACCCCCGGTTCAGGTAAGTCATTCGCTGCAAAAAGGGAGATAGCGAACGCGTTTCTCGTAACGGACGATGACGTGATCATCTGTGATCCCGAATCGGAGTATTCGCCGCTGGTGGATCGTTTCGGAGGGCAGGTCATCAGGATCAGCCCCACGAGCTCGCAGTTTATCAACCCGATGGACATCAACGCAAACTATTCGGACGATGACAACCCGGTGGCACTGAAGGCGGACTTCATATTGTCGCTGTGCGAGCTGATCGTGGGCGGAAAGGAAGGCCTGCAACCCATCGAAAAGACGGTCATAGACCGCTGCATCCATCAGATCTATCAAAGGTACTTCGAGGATCCGAGACCCGAGAGGATGCCACTTCTGGAGGACCTGTACAACGAGCTGTTAAGGCAGGGGGAAGAGGAGGCAAGGCACGTGGCGACGGCCCTTGAGATCTACGTAACGGGGTCGCTCAGCGTGTTCAACCACAGGACCAACGTGAACGTGACAAACAGGCTTGTCTGCTATGACATCAAGGACCTTGGAAAGCAGCTGAAGAAGATCGGCATGCTGGTCGTGCAGGATCAGGTCTGGGGGCGCGTGACGGAAAACAGGTCACTTGGAAAATCAACCAGGTATTACATGGATGAGATGCACCTTTTGCTTCGCGAGGACCAGACCGCGGCATACACCGTGGAGATTTGGAAGAGGTTCAGGAAGTGGGGCGGCATTCCGACGGGGATCACGCAGAACGTAAAGGACCTGCTGTCCTCCAAGGAGGTGGAAAACATATTCGAGAACTCGGACTTCATCTACATGCTGAACCAGGCGGTGGGTGACAGGCAGATCCTGGCCAAGCAGCTGAACATCAGCCCGTACCAGCTTTCGTACGTGACGCACTCAGGAGCAGGCGAGGGCCTCATCTTTTATGGCAACGTGATATTGCCGTTCGTTGACAGGTTCCCGACGGACGTGGAGCTCTACCGCATCATGACCACGAGGCTTTCCGAGCGGTCCGAGATCGCGAAGGAAGAGGCGGCAAGGGACGAGGCTGAAAAGGGCGAGACGAAGACGCTGCTTAGGCATGAGGGCGGAAAGGAAGTCAGTCTATGAGAAAGCAAACGCCAAAACTGAACAATGGCATGCCTGGAGGAAGGACTTTCGGAGGCAGGAGAAGAAAGCAAGGCGGCGGATCCTCCCCGCCTTCCGAGGGCAAAGCTCCCGGCAGTGCGGGGGATGACAGGGAGGAACGGGCGGAAAACGAGGAGATAGCCGAGTCTGCCGTCCGTCTCGTAACGGGAGCCGCGAAAAGCGGTGCGCAGGAGCTTTCCGAAGCTGCATCGGAGCTTCAAAAGAAACTTGAAGAAAGAGAAGGCGAAGGCACTTCAAACGGAGGGTATTCAAGCAAGCTCAGCCAGGGGAGGCATTTCAAAAACGCGGACAAGCTCCACGAAAGGGAAGGCGAGGGAAGCAACCTTCGATCGCGCCAGATGCAAAAGAGAAATCAGCAAAAGGAGATCATGCAGCGCGGCAGGGAGGCAAAGGGATCCGCCAGTGCAGCTAGTGCCGCGGGAGGAAAGGCTAAAGCAGCCGGAAGCAAGGCGGGAGAGTCGCTGGCAAACTTCGTGAGGGACAATCCGGGGGCGGCGCTTCTTGGCATCTTTGGCGGCCTTGTCCTGATGATACTCGTGAGCTCCCTTGGCTCCTGCGGCATGTTCATGTCAGGCGGAGGCGGAACGGTTGCCTACACGAGCTTTACGGCAAAGGACAAGGAGATCAAGGCGGTGGAGAAGGAGTATCAGTCGTTGGAAAAGGACTTGAAAAAGGAAATGGACAAGATCAACAAGACCCATGCCGGCTACGACGAATACGTAAAGACCATCGCGCCGATCGAGCACGATCCGTTTGAGCTTGCGGCGTTTTTGACAGTCCTTTACGAGTCATACACGAAAAAGGGCGTGAAGGACTACCTGAAAACGATTCTGGACGGTCAGTACGACCTTTCGACCTACGCGACCACGGAGACCAGGTACAAAACCGAGACAAGGTGGCACTGGGTGACCAAGACAAGGGAAGAGGAAAGGATCGGCTTTCGCTGGGAAGGCATGCGCCTCGTCATGTACACCTACACCGTAACGGTGGAGTATCAGGAACTGGAGTCCTACGAGGTGCAGGTGCCGTATGACTACACGATCCTGCACGTGACGCTCACGGGGCGGTCCATTGACGATTACGTAAAGAGCTTAGGGCTTAGCGACGAACAGCGCAGGCGATATGAGATCTTGCTTCAGATGAAGGGCAACAAGCCGGAGATATTTAACTGACATTAAGGCCCAAAAGGGCGGAAAGGATGGAAAGAAATGACTGAAAGAAATTATGACAAGCTGGAGCGCATGCGCGAGGAGATCCGCAAGGATCACGAAAGGATCGCGATGCTGCAGGAGCAGGTAAGGGCAAAGGAAGCGAAGCTTCGCGAGGCAGAGGGGAGCAGGATCGTGGCAGACGTGGAAGCCATGAAGCTTTCTCCCGAGGACGTGGGAGTGCTGCTTGACCTCATCAAGGCCGGGAAGATACCTGGAATCGCCGATGCCAGCATCCCTGCAAGGGTAACCAAGGGAAGGCGAAAGGCTGCCGTCGACAAACTTGAGGGTGGCTTCTTTGACGAAGAGGATGCGGAAGGAGAGGAAAACGATGAAGGGGAAAACTAAGCTTTTGATGATCCGAAGGGGACTAAGGGCCGCGGCTACAACGCTGACGGCCTTTTTGATTGGAACGATGCCGGTTACCGCATATGCCGCGCCGGAAGAATACGTCACCTGCATTTGCGGCGAGAAGTGCACGGAAGGTCACGTAAACCATGACTGCGTAGTCTGCAATTATGACTATAACTTTTGTCAGGCAAGTGAGGCCGCTGATGACGAGACGGACCAAGGGGACGGGGAGGACGGAACTTCCCTGGTAACTGAAATCTTCGGGCCCCTGACCCCTGACGGGAACCTTGAACTCGTTGATGATTACGGATCACCAGAAGGGGGAGGGAAGCAGTTCATCACGGTGCTGACGAAGTCCGGGAATTACTTTTACATCATCATCGACCGCGACGATAAGGGGACTGAGACCGTGCACTTTCTGAACAAGGTGGACGAGGCCGACCTGCTGAAACTGATGGATGACGAGGAGGTCAAGGCGTACGAGGAGGAA
>JAEEGH010001319.1_pt1 | contig 72334 bp, 57 predicted proteins | sample 9134181 | NCBI WGS metagenome assembly JAEEGH01 (sample SAMN16246544, study PRJNA631951) | gut metagenome | biome: gut microbiome; feature: rumen; material: DP-attached | host: Bos | place: Iran: Karaj | collected 2018-10 | reverse complement strand
TTCATATAATAAATTTTTTCTGCAAAGATAAGAATTTTTTTCTATAAAAGATGTTTTTTATTAATTTTTTATTATCTTTGTAGCATGAAATATGAGGTTACGATAGGAATACCCGTTTACAATGTTGAGAAATACATTCGTTTGACGATGGACTCAGCATTAGCACAGTCGTTTGATAGTATTGAGTTTCTTGTATTAGACGATTGTGGCTCAGATAGTTCAATGGATATTGTTCGCAAGTATCAAAATACACATCCTCGAGGCAAAGATATTCGTATTGTCCGTCAGCCTCAGAATATGGGTATTGGTGCAGCGCGCAACCGAATTGTAGATGAAGCACAAGGCAGATATTTGTATTTTCTCGATGCTGATGATATTATAGAGTCACATACCATAGAATTGCTCTATGACAGTGCCCGAAAATTTAATGCAGAGTTGGTTTTTGGTTCATACGAAAGAATTGAAGAGTATAATGAGGAAGTAAAACGGGAGAAGAAACTATACCCCAACATACAGTTCACTCATGATGATGCCTTTGCTGATTATGTCTTTCTGCATTATAATAGGATAGAAGCCATGATTTGGAATATCTTGATTGATATTGAAGTGTTCCGAAAGAATGGCATTTGTTTTAAGCAGTTAAACTATTGGGAGGACTTTCTTTTTACTATGGATTTGCCTACTTATGTCACTCGAGTTGTATTGCTCTCTGACATTACCTATTATTACTATTGTCGAAAAGGATCACTTTCTCAATTTGGAGAGCGTGATAGTATTCCGAAAGAAGAGATACTTCAGACAATGCAAGCTATAACACAGGTTAAAGAGAATTCTAAACGTATCATGGGCAAACCGTATTTCTCTAATCGCATGCTTAAGGTCATGAAGACCTGTTTCTATATTTGTTGTACCATCTTACGAAATAAAAATAAGATTAATCCTTGTTTTGAGAATAGGGAATTGCGCGACTTGATGCATTATACTGTTCGGTGGTCCGTCGTCTGTTCCTTGCGCCATGTACCATTGTTTATTATGGGAGAACTCCCATCTCCTTTATCCGTGTGGCTGATGTTCTTGATGGGTAAGGCAAAGCATTTAGTATAGTTTGAGAAATGAAACATTAGAATGTCAGCGAAATTAGAATAACTATTTGTCCTCTAGCTTGATTTCTAAATCTCTTCTGAATTTGTTGTGTAGTAATTATTATTCCGCTAATAGAATTATGCCCCAAAGGATAGAATTGTTTGAATCTTTAGTGAATTTGTAAATATGAAGATTTTTTTTGTTTTAAGATCGGTAGTCTTAATGGGAGGAATAGAGAGAGTTATCATCGATAAAGCTAATTGGCTTGCCGAAAAAGGTCATGATGTCACTTTGTTAACCTATGAACAGGGAAATCATCCATTCTCTTTCCAACTGTTTCCTGGTGTATGTTACATTGACATAAATTGCCGCTATTTTAAAGTCTATAGTTATCATTTCCTATTACGGCCTTTTATTAAATTTAGAATGAAGCGAATATTTCAGAAAAAGCTTCATTCTCTAATAGAAAAATCACATCCAGATATCATGGTATTACCTCACAATCTAAACGAGTTTCAGAATGAAATAACTACGATGTCATCACTTGTTCCAATTGTGTATGAAGCACATAGCACCTCTGTGGAGTTGTTAAAAGGTAATGTTGTTAGAAGATGGCTGAAATACTATCGCATTAAAAAGGTATTGAAAAATGTAGATATGGTAATAGCACTAACTCAAGGTGATGCTATGTTTTGGAGAAAGATCTTCCATAATGTTAAGACAATACCGAATCCGGTATCAGTGTCGGTTGACAATTTGATTGATAGCCCAAAGGAAGCAGGAAGAATTCTTTATGTTGGGAGATTACACCCAATTAAAAGAATAGATCGGCTGATACAAGCATTTGCAATGATTGCAGATAGTTATTCTGATTGGCATATTGATATTTATGGTGAGGGTGAAGAAAAGGCAAACATTGAAAAACTGATTCATAAATGTCATCTAGCTAAGAAGGTAAAAATCATAGCTCCAAGTAGTCATATTTATAATGAATACAGAAACAGTCAGTTTCTTGTTCTGTCTTCTGATAGTGAAAGCTTCTCACTGGTAATTGTTGAGGCGATGTCTTGTGGTTTACCTGTTGTATCTACTGATTGTCCATATGGGCCTCGTGATATTATTGACGATGGTAAGACAGGTCTTTTGTCGCGTTTAGATTCTGAAGATTTAGCTGCAAAAATGGAATGGATGATAATTCATACTAAAGAGCGTGAAGAAATGGGGCAACGGGCACGTCAGTCTGTAGGAAAATATAAGAAAGAAGAAGTGATGAAGGAGTTGGAATTGGCCTATATGTCAGTATTGTGATTTCTTCTAATCCATTTCCAATGAAGCCGACGCAAGACCAAATAGCAGCGAGGCATGTTTGAGAATAAGAAAGACTCAAATCTTTGCTTCATGTTGTTTGCAAATCGAAGCGTTGGCGCTTGTCTATTTAGATAATGAATGATTTCTAATTGCTCAGACCCACTTTTCACAGAATGTAGGGTGGAATACATCAGATGAGAGAAAGAAGTATAGACGTCTTCTTTCAGTTTGTGTAGTTCTGCATCGGAAAGTCCTTTAAGATGACAAAGTTCCCATGTCTTGGCGATAACAATACAGAATTCTTTTGCTTTTTGCTTGTTGAATGAAAAAGTTGCTGATTCGTGTCCGTGTCGATAGATATTGAGTAGCCAATGTGTTCTGATGCATTTCCCTGCCCTAAGATAGCATTCATGGGTAAAGGGAACATCCTGAAAGCGTAGGCGCGGAACGAAGCGAATTTGATTTTTGTTTAAAAAATCTCTTCTGAAGAGTGAACGCCATACGTAGCATTGATATGGATTTAGGTCTTCTAAAAAGAGTTGCTCTCCTGTTTTTTCTGTTGCTTCAAAAGCTGTATGTTCGGTGGTAGACCGTTTCTCTATCTCTTCATCGTTCATTTCAAGGAAATCGGCTACAACGATGTCTGCCTTTGTCTCCAACGCCTTGTCTAACAAGGTCGGCAGACTGTTTTCTATCAGTAAGTCATCAGAGTCGGGCATGAGAATATATTCTCCTTTTGCCGCTCTAATACCATTGTTTCGGGCAACGGACAAACTTAGATTCTCTTGATTAATAATGGTTATATTGTTATGAGCCTGAATGATATCCGCAATCATTTCCATGCTATGGTCTGTTGAGCCGTCATTAACAATGATAACTTCATAGATAGCATCATCGAGTCCTTGCTTAAAAATACTATCGAAGCAAGGTCTAATGTATTTTTCAACATTATATACTGGAACGATAATGCTTAAATCGATCATTTAATAATGATATTGATAATAATTGCTTGCAAAAATAAGAAAAAAAAATGATTATTCAAAAAAAAATCGTATTTTTGCAATGGTAATGTTCTAATCATCGAAAACTATCACATATTATGGCAAATTGGTATGATAAATACATGACTATTTACGACAAGCCTTTTAGCGAAGTGTCCGTAGAAATAATCGAAGGTTCGCGCGAGAGACTGGCTCGTCTGCAGAGTACTGAACCACTGGTGTCTGTGGTAATGATTGCCTATAACGAGGAGAAACGTCTTCCGGCATGCTTGTGGTCGCTTAGTGAATTGAAGACCCGGTATCCGATAGAGATACTGGGAGTAAACAACAACTCGAAAGATCAGACAGAACAGGTGTATCAAGCCTTTGGCATACCTTATTTTAATGAAATGAAGCAGAGCCCTGGCTATGCTCGTCAGTGTGGTTTGCAACATGCTAAGGGGAAATATCATTTCTTCATAGATGCAGATACGCTATATCCGTCATGCTATGTTGATAAGATGATGGGGAAACTGTTAAAGCCAGGTGTCTCGTGTGTCGGTACTTTCTGGAGTTTCTATCCAGACGAGACACATTCGACTTTTGGACTATTCTTGTTCGAATTGATTCGCGATTCTTTCTTGTGGGTACAACACTTTAAACGCCCAGAATTGAACATTAGGGGTATGACCTTTGCATTCAATGCTGATTATGCTCGGCAGTGTACTATCCGTACAGATATCCGTCGCGGAGAGGACGGATCACTGGCTTTGGAACTTAAGAAATTTGGCAAGATAACATTCCTGTATAATCGTAAAGCTCGACCGGTGACAGGTTATGGTACCATAGGTAACCAGTCGATGTGGCAGAGCTTTATCAGCCATGTGAAGATTCAAATAAAAGGCATCGGTCGTATCTTCCATAAGACAGACCACTATGAAGACACCCCCGACAATTTGGTTAAAAATAGATAATCGCCACGAATGATGCTATCCATCCTGCGATGCATAGCTGGATGAAGTGGTCTTTTACTAATGCCTTTGTGGGGCTGCCGCTGCGATGATATACCAACATGTTTTGAAGGTGGCGCAGCAGTCCGGCAATCACCCAGATGCTTGTCAGGTAGAGGTAGCGACTGCCCATGCGCTCAATGATGCTGTCAGACATGGTGTACATGATGTAGCAGACAATGGTGATGGTGGCTACGATGGTCACTGAAAGATCAATGAACTGTGCGTTATAGCCGGCGATGCTCTTACGTGGCATGACGCCCGTCTGCTTAAAGATGCGGTAGTCGTCCTTTCGTTTGGCGAAGGCTAAGAACAGTGCCAGCAGGAATGTCATCAGTACCAGCCATTCCGATACGAAGATGTCCGCAGCCAATCCTCCGATGATCACCCGCAATACAAATCCCATCGATATCAGGAACACGTCAAGAATGGCATGCTGCTTCAGTTTCATGCAGTAGGCCACGTTCATCAGCCAATAGCCTACGATGATAAGTGACAAGTGGTAAGTGACAAGATATAAGTGAGAAGTAACAAGGGTGAGCAGCAGTGAAGCCACCAGACAGATTATCATGACGATGTAGCCTGTGCTGACGCTGACAGCCCCCGAGGCAATAGGACGCTTGCACTTCCGTGGGTGTTGACGGTCTGCCTCGCGGTCGTAGATATCGTTGAAACAGTAGATACTACTCGAAACCAAGCAGAACGCAGCAAATGTCAGTAGGGTAGGCCACAGCAACTTCTGGTTCAGCAGATTGTTGCTGAAGAATAATGGTGCCAAGATAAACAGATTCTTGACCCATTGCAGTGGCCGTAGTAGCCGTACAACGTTGTACATCGCCAGAAAGTTACTCTCCGAAAATCTCCTGCAGACGCTTTTGCAGCGGCTTGCCGCGAAGGGCACGGTCGATAATCTTGCCCTGTGGGTCAATTAGGATGTTGTCAGGAATAGCATCAATCTTGTAGATTGGAGCCGCAGCAGTTTTCCAACCCTTCAGTTCTGAAATCTGCGGCCACGGCATCTTAAGGTCTTCGATGGCTTTCACCCAGGCATCCTTCTTGTTGTCGAAGGACACGCCAACCACGTCGAAGCCTTTGGCCTGATATTTCTCGTAGGCTGCCAGAACGTTAGGCATCTCTGCCCGGCAGGGACCGCACCATGATGCCCAGAAATCCACAAGCACCCACTTGCCATTACCTGTAAACTCGCTTAACTTGTGCTTCTTTCCGTTGGCATCCTCCATCTCCAGGTCGGTAAAGTGCTGACCGATGAAGGAAAGCTTTTCCTCGGTGAGGCCCATTGCTTTTGTAACCTCTTCCTTGGCCTTTTTCAGGTAAGGATGCTTGGTGAATACAGCCTGCTCTTTCACAAGTTCGTCGTATGCACTGATGCCGTTGTCGTATAGGTAAAGATCTGCAAAGGCCAGCGGAATCAAAGATTCACGTTCCTTCTGGAAGATAACGTTTGCATAGGCAATCTGCGCATCAAAAGCCTTGTTCATCTCTGCCTGCAGTTCCTCGATATGTGCTCTTTGTTCCTCTTTGCTCATCTTTGACACTTTGTTCTCGAAAGCTTGCATCTTGGCGCTCTGCTCTTTGTCATATTTCGTCAGGCGCTCGTTCATAGGTGAGCCTTTCAGTGTTGTGTCGTTAGCGTTGATGATGATGGGCGTTCCGTCGTTGAAGAACATCGTCTTCCAGCCAAGTTCCTCGATGGTCAGTTCCAGGAAGGCATCCTTTTCTGCTGTACCCTCTAAGGCGAATTTCCCGTCAGTCACTGTGGTGCTGCAGATGGTCTTGTCTGTCACCTTGTCAACAACCGACACTTTTTTCCCGTTTAAAACACTGATTCCGCTAACGGAATATTTGACCTGTTGTGCCAGCGTGGGCAGAGTTGCTGCAAAAAGAGCAATGATTGCTAAAGTCTTTTTCATTGTGATATGTAAATATTTTGGCTGCAAAATTAATAACATTTCGTTGAACTTCAAAGCATTTTTCTGAAAAAGTACATGTGTAGTCTTTTTGACATTGTTTCTTATGACATGGGATGCAGGAATCGTAACGCCCCTCCGCTTTGACGGCGAGATTGAATCCTTTGTTTGGTAACATGTTAAATAATTGCAAAAAAACAACACACACATATAATGTTATAAATATAGTTATTATTTTTGCAATAGCACAGAAATAGGTTATCAATAAATAATGGGCGAGAGAGTACACAGAAGCATTATGAATATCAAAGTAGGCATGTTGTTCTACATGCTCTCATTATTCTTGGCTTTCTTCTCACGCAAAATATTTCTCGACTGTCTTGGGGCTGAGTTCATAGGTCTGACAGGCATGCTGATGAACATCATGTCGTTCCTTAGTGTGGCAGAGTTGGGTATAGGCACCAGCATCGTCTATTTTCTCTACAAACCGTTGCAGGAGGACAACCACCGAAAGATAAACGAGGTGATGTCGATGCTGGCCTACCTTTATCGTTGTATTGGTTTTATTATTGGCGGTTTGGGCATCATTGTCAGCTTATTCTTCCCCTGGTGGTTTAATGACCTTACGACAGGACTCCCGTTGGTTTATTTCGCATTCTTCTCCTTCCTCGGCTCATCTGTGGCAGGTTATGTTTTCAATTACAAGCAGCTGTTAGTCAGTGCCAACCAAAAACAATACCTTGTCAATGCCTATTTCCAAACCATTGGTATCGCTCAGAGCCTCACGCAGATTCTGCTAGCTTGGTATTATCGTAACCTTTGGCTTTGGGTCGTTGTCGGACTTATCTTTACCATTATCGGTATTATTGTCTTCAATTACCGTATCAAGCAACTATATCCATGGCTCATTATAAATCTTAAAGAAGGGAAAGCAAATCTCAAGAAATATCCTGAAGTATTAAAGAAGACCCGTCAGATCTTTGCCCAACGCCTCAAGAATTTCATCCTATACAGAAGTGACGAGATACTAGTCGGCATCTTCGTTTCCGTGGTGCAGGTGGCTTACTTTGGCAACTACACCATTATCACCTCAAAGCTGAACTTTTTGGTTAACATTCTCAGCGACGGCATGAACGCCGGCATTGGCAATCTCATTGCTGAAGGTAATGACCAGAATACGATGAAAGTTTTTTGGGAGCTCACAGCCATTCGTTTCCTCATTGTTGGAATAGTCGTCTTCGGCTTACTTCTATTTCTACAGCCTTTCGTCACCTGTTGGTTTGGCCAGCATTATCGGTTAGACGACCTGATTGTCTATCTATTGGTGTTTAACATCTTTCTTTTCCTGTCTCGAGGTGTCGTTGAGATGTATATCTCTGCTTGCGGTCTGTTCTCAGATGTATGGACTGCATGGACGGAACTTATACTTAACATTAGTATCACACTTTGCTTGGCACCATTCTTTGGCATCGTCGGCATTCTATTAGGCAAAATCGTCAGCGTCTTCTTCATCGCCGTGTTCTGGAAACCCTACTTCCTCTTCAGTCGGGGACTGAAGAAGAATGTAGCCGTCTATTGGCGCGGCATGGCCCCCTACTATCTGCTCTTTGCTATCTTCACTGTTGTCACCCTGCTTTGCCAGACCTGCATCATCAGCCCCAACGTCCAGTCGCCGCTGGTGCTCCTGATCTACGCGATGCTGACCTATCCCCTCCTGCTTGCAGTCTATTTCCTCGCCCTTTTCTATGCCACACCCGGCCTGAAATACTTTGTTGCCCGACAGCCCCGCATCTATCGTCTCCTCCACAGGTAGCGGGCGTCAACGGTTTTCTGAGAAGTAGTCACTTCTGAGTATCCATTCGGACACGTCCCATTTTTTGCGTCAATAGAATTGTTAAAGTGAGGCGACAGAAGGGATTTCCTCAAACCACGCCATTCAGATTCAACACCAAGCAAATCTAACAGTGTCGTATAGTCAACACATGGCGGTCTGGATTCACCAGCGAGGCTCCTGTTACCATCTGAAAACTCTGTTGACAGATGACATTCCTGATGGCTCTTGTATTGCAGCCATGAGGGGGAATGACCAGACGGAGAATGCGTGTTGTGTCAAAGCCCAGCTTATGAAGCCGCAGAATGCTCTCCTGCAGGACATGGCTATCTGTGCCTCGCTCCAGTCCTTCCAATGGTCATGCCGTAACCCGTGCAGGGCAATGTCTGCTGCTCCCTGCTGTTGCCAGGAGGCTAATGAGTCAGCAACCACAGGGGGCATCCTGTCAGCAATAACTGTAAAGCAAGGTCTGATGCCCGTCCTGTCTGCTATCCTCTTCACCGCAAACACCCCTTCACTGCTGTCATCGTCAATCCATAGTGCATGGGTCTCATCGTCATGTGAACCGCCATGCCAGGCATTGGCAATTCCCACATAGACGGTTTGTTGGTCATATCATGATGGAAAAGAGGTGCCCGCCACCAGGCAACCGTGAAGATGGCTATTAGGATAGCGACAGTGGTGATGATTGCTTTTTAATCTGTTTTGTCACCCGATTTCTTCCAATGCCGCAAAGAAGTTCCTGGCATAGTCCTCCTTGTCGAAGAGCCTGGAGCGTTCTTTGGATACCTGGCTCATCTGTTTCCGTTTCTCAGGATGGCTGTAGAGGTCGAGAATGGCAGCAGCAAGGTTGTCAACAAAGCTGTTGTCCGTTTTGAGAAGAATGGCATTCTCTTCAGTCACTTCCTCGGGTATTCCTCCACGGCGGGTGGTGATGATAGGCAGTCCCATGGCCTGTGCCTCAAGGACTGTTGTCGGGAATGGGTCGTCCCAGACTGATGGGATGACTGCTACGTCGGCCAAGCGAAGGTAGCCTGGTATGCGACTGTATGGAATGAAACCCGTGAACACGATGCGGTTACTCAATTGGGCTGCCTGCTCCTTGAGACGAGTAATAAACGGATTGTCAGTATGACTGTCGCCAAAGAACGAACTGCCCATAACTAACAATTTGATGTTGGGATGATCTTTTAGTAGGGTCATCGCTTGGATGAGTTCGGTAATGCCTTTTTCGGCATTGACACGTCCGCTGAATACCAAGACAAAGTCAGAGGGTTGCAGTCCCAGTTCAGTACGAGTCGGCCCCTGCGTATTCGACTGTGAGAAGGCGGTTTTGTCAATGCCATTGTTAACAGTGAAACATTTTGTGCTTAGAGGGTCGATGGTCTTCACCCGTCTTCCGATATAGTCCGAAACTGTTAGAATTCTCCATGCCTGATCGTAGATAGTCTGCGCATCAGGAATGTCTTTATGCAGAAAGTCGTTGTGCAGGTGATGCACAATCTTTGCGTTTGTACAACAAGCTAATTTTAAACTGTAAGCAGGACGGTTTTCAAGGATGATGAGGTCGTAGTCTTGCTTCGTGATGATTTTTAGTGCCTCCTCCATGAAATACTCGATGGTATAGTGAAACCGCTCTTTTCCGTGAGTCCATTTATAAAGATGCTTACGGATCTTAGACCATAGGCTCCATATTTCAACATAGTGGTAGTGGTTGGGACTGTCAACATCGGAAATAGAGGCCTGATAGGCAGGATGCTGTGCAGTAAGGCTGTCGCTAACGCTATAGACGGTTATGTCGTGTAGCCGCTGTCGGCGGTTATAGTCCAAATAGAAGTCTATCAGGTTCTCGACAGCTCCCCCCTGTACGGCAGGAACTGGCAGAATGCCCGATGTTAGTATGGCAATTTTCATAATGGTATGTTATAATACTATTTTCCAGTTATCTTCAGTACTTTTGCCGTTGGCAAAGTGGAAGAAGTCCGTCACAATGGAGAAACTGTTATCTGTGAATTGCTGATCCTTGTTCTCAATGAAGCACAGGGGGACCTCACCAATGAACGATGCCCAGCGGCTGTAGGTGCTCCAGGGGCCAAGGATGCGGTTGCAAAGTGAGAGGGTGTAGAGGTCGAGAATGTCTCCAGAGGGCTCTTTGCCAAACCTGTGGCAATTGCAGCCTTCAAACTGGCGGACATCAAAGGCCTCATTGCTGCTGATGAAGAAAGCCACGCGCTTGTCATAATACAATGCCTGTATCCTGAGCATGAACTGGTGGAACTCCTCCAGCGTGTAGTAGTAGCGTCCGTCAAAGAATGTCTTGTAGTCTCCATGACGGATATGCACACCTATCACAAAGTCTGACTCTTGGCGGATTCCTTGTATCATGGCTTCAGCCTTGTCCATGATTTCTTGTCTGGGACGGAAGATGTGCTGTAGCTCTTTCTTGGTTTGTGACAGATAGCGGGTGTCGTCCATGGTAAACCACCCTTTCTTGAACCCCAAGAACTTGAAGACCTTGTCCCACGTCTTGTTGTGTGTCACTTTCCACGTCAGTCCCTTGTAGTTGTTCCAACCGTTTCCACGTTCCAAGTACCACTTCTGCCAAAGGGGGAAATAGATGAATGGGGCATGCAAGAGGTTTGGGAAATCTTCTATTGTCCAGTCATAGAAGATGATGACCATCCTCTTCTTCTCGGCAATGCATTGTGCAATGGATGTCACGTATGTCCATAACCGGTTGCATGTCTGTCCTGGGGCATCACTTATTACTATCATATGCATTTTCAGTCTTTTTATCCGTGTGTAGTATGTAGGAAATCTTTATTCTTATGGTCTATCTTGAGTATGTTCGCGAACATGTGCCATACCAGACGGGGCAGGTGTACCAAACGGCTGAATACGGCTTGTTTGCGAAGACGTGACGGCATGGCAATGAATAGGGACAGGCAAAGTAGGATGAACAGTCCCCACCACATCAGAGTAGTGAGTGGTGAGTAGTGAGTGGTGAGTGTTAGTATTGTTATGATAATCGTTAATGTTAATGTCAAAACCAGAAGAATGGAACGGGGAATAAGTGCCTGCTGGATGGTCTTGTCAATATAATTGATGTTGCCTGTTAGGAATGCCTGGGGAAGATAGGGGAGCATGAACAGGAGTGTCTGGAACTGGCCGTTCATCCAGCGCAGACGCTGCCGTTGGAAATTGTCGCTGTTGCTTACTTTCTCGTCATAGACAGGAATGTCATTCTCGAACTTGATGAAGATACGTTCCTTCATGAGCATGGCCTCCAGTTCACGGTCCTCGACTGCAGAGTTGAGCAGGCCGACATGTTCCTTAAACCACTGGAAGTCAAAACACATGCCAGAGCCAATGAGTGCAGATGACATACCGATGACATTGTGCGCACGGCGGAAGATGGTGTTGTTGATTTCCTCACTGACACCGTCGAGTACGGCAACATCGTTATTGGCGTTTTTGGCACAGCGATGGCACTGGATGGCCTTGTACCCCGTGGCGCATGTCTCGTTTAATCTTGTCAGGAAGTCTGGCTTGACAACATTGTCGGCATCGAGAATAACGACATAATCAGCACGAACGTTGTCGGAAACATGATCTATCGCATATTGCAATGCTCTTGCCTTGGAACTCTTATCGAAGACCGGTTGCAGGAGTGTAATAGGTAACGATTCCAGTTTCTGGTTGGTCTCGTCGGTCATGTGGTCGGAGATGACAGCAACATGATAAAGGTCTTTTGGGTATTCTGACTTCAGAAACTTCATGACAGAATGGACAATGACGGCATCTTCGTTGTAAGCAGGGAAAAGGACCAAGAAGGAATGGTGAGTGGTAAGTGATGCGTGGTGAGTGGTGGGTGAAAACTTAAACAGCGAAGCGACCGCAAAGAACACTACATACATAACGGAAGCTGCCATGAAGAGCCACAGCAACAGGTCAATGATATGTAGAGTTGTCCCAACCATTACTTTTTGTTTTTGTCCTTGTTCTTATTAACAAAGAGATGCTCACCTTGTATGGCTTTAGCCGGAGCAAACAGAGATCCGAGCATGATGAAGGGCGCACGGGCGAATGACCGGTTCCAGTTCTTGTCCACCAGATAGTCGGGGGTTGATATGGCAAAGATAAACAACACCCAGGTGAAGAGCACCCACCACTTGATGGCCAGCGTGAAATAAATAAGTGGCATGAAGATACCCATGAAGACAATGATGGTCATCATGATGGTACGAGGTATGAGAGCCCATTGTATGAGCTTGTCAATCCAGGCGTAGTAGCGGTTGAAAATGGCCATGGGCAAGAACCTGATGTTCTTGAGGATTGAGTGGTATTGGGCGGATGTCCAGCGGGCACGCTTGTCATTGAACTCTTTCGTGTGACGGGTTTTTTCTGCATAAACCAGGATGTCGTCAAAATAATCGACAAAGATGTGTTGGCGTAGGAGTTGTGCCTCTAACTCTTTATCCAAAGCCAGGGAACTGACTTTAAAGATGTTTTCCTTAAACCAGTTGAAATTGAACGCATTGCCTGAACCTGTCAGGGATGCGGATAGTCCCAAAGTGATGTGTCCGCGGCGGAAGATGGTATTGTTGATTTCCTCGAACACGGCATCCATGTGGGCGATGGCAGTATCGCGGTTTTTGGACAGACGGTGTGCCTGTATGGCCTTGGTTCCGGCTACCTCGTAGGCATCGTTCATCTCGTGGAGGAATTCCTGATCGACAATGTCGCCTGCATCAAGTACCACGACGAGGTCATAAATCTTAAACTGTGGCAGATTGTTGATGGCAAACTGAAGAGATCGGGCCTTCGTGCTATTTTGGAAATTCGGCGTCAGCAGTGTTACGGGAAGCTGTGCCAGCCGGAAATTGGTCATCTCCTCCTGGTGGTCGGAGATGACGATGACGTCAAACAGTCGTTGCGGGTAGGACTGTGACAATACAGACATGATGGTTTCGATGACCGTCTTGTCGTCTTTGTAGGAGGGAATGAGCACAATAAAACTGTTCAAGTGGCGTGCCTTGGGTATTTCAGGATGTGAACTGAATATGCCGGCAAAGGCAAATACTGTCAAGTAGAGCACGGTCAGCCCTACAATGATGAAAAAAGACCAGTCAATTGCGTATATAATCTGCCAAAAATCCATATTGTTGTTATTGTTTGATGAAGTGATAGATGCCTTTGACGACTGCCTTAGACAGGGAACAGTTGCCTTGAAACGTGTATTTTACGATGTCGCGACAGCCTACAAGCACCATGAGATACAGGTAACTGACGTACTTGACAGGTGCGGAGACGTTGCGGCGAACGAACAGAAGACGATTGCGAGTGATGTAATAGGTACGTAGGGGACTTTGCTGTCCTGTTGACTGACTCTCCTTATGGTAAATCGTGAAAGAAGGGTCATACCATATCTCGTAGCCGGCACGGCGTATCATGACCGACCAGTCGAGTTCCTCATAATAGAGAAAATAGTTCTCGGGCATCATGCCTGCTTTCTCTATTGCTTCGTGCTTGACCATCATGGCAGCACCATGGGCGTATGGAGTGGGGTGGGGACTATTGTATTGTCCTTTATCCTGCTCACCAAAACCGATGGACTGGTTACGTAGGGTAACAGCAGACAAAGGGGTGTAGCCGGCAAACTGAATAGGAGAATCTGCCCAGGTGAAACGTATCTTGGGGCAGACTGCACCAATCTTCGCTGCACTTTCCAACCGATTAATCAGGGGACGGAACATGTCTTCTTTTACCTTCCATCCTTCACCTTCCTCTTTATATAATAAGGTGTCATTATTGATGAAGAAGAGAAACTTCCCCCGTGCGGCCTTGATGCCTAAGTTGTTGCCTCCTGCAAAGCCTAAATTTGTCTCACTTCTGATGACCTTGACTTGCGGATAGCGTTGCGCAATGATGCTGGCTTCGTCATCTTTGGATGCATTATCCACCACGATTACCTCTAACGTAGTGTCGTCCAAAGGTAATGTGTCCATCAGTTCACAAGTGTCTTTCAAACCGTTGTAATTGATGGTGATGATAGATAACTCACACTCTTTCAGCATTCTTCTTCTCCAGTTTCAGACGTTTCTTCTCTTCTTGCTCAGCAACTAAACCTCCCTCGTAAGCCTTCCATTCTTCCTCTAAATAGGGCAGGACATAGACGATTGTCAGGCCTCCATAGAAAATGAGACAGTTGGGGAACTGCATCAGCACCTGGTTACCATAGCCTCCTAACTGCTGTGATACCATGGCGCAGACAAGTCCTGCCCCTATGCCCCGCAATGACGGACTTCGCAATCGGAAGAGTACAATCCAACAGGCACCCAGAATCATGATGGCCGTGCAGATAAGGAAGGTCGTAATGCCAATGACACCCGTATGTATCCAGATGAATACGTACTCGGAATCAGGAGGTACTGTGGCCATAAAGGTATATTTGTTATTGGCTGGCACGTTTTTGTAACCGACGGCCATGCCGATTCCCCAGGGGGCTTCTGCTAAGTATTTCTTCATGGCAGCCTGGTTGATAGAACGTTGATTTGCGGAAGCGTCTTCCTTGTCGAAGGCTGAGCGCATACGGCGTATCTGCTGGTTGCCATTACCGATATCAGTAAATATAAGGAAAAATGCGAATAGACCGAATATGATTGTTACAGGGATGGCAATCTTAAACGATTTGGACAGAAAGACGTATGTCATGATACCTGCCATCAGACAGACAATGGCAGTACGGGTGCCAGACGGGAACACGGCCCATGCACAGGCAAAGCCTGTTATCAGGAAAAATATTTTGTGTTTTCTTATTTTGCTTGTAATGCCGAATACGAGAAAGGCTACGGCGGTAGATGCGATGCCAATGCCAAAGTTGGCAGCATCGTTATAGAAAGAAAAATAGCGGATGAGTGTGCCACCTTGCAGGACATGGGTCTCACGGCCACGTGACATCAGCCATCTGTTCTCTGACTCCATGAAACCAAAATTCTTCTGTTTCCATACCCAAAAAGCTGCAAACAAAGACAATGCTCCCCAAACATACAGATATTTGGTCAGCACTTTGGGGTTAGATATGTAGATGGTGAAAACCAGGAAGATATACATTATCTGGTAGGCAATGGAACGTGCCGTGGTGTACCATGCTCCAACGTCAATGCCAATGCCGCAGGTGTCATTAAGTACTTCTAACGTACAAAACAGGCACCATACTATCAAGGCGAGGAACATGACATTGCCGCACCGCTCGTACTTCGTATTTTTCGTGTCGATAGCAGCCAATGCCAACAAGACAATCTGGAGAAGTTCATTAGGAATAGACATCGGGATGGGCAGGGGTGGCAGCCCATGCCACATGATGAAGAAATTGACAATAATCAGTGCCCAAAAGGAAAGCATCTTGTAGCGGAATCCTGCCAGTACGACCAATACAAGAATAGGAATACAGCAAACTACGGCAAAAGCTCCAATGCCCATGCTGACCAATTCATAGATAGCCAATAAAAACAGGAGAAGGAGTAATAATACTCTTCCTCCATTGTTTTGTACGTAGCTGCTATAATTGGCTCCTGATATGTTCATTTACTGCGCATGACTGTTCTCGGTTGCTGTCAGACCCAGTTGTGAGATTCTATAGACAAAGTTCTTGAACTTGGTGTATGGAGGCAACTGACCTGTAAACTCCTCGACGGCAGCTCGGCTGGCTTCCGTCAGGTACATATAGAGAGTGTTCTTGTCTTCCAGCTGTGCCTCGATTTCCTTCAGGGCTTTCTGGTCAACGTCTTTCCATGTACGATTGGCACGGGTCACCATCAGGTTGACAGTACCCATATTCAGCAGTGCAGGAGAGATGGAGTTGTCATTCAGATTCGGATATTCAATAATGGCTATCTCGTCGGGCATGATGTCAGAACACAGGTCCTTGATGTCTTTTGCCATAATGAATCGGCTGTCTTCTGCCAGGAAGTCCTCATCGTAGGTCAGACGGCGGACGGGCAGACCAATGGAAATCCAATAGTTCTCCAGTTCCTGTGCCAGATAACTCTTGCCGTTAGATGCATCGGTGGAAATCAGATTCAGCACGTTCTGTTGGCCTTCCTTAAAGTGGGGAAGCAGTGCCTTGCTCAACTGACGCAATGCCATGTCGGAAATGGTCTTGTTATAACGGCGGTAACGCAGGTTGCTCTCTTTGGGGAAGCAGCCCATAACGGGTATCTTCGTGATACGCTCAGAACGCATACGGTCACGTAAGGTACGGTCGAGCAACTCGATGATGAAGAAGTAAAGAGCCGTCATAATGAATGTCAGCATAAAGGCTCCCAACAGAATCATGATGCGGTTGGTGGGTTGCGCATTCAACGGGAACATCGGCGGATTGAGCACGCGTAGCGATGCGGTAGTCATCTCAAGGTTACGCTTACGCAGTCTGGCAGAGTTCAGAGCTTTCAGCATATCCATGTAGTTGCCTTCAATGAAGGTGATGTGGCGGTCTTTACGGTCGATTGTTGCACCGATGGGGGCGTAGAACATGTACTGTTCGTCCAGTTTCTGCTGCATGATGTCCTGGGCGCTGGCCATTGCCTTCGCTTTCTCTAACTGAAGCACCTGTTCCAGCCAGCTGTCAAGCATGGAGTTGGCTTTGACGCCCGTTTCTGTATTATAAGTTGCTGCTTCAATATCCCTGGTCAGGGTGCGAACACGACTGGTGGCATTCTGCAGGTCCTGCTGGGCTTTTGCCAGTTCGTTTTGTGCTTCGGCATCGGCACCACCATTCTCACTGCTTATCAGCTGTAGGTTGGAGATACGGGACTGAATGCGGGAGATGTCTCGGACGCTGTTGGTGAACTCGCGGTTTGAGCGGATGACCTGTGCGCGGTTGCCTAACTGACGCTCCAGATAGTCCATCAGCGCCTTGGTCGTAGTATAGGTCATCAACTGGTCGTTGACGGCATTCTGTTGCTGAGCCTCCAGCACGGTCAGCTGTTTGGTCTGCTCTTCGTAGTTAATGATTCGTTTGGAGATGTTGTAGCGAATCAGGTCGTCCTCCGCATTGGTCAGGATGCGGAAGAGCTTTGCCACCTCTTTCTGAAAGAACTTGATGACGTTGTTGGTTTCGCCAAAACGTATCTGTTCATACTGTTTCTTGAAGACACTGTTCAGAATGTCCAGCGTATTATAGGCAATACCAGGGTCGTTAGAAGAGTAGGCAATGTCGATGATATCACTCTTCTCCAACTGAAGAACCTTGATTCTTGACGTGATGTTATTGATGCCAAAATAGGGGTGATGGTTCAGTATGCCAAAGAGATAGTTGTCTTGCAGGGGCTTCTCATAGGCTTTCAGGTTTGCAACAGTCTGAGCCTCACTGTTATGCTTGATGAGTGCCTTGACTTCAGGTGGAACCGTTGCGTTCAGCTCGCGGAAGTGTTCGGCGGTAATATAGTTGTTGTCCTTGTTTGGATTGCCGTACATCATGCAACGGGCGAAAAGCTGCAGAGCTACCTCATGGATGGTATTATCTGTCGTGATAATCAGCATGAGGTTCGTGATGTTTGTCTGTGAATTGTTTCCAGAACCGTTGCCCTCCATGTTGTAGCCGGTAATCATACCTGTATAGATGGTCGTGTTGGTGTCATAGACACGCTGCATGTTACGCGTCATGAACCACGCTACAATCAGGGCGATAAGCGGCAGAATGACGAGATACCAACGAATCTTATATAAAAAACGAATTAAATATCTGAATGTATCCATAGCCAAACTGTAATATGTTATTTCTTCTTTTTTTGGGCCTCTTTCTCAGCTCTACGCTTGGCCTCTCTCTCTTCTTTCTCTAACTTGGCAATTTTTCTACGTTCTTCTTCATTTTCCTTCTTGATTCTCTTTTCAAGAGCACGCTTTTCCCGTTCTAACTGGCGCTGTGTCTTGGTTACCTTCCCGTCAAGGGTTATTTCTGTTGTTGAGTTCGTCATGATGGGAGTATGGGTGATGACTTCAAGGGTAAGTATGTCGGTGAGGATTCGTGTCTGCAATGTCTGATATTGGTTGACAACACCAACCTCACGCATCTTGGTTTCTGCAAAGTCCTCGATGTTCATCTCGCCTTGATGGAACTGCTCCTGATTGAGCTGGCCGGCTCCCTGATAGATAGCTGCAGCCTCGCTGTTGGTCTTCAGCGCCACAAGGTCGTTGGTAATACGAGCATAAAGTGTTCCAATCTGTAACTTCAGTTCATCGTAGATCTGGTCTCTCTTGTAGCGGGCCTGTTCGGCTTCCAGTCTTTTGCGTTTTACCGCTGCCGTTAAATCCAGGATGTCCTCCAAGGGAACAGCTATATTCACACCTACATTCCAATAGCTCTGCTCATTACCCTGGAACTGGTAAATCATGGTGCTGGAGGTGGAGGAATTGTTGCCCCACATGTCGGTTTTACCATAGCTATAGCTGGCATGACCATGAACGTATGAGAAAATATGACGTTTCTGCTTGGCAACTTCTGCCAGTGCTAACTCACGGACCTTTTCGGCCTCAAGAATCTTTGGTGTCTCCTTGGCATTCTCATAGAGTACGGAAAGTGGAGGCAGGTGGAAAGTGGAGAAATTAATGGTACTGTTTTCGCTGGAATCAAAGAATCCGGCGCTGATACCACTATTTTCATATTGTGCGTGAGCTGTAAAAGTGGTCGTTGTAATGAATGCCAATAATAATAGTCTTATTTTGTTCATCAGTTTGCTATTCTTGGTAAACTCATTTAATTACACGTTTTCTTTCTGAATGAAAGCCGTGAGAGTTCGGAAGATAATCTTCATGTCAAGGGCGAAATTATAGGTCTGTCCGTAAGTGATGTCCAACTGTTTGCGCTCTTCGGCAGACATGTTGCCGCCCTTACCGCGTTCTTCAACCTGCCAAAGGCCAGTCAAACCGGCAGGAGCCATGAAACGGTCAATACTTGAGTCGATGGTCAGTTTCTCAGCTTCGTACAGCGGTAGTGGGCGATTGCCTACGATGGACATGTCGCCTTTGAGGATGTTGAACAGCTGTGGCAACTCGTCGATGCTGTATTTGCGAATGAAGCGGCCGACCTTGGTGATACGTGGGTCGTTCTCTACTTTCACAAAGGCGTTGTTGATTTCCTCTTCCTTTTGCTTGGCAAAGTCGCTTTCTGCTACAACGAAGTCATCGCCCACCAGCATGATTTCTTCGTCGCTGATCATCATCTCAGATTCCATGCCCATGTCGAACATCTGTTGCTCGGCATCTGAGCCTAATGGCGATGTGATGACACTCTTGCTGGTGTCTTCCTCTTCCTCCTCTTCTTCTGCCTCGGCATACTGGTTGTGGTCCTTGCTAACCTCTTTAAGCCGTTTCTCTGCATCCACATACATGCTGCGGAACTTCAGGAAATCGAAAATGGTATAGTTGGTACCTACGCGTTTTGACTTGAACAAGATAGGGCCTTTGCTCTCCAGACGGATGGCAATGGCCGTGAGGAGAAACACAGGTGAGAGGAAAATAATAGCCAGTGAAGAAAATACAATGTCGAATGTCCTTTTCCACAAGGGAATCTTGAACTTCAGGATTTTGTATTTTGCATCCTGGTCGTTGAACATGATGTCCTCACGGTCAGTGATGAACTGCACTTTCTTGTTCAGTTCCGTGATGGAGGCGTTGCGGTCAATAGTATCATTAATACCACACTTCAGATACATCTTCCTTTCTTCATCAGAGAGTTGGTCAGTCAGGAGAATGATATACACATTCGGACAATTCTTGTGGATATAGGTTATCGCGGTGATATCCTCGTTCTGTACGCCCTTCTCGTAGAAAAGAATGAAATGCTCGTTTCTGATGCGTGGTGTGCAAATAGATGCTGTTTCCTTATAGGCAGTCGTCATCTTGACAGACTGTCCAGGAATATATTTAAGACGTTCTTGTGTCTTAGGGTTATTACCTAAATATACAACACCTATCATGTTATCAGATCTTTCTATTTATTAATTAGGTAGGATTTTCTTGACTCTGATCTTCAGCTCCATGGGGTTGAATGGCTTGACGATGTAATCGACGGCACCGATCTCCAGCAGACGGATACGCTCGCTGGTCGAGTCCTCACTACTGAGCATGATGACGGGAATGTGACGGAACAACTCGTTCTGCTTGATCCACTCCAGGAAGTCGTCACCGCGCATTCCAGGCATTCGGATGTCAGAAATGATGAGGTCTGGTGTGTTTCCTGCCTGAAGCCATTTGACGCCTTGAAGACCGTCGGGAAGCCACTGTACGTCATAGTCAGTCATCAAGTAAATGGAGAGCACTTTTGCAATGGTCTCCTTATCATCCAAAATTAAAATTTTTCTTTTCATATACGTATATTCTTGGTCTTAGTATGTTGCAAAGGTAAAAAAAAGTTTTTAATTGTGTTCAAATAATGATAAAAAAATGCGCAAATAAGTGAAAAATCTTGTTTTTTAGAATTTTTTTTGGGAATTTTGTGCTGCTAATCGTATTATTATAGGAAGACAAAAACATAATTAATTATGGCAAACAGATATTTATTAGGTTTTGATGTCGGCAGTTCTTCTGTTAAGGCATCTCTTGTGAATGCAGATTCTGGTAAGTGTGCAGCAACCGCTTTCTTTCCTGAAAAGGAGGCACCTATCATGGCCGTCAAGGCCGGTTGGGCTGAGCAGGACCCGCAGATGTGGTGGGACAATGCTAAACTGGCCTTGAAGAAAATCATGGCCGATGCCGGTGCTACAGCAGATGAAATCAAGGCTATTGGTATTTCCTACCAGATGCATGGATTAGTGTGTGTGGATAAGAACCTGAAGGCCCTCCGCCCCAGTATCATCTGGTGTGACTCGCGTGCAGTACCCTATGGCGAAAAGGCTTTTAAGGACTTGGGTGCTGACCAGTGCCTTAGCCACCTGCTGAATTCTCCCGGTAACTTCACCGCAGCCAAGTTGGCATGGGTGAAGGAGAACGAGCCCGAGACGTTTGAGAAGATCTACAAGATCATGCTTCCTGGTGATTATATCGCCATGCGTCTCTCTGGCGTAGCCAATACCACCGTCAGTGGTTTGTCGGAAGGCATGTTCTGGGACTTCAAGCAGAAGCAGGTGGCTGATTTCCTCATGAAGTACTATGGCTTCGATTCCTCTCTGATTGCTGACATCGTTCCTACGTTCAGCGTGCAGAGCGAGGTATGTGCCGAGGCTGCTGCAGAACTGGGTCTGAAGGCCGGAACACCGATTACCTATCGTGGCGGTGACCAGCCGAACAATGCCCTTTCACTGAATGTGCTTAATCCGGGTGAGATTGCTGCCACTGCTGGTACTTCTGGTGTTGTATATGGTGTTCTGGGTGAGGTGAACTATGACAAGCAGAGCCGTGTTAACACGTTTGCCCATGTCAACCATAGCGATGACCAGACCCGACTTGGTGTGCTGCTCTGCATCAATGGTACGGGTATTCTGAATGCATGGGTACACCGTAACATCACACCCGACATTTCGTATGCAGAGATGAACGATCTGGCAGCTACCGCTCCTATTGGCAGCGAGGGCGTAGCCATTATCCCGTTCGGCAATGGTGCCGAGCGCGTGCTGGAGAACCGCGAGATAGGCTGCTCCATCAACGGCTTGAACTTCAACAAGCACTCGAAAGCCCACATCGTACGTGCCGCCCAAGAAGGTATCGTATTCTCGTTCTGCTACGGCATGGAGATCATGCAGCAGATGGGTATGGACATCAGGAAGATTCATGCCGGTAAGGCCAACATGTTCCTCTCGCCGCTGTTCCGTAACACGTTGGCAGGAGTCAGTGGTGCCACCATCGAGCTTTACGACACCGACGGTTCTGTCGGCGCAGCAAAGGGTGCAGGCATTGGAGCCGGTATCTACAAGGATAACAACGAGGCATTTGCTACGCTCGACAAACTTCAGGTCATCGAGCCCGATGCATCTAACCGTGCTGAGTATTTGGCTGCCTATGCCCAGTGGAAGGAAGTTTTGAAAAAGAGCCTGTAATTGATACTCGTTTTATAAAATAGGTATAGCGGTGAGCCCATCGGTTCACCGCTATCTTTGTTGCTCACTTCCCGATATCCGTGAGTGGGTTTCTAATGCTTGTATTCTACCAAGTTACTCATATATCTTGGCTTCGCGTTTGCCTTGTAATACGGCAAGGGCATTGAGAGCAAGGGCTTCTTGCTCGTTTTCGCCGGGGTAAACATAGACGGGAGCGAGGAAACCGATGCGACGGTGCAGTTCCTCAACAATGTAGTCGGAGTGTGCTAATCCGCCTGTCAGCAGAATGGCATCTACATTGCCACACAGCACGGCAGACTCAGCAGCTATGTTTTTTGCTACATGGTAGAGCATGGCATCAACGACAAGTTGGGCGTGCTCATCGCCTCGGCGGATACGTTCCATCACTTCGCGCATGTCATTGGTTCCAAGGTGGGCGTTAAGTCCTGCTTTGCCAGCAATGCGCTTAAGGAGCTGCTTTTCGTTGTACTTCCCGCTAAAACAAAGTCGGATGAGGTCGGCAGCAGGCAGACTGCCTGCACGTTCTGGCGAGAAGGGACCTTCGCCGTCCAGAGCGTTGTTGGCATCGATGGCCTTGCCTTTCTCGTGGGCTGCCACACTGATTCCTCCTCCAAGGTGGCAGATGATCAGATTCAGGTCTTCGTATTCTCGTCCTATCTCTCGGGCATAGCGTCGGGCAATGGCACGCTGGTTCAGGGCATGCCAGATGGCGATGCGTGGCATGAGGGGCGAACCGCTGATGCGGGCGTAGGGCGATAGCTCGTCAACTACGCCAGGGTCGGCTATGTACGAGCGGCATCCTGGAATGGAGGCTGCTATTTCGTGGGCAATGAGACAGCCGAGGTTGCATGCATGGTTATGCATGACACAGCCGTAGCGTGTGTCGTCAATCATGCGCTGGTTGATTTCATAGACACCACCGCTGAGAGGTTTGACGAGTCCGCCTCGACCGATGACGGCATCGAAACGAAGGGGGATGCCGTTCTGCTCCAGTTCGCTGAGTACGAGTTCTCGACGGAATTCCTGTTGCTCGGTAACATCGCCGTATGCTGCAAGTTCCTCAGACGAATGGGTGATGTTGCGTTGGAGGATGGGCTCTTCGTCTTCATAGACGGCCATCTTGGTTGATGTACTTCCAGGATTGATGACGAGAATTCTCATAACGGTTAGAGACTGCCGAGGGCAAAGAGAATGCTGTTGAACTTGACTTCTGCGGAGTCACCACGTGAAGGCAAAATGACGGGACACTGCGTGCCGCAGAGGATGCCGGCGGTCTTGGACTCAACGAGGAAGGTCAGTGCCTTATAGAGGATGTTGCCTGCCTCCAGGTCGGGCAAGACGAGTACGTCTGCATCGCCTTCGAGCGAAGAGTGCATGCCCTTGGCCTGCAGGGCTTCCGGACAACAGGCACACTTCAGGTCCATCGGTCCGTCAACACGACAGGGACCGAAGTCTCCGGCTTCTGCCTTCTGGATGATTTCTGCATAGCCATCAACGAAGGGGAACTGCTTGCCGCCATGCTCTGCACAGTGCAGCAGGGCTATACGCGGTTCCTCGATACCCATGTTACGGCATATCTGTGCGGCATAGCGTACCTGCTCCATGCGTTGCTCATGGGTGGGATAGGGGATGACTGCTACGTCGGTCATGAAGAGCAGCTTGTGGTAACGCTCCAGTTCGGCCATGACCATGTGGGTCATCACATTGCCTTTCGGCAGCAGACCTGTTTCCTTGTTCAGAATGGCGCGTAGCAACTGGTCGGTGCCAATGAGTCCCTTCATCAGGATGTCTGCCTCACCACGACGTATCATGGCTACGGCATTTGCTGCTGCCACTGTCGGATCGTTGTCATCGACATAGACTGCTTCTGCCAATCCTGCTTCTTCGGCCATGCGGAGTGACTCACGGGTTGCCTCGTCGTTTGCACATACGGCTGCAATGCGATGCTTCTGTCCGCTCTGCTGCAGTCTTTCCTGTAGTTCTATAAAGCTCTTAATCATTGTATTTTCTTTAACTTTTAACCTCTAACCTCTAACCATTATACTATCCTTGTACCAGTCGAAGAGGCGCTGTACGCCATCTTCAATCTCAACCTTATGTGTCCAGCCGAGCGAATGCAGCTTCTCAACGTCAATGAGCTTACGCATGGTGCCGTCGGGCTTCGAAGCGTCGAACTCCACGGTGCCCGTGAAACCTACGGCCTTCACGACGAGCTCGGAGAGCTGGCGGATAGTCAGCTCCTTGCCGGTGCCCACGTTGATGTGGCAGTTGCGAATCTCACCCAAGCTGGGTATGGCACCGCCACGTCCGGCAGAGTGGTTACGGTCAACGGTGCCATCGGTGGAGGCCCCATAGTGGACGCTGGAGTATTTCTCAATGCCGATGATGTCAGCGAAGTTGACGTTCAGCAGTACATGTACCGAGGCATCGGCCATGTCCTCGCTCCAAAGGAACTCACGCAGCGGTGTGCCCGTTCCCCACAGCACGACTTTGTTGTTATAGATGCCGTACTTGGCAAGAACATTCAGAATGTCGTCATTCTGTGAGGAGCCGTTGAACCCTTCTACCGGACGGATGTCAAGGTCGCGGCGGATGGCATCCCAGTCATCATCATGGATAAGTTTGGCCAGATAGACCTTGCGCATCATGGCTGGCATGACGTGTGAGTTCTCCAGGTGGAAATTGTCGTTGGGACCGTAAAGGTTTGTAGGCATTACGGCAATGTAGTTGGTGCCGTACTGTAGGTTATAGCTCTCGCACATCTTCAGACCGGCAATTTTGGCAATGGCATACTCCTCGTTGGTGTATTCCAAAGGCGAGGTAAGCAGTGCGTCCTCCTTCATGGGTTGTGGCGCATTTTTGGGGTAGATACATGTAGAGCCGAGGAAGAGCAGTTTCTTCACGCCATGGGCGTACGACTCCGAGATGACGTTGCATTGCATCTTCATGTTCTGCATGATGAAGTCTGCTCGGTAGAGTGAGTTTGCCATGATGCCGCCAACGAAGGCGGCGGCCAGCACGACCGCATCAGGACGTTCCTCATCGAAGAACTTCTTGACGGCCACCTGGTTGGTCAGGTCCAGTTCCTGATGACTGCGTCCAACCAGGTTCGTATAGCCGCGCTGCTGTAGGTTGTTCCATATAGCGGAACCCACCAGACCCTTGTGGCCTGCCACATATATCTTTGATTGCTTGTTTAAAGTCATAATTTATAACGAAAACGAAAAACGAAAGATGAAGACGAAAAACTGATAACTGAAAACTGATAACAGATAACTGAAATCTATTTCACGATACCCTTCTCCAGGTACTCTGCTAAGTTCGTGCGTACCTTGGCGGCAGCACCTTCAGCAGCAACCTTCGCCATATCGTGATCGACCATCAGATTGACCAGTTCTTCGAAAGAGGTCTTGTTCGGATTCCATCCTAATTTGGCTTTAGCCTTGGTGGGGTCACCCCAAAGGTTGACGACATCCGTAGGACGGTAGAAGTCGGGCGATACTTCAATGAGCACTCGGCCCGTAGCCTTGTCAATACCTTTTTCGTCGGCACCCTCGCCCTGGAACTCCAGTTCTATGCCTACGTGTTTGAAGGCATGGTAGCAGAACTCGCGGACGCTGTGCTGCACACCGGTGGCAATAACGAAGTCCTCGGGTTTCTCCTGTTGCAGGATGAGCCACATGCACTCCACATAGTCCTTGGCATATCCCCAATCGCGTAGTGACGAGAGGTTGCCCAGGTAGAGCTTGTCTTGCTTTCCCTGCTTGATGCGGGCAGCAGCCAACGTGATTTTCCTGGTAACGAAGGTCTCGCCGCGGCGTTCACTCTCGTGGTTGAACAAGATACCAGAGCAGCAATACATGTCGTAGGCCTCACGGTATTCCTTCACAATCCAGAAACCATATTGTTTGGCCACGGCGTAGGGAGAGTAGGGGTGGAACGGCGTGTTCTCGTTCTGCGGCACTTCTTCCACCTTTCCATAAAGCTCAGAAGTTGATGCCTGATAGATACGGCACCTGTCTGTAAGGCCGAGTTGGCGGACCGCTTCCAGTACACGGAGCACGCCAACAGCATCAACGTCTGCCGTAAACTCAGGAGAGTCAAACGACACCTGCACATGACTTTGTGCTGCCAAGTTGTATATCTCGGTGGGCTTCACCTTGCCGATGACACCAAGAATCGACATGGAGTCGCCCAGGTCGGCATAGTGAAGGTGGAAGTGTGGCTTGCCTTCCAAGTGGGCAATGCGTTCACGGAAGTCAACTGAAGAACGGCGGATGGTGCCGTGTACCTCGTATCCTTTATCAAGTAGGAATTCGGCCAGGTAGCTTCCGTCCTGACCGGTTATTCCAGTAATCAAAGCAACTTTTTTTTCCATGTTTTTTTTATTTGTCTTCACCGCTGAACTGCTTGATACGCTGTTCCTCGGAGAGTTTGCATATTAATAATGTATCATTGTTTTCAGCCACGATGTAGCCATCCAGTCCTTGTACAACGACTTTCTTCTCCTGTGTGGTGTGAATGATGCAGTTGTAGCTTTCGAAGAGGCTGATGTCGTTGCCGATGCATGCATTACCGCTGAGGTCTTTCTTGGACTGTTCCTGTAGTGAACCCCAGGTACCAAGGTCGCTCCACCCGAAATTGGCTGGGCAGACAAAAATCTCGTCGGCTTTCTCCATGATGGCGTAATCGACACTGATGTTCTCACATTCAGGGAACAACCGGTCAATCTCCGCTTGTTCACTCTGGGTACCGTAAACAGGCATCAAGGTCTCGAATATCTTAGCCATCTGTGGCTGATAGATGCGGAACGCATTGACAATGGTCGATACATTCCAGATAAAGATGCCGGCATTCCAGAAATAGTTGTTCTTGGCAATATACTGTTTGGCAGTGTCCAAGTCGGGCTTCTCACGGAACGAGTCAACGCGGAAGATGCTCTTGTTGCGCAGCGAGTTGGCTGACAGGTCTGCCTGGATGTAGCCATAGCCCGTCTCAGGGCGTGTCGGCTTCATACCGAGGGTGACAATGGCATCGCTGTCGCTGGTGAACTTCAGACAGTCTTTGACAACGCGGCGAAACTCAGGCACGTCCATTACGACGTGGTCGCTGGGCGACACTACAATGTTGGCTTTCGGATTCTTCGACTTGATGCGCCATGAGACGTAGGCAATACAGGGAGCTGTATTCCTGCGGCATGGTTCGCAGAGGATGTTCGTGATGGGCATGTCGGGTAACTGCTCATGCACCATGTCGGCGTACTTTTTGTTGGTTACCACCCATACGTTCTCGGGCTGACAGATGCTTTCGAAGCGTTCGACAGTCAACTGCAGCAGGCTTTTGCCTACGCCCAGCACGTCGATGAACTGTTTGGGGCGGTCAGTGGTGCTCATTGGCCAGAACCGGCTTCCAACGCCTCCAGCCATGATGACGAGATGATTATCAGTCTTTGCCATAAATGAGTTATGAGTTAATAATCTGCAAATGTAAGAAAAAAAACTGAAACGGCCGAATAATTATTCGCCTTTTTTGTTTTTCTTGTGTTTTATCACCGATTTTACCAGGAAATAGCCGATGGTAAGTACGACAATGCCGACGATGGTAGCTACGATGTAGTGATTGTATTGCTCAATGGTGGCTTCCAGCTCATTCTCTGGAACGAAGGTTGACAGATACCATCCCATGGCGGCCAGGATGGCGTGCCATAGTCCAGCACCGATGGTGGTGTAAAGCAAGAATTTCCAATAGTTCATGCGTGCCAGCCCCGCCGGGATACTGATGAGGTGGCGGATACCTGGAATCAGTCTGCCGGTCAACGTTGCTGCTACACCGTGGTTGTCGAAGTAGCGTTCGCTTTTCTCTACCTTCTGCTGGTTGAGCAGGCATAGCTTGCCCCATTTGCTGTTGGCAAACTTATAGATGACGGGACGTCCTACATAGAGTGCTACATAATAGTTGATACTGGCACCGAGGTCAGCACCTATGGTGGCAAAGAGCACTACCAAAACGACATTCAGTTCGCCGCTTGCAGCGTGGTAGGCTGCTGGTGCAACAACCAACTCGGAGGGTACAGGTATGACGGTACTCTCCAGCAGCATGAGCAACAGGATGGTGGGGTAGTCAAGATGACTCAATAGGGTGGAAATAAAACTCATAGTGATAACTTGTCTTTCATAAATTGGGTGTAATCCTTGGGCTCCATGCCTTCTGGGAACAGACTGCTCAGCACAATGCCTGCCTCTTGAGGATTGCGTCGGACGGCCTCCTCCAAGTATTTCATGAATTCCTTGGGCTTGTTCAGGTCCCAACAGCAGAGGGCCATGTAAGCATAGCCTTCATCGTAGTCAGGACCTACCACCTCAAAGAACTTGAGAAACATAGCGTAGGTGGCCTTGACAAACCTGTTGTCATAAAGTGAGACGATGATACGAAGCATTACCCTTGGTGCGTTTCCCGAATTTTGGATGGCCTGCTTGAAAGCATTTTCCGCCTTCTCGACGCATTTGTTCTCCAGGTAGATGTGTCCGCGTAGCACCTCCATGTCGTCGTGGTCGCAGTCAATGGCGCGCGTCTCGTCGATACATGCCAGTGCTTGATCTAACAGACCCTTGGCACTGTAGGCAAACGCCAGTTCCTGATATACCTGGACCTGACAGGGTGACTCGTCGTGGGTTGTTTCCTTGGCGGCTTCCAAGTGCTTGATAGCCTCGTCCGTGCGGTTCATGTTCAACAGGCAGATGCCGATCTGCAGTTCCGTGAGGTCAACTCCCGGAATCAGTTCGTTGAATCGTTCGTAATACTTTAGAGCCTCTTCAAAGTTGTTCAAACGGTACAGTCCGTTTGCCTTGGTCAGGATGCTGTCGGCATCCGTCGGGTCAATGGCTATGGCATACTCGCTGCTGGTTATTGATTCTCCATAGTCCTCGCACATGAACTGTGCATTGGCCAGTGCGTTCCAGTAGCGGGTGGAGTAGGGGTTGCTGTCCAGCAGTTCGTTGAATATGCGCTGGCTGTCTGTGAATTTTCCCAGTCCGAACATGATGCGTCCCATCAGCTCCTTGAAGTCTGCGGAGTTATCGCCTGGTGAGCGTAGCATCCATTCGTACGCCTTGTCGTGTACGCCGTAGTCCTGGTAAATGTTCGCCACATCCAGAATGAAATCGTTGTGCTCGTCTGGGCTGACGGTCATGAAGTAATCGCGTAGTAGGCGGTCTGCTTCCTCAATCTTGTTCTGGGCAATGAGCAGTTCGGCCTGCATGTAGTGGTAGTCTGGGTCGTTCTTGTCCAGGATTTGCTCTACCAGCCTCTCTGCCTCTTCCACGTCTTCGCGGGTCAGCGCTTCTCGTGCCTTATAAACCAGTGGCGACGTGGCTCCTGGGTTGAATGCCAGTGCCTTCTCGATGGCATCATCAGCCTTTTCGTAGTCGCCTGTGAAGTGGTAATAGTCGGCGATATCGGTCAGTTCGTCGGCATCCATGAAGATGGGCTGCCCCGAACTGACCGATTCCTCGTACTGGCTGAGTAGTTCGTGGAACTCCTCGCTATCGAAATAGTCGTCGCCGGTTTTTTGCATCAATCTACATCCTTGTTCTTTAGATGTTTACTTTCTACCTCCTCCATGTGTCCTTCAGTCCGACGGTACGGTTGAATACCAGATGTTCTGGCGTGGAGTCGAGGTCGGGCGTGAAATAGCCTATGCGCTGGAACTGCAGGAAGTCGCCTGCCTTCTTTTCTTTCAGGTAAGGCTCCACGTAGCAGTTTGTCAGTACTTTTAGCGAGTCGGGATTCAACAGGTCGCGGAAGTCGCGCTCATCGGCGCCGGGATTCTCGATGGAGAAAAGACGGTCGTACAGGCGTACCTCCGCCTGAACGGCATCCTGGCTGTTCACCCAATGTAGCGTCTTTCCCTTGATTTTGCGGTCGGCACCGGGCAGTCCGCTGCGCGTTTCCGGGTCGTAGGTGGCATAGATAACCGTAATGTTACCCTCGGCATCTTTGTCGCAGGGGTGCTCCTCGTCACACTTGATGATGTAGGCGTTCTTCAGGCGTACCTCCTTGCCGGGTGCCAGTCGCTGGAACTTTTTCTCGGCTACCTCCATGAAGTCGTCGCGCTCAATCCACAGCTCGCGCGAGAAGGTTACCTTGTGCGTGCCTTCTGCCTCGTTCTCGGGGTTGTTCACGGCGGTCAGCTCCTCGGTCTGTCCTTCGGGATAGTTGGTGATGACGAGTTTCACGGGGTCAAGCACGGCACTGACACGACAGGCTTTCTTGTTCAGATCGTCGCGTACGTTCGACTCTAACAGGGCAAAGTCGTTCAGAGCGTCGAATTTAGTGTAGCCAATGGCATCGATGAAGTTGCGCACACTCTGCGACGAATAGCCGCGACGACGCATTCCGCAGACGGTCGGCATGCGTGGGTCGTCCCAGCCGTTTACCAGCTTTTCGTCCACCAAGGCTTTCAGCTTGCGCTTCGACATGACGGTATAGGTAATGTTCAGACGGTTGAATTCTATCTGGCGTGTTCCGTCGTACTTCGACAGGATGTCAGGATTGAACCCTGTAGTGTCCGTCTGCTCGCTGATATACTCGCGCAGCAGATCGACGAACTTGTCGTACAGCGGACGGTGGGGCACAAACTCCAGCGTACAGATAGAGTGGGTGACACCCTCGAAGTAGTCCGACTGTCCGTGGGCAAAGTCGTACATCGGGTAGCAGTGCCATTTGGTGCCTGTGCGGTGGTGGGGTATCTGAATGATGCGGTATATAATGGGGTCGCGGAAGTGCATGTTAGGGTTAGCCATGTCCAGTTTGGCGCGCAGCACCATGCTTCCCTCCACAGCTTCGGGGGTGTTCATCTGCTCAAACAGACGCAGATTCTCCTCCACGGGACGGTCACGGAACGGACTGGGTCGTCCGGGCTGTGTGGGTGTACCCTTCTGCTCGGCAATCTGCTCAGAGGTCTGTTCGTCAACGTATGCCAGTCCCTTCTTAATAAGCCATACGGCGAAGTCCCAAAGCTTCTCAAAGTAGTCGGAAGCGTAATAGACATGCTCCCAATGGAAGCCGAGCCACTTGATGTCGCTCATGATGTTCTCTACATATTCAGTATTCTCCTTGGTGGGATTGGTGTCGTCGAAGCGCAGGTTACAGGTACCGCCGAATTCCTCTGCAACACCGAAGTCCATACAGATGGCCTTGGCGTGTCCGATGTGTATATAGCCGTTAGGTTCCGGCGGGAAACGCGTCTGCAGACGGCCTCCGTTCTTGCCGGCCTCCAAGTCTTCCTTTACAAACTGTTCGACGAAGCTGAGGCTTCGCTTCTCCTCATTTTCAGTAATGATTTTCTCTTCCATATATTTAAATGTTATTTTTCAACTCTAAACTCTAAACATTCAACTCACTTAATCCCCCTTTCGTTCAGTGCTTGCTGATACCTTCTGGCATTCGCCATGTGCTCCTCACCAGTAGCGGCAAAGGCGTGCCGACCAGAGAAGTCTTCCTTGGCACACATGAAGAGGTATTCAGAGGGCGTGTAGTTTAGTACAGCGTCGATGCCCTTGATGCTCGCCACCTTGATGGGGCCTGGAGGCAGTCCCTTGTTCTTGTACGTGTTGTACGGACTCTCCACCCGCAGGTGTTGGTTCAGTATGCGGCGTAGCTCAAACTGTTTCAGGGCGAACTTTATGGTGGGGTCGGCTGCCAGCGGCATGCCCTTTCTGAGTCTGTTCAGGTACATGCCAGCCACCATAGGCTTCTCCTCGGTGTCGTTAGTTTCCTCATCCACGATACTGGCCAGCGTCTGCACCTCGTTGGGGGTCAATCCCATGTCCTCGGCCTTCTTAAGGCGTTCTGCCGTCCAGAAAGCATCGTGCTCCTTCTGCATGCGCTCCATCAGTTCTTCCAGCGTTATGTCCCAATATATATTATAAGTATTAGGGATGAAGAGACAGCCGATGGTGGCCGTGTCAGCCTTGTATTTGGCACAGAATATGGAGTCCGTGAGCGACTGGGCAATGGTGGTGGAGTCCAGCATCAGTTTCCTTGACAGCAGAGCAGCCAGCCGCTTCATGGTACGAGCCTCGGGCACCGTCAGGTTGACGGCCTCTTGTTGTCCGCCGTTCAGCTTCCTATAGACGGAAAATGCCCCGTCACCCGGTTCAATCTTGTAGCGCCCAGTGTGTATGTTATCAGCATAGCCGGCATGCCGTGCGATGGTTCTGAAGGCTTTCGCGCCTGCCTTCGAGGCAAAGGGCTCCATCTTGGCAAGTACGGAGTCTATCGTATCATCGGTGTCAATGCAGACGTACTGTGCTTTGTCGCTCGTGGAAAGCGGACATAGCAGGTAGAAGCCCACCACACCGGCGATGCATATCAGCCCCGCGGCAATAGCATAGAGATATACTTTGGGATATTTGAAATTCGTTTTTTCCATTGTCTTTCCTTACTGCCTGCAAAGGTACGAATAAGTGAGGAAAAAGCAAAATAAATCGGTATTTATTTGGTATTTCAATCGGTTTACACCGCCTTTGACCTGACTTCGAAGGTGCTCATGCTCGAAAAAACTTAAGATTCTCTTGGTTTTTTCCTCACTTAATCGTACCTTTGTAACCATGAAACTGAAATTCTCAATACATTATAATACCGCGTGGGGCGAAAGCCTGCACATACGCATGGAGTACCGTAGCCAGGACGGTACCGTGAAAAGCCATGACTATACCATGCTGACGGAAGATGGCAATTTGTGGACACTGGAAACGGCAGCCCTCGAGAGCCGTCAGCACCCGGTCAGCGAGATATGCTATGCCTACGAGGTGCAGGATGCTGACGGACAGGTGCTACGGCGTGAGTGGGACATGGTGCCCCGTCGCTACTATTATGATTCCACGCACGACTATACGTTCCCGGATCAGTGGCATGAACGTCCGTTGTGCCACCATCTCTATACGAATGCCTATGCTACAATGACCGGCAGACCCATTGGCGAACAGGTGTCGGCACTGCGCCTGCCGTTGTTCCGTCGTACGCTGGTGCTCCGCGTTTCGGCTCCGCAGCTGAAACCGGGGCAGGCGGTGGCCATTTGTGGAAGCCATCCGGCTATCGGTTCGTGGAATACGAGCCGCTATCTGCGCATGGAGTATGTCGGACAGCAGGAGTGGATGCTCTCCGTCAATGCCCTTGGCATATTGTTCCCTCTGGAGTACAAATATGTCATCATTGACGACAATACACACTCCTTTGTGGCGTGGGAAGAGGGTGACAATAGGATTGTTGACAATGGGCAGTTGGTGATGGATAATGGACAATTGGCTGACGGGTCCGTTATAGTCCAATATGGTGAGCAGCTACGCGTAAGTGAAGATGAATGGCGGGCTGCCGGTGTTGCCGTTCCCGTGTTTGCGCTACGTAGTGAACACAGTTGTGGCGTGGGCGATTTTGGCGACTTGCGGCGTTTGGTTGACTGGGCTGTAGCCACTGGTATGAAGGTCATTCAGCTGTTGCCGGTCAATGATACGACGCTGACCCACGGCTGGGGTGACTCCTATCCCTATAACATCGTCAGCTGCTTTGCTCTCCATCCTCATTACCTCGACCTGGAAGCTCTCGGTCCCTTGAAATCGAAAACTCGCATGATTGCATATCAGCGTCAGCGCCAGGAGCTTAATGCACTTAGCTATAGTGATTATGAAGCTGTTGACCAGGTGAAGTCGGCCTATGTCAAGACGTTTTTCGAGGAGCGTGGACAGCAGCTGTTGCAGTCGAAGGCTTATCAGGAATGGGCTGCAGAGAACGAGTGGTGGCTGAAGCCGTATGTTGCTTGGCAGACGGGAAATGAAAAAGCCCACTTCCCGTTTCTCCAGTATATTCTTCATCTTCAGCTGAAGGCAGCTGCCGACTATGCCCGATCGAAGGGTGTCGTGCTGAAGGGTGACCTGCCCATCGGCGTGAACCGTGAGAGTGTGGAGACCAAGATTCATCCGGAATTGTTCCATCTTGACATGCAGACGGGAGCACCGCCCGATGCCTTCTCTGTTAACGGTCAGAACTGGGGCTTCCCAACGTACAACTGGGAGGCTGCTGCTCGAACAGTTCCTCAAAGGGAGAAACTGGGGATAGAATCATGGTTCCGCCGCCGTCTCCATCACATGGAACAGTATTTTGATGCCCTGCGCATGGACCATGTGCTGGGCTACTTCCGTATTTGGGAGATTCCCATTGATGCTGTGCATGGCGTGCTGGGACATTTCTCTCCGGCACTTCCCCTGACGGTTGGCGAGATAGAATATTTCGGACTGCCGTTCCGTCGGGAACTCTACACCCAGCCGTATATCAACGACCGTATCGTTGAGCGTACGTTCGGCATTCATGCCCAGTATGTCCGTGAGCACTTCCTGTTACCGAAGGCTTACGGGCTCTACGACCTCAAGGCGGAGTATCGTACGCAACGGCAGGTGGCGCAGTATTTTGAGGGAAAGAGTGACGAGCACAGCGTGTGGATTCGCGATGGTCTCTACCGTGTCATTGCCAATGTGCTTTTTGTGGAAGATCCCCGACAGCCGGAGATGTACCATCCGCGTATTGGCGCAATCAGGGAACCTATCTTCCGGTCGCTTAGCGATGAGCAGCAGGATGCCTATATGCGGCTCTATAACAACTATTTCTTCCAACGCCATAATTTCTTCTGGGGGGCGCAAGCCCTGAAACGCCTGCCTGCCATGTTTCGCGACTCGCGGATGCTGGTATGTGCAGAAGACCTCGGTATGCTGCCTGATTGTGTTCAACCTGTATTGGATGAGTTGCGCATCCTGTCGTTGGAAATCCAGTCCTTGCCCAAGCAGCAGGGACAGGAGTTCGGCCACGTGGATGCCTACCCCAAGCGGAGTGTCTGCACCATTTCCACCCACGACATGGCACCGTTGCGACTGTGGTGGGAGGAAAGTCCGGAGCGTGCGCAGCGCTACTACATCACCATGCTTCAGAAAGAGGGTAGGGCACCGCAGCAGTTGCCGGCACATCTGGCAGAGGAGATTATTGCCCGCCACCTCTATTGTCCCTCATGTCTTTGCATCCTGCAATTGCAGGACTGGCTGGCGATGGACGTCACCCTGCGTGGCAAGGACGTCCGCAGTGAGCGCATCAACGTGCCGAGCGACCCGTATAACCGCTGGCAGTGGCGCATGCACCTCACCATTGAGGAACTGCTGGAGGCCACGAAGTATAATAACAAGATTCGTACGATGATTACAAGGTCGAGGAGAGCCTAAGGTGATACGTCCAGGAGCTCCTCTGGTTGCTCAATGAATGTTGTGCCACCGTGGGCTTCCAGGAAGGAACGGTCGCGGAAGCCCCAAAGCACAGAGATACACGGCAGCCCTGCATTGCGTGCCGTTTCAATATCCACATCGCTGTCGCCGACGTAAACGGCCGTCTTTTGCTTTTCTACTCTGTTCACACTGCTCCCAGCATTGTTTAACAGCCTAAGAGCCTCGAACACCGTGTCTGGCGCAGGTTTCTTATGGATGCCTCCGGCCTCATGCTCACCGATGGCAACAGAAATCATGGGGAAGAAATGTCGGACGAGCTCCTGAGTTGCCGTCATGAATTTATTGCTGACCACCGCCATCTTACAGCCTCTCCGGTGTAGTTCCGTGAGTGTTTCCATGATGCCGTCGTAGGGGTGTGTGGTGTCTAACGAGTGTTCCAGGTAATAGGTTCGAAACGTATGGAAAGCAGCCTCGAACTGCGGGTTTTGCGTACCGCCGGGTACTGCTCGTTCCATCAATAGCCGCACGCCATTGCCTACGAACGAGCGTATCTCCTCTCTCGAGCGTTCTGGCATACCGTGAGTACGCAGGGCGTAGTTCACGGCGGCTGCCAAGTCGTCGAGTGTGTCAAGCAACGTACCGTCAAGGTCGAATATAAATGTATTCATCTATTCATGCCGGATGGCTTCTATGGGATCCATATTGGCGGCTTTCTGGGCGGGAATGTAGCCGAACAGCACACCGATGCATACGCAGACGAGGAATGAGACGTAGATGGACCAAGCCGGCACGCTGCTGGGCATGCCGAATGACGAGATAAAAGTGCTGGCTCCAACGCCAACCAGTACACCAATAAGTCCGCCTGTTAGTGAAATGAGCACCGACTCGATGAGAAACTGCAACGAGATGACAGGACCTGTAGCTCCCACCGCCATACGCAGGCCTATCTCCTTGGTTCGCTCCGTGACGGAAACCAGCATGATGTTCATGATACCGATACCTGCCACGAGCAGCGAGAAGGCGGCTGCGACAACGAGGATGATGGTTACGGTGTCCATGGTTGACGACATGGTCTCCATCATTTCTGCCTGTGAACGGATGGTGAAGTCGTCCGTCGCGTCTTCCTTCAGTTTGTGGTTGTCGCGGAGTATCTGTGTCAGTTCCTCGATGGCGGCATCAGACAGTTCTTCTGTTACTGCCGAACAGACAATGCTCGAGAAGTAGGTCTGGGCGTTGATGCGCTTCATGACGGTTGTGTAGGGGGCAATGATGACGTTATCCTGGTCCATGCCCCACGAGTTGTAGCCTTTCGATTTCAGTACACCGATGATGCGCATGGGGATGCTCTTGAAACGGATGGTCTTGCCGATGCAGTCGGCACCCTCGCCGAACAACTCCTTCACGATGGTGGCACCGACAACGCAGACCTTTGAGGCCTTCTTGATGTCCTCTTCGGTGAAGTATTCGCCCTTCTCGACGGTCCAAAGACGGATGTCGAGGTAGTCAATAGACTCGCCATACATGGAAGTGTTCGTGTTGTTGTTGCCATAGATGGCCTGACCGCTGGCGGTGACCTCTGGCGACACCTTGGTTACGAATTTCTTTTCGCGCAGGATGCGTTCGTAGTCGGCCATCTTCAGCGTCTGCATGGCCGAAGGGTCCTGGCGTACGCCGCCTCGCATATCGGCACCAGGCCGTATGGTGAGCAGGTTCGTTCCCATGGTTGAGAGTTCGGCACGGATGCTCTCTTTTGATCCCTGTCCGATTGACATCATGATAATGACGGCTGCCACACCGATGATGATGCCCAGCATGGAGAGGAACGAGCGCATCTTATTATTGGCGACCGCCTTCAGGCTTACTTTGAATAGATTCAGTATGTTCACCTTGTCTTAATTTACAATTTTACAATTTTCAATTTACCATTTATTTACGAATTTGACTATTTTACAATTTATTCGGTGCGTCTGCAAAAATTGATAAATCCATTAAATTGAACAATCAATTGTAAAATTGTAAATTGTCAAATTGTAAATAGCATTAGTCATCCTTTGGAATGGGCAGTGCGGCGAGCGCTTCTGCAGCCGACTTGATATTGGTGTTGATGGTGTCCTCACGTATCTTGCCGTCACGCAGATTAATGTTGCGGCTGGCGTATTCGGCAATCTCGGGGTTATGAGTCACGAAGATGATAGTATGTCCCTGCTTATACAGTTCCTGGAACAGCACGAGCATCTCGAACGAGGTGCGCGTGTCGAGGTTACCCGTTGCCTCGTCGGCCAAGAGCACGGCAGGGTCGTTGACCAGCGCACGGGCGATGGCGACACGCTGCATCTGTCCGCCGGACATCTCGTTGGACTTATGCTCCATGCGGTCGGCCAGCCCTACAGCCTGCAATGCCTTAACGGCACGTTCGCGACGCTCGGTTGCCGACACCTCGGAGTTGTACATCAGCGGCAGCTCCACGTTCTCCAGGGCAGTGGTCTTCGGTAGCAGGTTATAGTTCTGGAATACGAAGCCTATCTTCCGGTTACGTAGGTGGGCACGCTGCGTCTTTGACATGGTGCGCACGCTGATGCCGTCGAGGAAGTATTCGCCTGCCGTCGGCGTGTCGAGGCAGCCCAGTTGGTTGAGCAGTGTCGATTTTCCGGAGCCCGACGTTCCCTGAATGGTGACGAACTCACCCTCGTATATCTTGAACGACACGCCACGTAGGGCCTTTACCGTCTCACTGCCAACCTGGAAGTAGCGCTTGACGTTCTGGAGTTCGATGACTACTTTTCTTTCCATCTACTTCTTCTGTTGGTTGTTTCTGTTATTGTTCGGCCGCCTTGGCATGAAGGGGTTGCTGGTCTGTCCGCCAGCAGGCGACTCCGTGCCACCGCTGAGGCTAAAGTCAACAAGTACCTGTGTGCCCTTGCTGATGCCGCCTGTAATCTCAGTGAGGGTACCATTGGTGGTGCCGACAGTTACGGCATGTGCCTTGAAGACATTACCGTCCAGAGTCCAGACCTTTGTTTTGGCTTCAGTATCCTCAATGGTCTGTCCCTCCTGGAGCAACGCCTCGGTAGGCATAAAGCGCAGGGCTTTTGAGGGGACGGTCAGTACGTCGTTCTTCTCCATGGTGAAGATAGTGACGTTAGCTGTAAGACCAGGCTTCAGCTTCAGGTCGTTGTTGGGAGCGGAGATAACTACCTGGTAGGTTACCACGTTACTCTCGGTGGTGGCCTGCTGGCGCACCTGTGTCACCTGTCCCTCGAAGGAGTCTTCAGGGAAGGCATCGACTGTGAACGTGACGTGCTGGCCTTCCTTGACACCCCCGATGTCGGCTTCGTCAATGTCGGCAATGACGCGCATGTCCGTCAGGTCCTGGGCAATGGTGAACAGCTCGGGCGTGTTGAACGAGGCGGCAACCGTTTGACCTTCCTCCACCGACTTCGACAGTACCACACCGTCAATGGGACTGGTGATGGTGGCATAGCCCAGGTTCGTCTGTGCCTTGTTCACGCTTTCACGCGAAGCAGCCACCTGCTCCTTGGCCTGCAGGTATGAGAGTCGGGCGTTTTCGAAATCATCGGCACTTACCAGTCCCTTGTCGTACAAGGTCTTATAGCGCTGATAGTTGGCTTGCTGGTAGTTCAGTGCGCTCTGTGCGCTCGACAGGTTGGCACGTGCTGTGTTCAGTTCGCTGGTGAGGTTGGTCTTGTCCAGTTCGGCAATTACCTGCCCCTTCTTGACCACCGAGTTATAATCGACATAGAGTTTCGAGACGATACCGCTGACCTGTGTACCGACGGTGACGCTGGTCACGGGTTCTATGGTACCTGTAGCAGTAATGCTGTTCTGGATGTTAGCCACTTCTGCTGTAGCAGTCTCGAACGAAACCTTCTCTTCCTTTTTGCCGCCTGACAGGAGCCAGACGACAATGGCTATGAGCACAATGGCTCCGATGCCTATTCCAATTTTTTTCTTCATATGACCCTTTATTATTGTATCTTTTTATTATTCTATGTTCTATATCTCACCTTTATAGAACTTCAGCAGCTGCAGGTCGAGGATGGTCATGTACTTCGACTGCAGCATGTTCTGCTGTGAGGTCAGCAGGTTTGTCTTGCCGTTCATCAGTTCCACAATGTTTTTCAGTCCCAGGCGGAACTGTTCGCTGAGCAGTTCGTAGCTTGTCTGTTCACTGGCCACGTTGAGCAGCGAAGCACGGAATTTCTGTTGGTTGGTCTGTGCATCGAGCCAGTAGCCCTCAATGGTGGAGTATAGCTGTTTCTGCTGCTCCTGCAGGTCCAGCAGCGCCTGTTCCTGTTTCAACTTGGCCTTGTTGACCGCCGTACGGGTGGAGCGGTTGTCGAAGATGGGGACGCTGACGGTAGCACCAATGCCCATGTCGAAGTTTGTCTTCATCTGGTTGCCCCAGCCGTTCGTGTTCAGTGAGTTTGTACTGGTGGCCAGCGAGCCAGTCATGTTGATGGTGGGCAGTCCCTGTGCCTTGGCTATCAGTAGCTGCATGTCGCTGGAACGGATGCTCAGGCGGCTGTTCTCTATTTCGGGACGATGTGCCAGGGCAGCCTCATAGACCTCTGGAAGCGAGGGAATGTCTGCCAGCGCCTGTTCGTCGCTGGCTGCCGGCACGTCAATATCGAAGTCGGCATCGGTGATTTCCAGCAGCTGCTTTAGTTGTAGCTTGTAGCTGGCCAGGTTGCTTTTGGCATTTACGAGGTTGTACTCGTCGGTGGCACGCTGGGCAGACAGCTGGGCCAAGTCGGCCTTCGACATCTTGCCCACCTCCAGCATCTCCTGTCCGCGTTGTTCGTTGAGCTTACTGGCCTCCAGACTTTGCTCGTTGACGACGATGGCTTCGTTCAGGTATAGTATCTGCACATACAACTGGGCTATCTGCTCCTGAATGGAGTTGGCGGTGTATGCACTGTCCAGCTCAGCCTGCTCTTCCGCCAGCTTGTTTAGCTTCAAGGTGTTGCGGTTGCGGTTGCCGTTCCATACCGTCCATTGTCCGTTGATGCCGTATGAACCGTTATAGTAAGTCTTGTGAACGCTGGTGGTTACCGTTCCGTTGGTCACGGTACTCACGCCGTTGTTGGTCCAGGGACGGTAGCCGATGCTTTGGTTGGTAGATGCCGTCAATGAGGGGAGCAGGGCTGACTGTGCCTGTTTCACGTCTTCCGTAGCTATGCGTCGTGATATGACGGTTTTCTTCAGGGAGATGTTGTTTTGTAGGGCGTAGTCAATACATTCCTGCAGGGACCACTTCTTTTGAGCTGCAGCACTTACCGTTACCGAGAGTACTGCCAATAATATTAGAAACTTTTTCATATTTATCCTATTTTCTCGCTGCAAAGGTAGGAAATATCTGTGAAACGAGAAAATAGGATAGATATTTCATCGCCGATTCTTCGATATAATTAGTTGATTTAAAGGTGTTTTAACACACCTTTTCCCTGTATGCGAGCCTTGTAACAAGCATTCTTACAGCTGCTGCAGTCGGGCAATATATTTACCCAGAATGTCGAACTCGAGGTTGACGACGCTTCCTATGCGGATGTCGCAGAAGTTCGTGTGTTCGAAGGTATAGGGGATGATTGCCACTTGGAACGACGAGGGGACGTTGCCGTCGCCTTGCTGAGGGTTGCATACGGTGAGGGACACCCCATTGACGGTGACGGAACCCTTATCTACGGTGAAGTATCCCCGGCGTGCCATCTCGCGGTCGGCATCGTACTCGAAGGTGAAGTAGGTGCTGCCGTCGGCATCTGCCATTGCTGTGCAGCGGGCAGTCTGATCTACATGTCCCTGTACGATGTGGCCGTCCAGCCGGCCGTTCATGAGCATCGAGCGCTCCACGTTGACCTTGTCGCCCACCTTCAGCAGTCCGAGATTGGTACGGTCAAGCGTCTCCTTCATCGCGGTGACCGTGTAGGTTTTATGGTTGGGGGTTGAGGGTTGAGGGTTGAGTGCGACGACGGTGAGGCATACGCCGTTGTGTGCCACACTTTGGTCAATCTTGAGTTCATCGGCGAAGGAACAGGTGAGTGTAAAGTCAATATTCTCGCGGTCGTGACGGATGTCAACGACGGTGGCAAATTCTTCAATAATTCCGGAAAACATTTCTTAAGTCCCCTAAGTTCGGGGGGTGGGGGTCTGAACAAGCGAACCAGATCCATTTAAATGATTATTATTAGAGGGCTGCGCCTGTTCAGACCCCCAACCCCCTGACTTAGGGGGTACATAAAAAAAGAGGTCGTACCGATGATGTGATGAAAACTCCTATTTCTAAGATTTGAGTGCTCTCTCGTCGTTGTAATCCACCGGCATTGCTGCAGCCTTTCGGCATGTGGCCCGCCATTGTCGAGAGATTGGCGACTCGGTTTTCAATTTAATTTGATGAGTATCCCGATCTAACCGATACGACCTTTATTTGTGTGCAAAGATACAAATAAAAGCGTGAAGAGCCAAACAAATGGCTATGTTTTTTTATTGTTTTATTGATTATTTTCTTTTTCCTTTTGTTCTGCCTGCTTCTTCTCCCTGTACTTGGAGGGTGTGAGCCCGGTCTTGTTCTTGAACGAACGGGTGAAATAGACGGGGTCGTTGAATCCCGTGTAGGCAGCAATTTCCGACATGTTCAGTTCGCTGTCCTCGTCCAGCAGCTGCAGTGCCTTCTTCAGTCGGAAGTCGGTCAGGAAGTCCTTGGGCGACATGCCCGTGAACGATTCCAGCGTATTGAAGTATGCGGTATGTCCCAGTGTTGACTGTGATATCATGTCCTCTACGGTCATGCTTGTGTCGCTGTAGTGTGCTTCCAGCCATTCCATCTGCTTCTTCATGAACTCATAGTCCTCCTGGGTGCTGAAGGAAATGCGCTGTCCGTCAATCATGATCTGTCGTCTGGCCTTTTCTTTCTTCGTGCGCTGGTGCTTATAATAGAAATAGGTGATAATACCTGTACTGATGAGTATCAGGTAAATCCATACTGCAACCGTTGACAGCAGCCAGAAGGGAGGCACCTTGATAACCAGTTCCTTTATGTCGTATTTGTCCGGTGACTCCAGCATGAAGGCCTTGACCTTGAAGGTGTAGGTGCCTGCTGGCAGTCCGGAGTAGGTGACGGTGCATGTCTTGTCGGCATTATGCCACTCCTCGTCGTATCCCTCCAGCATATATTGATAATGTACGCGATGCTGCAGCTGGTAGTTCAGTGAAGCGAAGCGGATGGAGAATACGCTGTTGTGGTCGGGCAGTTCTACGTATGTGCTTTCTGGTACATAGTAGTCGAAGATGTCACTTGTCCTGGGGGTCATGATTTCGTCGTTCAGCATGAAGTCGGTAATGCGCAGTTTAAGCTGCGAGCCCTCCGTGCTGGTAAGATTCTTGTGGTTGACGAAATAGTAGCCGTCAATGGTGCCGAAGTAGAGGTCGCCGTTGGGCAGCGCACAGGCACCGCATTCCGAGCAGCTGGTGTCGTCCACGCCATCCTGAATGCTGAAGGTGCTGAATATGTGCCGCTCGGTATCAAACGAGCAGAGCATTCTGTCTGTAGCCAACCAGACGTGCCCTCGGTTGTCGAAAGCCAGACTCTTGATTTCCTCTGACGGCAGTCCGTCTCTGGCATTGAAGTTCTCGAACATCCATTTGCCGTCCTCGTCCTTGCCAATGGTGTGGCTCAGGCCTCCTCCATTGGTTCCTATCCACATGGAGCCGTCTTTGTCGCACGCCATGCATACAATGTCGTTGCTGCCTAACATGTAGTGGTAGTCACTGCAGTTCTCCAGCACCTCTATCTTCTCCATGCCGTCTTTCAACGACATGATGAGCAGTCCGTCGGTGGTTCCAGCCCAAACGTTGCCCTCCTTGTCCAGTGCGATGGTGCGTATTTTGAGGAACTTGTCCTTGGGGTATTTCGATAACCCGTTCGCGTGGTTCAGTATGGTGTATGAACCGTTCTGTCCTCTCCTGAGTATGTTGATGCCTCCGCCGTAGGTTGCTACCCAGATGTTGCCGTCCTGGTCCTCTAAGGCGTAGTAGGCATTATCACTGTTCAGGCTGTTCGGGTCGTCTTCATTGTGCCTGAATGTGGTGTAGGTGTATCCTTCGGCGGTGGGTGTCATTTTCGTGACGCCATTGCCTTTGGTGCATATCCAGTAGTTGCCCAGATGGTCTTTGTTGATGCCGTAGATACGTCCCAGTTCGTTACCGTTGTTGTCGCTGTGTATGTCCACACGGCTGCCATTCTCACTGAAGATGACCAGCGAATTGTTCTTGTTGCCGATGAGCAGTTTCTTTTGGTCCTTGTCGTAGTAGATGGCACGTATCTCGTTGTTGAATCCGATGTCCCCGTCATACAGGTATTTGCGTACAATGGTATTCTTCAGTATCTCGAGTTTCTCCAGGCCGCGTCGGCTGGTTCCTTCCCAGATAACGCCCTCTGCCATGGGTGCAAAAGCATGTACGGTGTTGCTGAGGTTCCATGGGTTGCTCGGGTCGTTGTGGAAGTATTCCATCTCGTCAGCTTCGCGGTTGTAATAGCCGAATCCTCCGTGGTTCATACCTACCCATACAGTACCGTTTCCCTCCCGGATGACGGCTCCCGTGACGTCGAACTGTGGTACGAGGACATCCTGGGTAAAGTGCTTGACGTTGCCCGTTTTCTGGTCCAGTCGTGAGATGCCCTGTGCGGTTTGTGCAAACCATATCAGGTCATGGCTGTCAACGTAAAGGGAAACGATGGGGTCTTGGAGTTCGGCAATGACTTTCGGCTCCTGTCCGGTGAGGAAACTGATAATCTTTCCTGACTTCGTGCCGGCATAGACCTTGTTGTCCTTGGAGTGCATGCAGTTGATGTTCTCTTCTTCAAAGATACCGTCCATCTGCAGCATCTCCTTGTCCCGGTCAATGCGATGAATGCCTCGGGTGGTGCCTGCCCACAGCTCGCCTTTGTAACCCTCAGCAAAGCACTTTGTCTTTAGCTGGTCTGTGTCGATGATTTTCTTTGCTACCTTGTCGCCGTCGAAGTGCATGGCGAAGATGCCTCTGCCTTCAATGACGGCAAACACCTCGCCTTGCATGCTGACAAAGAACGGGTATTTGGTCACCATGTCCTCATAGCCCTCCATGTCCTCTAGGGGATTGATGATGGTGTCCGTACGCCTGTTGAGCACGAAGACGTGGCCGTCGTACATGCGCATCCAGATGTTCTGCGACCCGTCGGCCACCATGTCCATGATTCTGTTGTGCAGCAGAGGTATGCCGCTGGCATTTCCCGTCTCGTAGTTGAAGAAGTTGAAACCGTCGAAGCGTGACAGTCCGTTCCAGGTACCAATCCAAAGGTACCCGTAGTCGTCACGTATGATGTGAGCTATGGTGTTGCTGGTCAGCCCGTCGTCAACCGAATAGTGCGACAGGGCTGCCTGCAGTTTCTGCGCGTTCAGCGGCATACAGCTCATGCCGAGCGTGATGAGAGTCAGTAGAAATCCCTTAATGATAGGTTTTAGTCTCATTGTTTTCAGGCTTGGTTTCAAAATCTTGCGCAAGGTACGAATAATTTTGGAAAACACAAAACTTTTGGAGGAAAAATTCTCTTTTGAGGTCCTGTTAGGGCAAAAAAGTGCCGTCCCTCATTTCAAGAGACGGCACCTTTCCCCTTTTTGGGGTGTGTCAGCGTGTTTACTCCATTGTTGTGTCGAAGAACATGGCAACACGGTTAAAGTCGTTCTCTTCCGACAGTTCGCTCGTAGCGCCCATACCTTCGGTAGTGATGCGGCTGGCGGCAATCTTGTAGCGGTTGATGAGTGCCTGTCTGACGGCGTCGGCACGAGCCAGCGACAGTGCCATGTTACGCTCGGGGTCACCCTCGGGCGATGCATAGCCCTTGATGAGCAGCTTGGCATCGGGGTGGTTGCGCATGTACTTGGCCACCATCTCCACGCTGGCATACTGTGCAGCGTCGATGGTGCTCTTGCCCTGTCCGAAGATGACGATGGGCTGCAGCAGGCTCTTCTTTACCACGACAGTCGAGGTGTGAGGCTGATTCTCGCAAGCGGTCAGCTTGGCTCTCAGATCGTCCACCTCTGCCTGCAGGTCGGCGATGGTACGGCTGTTGGCTACCAGCTTGCCGTCCTTCAGCTCGTTGTCAGCACGCAGCTCGTTGATTTTGGCGTTCAGCATGTTAATCTCGTTGATGTTGCGCAGCGGCTCAATGGCATAGTTGTGGGTGCCGTTGCTGTTGCCGAACTTGTAAACCAGTCCTACGTTAGCCTGCAGCATGGCGTTCTGGAAGTTGTACTTGAAACCGTTGCTGAGCGACTGTCCGTTAAGGTAACCCTCCATGCCGTAGATGATGGCGGGCTCCACATAGAGCTGCCATGCCTTGTCCTCGCCCAGGTTGAAGGCCAGGTCAAGCGCTACCTTCGAAGTGACGTTGTTTACCTTCAGGGGCTGTCCGAACTGGTGTCCCCAGCCGAAGCCACCCAGTGCGATGAGCTCCACGGTGCGTGGCTCGCCCTGATAGCCGCCGAAGAGGTTGCTCAGGTTGAACGTACCCAGCAGGTTCACCACCGTTGCGTTGATGAACGTCTTGCTGTTAAGCACCGACTTCTCGTTAGCCTTGAAGTAGGCGTTGCCTTCGAGTGCCAGACCGAACACGGTGGTCAGGTTCTTGCCCAGACGGATTCCGAAGTTGGGGGCCAGACCCTTGAACTTCGTTGCTTTGTCGCCTGCGTACGTCGAAGTGGAGGTGATACCGCCGTTGATGCCCAGGTACCAGTTGTCGCTGAACTTGTTGGCAGTCACTGCCGTATTCTGGGCGCTTGCCGTTGCAGTCAGCAAGGCTACTGCAAACATCATTAATACTTTCTTCATGATTTAAAAATGTTGTTGATTAAAAGAATAATTATCCTGACATAATAAAAAGGAGTTTCAGGTTTTTTGAGGCCCGAGACTCCTTTTTGTTTTCCTCTTATGGATTACTCACCCTTGATGGCTGCAACACCGGGGAGCACCTTGCCCTCGATGGCCTCGAGCAGTGCACCGCCGCCGGTTGAGATGTAGCTTACCTTGTCGGCCAGACCGAACTTGTTGACGCAGGCTACAGAGTCGCCACCGCCAATCAGCGAGAAGGCTCCGTTGGCAGTAGCCTCGGCAATAGCGTCGCCGATGGCACGGCTACCAGCTGTGAAGTCGTCGCACTCAAAGACACCTGCAGGACCGTTCCACAGAATGGTCTTGGCACCCTTGATGGCCTCGGCAAATGCCTTCTGGCTCTCAGGACCTGCATCCACGCCCTCGAAACCAGCGGGAACGTTGTTGGCAGGGCAGGTGATAATCTGAGCACCCGGCTTAACGCTCATCGTGTCGAAGTCCAGACCGTTGGTGGCTGTGCAGTCGCTGCCCAGAACCAGCTCTACGCCGTTCTTCTTGGCCAGCTCCTCAACACCCAGTGCAACATCCAGCTTGTCGAGCTCAACGATGGAGTCACCAATCTCACCGTTGTGAGCCTTGGCGAACGTATAGGTCATACCGCCGCAGAGGATGAGCTTGTCAACCTTGCCGAGCAGGTTCTCGATGATGCCAATCTTCGAACTTACCTTCGAGCCGCCCATGATGGCAACGAACGGACGGTTGATGTTCGACAGAACATTGTCAACAGCCTTTACTTCCTTCTCCATCAAGAGGCCGAGCATCTTCGAGTCAGCGTCGAAATAGTCGGCGATGACAGCCGTAGAAGCGTGCTTGCGGTGAGCAGTACCGAAAGCGTCCATCACGTAGCAGTCAGCGTATGAAGCCAGCGTCTTGGCAAACTCCTTCTGAGAAGCCTTCAGAGCCTTCTTGGCCTCGTCGAACTCGGGAGTACCCTTTTCCAGACCTACGGGTTTGCCTTCCTCCTCAGGATAGAAGCGCAGGTTCTCCAGCAACAGGGCCTCGCCCATCTTCAGGGCAGCAGCCTGCTCCTGAGCCTTGGCGCAGTCGGGAGCAAAAGCAACGGGAACACCGAGAGCCTTCTCTACAGCCTCGCGGATCTGACCCAGTGACTTCTTCATATCCACCTTTCCTTTGGGCTTACCCATGTGGCTCATAATGATGACGGCACCGCCGTCGCCTAAAATCTTCTTCAGCGTGGGCAGCGCACCGCGGATGCGGGTGTCGTCCGTAATCTTACCATTCTCGTCCAGGGGCACGTTGAAGTCAACGCGCACGATTGCCTTCTTGCCGGCAAAGTTGAATTCGTTGATTGTCACCATAATTGTTTACAATTTACTGATTTACTATTTACGATTTATTACTGTTCTTTCTTTATTTCAAAAATCGGACGCAAAGGTACAACTTTTAATTGACAATCCATAATGGTTAATTGATAATTTAAAACTTTTTTGCGCTGTAACTCTCATATTGTCAACTACGCTTGTCAAAATGCCTTATCTTAAGCGGCGTTTTTCTTGTCTCAAGTGCCGTTTTGACAACCCAATAACGGCACTTTCATCTGATAAAGTGCATGTTTAGCCAAGACAAAACATATACTTCCAAAGGTTTCCCTCCGTGGGAAACAAGAGATATACGGCACATCTCTGCCAGACAGATGCCATGTATCTGGCAGTGTGTGCCGCATCGGAAAGAAAATCCATGTATGGCACCGAATGCCTCCAAACATCTCAACATCTCCCTGCGCATCCCTGAAACCCCGATGTACAGGGCGTTTTGACACAGGTAAATGTTAGCCAGACATCTCCCTGACATCTCCCTCGTTGACATATTATCATTCAAAGGCATATTAACCGAAGAACATACAAACTTTGTATAGACATACGAATCATTTTTGAAAATTTCTGCTCATTTCTGGTAATTTCTTTCAAAAAAACTGTTAGAGTGAGGGGTGTGTGGCTGTGATAATCCAAGGTGGATGGTCAGGTAAATCTCAGGGAGATGTTTGACCAACATTTACCTGTGTCAAAACGCCCTGTACATCGGGGTTTCAGGGATGCACAGGGAGATGTTGAGATGTTTGGTGGTAAAACCATTCTTCTCTCTCATCTAATCGGAGCTGTACGCAAGGATGAAAGGAAAGATGGGTATTGTTCTTTTACTTCATTTTGTTGTACCGCCTGATTTTCTCCAGCATTGCGGCGCTCCAGTCGGCAGAGCCTGGCAGTTGGTAGCGGCAGTTTCCCGTGACCGAGGGTGTGAAGATAGTTATAGCCTCCGGGGTGAGGGTGATGGTGCCGCGAGGGGAGAGTGAGAAGAGGTCGTCGCCCTCCACGGCCTGGATGACAGCCATCGGGTCCCACATCATCTGCCCCGTGTTGCAGTTGCACGTCATATAGACCTGCTTGATGGGGTGCACGTCCGTCCACGATATGTCGCTGATGACCTGCTCAGGCTTGTACTCGATGTTTTCTCCCACCTCCTGGGGCGAGAACACCATATCGACATCCTTAGGCCAGAGCCGGAAGAAGTCCTGTGCGAAGGTGATGCCCTGCGAGAGATTGAAGTCGGATTCGACGGAATGGCCGAACACACCGCCCATCTGGTAGATGCACTTCACCTTCTGGCGGACGAGCTCGACGCCGTTGAGGGGGGAGTATTCGTCGCCCTCAGACTGCAACAGTGCGGCCAGTGCCGTGAGGAAGCCGGTGGAGCAGATGCTCACCGAGTGGTCGGGCTGGGCAGCAAGTCGTCGGTCGATGAACCGATGTCGGTGTCGAGTATGATGAGCGGCACTCCCTTATACTCCTGGCCGCTTTGCCCAGCAGGGTCTTCATCGTTATTGCTGCACGATGTCATTACCGTGATGCCGCAGAGTGTAAGGATGGCAGCGAGCATCCAGCGTATTGCCTGTTTCATCTTATTTGCCTAATTGTTTGACGGGGAAGGTGAAGTAGGTGTCGGGGAAGGGCTCGTCGCGCAGGGTGAAGTGCCACCACTCCGTGCTGAGGGGCTTGAAGCCGTGGGCAAGCATGGCGCGGCGCAGAATCATGCGGTTGGCGAACTGCCTGGCGGTGATTTTGCGGCCAGCGGGCGACTTGCGGTTGTTTCCCGTGTACTTGCCGGTTTCGGGATTGCCGCAGAAGTCAGGATGGCTCTCTGGACCGAACCAGTCGAACGTGCCGCCCATATCCACTTCCTTCTCGGTCTTCATGTCGAAGAGCGTCAGATCGACGGTGGAGCCGCGTGTGTGGCCGCTCCTTGCCATGATGTACTCCCGCTCGAAGAGCACGCTCTTGTCGAGGTCGGGGTAGAAGTAGGGCTTCATGCGCGTGTCGGGGATGTCGGCTGCCCAGTGCATGAAGTGGTCAACGGCCTGCTGCGGCCGGTAGGCATCGTATATCTTCAGTCGGTAGCCCTGTGCCATCACGTCGTCGCTGACGGCCTTCAGGGCCTCGGCGGCCTTCTTGGTCAGCAGGGCGGTAGGTTGCTCGTAGCCGTCGATGCGGGTGCCCACGAAGTTGTAGGTACCGAAGTAGCGTATCTCCAGGATGGCGTCGGGCACGGCATCGGTCAGCGTCACAAACTGGCTGTTGTCGTCGGTGGGGCATGCCTCGTCAGGTGCCTTGACGTAGCTGACGGTCTGCTGCTCGCCGTCGATGTCGAACTGCAGCGTCGCACCGTCGGCCCGTACGTCGATGGTGACGGGAGCGCCTATGACGAGCGGCAGGTTCTCCTTGTCGTGTCCGCCCGGGAATCCGCACAGCACGGGGATGTTGTACTTGTCGAAGTAGTCGTGCAGCATGGCCTCCACGCTCTCGTAGTCAAGCTCCTGACCGCAGTCGGTGAACTCGCCGAGTACGACGCCCTTGCAGCGCTCCAACACGCCGTTCATGGCCAGAACGGTGAACTGGCGGTCGATGTTGCGCATCGGCTCCTCCACCTCCTCAATGAAGAGTATCAGGTCGTTGTCCATCGTGGCGTCGGCCTGTGAACGGACGTTGGGGGCTATGGTGCAGAGGTTGCCGCCTACCAGCGTGCCGCTGGCACGTCCCATGATGTTCTGGGGGTGCGGTGGCAGTTCGTAGCGGGGCACCTTGCCCATGAGCAGGTCGCGCAGCAGGGTGCTCGTCTGGTCCTCGCCGCCCTTTGCCAGGAACGAGCTCATGGTGCCGTGGATGCTCATCACGCCGGCACGGCTCAGCAGTCCGCCCAGCGTGCTGATGTCGCTGAAACCGCTGAGCCACTTGGGGTGTGCTCTCAGCTCGTCGAGTGTCAGCTGGTCAATAAGGTGTATGCTGCCGTAGCCGCCTCGGTTGCAGATGACGGCTTTGATGTCAGGGCTGTTGAGTGCCCAGCGTATGTCGCTGAGCCGTTCGTCGAGGGTACCGGCATACTTGCCCCCATAGACCTTGCCGACGTTCGGCCCGATGACGGGTTCCAGTCCCCACGAGCGCAGCACGTCGGCGGTCTTCTCCACGTTCTCCATCGGAGTGAAGTACGACGGCGATATCAGTGCCACCTTGTCGCCTGCCACGAGGTAGGCCGGTCTTATGCGGTCCTTTGGCGTGTCGTTGGACACGTAGGGAGTGGTGTAGTCCTGCGCCTGACACAGTATGCTGGCCGACATCATTGCGCAAAGCAAAAAAGTGCGAATTATTTTCATTGTCTTATTCCTTTTTGTTTTTTTACGCTGCAAAGGTATGAAAAAAATAAAACTTTTTCGTACCTTTGCACCTTGAAATTTTAAGAAAGGAAAAAATAAGTAAGTAAGTTATGGGCATCAAGACAATTCCCGTGCTGTTGCTGACCGGTTACTTAGGCAGCGGCAAGACCACACTTCTCAATCGTATCCTGCAGAACCAGAAGGGCATCAAGTTTGCCGTCATCGTCAACGACATCGGCGAGGTGAACATCGACGCTGACCTCATTGAGAAGGGCGGCGTGGTAGGCCAGAAGGACGACTCGCTGGTAGCACTGCAGAACGGCTGCATCTGCTGTACGCTGAAGATGGACCTGGTGGAGCAGCTGCGCGATATTACCAGCATGCAGCGCTTCGACTACATCGTCATCGAGGCCAGCGGCATCTGTGAACCGGCACCCATTGCACAGACCATCTGCAGCATCCCCTCGTTAGGCCCGGAGTATGTGAAGGACGGCCTGCTGCAGCTGGACTGCATTGTGACCGTGGTGGATGCACTCCGCATGCGCGACGAGTTTGGCAACGGCCATGACCTGCTGCGCCAGAACATTGACGAGGAGGACATTGAGAACCTGGTCATCCAGCAGATAGAGTTCTGCAACATCATCCTGCTGAACAAGGCCTCGGAGGTCAGCAAGGAAGAGCTGGCACAGGTGCGCCAGATTATCCGTGCCATTCAGCCCAAGGCCGACATCATTGAGTGTGACTACGGCAACGTGGAGCTGGACGAAATCATCAATACCCGCAAGTTCAACTTCGACAAGGTGGCTACGTCGGCAGCCTGGATTCAGGAACTGGAGGCCTATCACGGCGATGAAGACGGCGATGAAGACGACGATGATGATGATGACGACGAGCATCATCATGAACATGAACACGAGCATGAACATGAACACGAGCATCATCATGACCACCACCATCACCACCATCATCACGACGAGGGCGAGGCTGAGGAATACGGCATCGGCACGTTCGTCTATTACGCCCGCCGTCCCATGAACATCGGGCTGTTCGACGAGTTCGTGGCCCGCAAATGGCCGAAGAACATCATCCGCGCCAAGGGCATCTGCTACTTCAAGGGCGAGGAAGACATCTGCTACGTCTTCGAGCAGGCAGGCCGCCAGGTGACGCTGCGCGATGCCGGTCAGTGGTATGCCACCATGCCGAAGGACGAGCTGCAGATGATGATGGAACGCAACGAGCAGTTGCGTACCGACTGGGACGAGCAGTATGGCGACCGCATGCAGAAGCTGGTGTTCATCGGTCAGCACCTGGACAAGGAGCAGATAACCGCTGATCTTGACTTCTGCTTAGTGTAGTCGGTCGCACATACCTCTTTTCCCCCTTCTTTACAGGTTGTATTTCACGCCTGCAATCAGCCAGGCTCCCGGCTGGCGTACGTTGCCGTAGTCAACGTAACGCTTGCCGAGGAGGTTGTTGACTTCCATATAGAGAGCATAGTGGTCGGCCGTCCATGCCAGACGGGCATCGACGACGGAGTAGGGGTGGTAGCTTTGCTGCTGCCCCTCGGTGTCGGTGTAGTTGCCCATGCGGTCCTGGAAACGGTACTTCAGCGTCAGCCCCAGCTGCTTGGTCAGCGTCAGCTGCAACGATGCCGTCAGTTTGTGGCGCAGGTACTCCAGCGAGTAGCGCGACTGTAGGTTGGGCAGGTCGTCCTTCTGCTGGTGGAGGTAACAGTATGCTAATTGAAAATTGAGAATTGACAATTGGCAATTGACGTCTGTCTCCACGCCAAGCGTGTTGATTCTCGTCAGGTTCACACTCTGCCAGACGGCCTCTGGGTCATGCGTGTCCAACACCCAGTCGATGGTGTTGCGCTGGTGGTGATGGAAGATGCTGAGCCTGGCGGTCAGTCGTGGGGTGAGGTATTTGACGCCGCCTTCTATGGCTCGTAACTCTTCGGGACTCAGGTGTTTGTCGGCTTTGTGTCCACCAACGCTATAATATAGCTCCGTGAACGACGGCATGCGCAACGACTCGTTGTAGGAGGCATACACCTTCCAGTTGTCGCCGATGCGGTAACTGGCATCCACGCCCGGATAAAGGGTGAAAGGCATCTCGCTCCAGGTGTTCTTGATGGCGATGAAACCTGCCGACAGCGTGAAGCGGCTGAGCAGGATATTATGCTCCAGGTGGAACGAGAGGTTCGTACGGTTCAGCCCGAACTGGTAGTTGCCGTGAGGGCTGTTCAGCGGTTCTCCCAGGTTGCCGCTCACGATATCCTCGTTGCGGAACTCGGCACCGAAGGCCGTGCGCCCCAGCGTCCAGTCGAACCAGCTGTTCAGGTTCAGGCCGAACACGTCCGTGCGGTGGTGGTTGAAGGGCACCTTGCTCTCGTCGCCGCGTATCAGTTCGAAACGGTCGTGCGAACGGTTCCAGTAGAGGCTGGGGTGGAAGTGGAATGCCCCGGCCTCCACGTCGCCCTGCAAGGCAGCAAACACCTTCGTCGTCCGCTCGTACTGCTCGTCATACTTCGCGCTGTAGAACGTGTTGGACCCGAAACCCTTGGTGCTCACACCGGCGTGCCAGTAAAGACCCCTCCCGGCCTCCCCCGAAGGAGAGGAGTAGCGCCCCTGGTAGAAGGCTTTGAAACCAGAGTAGTCGGCGTTCAGTGCTCCTGACTTGGCACGGCTGTAGCCGTCGGAGCGGGTGAAACATGAAGAGAGTTTAGAGTTTAAAGTGGAGAGTTTAGAGATGCTGGCTTCGGCAGAGAAATAGCCGAACGAGCCACCCTCTGCCCTTATCGCTAACTGCTCCTTCCCTGCAGGGGAGGCTGGGAGGGGTCTGTTCTTCGTCACAATATTCACCGCCCCCATGAGCGACGAGGTGCCATAGACACGGGCGGCAGGACCCTCCAGAATCTCTATGCGCTCAATGTCGCTGAGGCTGCAGGGCAGGTCGAAGGCGTTATGCCCCGTCTGCGGGTCGCAGATGTTGATGCCGTTCAGCAGAATCGTCATCTGTTCCTGCGTGCCGCCACGGATGCCGACGTCCGTCTGGGCACCCAGGGGACCGCGCTGGCGCACATCCACGCCTGCTGCATACTTCAAAAGGTCGTTAACACTTTGTACCGGCGCCGCCTGAATGTCGTCGCGCGTCAGTACAGTTACCATTCTCGCTGCCTGGCCAAGTGCCAGGGGGGCGCGTGAGGCGGTGACTTCTATGTCGTCAACCGTCAGCTCCTTGTCTATGCGGACGGTGTCTGCCGGCTCCTCGTCGGTGCTGACGTGGCGGTTGGCAGCGGTGGCGTTACGCAGTGTCGATGTACTCAGTACACTGATGACCACCACACGCCCCAGACAGGCAAAGAGCGACCAGCCTTTATGCGTAAACTGCTTAAAGACCATTGCCTTGCGCTTGTTGAAAAGGGTTTTGTACATAATGCTTTTTTGATAAAACGCCTGCAAAGGTACGAAAAAGTTGAGAGTTGAGTGTTGAAAGTCAAGAGTTTTTTTGTACTTTTGCAGGCAAAATCAAAGAAAAACAGAAGTAATGGGCGCAAAAACAAGAAATGCTTTTATCGTCTCGAAAGCTCTAAAGACATTTGTCCTGGCTGCGGTGCTGACAGCGGCGGCCAGCCAGTTGGCACACACGGCCGACTCGATGATTGTGGGACATACCGTAGGTGCTGATGCCGTGTCGGCCATCAATCTGGTATTGCCATTGGTCGAGGTTCTCAACTGCATGGGGTTCCTGATATGTTTCGGAGCCAATGCCATGTGTGCGCAAGCCATAGGCAGCGGCAACAAGGAAAAGACCGCCAAGACATTTACCTCGGTCATTATCTCGGTGCTGACGTTGGGACTCTTTGTGTCGTTGCTGATGTCCCTGTTCAGTCCGGCCATTGTTGACTACATTTCTGACGAGCCCCGGCTGGACGATATGGCGGTCGATTACATACGCACTTACTCCATGGGCGGCTGGCTGCAAATGCTGTCCTACGGTCTGTGCCTGATGGTGGCCACCGACGGCCGTCCGCGCGTAGTGACCAAGGCGGTGGTAGGCGGTGCGCTGCTGAATGTCATCGTCGATGTCCTGCTCATCATCATTTTCGACATGGGCGTCAAGGGTGCGGCATTAGGCTCGCTCTCCATGTTCGTCGCGAATATCTTGATACTGACCTATTACCTGCGCAAGCCGCAGTCCTCCTACAGGCTGATGTGGCCGGGAAAGAGCTTCTTCTCCATCTTCATCAACAACATCAAGGAGGGAGCACCCGTTACCGTCAGCAACTCCATGATGGCAGTCACCATTCTGCTCATCAACCACATCGTGGAAATCTATCTCGGTGCCGACGGGCTGTTCCTTTGGTCCGTATGCCTGCAGATGTTGCTGCTTTCCTACGTCTTCATCGACGGTGTCATCGAGTCGTTGTTTGCCATTGGCGGAGTGCTGGTGGGCGAGCGCGACCTGAAGGGCGTGCAGATACTGGTAGTCCAGGCACTCATCATCATTGCCATACTCGTGTCGCTGGTCATACTCTTCATGTGGGTTCCGGGACTGGTAGGCAAGTTGTTTGGTGTTGCTGACCCTGTCTTGCTCACCGAGCTCGACCGCGTGCTGCGCATCTTTGCCCTGATGCTGGTGCCGTTTGCCGTCACTCAGATACTGCTGAGCACCTACCAGTTAGTCGGTCACGAGAAGTCAAGCCTTGTCACGGCCATCTCCCAGACCGTCATGATGGTTGCCGTCGTCTGGCTTGTTGCCGAGGCTGAAGGCGTTGAACTCTGGTGGGGCTTTGCCGCAGCATGTGTCATGGTGCTGCTCTTCCAGCTCAGCTACACCTTCACCAGGAGCAAAATACAGAGCGGCACACACATTTCACCCATCACCATGATACCCGACGAGGTAAAGGGCTACACCTTCGACCGCTCTGTGCATTTCGGTAACGGCGATGTCTATGTCGCCCTTGACGAACTGGACAAGTTTCTCAAGGCGGTCGGCGTACCCAAGGACACGCTCTTCGAGCTGAACCTCTGCTGCGAGGAGCTGATGAGCAATATCGACCAGTATTCAGAAAGTCATGCCTCGGGAAGATCGTTCGACCTGCATGTCAACATCAGCAAAGACAGCATTTTCATCACTATCAAGGACGACGGCAGACCCTTTGACCCCATCCAGGCAGGCAAGATGGCCGACGAGCGCATAGGGCAGGCAGGCCATGAGCACCTCGGACTGAGGCTGGTCACCAACATTATTCCCGACATTACCTATAAATATATGTATGGACAGAACACCGTCTTCATCTCACGAAAGATGAAACAGGACGTTCAGTAAACCGAAGAATATTTTATTTGAAAATGAAGAAAGACAGCGTATTGATATTGAGCGGTGGCGTTGACAGTACCACCTTGTTATACGATGAGCAGGAGCGCATCGCCCTGGCCATCTCGTTCGACTACGGCAGCAAGCATAATGCCAAGGAGATACCCTTTGCACGTTGGCATTGTGAGCAGTTGGGCATCCGCCACATCGTGATACCCCTGGACTTCATGACCAAGTATTTTGTCAGTTCGCTCCTGGAGGGCGGGGAGGAGATTCCCGAAGGCCACTATGCCGACGAGAACATGCGTTCGACGGTGGTGCCCTTCCGTAATGGCATCATGCTCTCGATTGCTGTGGGAATCGCTGAATCGAATGGCCTGCAGTATGTGATGATGGCCAATCATGGCGGCGACCACACCATCTACCCCGACTGTACCCCACAGTTTGTGGAGTCATTCGATGCGGCAGCGGCAGCCGGTACCTTTGTGAAGGTCCACCTGCGTTCGCCCTACACCAATATTACCAAGGCCGACATTGCCCGCAGGGGCAAGGCGCTGGGCATTGATTACTCGAAGACGTGGTCGTGCTACAAGGGCGGGGAACAGCATTGCGGCAAGTGCGGTACCTGTGTGGAACGGCGAGAAGCCTTTGCCGAGGCAGGCATCGAAGATAAGACGGAGTACAGCGAAATTTAAAACGGAAGGTTCTTGTGCCCCCTCGGGGGGCGAAGGAGCCTTACCCAAACAGCGCCTGGAGCGCCTCTTCCACCTTACGGACGGGGATTAGTTCAATGCTGAACTTCTTGCGGTTCAGTCCTGACAGGTTGTATTTCGGAATGATGATATGGCTGAAACCGAGTTTCTCGGCTTCGGCGATACGTTGCTCGATGCGTGCCACAGGGCGTACCTCACCACTGAGACCTACCTCACCACACATGCACCAGCCACTCTCGATGGGTGTATCGACGTTGCTGCTCAATACGGCAGCAATGACACTCAGGTCCATCGCCATGTCTGTGACACGCAGTCCACCGGCAATGTTCAGGAATACGTCCTTCTGCATCAGTTTGAAACCCACACGCTTCTCTAATACCGCCAACAGCATGTTCAGACGACGCTGGTCGAAACCCGTGGCTGAGCGTTGTGGCGTGCCGTAGGCAGCGCTGGAAACGAGTGCCTGCGTCTCGACAAGGAATGGTCTGACACCCTCGATGGCCGAGCTGATGGCTACGCCCGACAGTCCGTCATGGTCCTCGGTCAAGAGTAGCTCTGAGGGGTTCGACACCTGTCGGAGTCCCGTCTGCTGCATCTCGTAAATGCCTAACTCAGAGGTGCTTCCAAAGCGGTTCTTGATGCTTCGAAGAATACGGTACATGTAGTGCTGGTCACCCTCAAACTGGATGACCGTATCGACGATGTGCTCCAGAATCTTCGGTCCTGCCAGTGTGCCCTCCTTGGTGATGTGGCCGATGAGGATGACGGGTACACCACTCGATTTGGCAAAACGGAGTAGGGCAGCGGCACACTCACGGACCTGGGTAATGCTGCCGGCGCTGGACTCCACGTCCTCGGTAGAAATGGTCTGGATGGAGTCGATGACGACAATCTCCGGCTTTGTCTCCTTGATCTGTTCGAAGATAGCTTCGAGCGAGTTCTCGCAGAGGATGAGGAAGTTCTCATCTGAGCCCCCTAAGTTAGGGGAGGAAAAAAGTCGCTCTGCCCTCATCTTCAGCTGGTGGGCGCTTTCCTCGCCGCTGACGTAAAGCACGCGCTTGTCCGTCAGGCCAAGCATGGTTTGCAGGGAGAGCGTCGATTTGCCGATGCCAGGCTCACCGCCCAGCAGTACGATGCTACCCGGAACCAGTCCGCCGCCCAGCACACGGTTCAGTTCCGCATCGTGCATGTCGATGCGTGGGTCGTCCTTGGCCGATATGTCACGCAGGCGAAGCACCTTGGCAGCATCGCGTCCACGTAGGGAGATGCCGCTGGAGCCCTCCTTCCAATGGGAGGGAGCAGGAGCAACGTTCCTGATTTCCTTAAACGTGTTCCACTGTCCGCAAGCCGGACATTTGCCAATCCACTTCGGCGATTCCTGTCCGCAGTTTTCGCAGACGTATGCTATCTTGTCCTTTGCCATGATTCCTTCTCGTTGATAGTTGTCAATTTGCCTGCAAAGGTACGAAAATAATTACGAATTATGAATTATGAATTATGAATTATTTTGTAACTTTGCAGCCGTGAAAGAGAATATTTCAATACCGAAATGGCTGGAACGACTGCACCAGTGGCGCACGACACACGTCAGCGACAGGATGTTTATCATCATTCTGGCGCTGATTGTTGGTTTCTTCTCTGCTGTGGCTGCCTTCATCCTGCACTCGCTCATCAACCAGATTAGTGCGCTGCTCACCGGTCAGGTGGACAGCACCGAAGCCAACTGGCTCTATCTGGTGCTGCCCGTTGTCGGTATCTACCTCACCTCGCTCTTCGTGCGATATGTGGTGCGTGACGATATCTCGCACGGCATCACCCGCATACTCTATGCCATCTCCGCCAAGCAGAGCCGTCTGAAGGCTCATAACACGTGGTCGAGTGTCATCTCGTCGGCCATTACCATTGCCTTTGGCGGTTCGGTGGGTGCTGAGGCTCCCATCGTACTGACGGGTAGTGCCATCGGTTCCAACCTCGGACGGGTGCTTCGTCTGGACAGCCGCACGCTGATGCTTCTCATGGGCTGTGGTGCGGCAGGCGCCATAGCGGGTATCTTCAAGGCTCCTATCGCGGGACTGGTATTCACGCTCGAGGTGCTGATGATTGACCTGACGATGGCCTCGCTGCTGCCCATCCTGGTGAGTTGTGTGACAGCTACCTGCTTTACCTATATATTCTTAGGCGACAATACACTGTTCACGTTCCAGATTGATTCCGACTGGACGGTGGAGCGCGTGCCGGCAACCATTCTGCTTGGTGTGTTCTGCGGACTGGTGAGCCTGTACTTCATCCGGATGATGACGGCCACCGAGGGGATGTTTGCGCGTTACAAGGACAAACCCTATGTCCGGCTGGTCATTGGCGGTGCTATGCTTAGTCTGCTCATCTTCCTCTTCCCCAGTCTGTATGGCGAAGGCTATCAGGCCATCAGCCTGCTGCTGAACGGGCGGACGGAGGCCGACTGGAATCAGATACTGGACGGCTCGCTGTTCTATGGACACAGCGAACTGCTCCTGGCTTATCTTGCACTGGTGCTGCTGACGAAGGTGTTTGCCACTTCCGCCACGAATGGCGCCGGGGGCGTGGGTGGTACGTTTGCACCCAGCTTGTTCATAGGCTGTTTTGCCGGGTTCCTCTTTGCCCGTGTGTGGAACGAACATGGAATCGGAGTCTATGTGCCGGAGAAGAACTTCGCCCTGCTGGGAATGGCAGGTGTCATGTCGGGTGTCATGCATGCACCGCTGACGGGCATTTTCCTCATTGCCGAGATAACCAGCGGCTACAACCTCTTCATGCCGCTGATGATTACCTCCGTGTGCGCGTACCTTACTATTATTATCTTTGAGCCGCACAGCATCTATGGCATGCGACTGGCCAAGCAAGGCAAACTGATAACCCACCATACCGATCATGCCGTGCTGACGCTGATGAGTCTGGACTCCGTCATTGAACGCGACTACATGGCCGTCAGCCCCGACATGGAACTGGGTACCATCGTCCATAAAATCTCGCAGAGTCATAATAGTCAGCTGCCGGTGATTGATGCTGCCGGTTCGCTGTTGGGCGAAATAAACATTATGCGCATACGCCATGTGGTGTTCCGCATAGAGCTGTACCACCATTTCACGGCCTCACAGCTGATGTCGCCACCTGCCGCCATCCTGACGGAGGGACTGTCAATGGCCGAGGTGATGAAGATATTCGACCGGACGGGAGCCGACTGGTTGCCCGTATTGGACGACGAACAGCACTTGGAGGGCTACGTGGCACGAAAGCGCATCTATAGCATGTACCGGAAGATGGTGGCTGACATGAGCCAAGAGTGATTTACAGATTTTCAATTGACGGAATGAAGAAAGAAGATTTACGTATTGTATTCATGGGTACGCCGGAGTTCGCGGTTCCCACACTAAAAGCCATTGTGGAAGGTGGCTATAATGTAGTGGCGGTGGTGACGCAGCCCGACAAGCCCGTCGGGCGTCACGGCAGCGTACTGCAGCCGTCGGCTGTCAAGCAGTATGCCCTGGAACAGGGACTGCCTGTGTTGCAGCCTGTGAAGATGAAAGACCCGGAGTTCGTGGAACAGTTGCGGACGTACAACGCCAACCTGCAGGTGGTAGTGGCATTCCGCATGCTGCCGGAAGTGGTGTGGGACATGCCTGAGTACGGCACGTTCAATGTGCATGCTGCCCTGTTGCCCCAGTATCGGGGTGCGGCACCCATCAACTGGGCCATCATCAATGGTGAGCGTCAGACGGGTGTGACCACGTTCTTCCTGGACCACGACATAGACACCGGACGTGTCATCATGCAGAAACCCTTTGACATTCCCCATGATGCCGATGTGGAATATGTATATGACGGTTTGATGGCGTTAGGGGCTGAACTCTGCATGGAGACCATCCTGCGGATCGTGGAAAGCGACGGACATCCGGAGAGCATACCTCAGGAAAAACTGATGACGGCAGGACAAAAGTTGATGTCTGCGCCAAAGCTGTTCAAGGAAAACTGCTGCATAGACTGGAATCAGGAGGCAGAACAAGTCCGGAACTTCGTGCGTGGCCTGTCGCCTGTGCCAGGAGCGTGGACCACACTAACGGCCCCAGATGGCAAGGAGAGTGTGTTGAAGGTCTATCGGGCGCATGTGGCCGAAGGAACATCCTCCGATAGGGTGGGTACGCTGTTACGCATAGGTCGTAACGGACTGGCTGTCGTGGCAGGAAACAATAGCGTGCTGGCACTCGATGAACTCCAGATGGCAGGCAAGAAACGCATGCGGGCAGCTGACTTCCTGAACGGCATGAAAGACATAGAAAAATATTTTGTCAAGTAATACAATATTCATTGCACTTGGGACGTTATATGAATAGACAATAATAAATAAACATTGCCTATGAAGTATTTTACCCCCGGAGCATTGAAACCAAGTGAAAAGACCCTGAGGCTTATCAAGGAGATAGCCCGTAGCTATCGTGTTGTCAAAATGGAAAACGGCTCGTACGTGTCCTTCTGCCTCAACTAATGAAACATGGTATGACGAAAGTTTCTCCATCATTGCTTGCTGCAGATTTCCTGCACCTTGAAAAAGACCTTCAGATGATTAACCGGAGTGAAGCCGACTGGCTTCATCTGGATGTGATGGATGGGGTCTTTGTCCCGAACATCTCCTTCGGATTCCCCGTTCTTGAATATGTGGCCAAGGCATGTACCAAACCTTTGGACGTACACTTCATGATTGTGAAACCGGAACGCTATATCCAGCAGACCGCCAAACTGGGAGCCATGATGATGAATGTCCACTATGAGGCTTGTACCCACCTGCATCGGACGGTGCAGGAGATTCATGCGGCTGGTATGAAAGCCGGCGTGACGCTGAATCCCTCGACACCGGTCTCTATGTTGGAAGACATCATTGCTGACGTGGATATGGTGTTGCTCATGAGTGTGAACCCCGGATTCGGAGGACAGAAATTCATTGAGAATACCATTGACAAGGTAAAACGCCTGCGCAGGATGATTGCGGAGAAAGGATGCCAGACACTCATAGAGGTCGATGGCGGCGTACAGGGAGAGACGGCACCGCGACTGGTAGAGGCTGGGGTTGATGTGCTGGTAAGCGGCAGTTACGTCTTCAAGAGTCCTACACCGGAGCAGGTCATCCACGACTTACGGAGTCTGTGACCACTTACTTCTCACCATTTACCGTCAACTATGCACACTCCATTTCCAGATGGATATTGTGCTCCTTGGCCATGCGACGCAGGTTCAGCAGCGCATAGCGCATGCGGCCTAAGGCGGTATTGATGCTCACGCCGGTAATCTCGGCAATCTCCTTAAACGACAGATCCTGATACATACGCATATAGACCACCTCACGCTGGGTTGTCGGGAGACAGTCCATCATGTGGCGGACGTCTTTCAGAATCTGGTGCTGAACCATCTGCATCTCGCGATTCTGAACCATCACCTCCTGGCCGCCTAAATTGCTCAGGTCGTTGTCTGCATTAGGCTCGATGATGCGCTCTGAGCGCTGCGTGCGGTAGTGGTCCATAATGATGTTATGGGCAATACGGTTTATCCAATAGGAGAATTTGCCGGAGTCGGTATAGCGACCCTGCTGTAACTTGGTGATAATCTTGACGAAAGTGTCTTGAAAAATATCATTAGCCTGCTCCTGGTCATGAACCATGAACATGATGTAGTCGAACAGTTTTTGCTGATTACGGGCTAATAACTCATCAAACGCTTGGTTGTCACCATCGACATACTTTAATGCTAACTCTTCGTCAGTCATTTCTGCAATCTGTTTCATTTTTTACTCGTTTTTATGGAGTATAGATTTGATCGATAGGCGTATAATTTTGTTATTTGATAAGTATTAATTTCATTGTTAGTTGCGTGCAAAAGTATGCAAAAAGAGTGAAAACACCAAATTTTTCACCTAAAAAATGCTTTTTCTTGTTTATTTGTGCTATCTTTGTGTCATATTTGAGACCTAAAGCACGTTTATTATGATTAAATTATTTGTTCCAGGTCGTCTGTGCCTGTTTGGAGAACATACTGACTGGGCAGGCCACTACCGTACGATGAATGCCGACATTCCGGCAGGTGCCGCCATTGTGACGGGTATTGAACAAGGCATCTATGCGGAAGTGGAGAAGTCGTCCGTTTTCGAAGTGCGGAGTGATGCACCGGAAATCACGTCAATATGGAGCGATTTCTCGTGTCGCATGAATGAGGCTGAGTTGAAACGCATTGCCAAGTCGGGTGGCTTCTTCTGCTATTGTGCGGGCGTTGCCAGCTATATGCTGGAGTGGTACAAGGTGGGAGGCGTCAGCATTCGCATTACCAGCATGACGCTGCCCATGAAGAGCGGACTGTCTTCGTCGGCCGCTATCTGTGTACTCGTGGCGCGTGCCTTTAATCTTCTTTATAATCTGAATCTGAACACCTTGGGCGAAATGAACATAGCCTATGTGGGTGAGCTGCGTACGTTGTCACGCTGTGGCCGTCTGGACCAGGCCTGTGCCTTCGGTGTGAAGCCCAACCTGATGACGTTCGATGGCGACGAGATTGAGGTGCGATCGCTGAACGTGAAGAAACGGCTGTATTGGGTCTTTGCTGACTTGTGTGCCGAGAAAGACACCATTAAGATTCTGCGTGACCTGAATAAGGCATACCCCTTTGCGGCTGATGAGCAGGAAAGACTTTTGCAGGAGGCTCTGGGTGTGCGCAACAGGGAAATCGTTGACAGGGCCATCAAGTATATGGCAGAGGGTGATGTCGAGGCTTTGGGAAAGCTGATGACGGAGGCCGAGGAGCTGTTCGACCGTCAGGTGGTTCCGATGTCATCGGCACTGGAGGCACCCAAGCTGCATCAGGTGCTTAACGACCCGAAGATACAGCCGTGGGTTTATGGTGGAAAGGGTGTCGGCTCGCATGGCGATGGCTCGGTGCAGTTCCTGGCACGCGACAAGGAGTCGCAACTGCAGTTAATAGATTACTTGAACAGTCAGGGTATGCGGGCCTATCCGCTGACCCTGAACCCGGTACATACCGTACGACGTGCCATCATCCCTGTTGCCGGCTTCGGCACCCGGCTCTATCCGGCAACAAGGGCATTGAAGAAAGACTTTTTCCCCATTCCCTGTCCTGACGGGAAGGTACGCCCTGTGATTCTCATCCTGCTGGAAGAACTGGTGAAGAGTGGTATTGAGGAGATTTGTCTGGTGTTGGGCTCGGAAGAGGAGCGTAGGCAGTATGAGGAGTTCTTCGAGAAACCGCTTGCCGACGAACACCTGCGTAAGCTGAGCAAGGAGAATCAGGAATTCGAGAACCGTATCTTGAACATCGGCAAACGCCTGCACTATGTCTATCAGCACGAGAAGCGCGGCTTCGGCCATGCGGTCTATCAGGCAGCTGCCTTTACGCGTGATGAGCCCGTCCTCCTGCTGTTGGGTGATACGCTGTATCGCAGTGACACCAACAAACCCTGTGCGCTACAGCTGATAGAACAGTATGAGTACTACAACCAGCTGTTGGTCAGCATTCATCCCGTACCGCTTGGCGATGTCAGTCATTATGGCATTCTCAGTGGCGTTTGGGAGGACAAGGACGAGACGATACTCAATGTGAATGTGATGTACGAGAAGCCCACTCCCGACTATGCAGAAGAGTTCTTGGGCGTACGTGACAAGAATGACAACCATCATTACTACTCCGTCTTCGGACAGTATGTGCTGACACCGGAAGTGTTCCGCCAGTTGGAGGCCGACATTCAGGCAGCCGATGCGGCAGGCGACAAGTATCGTGAGATTGAGCTGACCACAGCCCTTGACCGTGTGCGCCAAAGTTCCGGCATGATGGGCGTTCGCCTCAAGGGTAAGATGTACGACATGGGCAATCCCACCGCTCTGCGGCAGGCAGTCATCAAGTATTCAGAAACGCTCTGATTTCTTCAGGCTAAAAAAAAGAAGTGGTGGCAAAGTTGCCACCACTTCTTTTTCCTTAAATCTGCCACCATTTCTTTTTCTTCTTATACTTCCTGTGTTCGTACGGGTCATTGAACTCGTAGGCAATAGTCTCGTCCATGATGTCGTGCCACGACTTGTGGTGGGTAATCATCCGGTAGATGGTGCCCCAGTCAGGCAGTCCCCCGATGTTGCGGTCGTCGATGAAGATGTCAACCTTCAGCTTGCGGCTGTAGTTCTGGTTGGTCTTCACGTTCTCTTCCGGGAAGTCATTGTTTACGGCATAGAATTCCACACCGCGCTCCCGACACCAGTTGACGGCTTCTTCCAACAGCTTTCCCTCGCGGACCGACCATAGTATCAGCTGATGCCGATCCTTGATGAGCATTTTCAGCGTCTCAATGGCAAAGGGTTTCTCTTCGCCGATTTCCGGATACCTGTGTTCGACAATTGTGCCGTCGAAATCTATTGCTATAACCATTATTATTTCTTAACCGAAGTATCGTCCTTTGAACCATAGTGGCTCTCGGCATAATGACCGTATGAACCATAGTTTCCATAGCCGTAGCGTCCGTAGCCGTAACGTCCGTAGCCATAGCGGCCATAGCCGTAACGTCCGTAGCCATAGCGGCCGTACTTGCCATACTTGCCGTAGCCATAGTAGTACTTGTACTTCTTCTTCGACATGTCAACACCATTGAGAACAATGCATAGGTTCGGCAGTTTCTTCTCGGCATTGATGGTGTTGAGCATACCGATGCTGGCCTTCGGGGTATAGTCGGAACGTACCATAGCAATGGAGACATCAGCATATTTGCCAATCTGGAAGGTATCGGTTACCAGTCCGACAGGTGCGGTGTCGAGGATGACATAGTCATACTTCTCTTTCAGCAAGTCGATGACAACCCCCAGGTTCTCACGTGCCAACAGTTCCGTGGGGTTGGGGGGTACAGGACCGGCAAGCAACAGGTCAAGGTTGTCGTTGACCCCTGACGGCAGAATCTGTGACGTCACGTCGCCCATGGTGACATTGTCCTTCGTCAGCAGACTCGTGATACCCGTCGTGCGGTCGGAGATGCCAAACAGTCGTCCCAAGGCCGGCTTACGGATGTCAAGACCTAACAGCACCACCTTCTTGCCGAGCAGCGCGAAGCTGACGGAGAGGTTGGCAGCGTTAAACGTCTTGCCCTCACCTGACGTAGAAGAGGTGAAGAGGATGACCTTCTGGCTTTCTGTCATCATGAACTGGATGTTTGTACGCATGGAACGGAATATTTCGTCCATCTGGTTGTTCTTGTTCTCGTGTACCACGATACCTGCAGTGGTCTTGGCACTCTCGTTGGCCACCGGAACCTCGGCCACGAGGGGCAGGTTGGTCAGACGGCCTAAGTCGTCAGGACCTTCTACCTTATACTTCATGAACTGGATGAGGTATAGGATGACTGCCGGAATACCGATACCCAGCAGCAGGCCAATGAGCATGATCATGTTGGAGTTGGGGCTGACCCTGCCTCCGAACTGCGGTTTGTCAATCAGCTTACCCTTGTCGGCAGTAGCGGCTAACGAGATGTTATTCTCTTCACGCTTCTGTAGTAACATCAGGTACAGGCCGGACTTTACCTCCTGCTGGCGTCCGATTTCGTTCAGCACACGTTCACGTTCAGGAGAGCTTGAAACCCTGCTTTGGTACATGCCAAACTGGTTGCTGAGGCTTTGGCGCTGGATGTCGGCACTACGGCGTGCCTGGGTCAGCGATGTGCGAATACTGCGTTCCAGTTCGTCAAGCGTGTTGGTTAGCGTAACAACCTGAGGAGCGGTCTCTGAAGCAGAGCGTAACAGACGGTTACGGTCCTGGACCACTTTGTTGTAGTCGGCTATCAGTCCGGCTGAACCGGCATCGGTCAGACCGACACCGCCCGGCATAATCTGGTATTTGTTCGTGGGATTGTCAACGTATTCACGCATGTAGTCAATCATCTGCATCTGGGCATTAACCTCCGAAATCCTGTTCGAGAACTGGCTCGTAGCAGCTACGGCCTGCGATGCGTCCATGGAGACGTCCGTGAAGTTATGGCTGCGCTTGTAACTCTCAATCTGGCCTTCCGTCAGTCCTAACTCTTTGTTGATTTTGTCCATACGTTCGTTGATGAAATTCTCGGTGCGACGGGCAATCTCATTCTTGTCGGCATTGGCCTGTCCGTTATAGCAGGCTGCCAACTGTGTCAGGAAGTCGGCTGCACGCTGGGGGTTGATGTCCTTAATGGACAGCAGTGCGATGGACGTTGACCTGGAGGTCGGTGCAACAGCCAGTCTGCTGACATAGCTGCTTGCCGTGCTGACTACAGACGATATGTTAGCATACATGGAGGCACCTTCGTCCAGCACCTTGCCGGGAGCAGCGGTAAAAGTCAGTGTTCCGGCAGAAATCTTCCGGGCAGCGGGCATTGACGAGAAATCGGTCTTGAAGTCTGTCTCAACGCCACCGGAGAGGATGACTCCCTCCACCAGGTATTTCTTGCCTTCACGGGTAATCTTGATTTTCAGTGACTTGCCGGTCTCGTCCAGCTTGCTTAGACTCAGCGGGTCCAAGTCAACATTGATGGGCTGTGTGTGATACATCAGCTGCTGCATGACACGTCCGTCGGTGTAGTAGTCGGTATGGAGCTTGAGGTTTTTGACAACCTCTTCTGCCAGAATCTTACTGTGCAGGATTTCCATCTCGTTTTCTATACCATAGCTGTTGGCAATGTTACCATTGTCCATGATGTTCGACAACATTCTGTTGGCAGTCCTGCTCCTTCCGTTGTCGTCTTTAATCATCATCTTGACGGAAACCTGATAGATGGGCTGCTTGTAGCGCAGGTATATCAATGCACCGCAGATGCAGATGAAGATGGAAAGTGCAAACCACTGCCAGTTGAGCACCAGCGCGGTATAGATGGCTCTGAAGTCAAAAGAAGATTCTCCCTCGTTCTGAACAACAGCGTCCATGTTTTCCGTTTTCTCAATTTTATTTTCCATTCCCAGTAAATTAAGATAAATGTTTGCTAAATGATTATCCTTACTCTTTATTTATTTCGCTAATTGCATCAGGTATTGGCCGTAGCTGTTCTTGATCATGGGCTGTGCCAGTTGACGTAGCTGTTCAGCAGTAATCCATCCACGCTTGAATGCTATCTCCTCCAGACAGGCTACTTTCAGGCCTTGGCGTTTCTCAATCACCTCAATGAAGGTGCTGGCCTCGCTCAGGCTGTCGTGGGTGCCAGTGTCAAGCCAGGCGAATCCACGTTGAAGGGTTTGTACTTTGAGGTTCTTCTGCTTCAAGTACTCTTGATTGACAGTTGTAATCTCCAGTTCGCCGCGGGCACTGGGCTTGATGTTCTTGGCAATCTCCACCACACTGTTCGGATAGAAATAGAGTCCTACGACAGCATAGTTCGACTTCGGATGCTCCGGTTTCTCCTCAATGCTAAGACAGTTGCCCTGTTCGTCGAACTCGGCAACACCATAGCGCTCAGGGTCGTTGACATAGTAGCCGAAGACCGTAGCCTCGCCACGTTGTTCGGCATTCTCCACACTCTGGCGCAGCAACGATGAGAATCCGCTGCCGTAGAAAATGTTGTCACCAAGAACCAGACAAGCTGCATCGTCGCCAATAAAATCCTCGCCGATAATAAAGGCTTGAGCCAGACCATCAGGCGACGGCTGTTCAGCGTACTCAAAACGTACCCCAATATCTTCACCACTGCCTAACAAACGCTTGAAACCCGGCAGGTCGTGCGGTGTGCTGATAATCAGTATCTCACGGATGCCAGCCAACATAAGAACCGAGATCGGATAATAGATCATCGGTTTGTCAAAAATAGGAATCAGCTGTTTGCTAATACCCTTGGTGATAGGGTAGAGGCGTGTGCCACTTCCTCCTGCTAAAACTATTCCTTTCATGATATAACGTTATAATTCGTGTGCAAAGGTAGAAAATTATTATGAATAATGAACCAATAATTATGAAATTTTTGTACCTTTGCAGCCGAAATATTAATTATTATGGCTTTTTTATCAAAAATATTTGGTCGGAAACAATCCGATGATACAGAAAAGACAGGTGGCATGCAGGATTTCATGACGCTGATTCGTGTATATTTCCAGGCTGTCATGGCAGCCGATTTAGGCATTGCAAACTTGGCAGCGCTGCCTGACCTGCGTGTGTTCAAAACAACACTCCACGTGGCAACCGTCAACAACAAACTGGGCGTGGGCGAGAAGATTCGCTGCAAGAAGATGCTCAAGGATATTTACGAGATGGACGAAGAGTTCTTCCGTGAGATAGACCAGAGCATCAAGAAACGCTGTCGTAAGTTGCAGGACGTGCAGCCCTATATGTTGCAGTTCCAGGCTTTTACCAACGACATGCTGATGCTGTTGACCAACGAGATGAAGTACAAACTGCGCATTCCCAGTATGTTCAAGAAAACCCTCTACTCGGCTACCGAACAGACAGTTAACGATATCTTTACAAAGAATGACTTTAAGGATGCTGCCGTCATGAAGACTGCCGTCGGTATCCGACAGCTGGCTGCCCGGTTGGGCTTCTCACAACAGTGGACCACACAGTTTACCTTCAAGGTCATTATGCTTGCCAAGAAGGAACCGAGACCCAAGGAGGAGAAGGAATGAGCGTTAAAAAAATACAATTTTTCATGCTTAACCTTTATAAATTGTAAACAGTAAATGGTCAAATAGTAAATTATCATTACCTTTGTAGAAATTAATGAGTTAAGTTATGAACTCTAATGAGAAAGTTTTGAAGGATTTTGATTCGCTCGTGCGAAATCTGCTTCTCCGTTTTCAGCAGTTGAAGAAGGAGAATGCCGACCTTTATGCGATGGTTGAGCAGAACGAACGCGACATTCAGAAGCTCCGCGGCAAACTGGAACAGAAAGACCATGACTACAACTCATTGAAGATGGCAAAGATGATTGAGATTACTGACGGCGACCTGGAAGGAGCCAAGACCCGATTGTCGAAGCTCATCAGAGATGTAAACAAATGCATTGCTATCCTGAGTGACGCTAAATAACCCTTAGAAGCGATGGCTGAACTGAACAACGAGAAACTACATATCCGCCTGCATGTATATGACGAGGACATCCCGGTAATCATCAACCGTGAGGATGAGGCGTACTATCGTGCGGCAGCAAAGCTCATTACCGACCGCTATAATCAGTATGCAAAGATTTATAAAGGTCGTAAGAGTGAGCATACAGTATCCCTCATGACATTGATTGATGTGGCACTGCTGTATGAGAAGGAGCGTTCCCACAACGACACTTCTTCCTATAATGATATTCTCTCTCGGCTCACCGCTGACATTAAAAGCGCGCTTGGCGACAAGTAAGGGCAGAAGAAGAGAGAATATTAACATTATATATAAATAAGTATTATGGATATTTTAGTGATTATGATAGTCGGCGTTGCGGCCCTCTTGTTGGGTGTTGCCGTCGGCTACTATATTTTCCGTTACGTCATCAAGGGAAAATATAACCAAATGGTAGAGGCTGCCACCAAGGAAGCCGAAGTCATCAAAGAGAAGAAACTGCTTGAGGTGAAGGAGAAATTCCTGAACAAGAAGAGCGAACTGGAGAAGGAAGTGCAGCAGCGCAACCAGCACATCCAGCAGAACGAGAACCGCCTGAAGCAGCGTGAGATGTCGCTCAACCAGCGTCAGGAGGAGTTAGGACGCCGTAAGAACGAGCTCGACAACCAGCAGACACGTATTGACAATGAGAAGAAGATGCTTACCATCAAGCATGAGGAACTGGAGAAGATGCAACTGCAGGAGCGTGCCAAGCTCGAGGAACTCTCCGGACTCTCTGCTGAGGAGGCCAAGGCCCGTCTGGTGGAAGCCATGAAGGATGAGGCCAAGACCGATGCCCAGAGCTATATCAACGAGATTATGGACGAGGCGAAGCTCAATGCCAATGCACAGGCCAAGAAGATAGTCATCCAGACCATTCAGCGTGTGGCTACTGAGACCGCTGTTGAGAATAGCGTATCGGTATTCCATATTGACAATGACGATGTCAAAGGACGTGTCATCGGACGTGAGGGCCGTAATATCCGTGCCCTTGAGGCAGCCTGCGGTGTTGAGATTGTTGTTGACGACACCCCCGAAGCCATCGTCATCTCAGCCTTCGACCCTATTCGTCGTGAGACCTGCCGCCTCGCGCTCCACCAGTTGGTAGCCGATGGCCGTATCCATCCTGCCCGTATTGAGGAAGTTGTTGCCAAGGTGAAGAAACAGTTGGAGAACGAGGTTATCGAGACCGGTAAGCGCACCGCCATCGACCTTGGCATACACGGACTGCATCCCGAGCTCATCCGTATCATTGGTAAGATGAAGTACCGTTCTTCCTATGGTCAGAACCTGCTGCAGCATGCCCGTGAAACTGCCAACCTCTGTGCTGTCATGGCTGCCGAATTGGGTCTTAATCCTAAGAAAGCCAAGCGTGCCGGACTGTTACACGATATCGGTAAGGTGCCCGATGAGGACAGTGAAATGCCACACGCACTCTACGGAGCGAAGATTGCAGAGATGTATAAGGAGAAACCCGACATCTGCAATGCCATCGGTGCCCACCACGACGAAATGGAGATGCAGACGCTGCTGGCTCCCATCGTACAGGTATGTGACGCCATCTCCGGTGCCCGTCCTGGTGCCCGCCGTGAGATTGTCGAGGCTTACATCAAGCGTCTGAACGACCTGGAGGCCATTGCCATGAGCTATCCGGGAGTTACCAAGACCTATGCCATTCAGGCCGGTCGTGAGCTCCGTGTCATCGTCGGTGCTGACAAGATGGACGATGCCGAGACCGAAGCACTCAGCGGCGAGATTGCCAACAAGATTCAGACTGAGATGACCTATCCCGGTCAGGTGAAGATTACGGTTATCCGCGAGACCCGTAGCGTGGCATACGCGAAGTAAAAGATTCGATAGTTAATAGTTAAATCGGATCCCTTGCAGCTTGCAAGGGACCCGATTCTTTATTGTAAGTATTCGATAAGCTATAGGTAGTGTTCCTTGACTCCTCCTAACTCCTCCTAACTCCTCCTAACTCCCCTTGACTCCCCCTAACTTTCACACCTGCGATACTTGAATCATTTATTATCATGCAGCGTAACACAAAAGTGGTCCCGGGCATTTGCCCAGGACCACTCGAAGTAATTAGTAGTTTTAGTAGTTTGTTTGTAGAAACGGGATTATTCGGTGTA